>JACDJC010001254.1_pt1 | contig 23058 bp, 26 predicted proteins | sample 7454191 | NCBI WGS metagenome assembly JACDJC01 (sample SAMN14253291, study PRJNA609438) | sludge metagenome | isolation source: sludge after 25d culture with pyrite and EDTA | collected 2018-12-20 | reverse complement strand
TAAGTGTCAACCGAGAAGATGGAGCGGCCTGTGAGCGTACGAATGTCCAATGCGCCGGTGTACTACGCGCTGGCACAGGCGCATTTCAATCCGGTGGCGGCCATGGTCAAGTATGTCGACCAAATACAAGATCGACTGCGTCGTGAAGGGTATCCCTTGTTCGAGCCGCAGCAGGTCACTCACTTGGTCGTGTCCGGTCCAGGCCAGGCACAACAAGCCGAACCAAAGATCCAGCAAACGGTGTCCTGGCTCCTGACCAGGAGCGATCGATCTGCGGGCTTCATCCTGTCCCCTTCGACAATCACGTTTCATACGACGCATTACGACACCCACAAGACATTCATTCCGGAATTACTTCGTGGGTTGGATGCCGTGCATGAGGCAGTCAGCCTTGACCATGTGGGTAGGCTTGGGTTGCGCTACCTGGATGCGGTGGTGCCGGCAGATGGGGAGTCCGTCGAACAGTACCTTGTCGGTGGAGTCCATGGGGTGGAATTCGACGCGGCTCGCCGGCACGCAATGAGTGAATCTGTATTCTCGACCGATGTTGGTCCACTCGTTCCCGTCGGAACCTTGGTTGCAAGGGTATACAGGGCAACGGCGCAACTTGGTTTCCCTCCCGATATGTTGCCGAACGGGCTGGCGCTGAATCCGCGTTTCGCCATGACCGCCCCACGTGAGCATGGTGTGCTCGATACCGACCATTTTTGCGAAGGTCGCATGCTTATCGACCTCGGCAAGCTCGAAGAACAACTGCGCTCGTTGCATGCCCCGATCAAGTCCGTGTTCGAGGCGACCACCACGGACCATGCGCGCCGGGCATGGGCGTAGCACTGGAGACCCGCATGTACACCGAGATGTTCCCAACAACTAGGACTTCGCCGTCTATCGTGCCTGTTCGGGTCGCGGCCACGGCCGCCTTCGCCTTGATGGGGATCACGCAACTGGTTGGCGGTACTGGCAGCGTGTTCGATGTGACCCGGGCGCAGGAATGGCGCAGGCTGGTGGAGGCGCGGACTCCGCTTCACGTCGAAATCGAGGTGGATGGCGAGGAGGCGGCTCGTCCCGATCTTCGAAGCGCTTCGGAGCATCTGGCCAACATCCGTGAGGTCCTCAATCCAGCAATCGCCGATCTCGCCGGGACCTTTGGTGTTTCCCGGCAAGCGATCTACAAATGGCTGGGGGGAGAGTCGACGCCAGAAGCGGACAACTTCGCTCGGATACAGGCACTCAGCCAAGTGGCCGACGCCTTTCGTGAGGCAGGCATCAAACGGGCCCCAATGATGCTGAAGATGAAGGCGTTTGACGGCAGGTCTCTCCTGGATCTGATCGCCGCAAACCAGACTGTCACGGAGCATGTCCAAACGCTGATCTCAGGGGCTCAGGCCATGGATGCGGCATACGAAAGGTCAGGACTGGCCAAGAGCAAGGCCGCACCAACGGATGATTGGCGTTCCGCTGTTTCCATTCCTGGCTATCCCGAGCAGTGATTCGGGGATCGCGCGATGTTGGACCGGGAAACGTCATGGCGGCAGGGAGATTTGCTGACCAGCGATGGATCGCTGCAACTGGGATTGGTCGAGTCACTGGAGGATGGCCGCTTCGCTGTCGTGATCTCCCACGACTGTGACATCCCCCACCCGCACGAACCCTGCATTGAGGTCATCGTGGCGGACTTGATCGGCGATGTCCGTGAGGATCCGCAACTGTCCCATGCCAAGAACCCCCGGCGGCTGCATCTTGCGTATGACAAGGCGGATGGAGGCTCGATGGTGCTGGAGTTGCGGCATGCAGAGAAGAGGTCCATCCCGAGAGTCGAGTTTGGCCAGAGTGCGTCTCGGTTTCTTGAGGCGTCGCTTTCGGATGAATCGAAGCGCACCCTGAAGCAATGGCTGGCGGCACGCTATGGTCGGCCCGCGTTTCCCAATGCCTTCGAGAACCGGCTTGCGAAGCGTATCGGCAAAAGAGACGTCAAGAGCCGGATCGCCCGCATCCTCGCTCCCGAAGCCCGACATCTGGTGGGATTGTTCTTCGATCTGGGTGAGCAGCGGGGCATCGAGGCTTCTGATGGCGAACCTTATGCGTTGTCCATATCGGTGGCTTATGACGCCATCGAGGGTGGGCCGGGTGCGCGTGAGTCCGCCGAAAGCGTAGTACGACAGTTGCGAGAGCTTTTCATCGAAGCGTACGGCCCTCCCGATGCGGCAACGGAAATCGCTCTCGACGCCTGCGAGCCAGTCCCGGATACACACATGACACTCGCCGACCTTCGGCGTGTGGATCAATGGCGACTTGAGTACCTCAGCCTGCATGACGATGAACACGGTGGCTTCCTGCCGGACGGTGTTGCCCCTGCGTGAGACGTGAGTTGGCTGGATGAGCTAGGGATAGACTGGGGGCTCTTGCATCTCGCACAGGTAGCGTCTGACGGCTCTTCGTGAACCAATGCGGCGGCAGCGGGCACGCCGAGTTGCCGAGGGATCGGTACAGGTACATAATCCGGTCTAATTCCGTAGCGCCAACGGAATAAACACGTTATCAATCAACGATTTGAGTGCGGCGTGCTGTTCCCTTCACCCGCTCCACTTCGACTTTCCAAGGGCTTCCACAGAACGCCAAGGAACGTCGTAGGTTATTGTCAGGATTAAGGTTTTTAGCCAGCCTCGATCCGCTGACATCCAGCGAATTTCCTTCTGAGGGATGCCCACTGACATCCAGGGAAATCCACCTGCAGCCACTCCAAGTACGTGCATTTTTCAGGTCATCAACAGGGTGGGCTGGTATGCCGCGTTGTTGCTGTCGGCGTGCCGCTGGAGCCGCCACCATGACTCATCTCCCGTCTAATCTGGAATTTGGAATTGAAGCATGGCGCTCACCGATTTGCGTGTTCGCAACGCTGTGCATGGCCGCCACACGCGGCTGCATTTCGCTTGGCGCCCACCTAATAATCTCTTTGAAACAGGCGCGCAATTTGCGCGATCCGTTCTTGCTGCCCTTCGCGCAGGTCGTCGACGAGCGTGATCGTCTCAAGGACAAACGCAAGGCGGGACGGGCCAGGATCAAAACATAGTATCCAGAATAACCGGGTGCTATACTGCTACTAATGTCCTATAGGACACTAAGTGTCATTTCATCAATCCTCCACACCACCAGGGAAGAGCCATATGTCTAGTGTAGAAGTCAGGAATTCTGAGGCCGGCACCAACCTTGTTTCTCCCGCATGGGTCGGATCCGTACGGTATCTTCATATTACGCCGCGGGCCTTTCTTCCCATGGAATCTTTTGAGGAGCTGACCCTTGTAGCAGGCAAAGGGATAATGGGAGATCGCTACATGGTCGGGCGGGAATCGGGTTTTTACTCTCACAAGCCGGAGGATGGACGGCAGATCACGTTGTTCGAGATCGAGACCCTGGAAGCGCTCGCGAGAGACGCCAAGATACAGTTGGCGCCGCACGAGCATCGGCGCAATGTGACGGTTCAAGGTGTTCCATTGAATCATCTGGTGGGGAAGCAGTTCTGGGTCGGCGAGGCTCTGCTTGAGGCCACGCGCTTGTCCACGCCATGCCGGCACATCGAGGAAATTCTCGACAAGGCCGTGTTCGACCCGCTCATCAACAGGGCCGGTCTGAACTGCAGAATCCTCAAGGGTGGAGTCATTCGCGTCGGCGATACGGTGCGGGGTGCGTGACATGGTAAAGCCGATCAAGCATCTCCAAGCGGTGGTGCGTGCCGTGGACGAGCCTGTCTCAGGCGTGAAGCGGCTGGTTCTAGCCGATCAAGATGATTGGCGGCTGCCTGCCTTCCGACCGGGGGCCCATATCGATCTGCACCTGGGCAATGGCCTGGTGCGTACCTATTCGCTGTGCAACGACCCTGAGGATTGTCGGCGTTATGTCATAGCGGTAAAGAAGGAGGATGCCGGTCGCGGCGGTTCCCGCTACATCCACGAGCATCTGCTGCCCGGCGATGTCATCGGGGTGTCGGTGCCAAGAAGCGGGCTGGAGCTCACGCATGCGGCGATGAACATCTTTATCGCCGGAGGGATCGGCGTCACACCCTTTATTTCCGCAATTCTGTCGCTGGAGCGTGAAGGCAGGACGAATTATGTGCTGCATTGGGCAAGCCGGGGTGAACCCTGCCTGGGCGATATGCTGCAGCCGGTCATCGAGGCGGGACGCGTGCATCTATACGATACACGCGAAGTGCCTCTACCAGACATCGAGTCCTTGGTTCTCGGGCATGGCGAGGAGGCGAAAGCGTTTTGCTGCGGGCCGGCCGGGATGCTCGATGTGTTCGAGGAGGCCGTAGGGGATTGGCCCGAAGAACGAAAACATATAGAGCGTTTCGTCGCGCCAAAGCTCGTGCCGTCCTTGTCGGCGCAGGCTTATACCGTAGTCCTTTCCAAAAGCGGGCTGGAGAGAGAGGTGCTTCCAGAAACTGGACTTCTGGCGACGCTGGAGGAAATGGGCGCCGATGTTTCAGTATCTTGCGGTGGCGGAATTTGCGGCGCATGCCGGACCCGGTGGCTTGAAGGGCCGCCCATTCATCGTGATCGGGTTCTGACGCCGCAGGAGCGCGAAAGCGAAGTGATTGTATGCGTGGCCGAATGCGCGGGGCCGCGGCTGGTGCTTGATCTCTAGCGTTGGATAGTCCGCCTATCGGTCGTGGCGGACCTGCTCGTGAGTACGCGGCAGGCGCAAAGGATATGTTTTTGGCCGGTGGCAACTGGCTGCGCCGCATGGCCCACTGTCGAAGACGGCCGGAGGAAAAGGGTTCAGGTGTCTGATCGTCAATGTCAGGTTTCAGTCGTTCACACTTCTTTTTCCTCGCTGACCGTGACAAGCAGAACCGATGCGGGCTGCTCGCCGTGTGAAGTGATCTTGTGCGGAATGCTGGCGTTGAAGTGGGCGCTGTCACCCTCGAGCAAGAGCTCATGCCGTTGCGCGATTTGCAGGTTGATGCTGCCCTTGAGCACGAAGAGGAGTTCTTCCCCGTTGTGATGGCTCATGGGGTGATTTTGCATTGGCGCGTCGGTGGGAGTCAGCACGAAGGCGACCATTCTATGGCCGGGTAGCGCTCCCGAGATGATTCGAGGCGCTGCGTCGCCGGCATCTTTGCCCGCCTGCTTCCGCTTGATGACTATTGGGTCATCCTGCTGCGATGCGGCAAACAATTCCTCTACTTTCACGTTCAGGGCCTGAGCGATCCTCAGTGCCACTCCAATGGACGGAGAGGAAATCCCCCGTTCCAGCTTGGATACATAGCTGCGTGTCAGGTTGGTTTTCCGAGCGATATCTTCCAATGTCATGCCGGCCTGCAGACGCAGAAGTTTCAGTTTGATTGACATCTATTTCCTAAAGGACATTTGTGTTCTATAATAAAACTTGCTTCTTAACCTAGATCAAAAAGAGCTCAATCTCTGGGGCTCTCCATCCACAAGGGGACATGTTATGACACTAAGAAGACTTTTTCAGGCCGTGGTTGCAATAGCTGGGCTCAGTATCGCCGTGGCGACGCCGCAAATTGCGGCTGCGGATACGAGCTATCCCGATAAGCCGATCAGGTTGATCATCCCCTTTGGCGCGGGTGGAATCACGGACGTCGCAGGACGGTTGATTGGTCAGTATCTGGGCGAAGCATTGTCGCAGCAAATTGTCATCGAGAATCGACCGGGAGCGGGAGGGGCGATTGCCGCTCAGGTCCTGGCTGCAGCAAAGCCTGATGGCTATACCCTGCTTCTCGGAACCGTGGGTACGCAAGTGGTGAACCCCATGCTGTACAGCAAGCTGAACTACGATCCGACCTCGTTTACTCCCGTTTCGCTGGTGAGCAATTCGCCTTATGTTCTGGCCATCAACGGTATCGCGGGGGTCGAGGATCTGCAGGGCCTGGTGCGTTACGCCAAGGCACATCCCGGCGATTTGAATTTCGGTTCAGCGGGCAATGGAAGCTCTCCGCATCTTGGGATCGAACTTTTCAAGCTGGCTACCCAGACCGATATCATACATATCCCATTCAAGAGCGGCGCTGAGGCGGTGAACGCCGCAGTGGGCGGCCAAGTGCAGGTCGTCATTGACGCCTTGCCCGTTATCGAACCGCAGGCCAGGGCGGGGCGCCTGAAAATGCTGGCCATTGCCGCTGCCGAGCGAAATCCCGCAGCGCCCGATCTCAAGACCAGCACCGAAGAAGGCGTTCCCGAATTCCAGATCGGGTCCTGGAATGCTTTGGTCGCACCTCCTGGAATGTCCGACTCGAAGGTCGAAGCGCTGAATAAAGCGTTGGCCAAGGCATTCGAGCGCCCAGAGTTGGTGTCGAGGTTGACGGGAATGGGCATCGAAACGTTACCGACGGGCGTGAAAGCCTACCAGGAGCACGTAGCCAGAGAAACTGGGAAATGGGCACGCGTCATCGAGACTGCGGGTACTCGGCTTGACTAGTCTGGAGCTGAAAAATGCTGGTTCTCTATGATACCTTGCGTTCCGGCAACGCCTGGAAGGTCAGGCTGCTTGCCGGTCTGCTGGATCTGCCATTGGAGCGCCGTACGCTTTCCATCGATAAGGGCGACTTGGCGCAGCAAGCGTTTCTCGCCATCGCGCCGATGGCGCATGTGCCGGTACTGAGATTGCAGGACGGGACGCATCTGGCCGAGTCCATGGCGATTCTTCATTATCTTGCCCGCGGCACTTCCTGGTGGCCGGATGACGCTCTGGCCCAAGCACAGGTGTTGAGCTGGCTGTCGTTCGAGCAGGACCGTCATATGAAGCCGCTGGCGCAGCTCAGGCTGCATCTGGCCCTGCACAAGTGCGGCGACCCTCAAAGCGAGCCTTTTCTCGGCTATGCCAAGGCGGCACGGGCCGCCCTGCGAGTCCTGGAGGCGCAGTTGCGGCGCCAGGGCGAAAGCGGGTGGGTGGCCACGTCCCACGGCCCCAGCATCGCCGACGTCGCGCTCTATCCTTACACCCGCATGGCGCCCATGGGCGGCATTGGGCTTGAACCCTATCCTGCCATTCAGGACTGGCTGCGCCGTATCGAAGGTCTATCGGGGTATCAGGCACTCTTCCCCGGCCAGCCCGAACGCAACCTTTCAACCGAAGAACACCTCTGAGGCAACACAATCATGACCCAAGCTGATACCTTCCGGCTCGACAAGCACACTCTGGTCGAGCAGTCTGCGAAGAAGATGGACAAGCAATTCCAGGACAGCGCTTATACCCTGAGGCAAAAGCTAGCGTTGACTTGCAGAATCCTGTTCGACAACGGGCATGACTCGGGCCTGGCCGGGCAGATCACGGGACGAGCCGAGACGCCGGGCCAGTTTTACACGCAGCAACTGGGACTGGGTTTCGACGAAGTCACGGAAGAAAACTTGCTGCGAGTGGATGAGGACCTCAATGTCCTGGAAGGGGGTGGCATTCCCAATCCGGCCAATCGTTTCCATTCATGGGTATATCGCGCACGGCCGGACGTTAATTGCGTGATTCATACGCATGCGATGCACACCGCTGCGCTGAGCATGCTGGAACAGCCGCTTGTCATTTCCCATATGGACAATTGCGTGTTGTATGGCGACATCGCGTTTGTGGCGAAGTGGCCGGGCATTCCGGTGGGCAATGAGGAAGGTGAGCTGATTTCCAGCGCGCTGGGCCAGAAGCGGGCTCTCATGCTATCGCATCATGGCTTACTCATCGCAGGCTCCTCGGTGGAAGAGGCCTGCGTGCTCGCCATTGCCTTCGAGCGCGCTGCACGCATGCAGCTTCTGGCGAGCGCTGCTGGTGAAATCAAGCCCATCGATCCCGTCTTGGGCGCCGAGGCACATGATTGGATTCTTCGTCCTAAGCGCAATACGATTGCATTTGAGTATTACGCTCGAAGGTCTCTGAAAAAACCACATAATGCAGACTGCCTCGCCCAAATAGCGCTCAACGACCCAGAACGACATCGGTGACCGTCGAAAGACGGCGGTGGAATGGCTCCCTCCATTTCGTTGCAAGGCGCTTCGGGCATTGATGTACTCTTCAGCTATCTCAATGCCGGCACGATAAGCATGCAAGACGATCTTTTTGGAGATGCGGCGCCCCAGCCGCCAGCCGCAGCGCCTCGTGTGCCTTCGGCGCCCTCTGTCGGCCAGAGCGCGGCCAAAGTGCGTCCCGCCTCCGCCGTGCAGGCCTGGTGCGAGCTGGCGCGGCAGTTGCCGGCACCGTTGCGTTTCGGTGTCTCCACATGGTCCTACCCGGGCTGGGAGGGCCTGGTCTGGGACGGCGTCTACGATGCGGGCACCCTGTCGAAGAACGGCCTTGACGCCTACCACCGGCATCCGCTGTTGCGTACGGTCTGCGTGGACCGCACGTTCTGGCGCCCTTTGACGGCAAGCCAATATGCCGCGTATGCGGGCCAGGTCGATGATGACTTCCGTTTCGTCGTCAAATGCCCGGCGAGCATCACGGACGCTCAGATACGCAGCGCCGAAGGCAAGGGGCGCGAGCCCAATCTCGGCTTTCTCGAACCGAGCCTCGCCATCGAACACTTTGTGCAACCGACGCTCCAAGGACTGGGCGCCAAGCTCGGCGTTCTCGTCTTCCAGCTGAGTCCTTTGCCGTGGAGCCTGCTCAGCCGGCCCATGTTAGTGCTGGACAGGTTGGATCGTATGCTGGCCGCCGTCCGGCAAGCCTTGCATGCACACGCTTTCGTGATCGTCGCCGTGGAGGTCCGAGATCCCGAGCTGCTGGGCAAGGCGCTGGTCGACACACTCAAGGCGCATGGCGCCACCTTCTGCCTGGGCCTGCATGCCAAGATGCCGCCGATCGAAGAGCAGCTGCCCATGCTGCGTGCGCTCTGGCCGGGCCCGCTGGTCTGCCGGTGGAACCTGAATCGCATCTTTGGCGCGTATGGCTATGCCGACGCGCAGAAGAAGCACAATCCGTTCAACGCCATCCTCAGCGAGGATCTCCACACGCGCGCCGTGCTGGCGCGCACCATCCGCGGCATCACGGGCGCAGGCCAACCGGCCTACGTGACCATCAGCAACGATGCCGAAGGCTGCGCGCCGCTCTCTATTCAGAAGCTCGCGCAGGCTGTTGTGGCGTAGCCTGCCACGCCTATTTCAGGTCGTTTAAGGATGCAAGCGATGCGGCCTGCCAACCAGCCGACACGCGAGAAGCCACAACTATGGTGCCCTTGATTCGGAAAGAAAGCGCTGCTTTTGCGGGGAAGGCTGCGAGTGGTTTGGTCGGCATGATCACCGGACAGGCGCCAATAGCCGCGGACGGATTACACCGGGCAAAGCTCCGGCGCATCAGTCTCCTAGTTTCAGCCCCAGGTCAAGCCATCGAGAGCATCGTAGCTAAAAACTTGCTCTTCCTGCTTGCTGTCCCAGACCTTACCCTGCCAGCGGCCGTCGATTTCGATGAGCGGCAAGATAAATGCAGGTTCGGCCAAGAGCCTGTGCTGCGCTCTCAGGGCATGCAAGGCCGGCTCGAAGCGCTGCGCCCACGATGGTGACAGAGCCGTGGCGTGCCGCTGATCGATCCGCAAGGCAGAGTTTTCCCATGCATAGCCGGTGTCGCTGCGTAGCGGCTGGAGTTCCCCATTGATCTCGCAGGCGAGATAAACCGTCAAACTGGCATCTCCTAGCCGTGTCGGAACCTGATCGTCTTCGAACCAGTGCCTGCTGCTATCGGCGCAATAACCTGCATTCAGATCGAGCCGGTTGAACTTCGCCTGGTTTTCGTAGGCATAGTCCTTGCCCAGTTGCTCCGCCGTAGCGCGTTGCAGGAAGGGGGGAATGGTTTCAGCGTCCGGACCATACACGGCCTCCACGAGATTGCGGACGCCGCCCGGGTCGTCGGCTTCTCCTGGTGTGATGATGCGCCCCGCGCGCAGCAGCGCCCTGGCGCCGAGCCATAGCTTGCCGATGTCCGGGTACACGAAACATCCCTTTGGGAAAAATACCGAATACCAAGTCCCTGCCGGCTCGTCGTCGGGTAGCGGTCCGAGTACATGGAGCACTGCTGGGGGTCGCCGTTCGACACCGTCTGGATCAAGTTCCCCCTCAAGTGTGCGGGCGTGGCGATGCAGTCTGCCGACACGTTGGATCAGCAGGTCGATGGGAGCCAAATCGCTGATCATGGCGTCCACGCAGAAATCAAGGCTTTGTTCCAGAACCTGCGTGCCGATCAGCACTTTACCGCGTCGTTGTGCGCCTGTTGATTCCTTGCCGAAGCGTGCCAGTACCTGGTTTTCGATGTCTAGCCTATCGCCCATGGCGAAACGACTATGGAATAGCGCTACGTTCCCTTCGGGTAGCGCTTGGCGCAGCAGATTGGCTGCGCGGCGTGCGTCTTCCACCGTGTTCCGGATCCACGCCACGCAACGACCCGCGCGAGCATGCGCCACCATCAGTCTCAGGGCTTCTTCCTCGCTGCTCACCCAGTCTATGGCGACGGAGCGCCGTACTTGGGGACGGGTTGCACAGGCGTGACTCAGGATGGTGCTGCCTACTTGTACTGCCAGGGGGTAGCGTTGGTCTTCCAGAACGGGGATATCGTCGTCACCCAGACCGTAACGATAGGCATCGATGAGATCATCCCGGATTTGAAGCGGCAGGGTGGCCGACAATAGAATTGCTGAACCGCCTTGGCGGGCATGGGCCGTCAGCAGGGTTTTCAGCAAGGTCGTCATGTATCGATCGTAGGCATGCACTTCGTCGATCAGCAGGATCTTGTTCGACAGACCCAGAAGCCGCAACGATTGATGCCGGGCCGGCAGTACGGCGAGCAGCGCCTGGTCCAGGGTGCCGACGCCTATTTCGGCCAGCAGGGCTTTCTTGCGATTGTCGGCCAGCCAGGCGTTGCATTGGGTGGAAGCGGTAGCTTCGCCCGCACGGTATGGTAAATCTTGTGGTTGTGTCCCAGGGTGCAGAATACTGTCGCGGAATTCTTCCACCAGCTGACGAGCACCGTGAGACAGAATCAATGATGGCCGAGCTTCGCTCGTGTAGAACCGGCGGTACACTCGCCCTACCCGTTGGTACATTTGATTGGCCGTAGCCATGCTGGGTAATGCGAAATACAGCCCATGGGCATGTCCGGCCTGCATCAGGCGATGTGCCAGTATCAGCGCTGCTTCCGTCTTTCCTGCACCGGTGACGTCCTCCAGAAGGAATAGCTGGGGTCCCTGTTGCAGGGCCACGCTGGCCGCGTGTTTTTGCAGGGGCGTTGGTTCTTGCAGATGATCGAACAATTCGAGCGGATCGTCATAGGTGCGCAGGGCGGGTTGTGCCAGACCGGCAGCCGCCATGGCTGCTTCGGCTCGAGGCATGGCCCGCTCGTGCCAATAGATATCGAGCGGCATGGGGCTGCCGCAATAAGGAAAGTGGGTCTGGTTTGATCCCAACCAGTCCGCCAGCACCGACAGACCGGCGAGTCGCCAGGTGAACTGCTTGAAGATTGCTGCTTGCCCGCCTCGCGGTCGCGGGATGTCTGCAGGAAGAAGCAGCTTGGCGCTTGCGCGAGCAAAGTCCAGCGCCGCTTGGCGGTCTTCGTCGAGAAAATAGAAACGACTATCCTGTTGAGTCACACCGCCCAGAGTTCTTTCTTGCGGAGGCATGCCGTGATGCCCGGTCACGCTGCGTATCCAGGCGGCCCAGAATGCCTCGCCCTGGTTGAATGAAAGCTCTACTTGCGCCAGTGAGGGAACGAGGTAATCGACCCACAGCCACCAGCCCAACGTGTCATGGCGAACGTCGTAAGGCCGATGTCCTGAGCTCACCAATGCGTCTGATAAGCCAGGGGCGAGTCCCTGGAAGCTGCGGGAAAACTTGCCGAGATCGTGGAGAGAAAGAAAAAAGACGAATAACGCATCGACCTGCTGCCGGGTCCAGCCCAGAGCGTCGGCCAGAGGCGCCAGCGAAAAGCGAGGCAGCGTCAGCAACGCATGGCCGCAGGCTGCGACGTCGAGTGAATGGTAGGGCAATAAATGAAATCGTTCGTCGCCGGAATCCGCTGGTTTGGCTTTACCCCAATATGCGTAATAGGATTCGAACACAGGCATGGCGGGACACTCTGCTGAAAGAAATTCAACTATATCAATCTGCCCGGTGTTGTGGGTAGGTACGTTGCTAGTTCCGGAACAAGCGTAGTATTGCAGCAATAGCGGATAAGACGGTAAGAGTCAGGGTAACCAAGGCCTTGCCATTCATGATGGGACGTCTAGCGCTCAATTTCCCCTTTTATGATCGATATCGGCGCTTGAATAGGGCGGATATTCTGCAGCTGGCAGTAAAACAGCTTGCACTGTTCCATTGTGAGTGAGCTCTATGGGTTCTTGCTGCTGGTTGAGCTGTTGAAGAATCTTGGCGGTCTGCGCTTTAAAGGCGGTGGTCGTGATCCGGTTTATCGGGCGTTTGGGCAGCATGGCGTACGGTGCTCTTTGAGTGGGCGCAGCCTGACAAGTCTGCTCACCCTGACAGTCGGCCCTGCAAGGGCAGGGAACGGGGATAATGCGTACTCATGGTTCAAGCCACGCACGGTTCATCCCTGGTCCTCGCCTTTCACATCGATTGATGCCATAATGCCGCCCAGTGCCCACAGGCAAGGATTCGGAGGCCTTATGAACCTTTTGCAGTCCAAATGGCTGTCGGTTCGCAGTCGAACAGGTATCGATGTGATATCTCCATCTCACATCGGCGATCCACGTTTTAAGGATCTATTCGCTCCCCGCCCCGATTTCCTGGGCGCCCTCTATCAGTTGTTGATCGGCCTGCTGCAGGTTTCCTTGCCGCCCGCTGATGTCGATGAATGGCGTGAACGTTGGCATGCGCCGCCAACGGTCGATGAACTGGAGGCAGCGTTCGAGCCTTATTCGCATGCTTTTCTATTGGAAAACGACGGCCCCGCTTTTTTGCAGGATTTCGATCTGCCTGCAGAGGCGCAGCAGTTGCCGGTGGCCGATCTATTGATCGATGCTGGTTCCGACAGCAATCGGTTTTTCAATAAATCCTCGCCTGACGGCGGAATGTGCGAGAGCTGTTTTGTGCAAGCCTTGCTGACCCTCCAATTGAATGCGCCGGCGGGAGGGCGTGGTGTGCGCACTTCGGTGCGGGGTGGCGGGCCGCTGACGACGCTGTTGGTGCCTGCCGATTCCGAAGCGACGCTATGGCAGCGGCTGTGGCTCAACATACTGCCTGCCGATGCATTGGGTTATCCCGCAGTGAAGTCCCCTGAAGATGTCCTGCCGTGGCTGACCCCAACACGCAGCAGTGACGGCGTCGGCGCCCAAGAAACCATGCCTCAGCTCGATCGCCGGCGCCAGCCCCACGAAGTTCACCCGCTGCAGGCCTACTGGAGCATGCCCCGCCGGATTCGCCTGGATGCGGGTACGGCGGATAGCGGAGATTGCGCGGTATGCGGTGTTTCCGGTGTTCGGGTGATCCGGCATTACCGCAGCCGCCATGGTGGCACCAATTACACTGGCAACTGGCTGCATCCGCTCACGCCTTACGATATCGACCCGAAGGGCGAGAAGCCACCCATCTCTTGCAAGGGCTATCGTGCGGCGCGCGGTTATCGTGATTGGCTGGGGCTGGTGCTGGGTAAGGAAGACCATCGGCCAGATGCGGCCGGGGTGGTGCGGCACTTCAATTCCCATGTCATGCAGCCCGCGGTGCGCTTGTGGTGTTTCGGTTACTCAATGTCGAACATGAAGGCCTTGGCTTGGTACGAGTCGATGCTGTCGGTGCATCAGGTGGCGCCAGATGTACTCAAGCCGTTTAGTATTGCGGTCAAGGAACATCTCGACCTGGCTGAGGAAACTGCGAATCTTCTGCGTCGGCAGGTACGGGCAGCGTTATTCCGCCGGCCTTCCGAGGCGGGTTTCGAACCTGCCGTAGAGCAAGGATTCTGGCAGCGCTCGGAAAGCGACTTTTATTCACAATTGCGTCAACTGAGCAAACTCGATTTTACGCACGACGAAGAACTACTGAAGATTTTGCGTCGTTGGCTGCTCATCAATCGCGGGTTGGCGCTAGAACTGTTCGATCAATGGGTGCAAAGCGTGCCGGAAGATAACCGACGCACTGACAGCGGCGTGATTGCGGCTCGGGCTGAACTGGAGAAATGGCTGAGCCTGGGCAAGGCGGCTCGGGCTCTGTGGCGACGTGTGTTGCAAGACCTCGACCCTTCGGAATCCACGCCGCGAGCCCGATCGACAAGGAGAAAGCATGAAGGCGAGAAAGCCGACTTTGAACGAAGGGCAACGGCGATGGGTACGCGAATGGTGGACGGCGCTACAACCGCGCGGGCCAGATGACACACCACCGCAAGGGGAACTGGCCGCATTCAAGCGGGGAACACGCGCACTGTTGCGGCGGGCTTGGAATGTAGAGACACTTCTGGAACTGCAGTCGGTGTTCGTGCTGGCACGTGGATTGATCCGTCGGGGAGACGATTGTTGGCCCTTGCGTGACGAAACCGGCAGCTACGATAGAGTCGCCTTGGTGGCCGGAGTGCTGAGCCATGTCCTGAAGGACGCGAACCGTGGCGAAACGTTGGCCGCGCAGCTTGGCAAGCCCGTAGCTGGGGAGCGGCCGCTGATGAACGAGCTTCGCTTTCAGAGTCTGCTGCGCGCGCGTGATGCCTCCGAGCTGTTTCTGCAATGGCGGCGGGCCGTTCAGCTGGCGCGCGAGGCCGACGTTGCGCAAGTGGCCGATGACCTTCTGACTTGGCTAGCGGAGCTCCAGTCCCCATCCCCGGCCTTGATTCGGGCGCATGACAGCGTAAAGTTCCACTGGGCCTACGATTATTACCTGGCGTCCAAGCCTGAAGAGGCAGGAGCCAGACAGGATCCCGTTTCCGATGAGGAGATCAATGCATGACCCGTTTCGTTCAATTGCACTTGCTGGTGTCCTATCCGCCGGCCAATCTCAACCGTGATGATCTGGGTCGGCCCAAGACTGCGCGTGTCGGCGGTTTCGATCGCCTCCGGGTGTCGTCGCAAAGCCTCAAGCGGGCATGGCGAACTTCAGACTTATTCGAAAACGCAATGGCGGGCAGCATCGGAACTCGAACCAAGCAGCTTGGTGTTGAAGCTTACAAAGCGTTGGTGGCGGCCGGGGTAACAGAAAAGCAGGCTCGAGAATGGGCACAGAAGATTACCGCCGTGTACGGTAAGGCTAAGTCCGATGCGCCTCTGGAAATCGAACAGCTCGTGCATGTTTCTCCCGAAGAAAGGGCATCGCTCGATGCCTTGGTGGCCACGCTGACCCGGGAAAAAAGGCCGCCGACCGATGAAGAGCTGGACGCATTGTTGCATGAGCATACGGCGGTGGACATTGCCATGTTCGGCCGCATGTTGGCCTCTAAGACGAAGTTCAATGGCGAGGCTGCCGTGCAGGTTGCTCATGCCATAGGTGTACACGCTTCCGTCGTGGAGGATGACTACTTTACGGCAGTGGATGACCTGAACCTGGAAGAGCCAAGTGCGGCTCATATCGGTGAAACGGGGTTTGCTGCCGCCGTACTCTATTTATACCTTTGTATTGACTATGACCTCCTGCTGCGCAATCTGGGGCGTGATGAAGACTTGGCGGAAAGAGCACTGAAGGCTCTTGTTGAAACGGCGCTGAAGGTTGGCCCCAATGGCAAGCAGAACAGCTATGCCAGCCGAGCTTATGCGCATTATGCCCTGGTGGAGATAGGGTCCCAGCAGCCGCGTTCGTTGGCGCTGGCCTTCGTCAAGCCCGTGTCTGGCAGCGATTATGTCGGTGAGGCAACATCAGCACTGAGAACCATCCTCGACAACATGGACAAGGTCTATGGCCCATGCGCTGATGCACGCTACGAGTTGGATGTGCTTGAAGGGCAGGGAAGCGTGTCCGAACTGCTGAGTTTCCTGTCAAAGGGATGAGCCGTGGCAGAATATTTAAGATTTCGTTTGTACGGCCCCTTGGCTAGCTGGGGTGACATAGCGGTCGGCGAAATGAGGCACTCCGTCGTGTCGCCGTCTCGTTCGGCTCTATTGGGCCTGCTGGGGGCCGCCTTGGGAATCAGGCGTGAAGACGAAGCGGCGCAGCAAGCCCTTACTGATGGCTATCGCTTCGGTGTCAAGTTGCTGGCGGCAGGTACGCTGCTGCGTGATTACCATACTGTGGGTGTCGGTGTACCGTTGCGCAAGGCTCGCTTCCGTTTTCGGCGCCAGGAGTTGGCTGCTGAAAAGGTCGACACCATGCTTTCCACTAGGGAGTATCGCTGCGATAGTCTGGCTCTGGTTGCCGTTCAGGCTGAGCATACCGCTCCTTATTCTCTAATCGAGTTACAGCAGGCATTGTTGAATCCAGTCTTTGCATTGTATCTAGGTCGAAAGTCGTGTCCGCCGGCTGCGCCTCTTGCTCCGGCGGTACTCGAAAGCGCCTCCATGCGCGAGGCGCTCGATGCTCCCGGATGGCTGCCGCTGCTCGGCCTGCATGGCCGCAAGGCGGACGCCTGGCCTACCGGCACTGATCGGAGGGTATTTGGTTTGCGGCAGATTCGTTATTACTGGGAAGACGGTATGGAAGCAGGAATGGCGGCCGATTTTGAAGTCCAGCGTCATGATCAGCCATTGTCTCGCCGCCGCTGGCAATTTGCTCCGCGTAGGGAATGGGTGGCCCTGGTTGAGGAGATCTAGTCGTGAGCCATTTCTTTTCACGTGTGCGCATGCTGCCGGTTGCGCATCAGCAGCCCTGGTTTCGCGAGCTTGTGTGCCATGGAGAGGCTTATCGCGACCATGCCATAGTCTGGAAGCTGTTTCCTGGGAATGATGTGCCGCGCGACTTTGTGTTCCGGGCTCTGGAGGAGCCAGGCACCTACTTTGTCGTGTCTGCGCGGATGCCGAAATCGTCTGCTGATCTGTTCGAAGTACAAAGCAAACCTTATCTCCCCCGGCTGAGCGAAGGAGACTGGCTGCAGTTCGATTTGCGTGCCAATCCCACCGTCAGTATTCGGCCAGAAGGCGACAGCGCGGGGAAAACACGGTCTCGAAGGCATGATGTCCTCATGCACGCCAAGCGTTTTACGGCACCTGGAGGCGATATTGCTGCGGCCATGGAAACGGCTGGCAGAAATTGGATCATGTCGCGTGCACCGGCCTGGGGTGTTGAAGTCATTGAAGAGAGTCTGCAGCAAAATGGGTACTGTCAGCACCGCTTGCAGCACAAAGGCCGACGTATCGAATTCTCCAGTCTCGAGTACCGCGGACTGGTCCGCGTCACGGACGCGGTGTCGTTGCGCATTGCGCTGCTGCAAGGAGTCGGGCATGCCCGCGGATTTGGTTGCGGCCTGTTGTTGGTACGCCGGATGAACTGATGCTACCGCCGATCAAGCCACTGCCCATGAAAGACCGGATTTCGCTGATATTTGTCCAATATGGACAGATCGATGTTCTTGATGGCGCGTTTGTGGTGATCGATCAGAACGGCGTACGCACCCATATTCCTGTGGGCTCGGTGGCGTGCATCATGCTGGAGCCGGGTACTCGAGTATCACATGCAGCGATTCGATTGGCTTCCTTGGTCGGTACTCTGCTGGTCTGGGTGGGGGAATCAGGCGTTCGGCTGTATGCCAGCGGACAACCGGGCGGCGCACGTGCGGATCGATTGTTGTATCAGGCTAAGCTCGCGCTGGACGATGATTTGCGATTGAAAGTGGTGCGCAAGATGTATGAGATGCGATTTGGTGAACCGGCCCCGGCGCGCCGCAGCGTGCAGCAATTGCGAGGTATCGAAGGTGCGCGTGTGCGAGAGACTTATAAACTGCTCGCACGCCAGTACCGGGTAGACTGGCAGGCTCGCAATTACGATCGTCAGCAGTGGGATGCAGCGGATATACCCAACCGCTGCCTGTCAGCAGCAACGGCTTGCTTATACGGCATTACCGAGGCGGCTGTGCTTGCCGCAGGTTATGCGCCCGCAGTGGGTTTCATTCATACAGGCAAACCTCTGTCATTTGTGTATGACATCGCGGATCTGTTCAAATTCGAAACGGTCGTCCCGCTGGCGTTCAAAACTGCCGCCAAGGCACCCACACAGCCAGAACGCGAGGTTCGCCTGGGTTGCCGTGATCTTTTTCGCTCTGAGCGGCTATTGGAGCGCATCATTCCGACGATCGAAGATGTGCTGGGCGCTGGAGAAATCAAACCTCCGGAGGCGCCGCCGGAGTCCGTGCCCCCCGCTATTCCCATACCTGACGGAATTGGCGAGGTCGGACACAGGAATCAGGGATGAGCTTCATTGTCGTGGTGACAGAGAATGTCCCGCCAAGATTGCGGGGGCGGCTTGCCATTTGGTTGCTGGAGGTTCGGGCTGGAGTCTATATTGGTGACGTCTCCAAACGCACCCGGGAAATGATATGGGAACAGCTTTGTGAGGCTCATGAGGAAGGTAGCGTTGTAATGGCGTGGGCCAGCAGTCATGAGTCGGGTTACGAGTTCCAGACGCTTGGCCAAAATCGTCGCTTGCCAGTTGACTTCGATGGGTTGAGGCTGGTGGCTTTTTATCCCATTGTAGACGACGATCTTTAAAAAAATAAATTCGGTGAAATTATATGTGCCTATTTTTCCTATGTGAATCAATTGGTTAGTCGAAGTATGTTCCCCGCGCATGCGGGGATGAACCGTGACCAGCGCGTTGCGCGTCGCGGAGACTCGAGTGTTCCCCGCGCATGCGGGGATGAACCGGATCAGGTCCGCCGCCTGCAAAGCGGCCAGGTGTGTTCCCCGCGCATGCGGGGATGAACCGCTCTATCTCAGTTGGCTTGGCGTAGCAGACCCGTGTTCCCCGCGCATGCGGGGATGAACCGCCGAATAGCAGCACATATGCGCGCGCGGGGCAGTGTTCCCCGCGCATGCGGGGATGAACCGACCGAGTGTGCCGCCAAAGAGCACGCCAAGGTGTGTTCCCCGCGCATGCGGGGATGAACCGTCGACATGACCGTCGCGTTCATAGTCGGATGCGTGTTCCCCGCGCATGCGGGGATGAACCGACGCTCGTCCCGAGATACCGGGTCTGCAGGGCGTGTTCCCCGCGCATGCGGGGATGAACCGTTTCGGTGCCGTTCAATCTGCACCCTGACGACGTGTTCCCCGCGCATGCGGGGATGAACCGACGGCCAAGAACAGAAACGGTTATGCCGGTTGGTGTTCCCCGCGCATGCGGGGATGAACCGCGACAATCCACATCCCAACGAGTTGCCCAACAGTGTTCCCCGCGCATGCGGGGATGAACCGGATCGAATCATGACAACCAATAACGTACCGACGTGTTCCCCGCGCATGCGGGGATGAACCGAGTTCCAGGCGCATCGAGTCCGCCTTGTACGCGTGTTCCCCGCGCATGCGGGGATGAACCGATGTTCGATTTTCCCGGCAGCAGGTTGCCCAGGTGTTCCCCGCGCATGCGGGGATGAACCGGCAAACCCGCGGTCAACGGCGCTCCCCCAGCGGTGTTCCCCGCGCATGCGGGGATGAACCGCTGATTAATGGCCCCTACCGCCCGCCGGCCTGGTGTTCCCCGCGCACGCGGGGATGAACCGCAGGCCGCCGAACTGCTGGACGAGCCGCGCAAGTGTTCCCCGCGCATGCGGGGATGAACCGATGCCTGGGATACACCCCCCTCCCGAGCCCCCATGTTCCCCGCGCATGCGAGAATACTGCCCGCATGAAGCGCTAGCAGGCTGCTGAAATACTGAGCGTAGCTGTTGTCTTCGCGCGATAATGAGGGATGCGCGGATCCGACACTTTTACCGAGAGCCTATTCAGCATCAAGAAGCTGGACGATTTTGTTCCTGCCACCCACCCGTTGTGGGCGATCCGCGCGATGGTCAATGATGCGTTAAGCCAGCTCGAAGACCTGTTTGCAGGCATGTATGAAGACGCCTCCAAGGGAGGGCGGCCCGGCATTGCGCCGCAGAAGCTGCTACGGGCGATGCTGCTGCAGGTGCTGTACTCGGTCCGTTCGGAGCGGTTGCTGATGGAGCAGGTGCAATACAACCTGCTGTTTCGCTGGTTCATCGAGCTGTCGATGGACGACCGTGTCTGGGTGCCCACCGTGTTCAGCAAAAATCGCCAGCGGCTTATCGAGCACGAGGCGGTGGTGGCTTTCTTCAACGCCGTGCTTGCGCAGGCTGAACGCAGGAACTGGTTGTCCAAGGAGCATTTCAGCGTGGACGGCACCCTGATTCAGGCCTGGGCCAGTCACAAGAGCTTTGTGCCCAAGGACGGTGGTGCTGACGGCGCGGATGGCGATGGCGGCGCTGGCGGCGACTTCCGAGGCCGGTCGCGCAGCAACACCACCCACGAATCGAAGACCGATCCAGACAGCCGGCTTTACCGCAAGGGCAAGACGGCCAGCGAGCTACGCTTCATGGGGCATACGCTCATGGAGAACCGCAACGGTCTGATCGTCGATGCCATGCTGACCCGTGCCGACGGCTATGCCGAGCGCACGCCAGCCAAAGCCATGATCGGTAAGGTTCGCCAAGCCAACCCCGAGGCGGCCATTACCTTGGGTGCAGACAAGGGATACGACGCGGCGGAGTTCGTTGCCGAGCTGCACCGGCTCAAAGTGGCGCCCCATGTGGCGCAGAACAAATCAGGGCGCCACTCGGCGGTTGCCGATGAGATTGCCCAGCATGCTGGCTATAGCGTGTCGTTGCAATGTCGCAAGCGTATCGAGCAGGGCTTTGGATGGGCAAAGACCGTTGGTCAGGTTCGACAAGTCATGGTTCGTGGGCTACAGAAGGTCACCCAGATGTTCGTGCTGAACATGGCGGCTTATAACCTCGTGCGCATGCGCTCGCTAGGACAAGTCCGTCTACAAAACGCCCGATGCGTGTAAAACGGGACAAAAAGACGCTTGCAGGGGGCGAATCGGGCCCAGAACGCCTCTTCGGTCAGTCAAAAACCAAACGACCCATCAGCATCACGACTCCATCAAGGCTCAAGCGAGCATTGATGGAGAGTATTTCAGCAGCCTGCTAGGCGACGTCCCTCCGAATCTCTATCGGCCATTGTCTACGATGACAGGATAGCTTACGCCACCCAAGGTGTGCGAGCCAGCGCGCATGAAAAGGGAAACAGCTGTTTTATTCCTGCAGCAGCTCAGCAACTGCATCCGTCTGCCCATGCTCGAAAGCTGCCGCGAAATCATCCAGTTCGTTCGTGCGGAGCCCGACCTCTGCGCCGAGAGCGATTTGCCGCCAGTCCACTACCGCTGCATGAACCTCGGCCAGTACGGCCATCGCCCGTTCCCTATCCAATGCGAAGTAAGGCGCGCGAGCCAGCAACATATGCACATCGGTGATCGGTCCATCTTCCTCGGACAGCCAGGTCTTGGATTCCCGCTCTTTGTCCGGAAATGGATTGATATCGAAGGCTGGCGCAAGGCGCCACAGTCCGTGCTCCACATGTAGGAAGCCGTGATTCTGCAAGTGATCGTCCACGTTGGTGATCAGCAGGTTGAATACGAGACGGCGCCAGAGCTGCTGTAAATCCCGAGTAGGCGCATGGCAGTAGGAGCGGATGGCGTCCGCGATTTCCGTGTAGCTGCGATCCTCTTCGCGCGGCGCCTGCAGCATCGAGGCCGCCGATTGATAGGGGATGCGGCCATCGGATTGGTCGCGATCGAATCGACGGATGACGGCGATTGGCACATCGGCGAGTGAAACGATGCGCGCGGGTGCGGCGTCGATGCCTGCGAGCGTCGCCAGTTTCAATGCCAACACTTCGCCACGCGTCACGCTGCGCGTGTCATCCACGCTCGGGAACTTCCCGATGGCCAGCCGGCCGTCCTCGTCCACCAGCGTGCACTTGGGCCGCATGCCGCCAAGCGACGTCCCTTTACCCTGCAGGTAGCGCAAGTCCTCGGACGTTTCCTGGCCGCGCTCGACAGCCCGGCTTGCCTGATAGATGCGCTCCAGTTCGATCAGCGGCGGAGTACTGCGCTGTCCCTGAGGCACTGTTCGATGCCAATTCCCTTCCGGACCGATGAGACGCAAAGCGCCCACTCGGCTGAAGTCGTCTACCGCCAGCAGGTAGTCCAGTTCGGTGAGCGGCGCCAATCGCGGCTCGACTTTGCGGCGCTTGGCATGGTCACGGGCGATGACGCGCCGACCCCAGGCATCCGGCGCGGTGTCGGCAATCGCGCCATGAAACACGGAGTCGTGTGTCGATGCGGCCTTGTGCGACTGGTAGCCAGGCATCAGTTGCAGGTCGGTCGATACGTTGAAGCGCGCCGGGTTGGTTAGCCAAGCCTTGTCATAGGTGAAGGCGCAGTGCTCGCGCCTGCCCTGCCGGACATAGACGAGTGAGCCCAGTGGAAGGCCGGCCTTTCCGATGCAGACCTGAACCTGCTGGCGAATCGATGCGGCAGCGGCCATCACAAGGCTCCCGATGTACCGCCGTGTTTGCTGCGTACCCGCTTGGGCAAGCGTTCGTCCATCAGCGTGAGGCCGATTTCATCGTTCGGCGTATCGAGCAGGTATTCAAGTGCCTGAATTTCACCGAAGACGTGCAATGCGCGAGCGAAGAAGTGGATGGGAATGCGCATGTCGCCTTTTTCCATGCGACGTACAGTGGACAAGGACGCGCCCATGCGCTCTGCCAGAGAAACCTGGGAGATGTGGCGGCGCCGGCGCGCCAGGGAAATATCGCTGCCGAGTTTCCGGATGGCACGCTCAACGGGTATAGGAACAGGTAGTTCAGGCATGAACGCTCCCAATGGACTTCTAATGGCCATTTTGAGGTCTCAAGGGAGCTATTATACTCAAATATCGGAATTCTTCATTAATCGCTCCAATAGGCGTGATTAAGTCAGATAAACGCTCTTTCAGGAGTATTTAGAGATTTCCAGCATGGGTCGCCAAATGCCGAACCATGTACGCGTCAGGCCGGCTTGGTGTTCAGGCATGAGCAGCACGCACAGTTCGTGGCTCTCACGCCGGGGAATCTTCAAGGCTCCGTTGCCCGCGCGCTGCCGCAAGCGCTCTCGCAGCACATGCCGCAATAATCAATCCTCGCCGCCATGCAGGCCT
>JACDJC010001250.1_pt1 | contig 23082 bp, 24 predicted proteins | sample 7454191 | NCBI WGS metagenome assembly JACDJC01 (sample SAMN14253291, study PRJNA609438) | sludge metagenome | isolation source: sludge after 25d culture with pyrite and EDTA | collected 2018-12-20 | reverse complement strand
CTGCACTTACAATTCAGCTTGATTCGCAACCGCCGAATCGACGCCTGCCCGGGCATGCGCCATTCAGCCTTTTTATCACGCACTCGAAACGTCCACAATGTCCGCCAACGCCGCCTCGCTCCGAGAACTCACCCTCAGGGGGATCATTCTCGGCGCCGTCATCACCCTAGTCTTCACGGCATCCAACGTCTATCTGGGCCTCAAGGTCGGCCTGACGTTCGCCTCGTCCATTCCCGCCGCCGTCATCTCCATGACGCTGCTGCGCGCGTTCAAGGACTCCAACATTCTCGAAAACAACATCGTCCAGACCCAGGCGTCGGCGGCCGGCACGCTTTCGGCCATCATCTTCGTCTTGCCGGCGCTGCTCATGATGGGGTACTGGCAAGGCTTCCCCTTGCTGGAAACCGCCATGATCTGCGCCTGCGGCGGCATACTGGGCGTGGTGTTCACCGTGCCGCTGCGCCACGCGCTGGTCGTCAAAAGCGAGCTGCCCTACCCCGAGGGCGTCGCGGCCGCCGAAATCCTGCGCGCCGGCCATGCCGACGAATCGGCGCCCGGCAAGCGGAAGGGGCAAGGCCTGCGCGACATCCTCGCGGGCGGCGCCATGGCGGGCGCGTTCAGCCTGCTTGCCAACGGCTTCAAGCTGGCCGCCGACGGCGCCGGCTACTGGTTCAGCGCCGGGCGGGCCGTCTTCCAGCTGCCGATGGGCTTTTCCTTCGCCCTGGTCGGCGCCGGCTACCTGGTCGGCATCACCGGGGGCGTCGCCATGCTGTTCGGGGTGTTCCTGTCCTGGGGCGTGGCCGTTCCCTGGCTGACCGCGCTGACCCCCATGCCGGAAGGCGCCACGCTCGCCGGTTTCGCCACCGGCATCTGGGTGTCCAAAGTCCGGCTCATCGGCGCGGGCATGATCGCCGTCGCCGCGCTCTGGACCCTGCTCACCCTGATCAAGCCCATGTACGAAGGCATGCGCATCTCTTTGTCGGTCCTGAAGAGCGGCCCGGGCTCGGCCGGCGTCGCGCGCACCGACACCGACCTGTCCCCCCGCACGCTGCTGCGGACCACCGTCCTGATGATCGTCCTGCTGATGGCCACCTTCTATTCCTTCGTGTCGGAATCGGATCTGCCGGCATCGATGGCCTGGACGCTGGTCGTGGCGGGCACCCTGCTGTCCTTCCTGCTGGGTTTCCTGGTGGCCGCGGCCTGCGGCTACATGGCCGGGCTCGTCGGCTCCTCCACCAGCCCCATATCGGGCATCGCCGTCATTTCCATTCTGGCCATCTCGATGATCTTCATCGGCATCGGCCAGGCTCAGGACATGCTCGACAATGAACAGCACCTGCGGTTTTTCACCGCGCTCGCCATTTTCTGCGCATCCGTCGTGGTCGCCATCGCCGCGATCTCCAACGACAACCTGCAGGACCTGAAAACCGGCTGGCTGGTGCACGCCACGCCCTGGCGGCAGCAGGCGGCGCTGATCATCGGCTGCGTGGTGGGCGCGCTGGCCATCCCGCCCGTGCTGGAACTGCTGTACAACGCCTACGGTTTCATCGGCGCGCTGCCCCGCGCCGACATGGACCCGTCGCAGGCGCTGGCGGCTCCGCAGGCCACCCTGATGATCACCATCGCCAACGGTCTGTTCGCGCACACCCTGGACTGGTCCTACATCATGATCGGCGTGGCCGGGGGCATCGCCGTCATCGTGCTCGACACGATACTCGCGCGCTCCACCAGAAGGCTGCGGCTGCCTTCGCTGGCCGTCGCCATGGGCCTGTACCTGCCTCCGTCCATCGTCACCGCGCTGTTCGTCGGCACGCTCATCTCTTGGTTCGTGAAGAAGCGAGTGCGCTCGTCCGCGCGCCGCGCGGGCGAAAACCCCGTCGAGCGTCTGGAGCACGCCGAACGCAAGGGCACGCTGTTCGCCTCCGGCCTGATCGTCGGCGAAAGCCTGGTCGGCGTCGCCCTGGCGATGATCATCGTCGTCTCGGTAGGATCCGGCGGCAGCGACGCGCCCTTGGCGCTGGTCGGCCCCGAATTCGCCACGGCGGCGAAATTCATCGGGCTGGCCGCGTTCGCGGGCATGTGCCTGGCTTTCATCAAGCGCGCGCTGGCGCGCGGCTAGGGCCCGCGGCGCCGGAATCCCATGGAAACTCATATTCTTCATCTTCAAGGCTCGCAGCGCCGCGCGGGCGAGCCCGCCGCCGGCCTGGAGCTCCAGGTGGTGCTGTACCTGGCGGGCATGGCGCTGCTCTGGACGCTGCTCTGCGGCATCAGCCACCGGGCGCCCGATCTCGACGGCCTGGAGGAACTGGTCTGGGCGTCCAGCCTGGAACTGGGCTACACCAAGCATCCGCCCGCGCCTTCCTGGCTCATGTACTTCCTGACGCGGATCTTCGGCCGCCCGGTCTGGCTGCCGTTCTTCGCCGGGCAGCTGATGTCCGCGCTCGCGCTGTGGTTCCTGTGGCGGCTCGGGCGCGAATTCACCACGCCGCGCAAAGCCTTCATGGCCATGATGCTGGTTTCGGTCAGCATCTATTTTTCATTGCGCGGCACGATCTACAACCACAATACGGCGCAGCTATGGTCCGTGGCGGCAAGCACCTGGCTGCTGTATCGCGCCTTGAAGCACCAGCGGCTCAGCAGCTGGGCCTGGCTGGGCGTCGTGTCGGGGCTGTCGATCCAGACCAAGTACAGCGCGGTCATCCAGTTCACCGCGTTCTTCCTGTTCATGCTGCGCCAAGGCAGTTTCCGCGACGCCCGCAACCTGAAAGGGCTCGCCCTCGCCCTGCTGACTTTCGCCGTCACGATATCGCCCCATCTTTACTGGCTGGCCTCGAACGCCTTCATGCCTTTGCGCTACGCCGACAATTCGCTCGAAGCGGGAGGCCATTTGCAGGCGCTCGGGCATTTACTCAGTTTCGCCCTGGACCAGTTGGCCCGCCTGAGCCCGATGCTGGTGGCATGGCTGGCCTGGCATGCCTGGAACAAACGCCGTCCGGTCGCGGGCGCAGGAACGGCAGCCATGCGCTATGGCGCGCAGTTCACGGAGTGGGACCGCTCTTTCCTGCTCTGGATAGGCCTGGCGCCCGTGCTGACCACCATGCTGGTGTCCGCGGTGCTGGGGACGCGGCTGGTGGCTTCATGGGGCACGACGTTCTTCGTGCTCTACGGCTTCTACCTGCTGTGGTGGATGCGCGGCGACGAACGGGTGAATCTGCGCCGCATCGCCGTTCTGTGCATCGCGCTGCACGTGCTCATGGCGGTCAGCTACGCGCTGGCCCGCGGCCCGCTGGCCTGGCACACCGGCCGCGATTCACGCTCGACGTTTCCGGGAGCGGTGATTTCGCAGCAGTTGAATGACATCTGGCAGCGGCATGTGCCGGGGCATCCCTTGACTTTGGTGGCGTCGGATACCTGGCTCGGCGGCAACATCGCGATTCACCGGGGGCCCGAGGCTCAGGTGTTCATCAATGGCAAGCCCGAGGAGTCGCCCTGGCTGGACGAAGCCCCGCTGGCTTGCGGAGCGCTGGTCGTATACAGCCTGGAAACCCGCGGCGAGCCGGATCCGGTCTTGAAGGCGCTGCATGCGTCGGCCCCGATTCAGGGCAGGCTGGATATTCCGTGGTCGTCGGAAAAGAGCCCGTTGATCGATCTGAATTGGGGCATCATCCCGCCGGGGGAGCGGTGTGCGGCGAAGGGTCATGCCAGGCGCTGAGCGGGCTCGGGCTCAGACCTCTCCCATGAACCGCATCTTGAAGCGCCGGCCCTTTATGCTGCCGGCGCTGAGCCTGGCATAAGCCTCGCGCGCAATGCCCCGCTCCAGCGCCACGAAACTGACGAACTCCAGGATATTGATCTTGCCGATCCGCGCGCCGTCCATGCCCGCGTCCTTGGTCAACGCGCCCAGCAGATCCCCCGGCCGCAGCTTGTCCTTCTTGCCGCCTTGAATGCACAAAGTCACCATCGGCGCACGCAAGCGGCCGTTGCCGGACGCCTTCAGCGACTTCAGGCTTCCCCATTCCAGCGGCTGGCGCTGATAGTCCTCTATCCGCCGGGCGCGATGCAGCTCCTCGGGCGCGCAGAGACTCAACGCCAGGCCCGTGGCGTCGCCGCGGCCGCTGCGCCCGATGCGATGGACGTGCACCTCCGGATCGGGCGTGAGCTCCACATTCACGACCGCGTCCAGGCCGTCGATGTCCAGCCCCCTGGCGGCCACGTCCGTGGCCACCAGCACCGAACAGCTGCGGTTGGCGAACTGAATGAGCACGTCTTCGCGCTCGCGCTGCTCCAGATCGCCGTGCAGCGCCAAGGCGCTGAACCCGCGCGCGGCCAGATGCTCGGCCAGTTCGCGGCATGCCGCCTTGGTATTGCAGAAGGCCAGGGTCGAAACGGGCTGGTAGTGCTCCAGCAACTGCGCGACCGCGGCCATGCGGCGCCCGGCGTCGATTTCATAGAACACCTGGCTGATCTTGCCGGCCGCGTGCAGCGACTCGGTTCGGACCTCCTCGGGATCCAGCAGGAACGGCCCGCTGGCGCGGCGGATGTCGTCGGCGTAGGTGGCCGAGAACAGCAGAGTCTGGCGGTTGCCCGGGCAGGCGCTGACGAGGCGGCTGACGTCTTCGTAGAAGCCCATGTCCAGCATGCGGTCGGCCTCGTCCAGGACCAGGGTGCGCACTTCGGAAAGGTCGAGCGTGCCCCGGTTGACGTGGTCCAGCAAGCGGCCCGGCGTGCCCACCACGACGTGGGCGCCGAACCGCAAGGATTCGGTTTGCGGCCTGGCGGCCGTGCCGCCGCAGAGCGTCAGCACTTTGATGTTGCCCAGCGAGCGCGCCAGTTTCCGCAGCTCCGTGGCGACTTGCTCCGCCAGCTCGCGGGTGGGGCAGATGACCAGGCCCTGCACCTGCAGCTTCGCGGGATCCAGCCTGTTCACCACCCCCAGTCCGAACGCGGCGGTCTTGCCGCTGCCGGTCTTGGCCTGGGCGATGAGATCGCGCCCTTGCAGGATGAGCGGCAGGCTCCGGGCCTGGATGTCCGTCATGGACTGATAGCCCATGAGCTCCAGGTTTTCAAGCGTGGCGGGGGACAGCGGCAGGGAAGAAAAAGAGGCGGAGGCGGTCACGGTGCGATGAGGAGGTTCCAGGATCCTCATTGTACCGCCATGCCGTCCCCGCCCCTTCGGGCGAGGACGCCCGCCGGACCGTTCACGCGGCTTGCGTTGCGGCTTCGAAGCTGCGCGTGGCGACCGCCTTGATGCAGTGTTCGGCGACTTCGAAGGCCTTGCTGCGGTTCTCGGCGCCCAGGTCGGTGCCTTCAGCGCGCACGATGCGGATGTCGGTGATGCCGAAGAACCCGAAAACCGTCTTCAGATAGCTTTCCTGGTGCTCCATCGCCTGGCCGGCTTCGCTGGTGGAATAGATACCGCCGCGGCTCAGCGCCGCAATGATGGTCTTGCCGCCCGCGAGCCCGACGGGGCCTTTCTCGGTATATTTGAACGTGCGGCCGGCCTGGGCCAGGCGGTCGATCCATGCCTTCAACTGGCTGGGAATGGCGAAGTTGTACAGCGGCGCGCCGATGACGATGACGTCGGACGCCAGAAATTGCGAGACCAGGGCTTCCGACAGCGCATTTTCACGTTGCTGCGCTTCGGTCGGCAAGGCGTCGGACGGCGGCAGGCGAAAACCCATGGCATCGCTGGAGAAGTGGCCGGGCGCCTCGTTCGCCAGGTCCAGGTAGTCGACCTGCGTATCGGGATTTTCACGCAGCCATTGCGTGACGATGTCCTTGGTAAGCTTGCGGGAAACGGAATTGGCGCCGTTTATGCTCGAGTCTACGTGCAGAAGTTTCATGGTTGCTCCGAAATGGCATCAAAAGAATGCGATGGATGAATTATCGATTAACCCGGATCTATTGATAAGTAGGCGAAATCGTATTAGATTGTTCTATTCATGAAACCAATAGAGGCTGTATGCAGGATTTGAACGACATGCTCTACTTTGCCGAGGTCGTCAATCATGGCAGCTTCGCCGCGGCGGCGCGGGCGTTGGGCCTGCCCAAATCGCGCTTGTCCCGCCGGGTCGCCAAGCTCGAGGAAGACCTGGGGCTGCGCCTGCTGCAGCGGACCACGCGCAAGCTGTCGCTGACCACGGCCGGCGAACTGTTCTACCGCCACTGCGACGCCATGCGCGACGAGGCCCGGGCCGCGGCCGCCGCCGTGGCGCAGGTGCAAAGCGAACCGCGCGGCATCATACGGGTGGTCTGCCCGGTCACTTTGGCGCAAACCGTGATCGGGCCGATCCTCCCGGAATACCAGGCTGCGTACCCGCATGTGCAGTTGCACATGCAGGTCAGCAACCGGGTGGTGGATCTGGTCGAAGAAGGGGTCGACGTGGCCCTGCGCGTGCGCAGCACGGTGGCCGACAGCGGCAGCCTGGTGGTCAAGCACCTGGGCACGACGGCGGCTTTGCTGGTGGCCAGTCCCCAACAGCTTGAACGGCAGGGCCAGCCCGAGGAGCCCAGCGACCTGACGCTGATGGATTCGGTGGCGATGTCGGTACGGGACGGCCGGGCTCATTGGAGGCTGTTCGGCCCCAATGGGGCGCAATACACGGTGACGCACCGGCCGCGTTTCGTGGCGGACGATTTGCTGACGCTCAAGTTCGCGATCCTGGGCGGCATGGGGATAGGAGTGCTGCCCGACTACATGTGCCATGAAGAAATCGCAAGCGGCCGGCTGGTGCCGGTTTTCCGCAATTGGGCGCCGGAGCCGGGCATCGTCCATGCGGTGTTCGGTTCGCGGCGGGGGCTGGTGCCGGCGGTGCGTTCTTTTCTGGACTTCCTGGGCGAGCGCCTGGCGCCCTGGGGGTCCGAGGCTCCGGGCGCGGTCTCGGTAAGCGGCTGACCTGGCAAGCCAGGCGGGCCGCGTCCCGTCACTGCCCGCCCTTCAGCCAATGCCCCAGCTTGACGGCCTTGGTGCTCAAATACGCCTCGTTGTGGGCATTGCGATTCACCTGCAAAGGCAAGCGCTCTTCCACCCGCAGGCCCAGCCTTTCCAGCGCCCGCACCTTGCGCGGATTGTTCGTCATCAGGCGAAGCGAAAAAATACCGAAATGATCCAGCATCGGCTTGCATAAATCATAGCGCCGCATGTCCGCCGGAAACCCCAGCCGCTCGTTCGCCTCCACCGTGTCGGCCCCCGCGTCCTGCAGATTGTAGGCCCGGATCTTGTTCACCAGGCCGATGCCGCGCCCTTCCTGGCGCAAGTAGAGGATCGCGCCGCGCCCTTCTTCGGCAATGGCCCGCATCGACGCCTCCAGCTGCGCACCGCAGTCGCAGCGCTGGCTGAAGAGCGCATCGCCCGTCAGGCATTCCGAATGCACCCGCGCCAGCACGGGGGCCCCGCTGCCGACGTCGCCGAGCGTCAGGGCAAGGTGCTCCTTGCCCGTGCCCGGGTCGACGAACACATGGATGGCAAACGTGGCCCACGGCGTGGGCAGCTTGCTGGATGTGACGTAATCGAGTTGATAGCCCGCCACCGGCTTGCCATCAACATCCGCCGCGTTCGTTGAACGGCGCGCGTCAGCATCAGTTTGCGACTGCATAAGGAAACCTCGAGACTTGAAAAACCCGAAGGCCCACACTCATGCACCTCCGACCGCGGCGAACCACCGCAGCCTGGCATTTTAACGCCTTATACCTTCACCCCCAGATACTTCTCGATCACCGAGGTGTCGGCATGCAGCTGGGCGGGCGTTCCCTCGTACACCATGTGGCCGTTGTTGATGAGATAACAGCGGTCCGCCAGCGACAGCGCGGCCCGCACGTTCTGCTCCACGATCACGATGGTGTGCCCGCCGTCGGCCAGCTTCCGGCACACCTCCATCAGGTCGCGGACGATGAGCGGCGCCAGCCCCTCGAACGGCTCGTCCAGCATGATGATGCTGGCATTGCGTATCATGGCGCGGGCGATCGCCAGCATCTGCTGCTCGCCGCCCGACAGCTGCTTGCCCCGATTGCGCTTGCGCTCGGCCAGCCGCGGAAAGGTTTCGTAGATCTCGTCCAGCGACCTGGGCTGGGGGGCCGTCATGGCGGCCAGCTGCAGGTTCTCGTGGACGGTGATCTGCCCGAAGATGCGGCGCTCTTCCGGCACCAGCTGGATGCCGCGCCGCGCAAGCTGGAAGGGCGGCAGATGCTGGACCTCTTCGCCCTTGTGCAGGATGCGGCCGCTCTTGGGCTGCACCACGCCCATCAAGGACTTGAGCGTCGTGCTCTTGCCCGCGCCGTTGCGGCCCAGCAGCGCCACCACCTCATGCTCTTCGACATGCAGGGAGACGTCGAACAGTATGTGGGAATCGCCGTAATAGCTGTTGATTTTGTCGACTTCAAGCAGGCTCATGGTCGTCCATCCCCCCTAGATAGGCAGCCTGGACCGCCGGATTGATCCGAATTTCATCGGGCGTGCCTTCGGCCAGCTTGCGGCCTTCGTACAGCACGGTGATCCGTTCGGCCAGTTCGAACATCGCATCCATGTCGTGCTCCACGATCACCATGCTGCGCCCCTTGCGTATGGACTTCAGCAAGGCGACCACCAGCACTCTTTCCTCCGGCCCCAGGCCGGCCAGCGGTTCGTCGAACAACAGCACATTGGCGCCCGTGGCCAGCGCCAGGCCGATCTCCAGCCGGCGCTTTTCCCCATAGGGCAGCTCGGACACCAGCGTGTCGGCCTGGTGCGTCAGCCCCACCAGCTCGATGGCCGCGTTGACCTGCTCGTCCAGCCCTTCCGTGTTGTGCAGGCCGCGCAGCATGTCGGTGCGGAACTTGCCGCGCCGCCGGGCCAGCACCGGTATCATGGTGTTCTGGCGGACCGTCAGCGCCTCGAACAGCTGGTTGATCTGGTAGCTCTTGCTCATGCCCAGCTGGCACACCGCGGTGACGCCTATGCCCGTGATTTCCCGCCCCCGGAAATACACCTGGCCCTCGGTCGTCGGCAGCTCGCCGGCCAGCATGGCGAAGAATGTGGATTTGCCCGCGCCATTGGGCCCGATCACGCCTCGGATCTCGCCTTCCGACAGGGCGAAGTCCACGCCGCTGACCGCCGTCAGCCCGCCGTAGCGCTTGGTGATGCCGCGGGCCTCCAGCACCGGCGCGCCGGCCGGGGCGCCGGGTTCGGGCGTCACGATGCTGAGCTGTGCCATGGCGTCGCGGTCGGCTTCGATGTCGACCTCTCGGGTCGAGCGGCGCCGGCGCTTGGCGAAGTCCAGGATGCCGCCCGCCACCCCATGGCGGAAGACCGTCACCAGCACCACGAACACGATGCCCAGTATCAGCTTCCAGTACGCGCCGATGTCGGCGAGCTGCTGCAGCCCCTCGTACAGGTATAGCCATATGGTGGCGCCCAGCAAGGGCCCGAGCAGCGTTCCCGCGCCGCCCATCACGGTCTGGATGACCAGTTGCGCGGACGTGTCGAGCGAGAAGGCGTCGGGCGGCATGTAGGACTGGAACATGCCCAGCAGCCCGCCGGCCAGCCCGCCGTAGGCCGCCGCGATCACGAAGACCGTCAGCTTGTAGCCCTGGATGGCATGGCCCAGCGCCATGGCCCGCTTGGGGTTGCCGCGTATGGCCTTGAGCACCGCGCCGAAGGGCGAGCGCACGATGCGCCGCGCCACCACGAAGCCCAGGAAGAAGAACAGGGCCACGAACCAGTACATCGGCCAGCCGCTGGAGATGTGGATGGTGGTGAATCCCAGCTCGATCACGGGCGGCGGCACGCCGGCGATGCCGTTCTCACCGCCGGTGTAGGACTTGAACGCGGAGTTTTCAAGGAAGTAGAACATTTCCCCGAAGGCCAGCGTGCTCATGGCGAAGTAGATGCCGGTGCGCCTGAGGGTCAGATAGCCGATGCACAGCCCGGCCAGGGCCGCGATCACCGTGCCGATCAACAGGGCGAGCAGCATGTGGGGCACGATGCCCGACGTCAGCAGATAGGCGCTGACGAAGCCCCCGACGCCATAGAACGCCGACTGCCCGAAGGACAGCAGCCCCGTATAGCCGAACAGCAGGTCGAAGCCCAGCCCGAACAGCCCCCATATCAGGATGCGGGTCAGCAGGTCGGCGCTCATGCCCAGATGGGGCAGCACGAAGGGCGCGGCCACCAGGCACAGCCCGACCAGGATTTCGCCGGCCTGCCGGCGCGCGAAAGATGGATGCGTAGTCATTATTCTCGGCCCTCCTGCCCCATCAGCCCTTGCGGCCGGAAGATGAGCACCAGCGCCATGACGACGAAAAGCATGACGTGGGAATAGGCGGGGTTGAAGATGGAAGTCAGGCTGAGGATTTCACCCGCGATGATGCCCCCGATGATGGCGCCCGGAAACGACCCCACGCCGCCGATCACCACGACGACGAAGGAGTCGACCAGGATGCGGTGGCCCATGTCCGGCGACAGGGTGACGATGGGGGAATCGATCACGCCCGCGTAGCCCGCCGCCATGGCGCCTATGCCGAAGACCAGCAGGAAGGTGCGCTTGACGTTGATGCCCAGCACGTTGACCATCTGCGCATCCTCGATCCCGGCGCGGACGATCAGGCCCAGGCTGGTGCGGTACAGGACGAAGTACAGCACGGCCAGCGTCCCGGCCGCGATGAACAGCGCCTGCAGCCGGTACAAGGGATAGATCAGCGAGCCTATCTGCGCGATGCCCTGGCCCCATTCCGGGGTGGGCACCGACAGGCTCACGCCGCCATAGATCGAACGCACCACTTCGACCAGTATGATCCCGATGCCGAAGGTGACCAGAATCTGGTCTTCGGCGGGCCTTTGGTAATACATGCGCATGATGCCGCGCTCGATGACCAGGCCCACGAACAGGGCCATGGCCGCCCCGGCGGCGATCGCCGCCAGGAAGGAGCCGGTCATGGTGTAGGCGGTGAAACCCGCATAGGACCCGACCACGAACAGGGCCCCATGCGCGAAGTTGACCACACCGAGCGTGCCGTAGATGATGGTCAGGCCCGTGCTGATGAGCGCCAGCAACAGGCCCGTGGCGAGCCCGTTGAAAAGCTGCGATAAGAACAACGACATGCTCGGCATTCAGAGTCCTCCTTTATGTCTTTTATGATTGGCCGTCCTCCGCCCGGCCTAGATGTAGGCGCCCAGCTTGCAGCCCAGCAGGCCCGGATCCGGCAGCGCGCCCTTGCCGTCCACCACCTCGACGATCTCGAAGTAATCGTCGGGGTTCTTCATGTCGGACGGCTTCTTGCCCCGCACGATGGGGAAGTTGATGACGCCCTGGTGATCGGCGGCGCGGAAAGTCACTTCGCCGACCGGGCCCTGGCGGACCTCGCCGGCCTCGTAGGCCTTGACCACGTCGGGCGGGTAGAACGAACCGGCGCGCTCGCAGGCATCCGCCCAAAGCGCCGTCTGCAGGTAGGCGATATACGCGGAGTCGCGCGGCTTGGCCTTGAACTTCTTCTCGAACGCCGCCACGAAATCCTTGGCGATCGGGTATTTGTCCTCGAGCGTCCACCAGAAGCCCGTGGCGCCATAGACGCCCTGCATGATTTCGGCGCCGATCTCCTTCTCCAGGAAAGCCGACATATAGGGCACCACGATGTTCATCTTGTCGAGCAGGCCGAACTGCTTGGCCTGCTTGATCGAATTGGCGGCATCCGCGCCATAGGCGATCACGACGAGGGTGTCCGCACCGCTGTTGGCAATGTTGATCAGGAAAGAGCTGTAGTCCTTGGCGCCCAGCGGATGGACCTGCGAACCCACGGTCGTCCAGCCTTCTTTCTCGGTGAATTCCTTCATGGAGTCATAGGTCGTGTGGCCGTAGGTGTAGTCCGGCACCAGATACACCGCCTTGCGATTCTTGCCCATCGCCTTGGAAAGCACGGGGGCGATTGCCTTGCAGGCCGGGTAGGCGAAATAGCAGAGCCGGAAGCCATAGCGCTGGCAGTCCACGCCCGTGGTCTCGTTCGAGCCGCTGATCGCCGGCAGGTAGATCGTGCGTTCGCGGTCGCAGACTTTCTGCAAGGCGATGGCGACGGCGCTGCTGGTGCTGCCGGAGATCATCATGGCCTTGTTGTCGTGGATGAACCGGCTTGCCGCCTGGACGGCCGTATTCGGTTTCGTCTCCGCGTCGGCGACCGCCATCTTCACCGTCTTGCCCAGCACGCCCTTCTTCGTCAAGGGGGAAATCTTCCTGATTTCTTCGGCGCCGGCGTTGATCTGCTCCACGGCGAGTTCATAGCCTTTTTGCTGGTCGGCGCCCTGGGCCGAATAGGGTCCGGTGATGTCCAGGGTCAAGCCGATGAACACGGAATCGCCCTGGACCCCGGCGGGATAATTGCCGACGGGTTTCTTCTCCTCGGCCGCCGCCGCGCCGCCCGCGTGCAGCAGCGCGCCGCCCACGGCTCCCGCCGCGCCGATTTTCAACAACGAGCGGCGACGCTCGCCGCCTGCGCCCAAAGCGCCCGCTTTCTTGCCGTCTTCCATCCTTCGTCTCCTTGTGCATTGAGGTGCTGCGACTGGATTGCCGCAGTCCGCTTGGTTGGTCTTTGCCAACTTATCGTGAAACGACATCGTTCCACGATATTTTCTTGATAACCCCGCCACACCGTAGAAATACAATTTGAAACTTACGCAAGCCTTACGCAGCGACTCCCCGTCCGCGTGCGTCGCGCTTGCAACCGCGCTTACAATGCGCAAATGAAAACCTGGATCGTCTTGCTGAGCATGCTGGCCATCGCGGCGAGCTGGTGGTGGGGAAAACGGCGCCTGGCGTCGTCACAAAAGAATTCGAGCAGCCTGTTCCGGCTGATCGGCCGCAGCCTGATGGCCGGCGCCCTCACCTACTTTTTCCTGATCTCTACGGCATTGATTTATTTGACATTTACCGGCAAATAGCGCGAGAATTCCAGTTGATTCGCAGCGCCGGCTTGCGTACATGCGCCAAATGAAATGTAATGCCCTTTACAATCGGGGCACAGGCTCCATGTCTGGTAACGCCCGCCCGCAAGCATAGCCCGCAGAAAGATTTGGAAACCATCATGGTCTTTCGACACGCTCGCCGTCTGGCCGCAGTGGCGCTCGTTGCGCTCTGCTCGGCGGCTTCGGCCAATTCAGCGCCCAGCTGGCCCGTCAGCCCGTCCCGGCTGACGCTGGACACGCCCTACGGCAACCTCAACATCGCCACCAGCGAATACGTGTACGAATCGCGCCTGCGCATCGGCGACGACGACGTCCAGCCGCCCATACGGGGCATCTTGAACATCACCTACGCCTTCAGCATGCCCAAGGCCCAGATCGCGCTGGTGTCGGTCAATAGCGGCAACAATGGCTGCCCCGTCAGCTATCGCTGGATCGTGCTGGAAAAATCCGGCTACACCGTTTCGCCGGAATTCGGCTCCTGCTCGGAGCACATCAAGGTGTCGGCCAAGGGCCGGCTGTTCACCTTGCAGACTCCCAGTCAAAATCGGGATAAAATCGACATTTACACTTTCGATGGAAAAACCATCAAGCGGCGCACCGCGCCCTATCGTTGACAGGCCCGAGCCCATTGACCACAAGCAATCAAGAATCCTGGGGCTTCCTGCACCCCGAATGCCATGGCCGGAACGCCTTGCTGTTTTTCAGCTGGGACCTGGCCAGAACGATCGAACAGCAATTCCAGCTGCATGCCGAATCGGCGCTCTCCGTCCAGCTGCTGGAGGCCCAGAAAGCCGTCGATCGCTTGCTGAAGCAGTATGTTCAAATCCAGGCGCATCCTTCGGCTTTTGAAGGGCAGAGCATCACGCTGCGCCTGGAGGAAAGCGAAGAGTCTCCCGGCGAGGCCGTCCTGGCGCTGGAAACCTCCCCCCACCTGGAAAGCCTGATCCTGCAGGTACAGGCCGACGAACGCGCGCGCAGCAGCGTCAATTGAACGGCGCCGGCCGCCACGAGGCGATATGACGACTCTTCCCTGGGGCCATGAGCGCCCCGACTGCGCGGGCGACCATGCGCTCGCCCTTTTCCTGGACGACATGGAGCGCGTGGTGGAGCACTATGCGAACCTGGACGGCGTGCAGCTTGAAACCCGCCTCTTCCAGGCGCAGGCGGCGGCCAACAAGCTGCTGCAGGCCTATGCGAAGAATGCTCGAAGGACGACGGCTTTCAATGGGCAGTTCATCGAGATCCGGTCTTTCGTGAATGATGCGGGCCGGACGCAATTCGTGCCGATCTTCTCCAGCGGCCTCAAGCAGGCGCTGATCAGGCTGCTGGATCGAAGCACGCAAGTCACCCGGCATTGATCAAGAGCTCAGGCCATCAACCGCAAGCGCCGATGGCCCCGCACACCGTACAAAATTCGCAGCCGTCCTTCTTGATCACCGCGTGATTGCCGCATTCCGTGCAGCGCTTGCCGACCATGGTCGGGCTGGCCGCGACATGCTGGCGCACCGGCTCGTCGGCCACCACACCCATCGCATTGATCGGCATTCCCTCTTCCGTAAGAATGCCCAGCATCGCATAGCGATGGATCACCAGCCTGGCGATGTACGCCACCGTGGAAGGATAATTGGCCTGCTTTTCACTGCCCGGAACACGCGCGAGGAAATCGCCGCGAGGTTCGGCGTAATTGAGCAGCTTGCGCAGCTTCATGCCGATCCAGGCGGGGTCGATGACCCGCATGTCCAGGCTGAGCAGCTTGCACAGGCCGTCCAGCGCCACCGGGTGCGCGCCCGTGAGCCACATGCTGTAGGGGCGGCGGCTGCCGTCGGGCATCTGCAATTCCTTCAGCATCAGCACGAAATCGTCGTCCGTGGACGGGTTGCGGACATCGGCCACCCAGGCCAGGGTGCCGTCGGTTCCCGTCTTGGGCTCGCGCGGCGCGAACAGCGCGTTGAGCACCGGGGTGGGGTCGTCCTCGTTCACGGCCAGGGCGTCGAGATCGTTATAGCGCCATTCGACCAGCCTGGCCAGGGCCGCGGTCGCGCTGGGCACCTGGACCAGATCGCCCTTGGGCGGCATGGGCATCTGGAAGCCGTCGCCATAGGCGTGCGCCAGAACCGACAGCTTCTTGCGCAGCCAGCCCCGGTCGTTGGCGCGCATGTCGCTGGACAAGGTCTTGGCGATGGCGTCCAGGCCGCGCGGCGGCTGCCCGCCCAGCACCCATACTTCGAAGGGCACGTTGTCCTTGTCGGCCACGACCACCGCGAACTCGCCCTGCGGCGAATGTATGGTCTCGCTCACCCAGCCCGACGCCCCGGCCGGAAGCGCGGGACGGGAAGGCCAGCGCAGCGACGCCAGAGGCGGGAACTTGGCCACCTCGGTGAGGACCAGGCGCTTGTCCTGTTCGGACAGGACGATGGGCTGGGGCGCGCTTGCCGGGGCTTCCGGCGCCACGGACAGCACCGCGCCCAATATGGAGTTGGGCCGGTAGGTGGTGATGCCCTTCAGGCCCTTGTGCCAGGCCTGCAAGTACAGATCCTTGAAGTCCTCGTATGGATAGTCCTCCGGCACGTTGACGGTCTTGGAGATGGCCGCGTCGACGTAAGGCGCCACCGCGGCGACCATCAGCATGTGGTCGATGGCGGAGATTTCGAGGGCCGAGACGAAGGCCTCGGGCAGATGATCGACGTCGCCGCCCATGGCGCGATAGACGCGATAGGCGTGGTCTTCGACGATGTAGTCTTTCTTGCTGCCGTCGGGCATGCGCTTGGTGCGCGTGTAGAACCAGGAAAACGCCGGCTCGATGCCGTTGGACGCATTGTCGGCGAACGCCAGTGAAATCGTGCCGGTGGGCGCGATGGACGTGAGGTGCGAATTGCGGATGCCGTGCTTGCGTATGGCCCGCTTCAGGGCGTCGGGCAGGCGCGAGGCGAAGCCGCCCTTCAGGTATTCGTCGGCGTTCAGCCGTGGGAAGGCGCCGCGTTCCTTGGCCAGTTCCACCGAGGCCTCGTAGGCGGCGTCGCGCATCTCGCGCGCCATGTCGGCGGCCAGCGCGCGCCCGGCGTCGGAGTCATAGCGCAGCCCCAGCATGATGAGCGTGTCGCCCAGGCCGGTGAAGCCCAGGCCCAGGCGCCGCTTGGCGTCGGCTTCGCGCTGCTGTTCTTCCAGCGGCCATTTCGTGGCGATCAGCACGTTGTCCAGCATGCGCACGGCCAGCTTCGTGGCCTTGCGCATGGTCTCGAAGTCGAACGACGCCGAATCGCTGAACGGATCGGAGACATAGGCGGTGAGATTCAGGCTGCCCAGGCAGCAGCAGCCGTAATCGGGCAATGGCTGCTCGCCGCAAGGGTTGGTCGCTTCGATGAATTCGCAATACGCCAGGTTGTTTTCCGCGTTGATGCGGTCCAGGTAGAGCACGCCCGGCTCGGCCGCCGCGTACGTGCTTTGCATGATCAGGTCCCAGACTTCGCGCGCCCGGACCTTGCGATACACCCACATGCCGTCGTCGCGCAGGTAGGCGCCCTGGGATTTCAGGTCGTCGTTCGGTTCCGTTGCGTGCACGAGTTCGAACATGCCGTCGGCTTCGACGGCGCGCATGAAGCCGTCCGTGACCCCCACCGAAACGTTGAAGTTGTTCAGCTGGCCGCGTTCCTGTTTGGCCGTGATGAACTCCGTGACGTCGGGGTGGGTGATGTTGACGACCGCCATCTGGGCCCCCCGGCGGGCGCCCGCGGATTCCACGGTTTCGCAGGAGCGGTCGAAGACGCGCATGTACGAAAGCGGGCCGGACGCGCTGCTGCCGGTGCCCTTGACCCGCGCCCCCTTGGGGCGGATGGACGAGAAGTTGTAGCCCACGCCGCCGCCCCGCCGCATGGTTTCCGCGGCCTGCGCCAGCGCGGTATATATCCCGGGCTTGTTGTCGACTTCTTCGGTGATGGAGTCGCCCACCGGCTGCACGAAGCAGTTGATGAGCGTGCTCTGCAGGTCGGTGCCAGCCGCGCTGTTGACGCGCCCGGCCGGAATGAAGCCGTGCTTCATGGCCCAGAGGAAGTCTTCGGAAAACTTATCCCGCAGCTCGGGCGCTTCGACCTGGGCTAAGGCCCGGGCAACGCGCGCACGGACCTCGTCGATGCCCGACTCACCGCCTTTGGCGTATTTTTCGATGAGTACCTCGGTGGAAATGACTTGAGGTTCGGCCAGAGCGATGGCCGTGCTTTCCATGTGTTGCATAATGTATCCTGTGGCGTGCCCGCGCGCGGCGGTGGGGCGGGCACTGATGAATGGCCTGCAAAAAGATATCATAACCAATGAGGGCGACCTTTGATGTCTCTTAAATCCATCGCCTGCCGGGACTATAATCCGCATGCCGGCGAGCGCCTCTTTCCGGGCGCCCGTCCCGCGTGTTTCAAGAACAAACAACGATTTTCAAAGGGTTGAGCAATGATCAAAACAAACAGCTTGGGTAGGGGCATGGCGGCGGCCATCGTCCTGGTCGGCGTGGGCGCGCTCAGCGCCTGCCAGACGCCGTCCGCCTCGCATGGGCAGTCGCGCAATTCAGAGTTCAACTGCATCGCGGGCACCGTCGGCGGCGCCGTCGTGGGCGGCCTGCTGGGCAGCACCATAGGCGGCGGGCGGGGCCGCACGGCCGCCACCGCGGTCGGCATCGGCGCGGGCGGCTACCTCGGCAACGCCATGGGCTGCAAATAATGGAGCGCTCGGTCATGAACAAACTTCTCACGCTCTCTTTCGCACTGGCATTGGCCGCCCCCGTCGCGGCCCTGGCGCAAGGCTCGCCCCAGGGGCTGACGCAGGCGCAGTTCGATCAGCTCGACACCGACAAGGACGGCAAGATCAGCGAAGCCGAATACCGGCGATTCATGGAAGGCGCCTTCGACAAGCTCGACACGGACCGCAACGGCACCCTGAACAGCGCCGAAGCGGGCACCGTGCTTACGTCCGAACAATTCACCGTGGTCGACCGCGACCGCAACGGGCAGTTGAACCGTCAGGAATTCCTGGACCAGGTCATGAGCGACTTCCATCGCCAGGACCAGAATCAGGACGGCCATCTGCAGCCTTGATCCGGCCGCCCGGCGCGTGCGCGGCACGCCGGGCATGTCTCTTGCTGGCTCCGGCCGTCCAAGCCACAGGAGACCAGCATGTCACAAGCCAGGATAGAACCCGGCGAAACCGATATTTCGCTAGCCGGCCGGGAAGCTCCCCGCAAGCAGGCCGACGGCGCGTTTGGCCGCGATGCGCGCGGCAAGCGGCAGCCCGCCGCGGCGGCGAAGAAAAAGCACGGCCAGCCCAAGGCCGGCCCGCTGGACCGGGGCATAGACCTGGGCGGATGAAGCCGCGCGCCGCCCGCGCTCATGCCACGCCCAGCCAGCCGGGAAGCTGCGAGAACAGGAACAGCAGCAAGCCCACCAGGCCGCCCACGAGCGTGCCGTTGATGCGGATGTATTGCAGGTCCTTGCCGATATTCAGCTCTATTTGCCGGGACATCTCCTTGGCGTCCCAGGCGTTCACGGTGTCGCGGATGTGCCGGGTCAGGAACTCGGAAAATTCCGGCGCCATGGCGCGGGCGATGTTTTCCATGTGCTTGTTCAATGACGCCCGCAAGGCCGCGTCGTCCCGGATCGCCTCGCCTATCCAGACGCCCGCCGCGCTCAGATTGAGCCGCAGGCTGGATTCCTGCCGATCCAGGTCGTTCTGCAGCCAGGCGCGCAAATTGGCCCATATGCCCTCCACATAGCCCGTGAAAACGGCGTCGCTCTTGATGTAGCGCTTGAAGGCGCGCGCTTTGCGGGCGGTTTCGGGGTCTTGTTTGAGTGCGAGAATGAATGAAGCCGTCAAGGCGTCGAATTTCTTGCGCAGCTCATGGCCCTGGTCCTGCACGACGGCATTGAGGATGTCGTTGACGATCTTGGCCACCTGCTCCGCGGCGTTCTCGCCCAGCCATTCGGAGGGAGCGACCTTTTCCGCGATGGGATGCCGGCGCTTCAGCCATTGCACCAGCTGCGTGGCGATCATTTCCCGCGTGGCCGGCTGGTCCAGGTAGTCGATGCAGCGCAGAATGAGGCTGTCGAGCAATTGCTGGTGGCGCCCGTTGCGGGTCAGGGAATCCAGCAGCGCCGCGCCGGCGCCGGCCAGATCGAGCTTGTCCACCATGGCGCCGAACGCGTCTTTCAGAAAGACCTGGATCCTGGCGTCGTCCGTGATCCTCAGCCCGCCTTGCAACAGCCGTGCCAGATAGGTGCCCAGGCGATCGGCGTTCTCTTGCCGGACGAGCCAGCCGCTGATCAAGCCGGCCGGATCGTGCCCGCGGATCAGCGCGACGAGGGAGTCCGGATCCAGGAATTTTTCCTTGACGAACAAGGCCAGGTTGCCGGCTATGGCGCCCTGGTTGCGCGGAATGATCGCCGTATGGCGCGACACCAGCGGGATGGGCACCCGCCTGAACAAGGCCACCACGGCGAACCAGTCGGCCAGCGCGCCCACCATGGCGGCTTCGGACACGGCTTTCAGGCCCAGCACCCAGACATTGGGCGGGCTGAACAGGGTGGCCACGAACGTCGCGGCCGCCAGAAGGAACAGGGACAAGGCAAAGGCCTTGGCGTTGCGGAGTTCGCGTTCTTTGGTCAGATCGGCAGGCATGCGAGGCAGAGTCAAAGCGTAAGAGTCATCGAGCCGTCAGGCGGCGCCCGCGGTCATTCCCAGTGACTTCATCACCAGGCGCAAAACATAGGCGACGACCGCCAGGCCGCCGACGCCGGCCGCCCATAGGCCCAGCAGCCACGCCAGCCGCGCCGGCCAACCGTCTCTGCGCCATGTGTTTTTCCAAAGACCGCGCATCAATGATAGCCTTCGCCGGACTTCACCTTGCCCCGGAACACATAGTAGGACCATGCCGTGTACATGAGGATCATCGGTATGATCAGCAAGGCCCCCACCAGCGTGAAGCCCTGGCTTTGCGCCGGGCCCGAAGCGTCCCATATGCTTACGTCCGGCGGAATCACGTTGGGCCAGAGGCTGATGCCCAGGCCGCTGTAGCCGAGGAAGACCAGGACGAGGGTAAGCAGGAAGGGCCCGGCGTGGGGCTCGGTGCGCAAGGCGCGCAGCAGCGCGTAAGCCGTCAGGGCGACCAGCACGGGCACCGGCGCGAACCACAGGAGATTCGGCATGCTGAACCAGCGCTCGGCGATCCGCGGGTGCGCCAGCGGCGTCCACACGCTGAGCGCGATGATCACCGCCAGCAGTCCCAAGGTCAGCGGCCTTGCCAACTGCACCATGCGGCGCTGCAAGCGCCCTTCGGTCTTGAACACCAGCCAGGTGCATCCCAAGAGGGCATAGGCCACGATCAGGCCGAATCCGGTGAATATGGGAAAGGGCCGCAGCCAGTCCAGCGGGCCGCCCGCATAGGCCCCGTTTGCGATGGGCACGCCGTCGATGTAGGCGCCCAAGGTCACCCCCTGGAAGAAGGTGGCGGCGATCGAACCGGCGATGAAGGCCTTGTCCCAGAAATGCCGGGCGGACGCGCCGGCCTTGAAGCGGAATTCGAAAGCCACGCCCCGGAATATCAGCCCCAGCAGCATGAAGACCAGAGGCAGCATGAAGGCGCTCAGTATCACCGCGTAGGCCAGCGGGAAGGCGGCCAGCAGGCCCGCGCCGCCCAGCACCAGCCAGGTCTCGTTGCCGTCCCACACCGGCGCGACCGTGTTCATCATGACGTCGCGGTCGTCCTTGCCCGGAACGAAGAGATACAGCACGCCTATCCCCAGGTCGAAGCCGTCCATCACCACGTACATCATGACGCCAAAGAGAATGATGATCGCCCATAGCAGGGCCAGGTCGATACCCATGACGTCACCCATGCTCCGAAGGCGCGGCCGCTGCGGGGCCGGCGGCGGACAGCGGACGGCTGGGCGTGCGCTGCTCGCCCGGCCCGCCTTCCGGCTCCGCCATCGGCGCCGGCCCCCTGCCTATGAGTTGCAGCATATAGACCGTGCCCGCGCCGAAGAGGACGAAGTACACGACCACGAACAGCGCCAGAGTCAGTGCGAGCTCGCCGGCGCCGTGCGGGCTCACCCCGTCGGCGGTGCGCATCACGCCATACACGATCCACGGCTGGCGCCCCACTTCGGTGGTCATCCACCCGGCGATCATGGCAACCAGGCCGGACGGCCCCATGTACAGCGCGCAACGCCACAGCGCGCGGGATTCGAACAGGCGGCCGCGCCATCGCGCCCATGCCCCCCAGGCGGCGAGCGCGATCATCAGCAGGCCCAGGCCGACCATGAGCCGGAAAGTCCAGAACACCACCGTGGCGTTGGGCCGGTCTTGCGGCGCGAATTCCTTCAGTCCCGGAAACTGCCCGTCCCAGCTATGCGTGAGCAACAGGCTGCCTCCATGCGGAATCTCCACCGCGAAGTGGTTCTTCTCTTGCCGCATGTCCGGCCAGCCGACCAGGGTGAAAGGGACCGCCCTGCCCGGCTCGTTTTCCCAATGGCCTTCGATGGCCGCCAGCTTCGCCGGCTGGTGCCGCAGCGTGTTGAGTCCGTGCAGATCGCCTATGGCCAGCTGCAGGGGCGCCGCGAACAGCAGCATCCACATCGCCATGGACATCATCTTGCGCACCGCCGGATCATCCCGGCCCCGCAGCAGATGCCAGCCAGCGGCCGCCGCGACCATGAGCGCCGTCGCCAGAAACGCCGCCATGCTCATGTGCGCCAGCCGATACGGAAAAGAGGGATTGAGAATGACGGCGATCCAGTCGACCGGCACAGCGCGGCCGCCGACGATTTCGAAGCCCGCCGGCGTCTGCATCCAGCTATTGGACGCCAGTATCCACGTGGCCGAGATCAGCGTGCCCAGCGCCACCATGAAGGTGGCGAACAGGTGCAGTCCCGGGCCCACCCGCTTCAGGCCGAAAAGCATGACGCCCAGAAAACCGGCCTCCAGAAAAAACGCCGTCAGCACTTCATAGGCGAGCAGCGGCCCCGTGATGCCGCCGGCAAACTGCGAAAAATAGCTCCAATTGGTGCCGAACTGATAAGCCATGACCAGGCCCGACACCACGCCCATGGCGAAGTTGACGGCGAAGATCCTGAGCCAATAGGCGTACAGATCACGAAAGACGGGCTTGCCTGTTTTCAGCCAGCAGGCTTCGAGCACGAAGAGATAGCTCGCCAGGCCAATGGTGATGGCGGGGAAGATGATGTGAAAGGAAATCGTGAACCCGAACTGGATCCGGGCAAGCAGCAATGCGTCCGCATCCATAAGCTCCCCTTACCCCGCCCGCGCCGCCTTCTGACTTATCCCCACAAACTGTGAATAAGCCGAGGGATAACCCGTGGTTACTTCAAGAAATTGCAATGAATACGCGGACCTGCGGTTTAGTGGTCAAAGAATCGCCCGCCTCTTTTCCACCGTTCGCCTGAGTTCATCCACCGCCGCCTCCGGGCTGTGGGCAAGATCCGCCAGGTTGATGGACACGCGGCGCCGGTTCCGCAAATAGAATACGCATGCATCGCGCCCTTCGTCTATCGCCAGGATTTGGCCATCCAAACGCCGATTCAACGTAACCGCCAGCTTTTCGGTATCCATGGGTGTCTCCTGTCAGCCGAATATGGATCTTCACCATAACAAGCCGGAGGATTTCAAACAGTAAAACTGTATATCTGAATCTGCGCTTTTCACGCCCGTCCGCGTGCGAAATGAAGCGCGGGCGGAACAGGCGCTCCGTCATATGGCTGACGTCCGGCAGCCGGGCATGGCGTCTGGGTTCTTGCGCACATCCTGTAACTCATCCCACACGAACTCGGCAGCAGCCACGACAACGCAATCCTGATCAAATGTCAGTATGCGTGCCGTGACCAGAGCGTGAGAGCCGCGTAGCGCCGCCATAAGCTGCTGCGGTTTCTCTGCCGATGACCATTCATTTGCACGATACAGCCTAAGCACTTCATCCATCGTGACACTGTCAGAAAGCGAAATTTCAACCTGCATACCAGCCCCCGTTCTGACGGTACTGCAAAACCTGTCAACGAATCACGAAAGTTCGCGTATACCCTGGCGGCTTGGGATCACGGAACAAACACTGCTCAATGGAATCGGCGTCGACGAAATTCAGAGACCAAGTCTCCAGCTCTGAATCACTG
>JACDJC010001247.1_pt1 | contig 23129 bp, 20 predicted proteins | sample 7454191 | NCBI WGS metagenome assembly JACDJC01 (sample SAMN14253291, study PRJNA609438) | sludge metagenome | isolation source: sludge after 25d culture with pyrite and EDTA | collected 2018-12-20 | reverse complement strand
ACAACTGACGAGTGGATCATGCAGCGTATTGGAATCAAGGAAAGGCGCATCATGACTGAAAAGGGAAAGGCCACAAGTGACATGGGTGTTGAGGCCGTCAGGAGTCTTTTGAAGAAAACCGGAACATCTCCTGATGATGTGGATTTGTTGCTTTGTGCCACCATTACGCCTGATATGCCATTCCCGGCCACCGCAAATATCATCGCTCATAAGGTTGGAATTCATAATGCTTGGAGTTTTGATATCAATGCTGCCTGTTCAGGTTTCATTTTCGCATTGATCACAGCGTCCCAGTTTGTTGAATCTGGTCGTTATAAAAAGGTGATCGTGGTTGGAGCCGACATGATGTCAGCAATCACAAACTATAAAGACAGGACAACCTGTACCTTGTTTGGAGATGCGGGAACTGCGGTTTTGCTTGAACCATCGAAGGATGAAAATGGAATAATTGACCATATTCACCATGTGGATGGCTTGGGAAGATCGCATCTTCATATGAAAGCTGGTGGCTCTTTGAGGCCTGCCTCCTATGATACAGTTGCAAATGATGAACATTTCATTTATCAGGAGGGACAGACTGTTTTTAAATATGCTGTATCAAAAATGGCAGACGTTTCTGTGGAAATGATGGAAAAACATGGATTGACCTCGGAAAATCTGGCTTGGCTGGTGCCTCATCAGGCCAATATGCGAATAATCGATGCTACCGCCCGCCGGATGGGGCTTCATCCTTCAAAGGTCATGATTAATATCCAGAAGTATGGTAACACTACGGCAGCTACCATTCCTTTATGTCTTTTTGATTACGAGAGCCAACTCAAAAAGGGTGATAACATTATTCTGTCAGCTTTTGGCGCCGGATTCACTTGGGGAAGCGTATACCTGAAATGGGCATATGACGGTATCAACGTTTAAATATTGAAAATTACTGATCATTCATCTTAAAACTAAAAATGATATGCAACCGGAACTTCCGGTTGCGATATTTTTTATAATTTCAGGCGCTTGATAATGATATGAGCCAGAAGGTGATGATTAAATAAACCTTGAAAGCTCCCAGAAACATAAATATAAACATGCGAATGAGCCAGAAAATGCCCCAGGATTCAAGTTCACAAGTAATAAATATTATTAGTAATGGTACCCGGATTGCCGGAGATATCGTTGCTGAAGGAGACCTTCGCATCGATGGATACCTGAAAGGAAATATCCGTACGAAGGGAAAACTGGTTATAGGTTCAACCGGTGCAATTGAGGGAGATATTGATTGTAATTTCGTTGAGATCTCGGGAAAGGTCAAAGGAAAGATTAATGCCTCGGATATGTTGTCGATGAAGTCGAGTGCAATGGTTTCCGGAGAAATTTCAACGCCAAAACTGTCTGTAGAGCCTGGATCTCTGTTTAGTGGAACATGTAAAATGGGTCAAGTTGTTGAAAAACAAACCATAGAACAAAACAAATAAATAAAGTATTGAAAAAATATCTGCTTCGTATCACAGGAATCAATCTGATGATTCTCCTCTTGTGTGTAGTTTTGTTTGGAACAGTGTTTAAGGATTTTTATAACCCGGTATTCCCATACATACTTGTTTTCTTTTTTCTTTTTAGCCTCTTTACACATTATCTACACCTGAAATTTGGACAGAAAAGTTTTCAAAGTTTTTCCCGTACACATATGATTGTCACCCTGTTAAGGTTATTTGTATATTCCGCGGTTGTCATTCTTTATCTGGTATTGAATCGGGATCAGGTTGCAGGCTTTGTCATTTTTGTAGGGGTACTTTATATCCTCTATGCAATTCTTGAAGCGACCTCTCTTGCCAGGAAATTTCCCGAGAAAAATATACCTTAGGTGAGGTAGAAAAAGATTCTTGGATGTTTTTTTGTTGTAGCTGTTAAATAACAGAGAGTCAGAATTATATAATTTGGTTTATTACGTTTTACATTTGACTATTAATACTATTTACAGATTTGTCCAAACAAAAAAGATTTAATTTTGTTGGCAATGCATATCAACTGAGCCATTTATGAAGTTAGTGACAGATATGAAAATTTTCCTTGCTCTCCTGCTAACGTCAGGATTGATTTTGTTTTCTTATTTGCCGGCATTCAGTGCCAGTGCAGATCTCCAGTCCGGAGAGGAATCTGAATTCAATGCAGGAAAATTTGTCATTGACCATGTCTCGGATGCTTATGAGTGGCATATCACCTCTTTTGGTGACTTGCATATTTCGGTACCACTTCCAGTAATAATATATAGTGAATCGAATGGATTTCATGTGTTTATGTCGTCAAAGTTTCATCATGGACATGATGAATATAATGGATTTAAGATAGCCCATGAAGGTTCCTGGGAAGGCAAAATTGTTGAATTGGATGATCAAGGGAACATCATAGGCAGGCCATGGGATTTTTCGATAACCAAAACTGTTGCCGGAGCCATGGTTGCCGCAATTCTTCTTATAATCATTTTGATTCGGGTAGCTGCCATGGCGAAGAAAGGAGCTGCCAAAGCGCCATCAGGATTATATAATCTTATCGAGCCGGTCGTGATTTTCATTCGTGATGAGGTTGCCCTGCCAGCAATAGGGCATAAAAATACGGATCGGTTTATGCCTTTTCTCCTGTCGATGTTTTTCTTTATCTTGTTCAATAACCTTTTGGGCCTTATACCGATTTTCCCCTTTGGCGCCAATGTTAGCGGAAATATTTCGGTAACCATGGTGTTGGCTCTCTTCACGTTTTTTGTGACTAACCTGAATGGGAATAAGCACTATTGGAAGGAGATCTTCAATCCTGATGTGCCATGGTGGATGAAGTTTCCAATACCCCTGATGCCCTTTGTTGAATTCTCGGGGATGTTTACAAAGCCTTTTGTATTAATGGTTCGACTTTTTGCAAATATGTTGGCTGGTCATTTAATTGTAACGGTTTTCGTGAGTTTAATTTTCATTTTTTCGAGTGTATTGGGTCAGGCTGCAGGCTGGGGGATTAGTCCGGTATCTGTTGCTTTTTCAATATTCATCATTATGCTTGATATATTGGTTTCATTTATTCAGGCATATGTTTTCACGCTCCTGTCAGCACTTTATTTTGGAATGGCAACGGCAGAGCATCATTGAATCGCATATAAATCTTAAATAGTTGTATTATGACAGCATTGTTTATTTTATTGGCAGATGTAGCGTTAGGATTGTTTGGTGCAGCCATAGGCGCAGCAATGGCTGCTATTGGAGCAGCCATCGGCATTGGCCGGATTGGCGCAAGCGCGATGGAAGCCATCGCCCGTCAACCTGAGGCAAGTGGCGACATCCGATCCACAATGATTATTTCTGCAGCCCTAATTGAAGGGGTAGCCTTCTTCGCAGTTATTACCTGTGCGCTGGTTATCTTTTTGGGGTAAGATTTTGCAACGGGATCGTCTTTCGGGATTGCCGGAGACGTTCCCTTTTTTTATAAACTTCAAATAATTATCATATGGGTTTAGTTTCACCTAATCCGGGGACCATATTTTGGTTGGTCATTGTTTTCGGGATTGTTATGCTTATTTTAAAGAAATTTGCCTGGAAACCCATCCTCAATGCCTTAAAGGAACGGGAAAACAGCATTGCTTCAGCCCTATTGTCTGCAGATAATGCACGTAAGGAAGTAGCCAGCCTAAAAGCTGACCACGAAGCAATACGGCTCGAAGCCCAGCGGGAAAAGGAGCAAATTTTAAAGGAAGCTCGTGAAATTAAGGAAAAAATGATTGCAGAAGCCAGGGAAAAGGCACAATCGGAGGCACAAAAGGCTGTGGAGCAGGCTCGTGAGCAGATTCAACTTGAAAAGGTTGCAGCGATTAACGATATACGCAAACAAGTTGTAGAACTTTCTGTCAATATAGCCGAGAAAGTGATACGTCAACAAATCATTCCGAGCATCGAACAGGAGAAGATGATTGATCTGATGTTGAAAGATTTAACCCTGAATTAGAAATATGAACGAGAGTAAAATACCGGTCCGATATGCCAGGTCTCTTTACATGATCGCAAGTGATCAAGGAATGGCCGAGGCGGTGGGCAATGATATGCGACAACTGTTGGAATTGATTCGTTCATCTGCTGATTTCCGGATTTTTCTGGAGTCTACGGTAATCAGAAAATCCAAAAAATCAGAGATGTTGCACCGGATCTTTTCTCCACATGTCTCAGAATTGACCCTCAGGTTTTTTGCCTTGGTTGCTGAGAATCGCAGGGAAAACAAGCTTGAATCAATCGGACGTGATTACCTTCACATCATGAGAGAACAAATGGGGATCACTCCTGTTTCCATTACAACAGCAGTTGATTTATCTGATGAGAGTCTCTCTCAGATAACACAGTTTCTTAGTGTTGAGACAGGACGAAAGGTGGAACTCACACCAAGTGTAAACCCCGGCCTCATTGGAGGTATAGTTTTGCGGATTGGAGATCTGCAATACGATGGCAGTATTTCAAGACAATTGGCCAGAGTAAAAGAAGAGTTATTGAAAAATCCTATTTGTTAATAATCGGAAATTTAACAGACTAATCATATGGCGGATATTAAACCGGCTGAAGTTTCGAAAATATTAAGGGAGCAGCTTGAGCACTTTAAAAGCAAGTCTGACCTCGAAGAAGTAGGTACAGTACTACAGGTTGGTGATGGAATTGCAAGGATTCATGGCCTGGCAAATGTCGAGTCAAATGAGATGATAGCATTTGACAGTGGGATCAAAGGTATTGTCCTCAATTTGGAAGAGGATAATGTTGGGGCTGTATTGCTTGGTCCTTCGGAGAGAGTCAGGGAGGGTGATACCGTTAGGCGTTTGAACCGTACCGCCTCAATTATGGTGGGAGAGAAATTGCTTGGCAGGGTTATCAATACCCTGGGTGAACCAATTGACAATAAAGGTCCCATCTCTGGCGAATTGTTCGAAATGCCACTTGAACGCAAGGCTCCCGGGGTTATATACCGTCAACCGGTAAAACAGCCGCTTCAGACTGGATTAAAGGCTATTGACGCCATGATTCCAATAGGTCGTGGACAACGTGAGCTGATTATCGGTGATCGACAGACTGGAAAGACGGCTATTGCCATTGACACCATTATAAACCAACGGGAGAACTTTGAGAAAGGGAAGCCAGTTTTTTGTATTTATGTAGCAGTCGGACAGAAAGGATCTACGGTTGCCAATATTGCTGCCACACTTGAAAAGCATGGTGCACTTGAATATACAGTAATCGTTCTTGCTACAGCAGCTGACCCTGCCGCCCAACAGTTCTATGCACCTTATGCCGGAGCTGCCATAGGTGAATTTTTCAGGGATACCGGCAGGGATGCGCTAATTATTTATGATGACCTTTCAAAGCAAGCCGTTTCCTACAGGGAAGTATCTTTGTTATTACGTCGTCCTCCTGGGAGGGAAGCGTATCCCGGGGATGTATTTTATCTTCACTCCAGGTTGTTGGAGCGGGCAGCAAAAATTATCGAATCGGATGAAATAGCTTCCCAGATGAACGATTTACCTCCTTCCTTGTCTGGCAAGGTTAAAGGGGGCGGCTCTCTAACAGCACTGCCAATTATCGAAACACAGGCAGGGGATGTCTCTGCATATATTCCGACCAATGTTATTTCAATTACTGACGGACAGATCTTTCTTGAATCAAACCTGTTTAATGCCGGAGTCCGGCCTGCCATAAACGTAGGAATTTCAGTTTCAAGGGTGGGTGGATCAGCTCAGGTTAAAGCAATGAAGAAGATTGCAGGAACCCTGAAGCTCGATCAGGCTCAGTTCAGGGAATTGGAAGCTTTTGCAAAATTTGGTTCTGATTTGGATGCTGCAACCTTGAGGGTCCTTGATAAAGGACGTAAAAATGTGGAGATCCTGAAGCAGGGACAGTATCAGCCAATGATGCTCGAGCATATGATTGCAGTCATTTATTGTGGAACAAAGGAACTTCTGAGGAATGTGCCTGTCGAAAAAGTAAGATCATTTGAAGCCCAGTTTATTGAGTTGATGGAATTGCAATACAAGGATACCCTCAATTCTCTCAAATCGGGCAACCTTACCGCTGCCGATGAAACTAACCTAAGGCAGGCTGCCACAGAGGTCGCTGGCAGGTTTGCATAAACAATTCCTTTCAGGTAAATAAACGTTGCATTTCTGATAAAATGGCAGGACTTAAAGAAATAAGAACCAGGATTACTTCCATAAAGACCACAAGGCAGGTAACCAGTGCCATGAAAATGGTATCGGCCGCCAAATTGAAGAAAGCACAGGATGCCATTATCAATTTCAGGCCCTATGCCAATCGTTTGCAGGAAATCATGGAACAGGTTTCCGGATCATTGAATGAACAGAATATTTCACCTTATTGTATTGAGAAGGAGACATGTAATATTTTATTGGTGGTTGTGACAAGTAACCGTGGATTGTGTGGTGGTTTCAACTCCAACATATTAAGAAAATTCCAGGAGATATTGTCTACCAGATACTCCGAAGCGTTCAATTCAGGAAGGGTTAAGGTCATGACCATTGGAAAACAAGGTGAACGCCAGCTTAAAAGCGCACGGATCAAGGTAGATTTTTCATTTAATGAAATTTGGGATAATTTCACGTATGCTGAAGTTGAAAAACTTGCCTCGTTTGTAATGGAAAATTTTACAGGAGGTATTTTCAGTAAAGTTGAAATTCTATATAATGAATTTGTGAATGCTGCAATGCAGAAGCCGGTCGTCCACGATTTCTTACCCGTACAAATTCCTCACAAGGACAATTCTGGTGATGAGGGATTGGTTCTCTTTGAACCTTCGAAAGCCACAATTGCTTTTGAAATGATTCCACGTATGTTACGTACACAATTCTATAAGGCCTTACTGGATTCCTGGGCTGCTGAACATGGCGCCAGGATGACAGCGATGCACCTCGCAACTGATAATGCCACCGAGCTGATAAATGATTTGACCTTGATTTATAACAAGGCACGTCAGGCAGCCATTACCAAGGAGATTTTAGAGATTAGTGCCGGTGCTGAAGCCCTGAGAGGATAGGCTCTCTTATTTTCTGTGTCAACTTCAGTTATCATTTCGAATGATGGCCACAAAATTTGTCGCAGGCTGAAAACCATCTTTCATTACTCTTTCACGAAAGATATCTAAATCTGCTTTCAACTCATCGTATTCAGGAAATCCAACAACAGTTGACTGATGATGCTCCATTTTATTAATCCATTGTTTCAGTATGTCAGGATTTTTTTCGGGTTCTTCCTGACGGTAATAGTCAAATGTACTCACAGGGTTTAATTGATTACTTTTCAGTAAATACAATACCTCCTCCCTTGAATAAGTTTCACGGTGCACAATTCCTGCTAGACGATCTATTTTGCTTCTGTGATGATGATAAAGTTGCTGGTTCAATTGTGCAGGATTCAGACCGTCAGATATGATTTCGCTAATGATCAAATATCCTCCTTCCCGGGTAACCCTTTTCATTTCAGAAAGGGCATATTCAGGCTTGGACAGGTGATGGAGTGCGTTTGAGATGGTTGTTATATCGAAAGATTGGCTTGGGAGGAGAATGTTTTCGGCAGGCATGGTCTCAAACCGATATCTACTGTCTGAGAAATTTTGTTTTGCTGCTTTAATAGCTTCTTCGGATGGATCAATTCCAGTAAAAAGTGCATTAGGAAATAATTCCGACATGATTTTAATAAATTGGCCATCTCCGGTACCGATATCCAAAATCTGTCGAATATCCTTTGACCCTGTTATTTCGGCAATTCGTTTCATATTTACAGTAATAATAAAAATGCGGATAATGCTGTTACCAGGATAACAAATGTCCGGTAGGTTTGTTCCGGTATCCTTCTGACCATATAAATCCCAAGGACCGCACCAATTCCAATAGCAGGGAGCAGCCATAGGTTAAGGATCAGATATTCTGGTTTAATATTATTCCAGATAAACATCTGAAGGGGAAATTTCGTGAAATTGATGATTAAAAAGAACCATGCTGTAGTGCCGATAAACCTGCTTTTTGGTAAATCCATCGCAAGGAGGTAAATCGCAAAGACTGGTCCTGCAACATTCCCCATCATCGTTGCAAATCCTCCCAAAACTCCCATAAATGGTGCAAACCACCAACCATGCGCATACTTGGGAGACTCTTTCTTTTTCCTTAGCATTAAGGCAAGGCTTAGAAAAACCAATATGGCAATAATATTTTTAAACCAATATTCACTTACCACATCTCCTATCCAGACGCCTAACAACAATCCACCCAAAGCCCAGGGCAGCATTCGTACGAGGTTTTTCCAATCAGCATGCCGGTGATAATAACCCACGCCAAAAATGTCAGCCAGCATAAGCATAGGTAATAATACACCAGTTGATGGTTTACCGCCAAAAATCATTGCCAAAGCTGGTATGACCACGAGTGAAACACCGGGAAATCCAACTTTTGACATTCCGATAAGAATGGCTGAAAGAATTAGGATTGTCCAGTGCAGAAAATTGTAATCAAAACTCATCAAGAATATTATGGGTTAGATTTCTTTTTTTTAGGGCATTAAAAGTAATGATAAAAGCAGGTAAGGTTGAGAAAAATTTTCTAAAGACTATAAAGTATTGATTTGAGAATTTATAATGATTAAAAATCGGCAGTTTTTTTTTACTTTGTTAGGTCTCCTGATTAAACTGTACAATTTTTTTCAATGTTATTACAATCTTGGAACTTAAATTTTGATCTACCATGAACACAAACAGCAGTAGACCCGAACGCGTGAGCCGCAGTATCATTGCATTACTTCAGTCATCTGCACTTGGAGGAATACTTTTAATCCTTTTTACGATCATTGCCCTCATATGGGCTAATTCGGGCTGGCAAGAGTCTTATCATCATCTTTGGCATTTAAAGTTTGGGATTGAGCTGGGGGATTTTAGTTTTAAAATGGATCTGCATCATTGGATCAATGATGGGTTAATGGCCATCTTTTTCTATATGGTAGGCTTGGAAATAAAGCGTGAAGTAATTTCCGGAGAGTTAAGCTCAAGAAAGAAAGCCACTTTGCCTGCTTTGGGAGCACTTGGTGGAATGTTGCTCCCGGCACTTATCTATGCAGGCATAAACGCTGGCATTGGCGTTCCTGAATCTGCAAGTGGCTGGGGTGTGCCGATGGCAACGGATATTGCTTTTTCACTTGGCATAATTAGTTTGCTTGGCAAAAGGGTGCCATTGGCATTAAAAGTTTTTTTGGTGGCACTTGCCATTGTTGATGACCTTGGGGCAATTCTGGTAATTGCCATTTTCTATACAGCAGAACTCAACCTTCCTGCTTTATATACGGGACTTGGATTATTGGCATTTCTTTTTATCCTTGACCGTTTAAAGTTCAGGAGTATACCATTCATACATCTGATAGGACTTTTTGTATGGTTTTTCTTTCTGCAGTCAGGTGTGCATGCCACCATCGCAGGCGTACTCCTTGCATTTCTGACACCTATTAGGAGAGAGTTGGGAATCAGTGTATTTCATAAAAAGGTTCGGGAAGTGCAATACGATGAATCAATGGAGGAAATTGATACTTTGCCCCACCCACAATTTGAAACGTACAGAGCTTTGCGTCGACAGCTAAAGCAAATCCAAAGTCCTGTCCAACGATTGGAACACGATCTGCATCACTCAGTAAATTATCTTATTATGCCGGTTTTCGCCCTGGCAAACGCAGGGGTGACTTTCAGCGCTGGGACGGCTGTCTTTTCAGCAGTCTCAATCGCAGTGGCTGTCGGGCTCTTTGTTGGAAAATCTTTTGGGATTACCCTTTTTGCATGGATAGGTTGTAAACTGGGAATGGCTGAGCTTCCAGAAGGGATCAATTTTAAAAATATTTTTGGAGTTGCCATTTTGGGGGGACTTGGGTTTACAATGGCTATTTTTATTGCAAGTCTGGCCTTTAGTGATCCTTTAATGTTAGACCAGGCAAAAATTGGTATTTTCATTGGATCTCTTTTGTCTGGTTTAATAGGCAGTTATGCTTTAAGTGTCATGTTCCCTAAGAATCAAAAAAACAAATAAATTGATAGTTAGAATCATATTAATCCCAGCATTTTAGTATTATTAAACATTTCGTTAGATTAATTGAATGCTAAATCATCTTATTTAGCTCTGATTGTATTGGACTATATACAAAACCGTTGTTTTAAATATTTATATTTGTATACATATATAAAGTAGATCTTTTGGATATTAGGGAACTCGATATTGACCGTTTGGAACAGGCAGCTGCAATGCTGAAAGCTATGGCCCATCCTATGAGGATTGCTATTCTTAAGCATTTGGAGGGAGATAAAAAGCTTACTGTTACCGAGATTCACGAGTTACTTGGTATTGAGCAATCGACTACCTCTCACCACTTGGGAATACTGAAAGACAAGGGAGTTCTCTGTTCTCGCAGAGAAGGAAAAAACACCTATTATTACCTTAAAAACAATGTGCTGGTACAAGTATTGGATTGTTTGAACCAGTGTACTTGTGATTAGTCTTATCTAGGTATCAATTCACAGAATTTCAGTTACTTCGGATTTGTTTTTATCAAATTCCTGAATCTTTACAGGATTCGGTTATTTTTGTCATTACGTAGTTGATGAGGCCTGAGAATTGAAAATGGAATGAATTGTATGAAAATTCTGTTGTTTCTTGACACTGGCATTAATATGTATTGAATACCTCTCGAAAAATTCCTAAATTATGAAGTTGGTTTTTGCGACTAATAATCCTCACAAAATGGAGGAAATCCGCCATTTGCTTGGGCAACAGCATGAAGTTTTAAGTCTGGAGGATATTGGATTCTTTGATGAAATACCCGAGGATCAGGAGACTTTGGAAGAAAATGCATCCCAGAAGGCCTATTACATTTTTAACCGCTACGGCTTGAATTGCTTTGCCGATGACACAGGCCTCGAGGTTGATGCACTCAACCATGAACCAGGAGTTTATTCGGCAAGATATGCTGGGCCTCAGAGGGATTCGAAAGACAATGTTAGACTTGTGCTGAAGAAAATGGATAAAATAAATAATCGAAATGCACGTTTCAGAACCGTAATTTCACTTATCATCGACGGGATCGAAACCCGGTTTGAAGGTGTGGTCAATGGAGTTATCCTTAGGGAGGAACGTGGCATTGGAGGATTTGGATATGATCCGGTTTTCCAGCCGGATGGAAGTGATCTCGCATTCGCCGAAATGTCACTTGATGAGAAAAACCGGATCAGTCACAGGGGTAGGGCAATTTCTGCACTGGTTGACTTTCTGAATCAATACAATTAAAAAGTAATAGGCTGTATAATAATGAAGAGTTTAGTATTACTGCTTTTTGTATGTATATTTTTTGTTCCAGGCAGAGCTCAATTGAAATCCGGGACCTGGCAAGAGTACCTTTCCTATACCAATTCCATCAAGGTAGCAGACGGACAAGAAAATGTTTTTGTAGCGACGCAAGGTGGACTTTTTTATTTTGATGTCAGCGACAACAGCATAAATAAGATTACAAGGTTGGATGGTCTATCCGATTCGGGAATTAAAACAATTGCCTGGCATCCTGAACTGAAAATGTTGTTGGTAGCATACCAGAACAGTAATATTGATCTTGTCTTCCCACAGGGTATTTATAATATTGGAGATATTTTACGTAAGCAGATTACGGGGAATAAATCAATCAATTCAGTTACGTTTGTCGGCAATGAAGCTTATCTTTCATGTGGCTTCGGAATTGTTGTGGTTAACCTGACACGGCGTGAAATTAAGGATACCTATATCATTGGACCAGAAGGATCTTCTGTTTCAGTGTTTGATGTTGAATCGGATGGCAACCAAATTTATGCCGCAACAGAAAACGGATTGTACTCTGCACCGGTTAATGGGACTAATCTATTGGATTATAATAATTGGTCGCGGATTCAGACCATTCCAAATAGTCAGGCTAAGTTTAGTCATCTTGCAAAGTACAATGGGACTATATTGGCTTCATTTACCAAAGACCAATGGGATGGGGATGAAATTTATGCCTTGAGGGCCGGGCAATGGGTGCGCGATTACATTGAAGTCCCATTTGTCCGTGAAATGAATGCAACTTCTGATTATTTGCTTATCAGTGGCCAGGATCAGGTACTGATATACAACAAAAGCAACCAGCTGATCGGAAAAATAATGAATTATTTGCTGGATGGAGAGAATGTGAAAAGAATATACCCGTTTTCGGCCATAGTAAATTCTTCAGGACAAATTTTTATTGCCGATCAAAATTATGGGTTAGTTCGGGTGAACGGTCAGAATTTTGAACAATTTATTCCTCAGGGACCAGCGAACAACAGTATTTTCGATCTGGCTGTATTTAATGAATCTTTATGGATTTCTGCAGGTGGAAGGACGGATGTTTGGAACAACCAGTTCAGGTCTCCTGTGTTTCAGAAATTAGATGCCGGCGAATGGAAAACTTACAACTTCAGGGAATATCCTGAAATGACGGGATTTTTTGACATTGTACAGATTGCAGTCAATCCCAAAGACCCTGAACATATTGCCGCCGCAAGCTGGGGAGGTGGAATTTTGATATTTAAAAACGACAAACTTGTTCAAAGGTATAATAATATAAACAGCCCATTGGAAACGGCTCTTCCCGAAAATCCAGACGAACCTTATACCCGCATTGGAGGCATTGCATTTGACGGTGAGGGTAACCTTTGGATTACCAATTCGCAGGCTTCAAATAACCTTCATATGTTGAGCAATTCAGGAGAGTGGAAATCATTCCAGTTGCCTGAAGTTGCAGGATTTCAGTTTACCATTGGTAAAGTTTTAGTGACTGAAGGGGGTGATAAGTGGGTTATTGTGCCTCGTGGCAGGGATCTATATGTAGTGAATAAAGATGTCTCACAGAAAAAGTATCTTCCGGTAACCTCCTACTTCAATAATGGCCAGCAAGAGATTTTTAACAGGATGAATGATGTTTATTCCATCGCAGAAGATTTATCGGGTGATATCTGGGTGGGTACTTCAAAGGGTGTTGCCGTATTTGCTTCTCCACGCAGAATATGGCAGACAACTCCTTTTTATGCTTATCAGCCAAGTCTGGAAATGGGAGATGGCCTTTATCATCCTCTTCTCGAAACCGAAACCATAACGGCAATAGCTATTGACGGGGCTAACCGTAAATGGATCGGTACCAAGAATTCAGGGCTATACCTTATTTCAGAAAAGGGTGATAAGGAGATTCTGCACTTTCATATTGAGAATTCTCCTCTTCCTTCAAATACGATTACCAGCCTGGCGATGCATGCTTCGTCAGGGCAGTTATATATAGGAACCGAATCAGGACTTTTTTCCTATCAAACAGATGCACCGGCAGGAGATTTATCATTTAACCATGTTTTGGTCTATCCGAATCCTGTCAGGGAAACATATGATGGACCAGTGACAATCAAGGGATTAATGAAGGATACAGATATCAGGATTACAGATGTTGCAGGAAATCTTGTTCATAAGGCAAAATCGTTGGGAGGGCAGGTAGTTTGGGACGGTAAAAATCAAAGGGGAAACCGTGTCAGTACAGGTGTTTATTTGATTTTTGCATCAGGCGCGAATGGGGAAGAAACTCATATCACAAAATTATTGTTTATTAAATAGTTATTCCTAATCTGTATAAATTACCATGCTGGTAAAAACCAAAGGCATAGTGTTGCATCATGTTAAGTATGGCGACCAAAGTCTTATCCTTACAATATATACTGAGGAATATGGCAGGCAATCCTATATCATAAATTCAACAAGGGGATCAAAATCAAAAAATAGAGCTGGAATCCTGCAACCATTATATTTGATAGAGCTGGAAGTATATCAGAAAAAAAACCGGGAGATTCAACGGATTAAGGAATTGCGAATTTTAAATCCATATTCCTCCATACCCTTTCATATTATCAAAAGCAGTGAAGTTTTATTTCTTGCGGAGATTCTTTACAGAGTTCTTCAGGAAGAAGAGAAAAATGAGGAATTATTTCAGTTTCTGATGAATTCACTTCTTGCGTTTGATTTGATGGAAAGGGGAATATCAGTTTTTCATATCTGGTTTCTTGCCCGTCTCACAAGCTATCTGGGTATTTTACCAGATTTACAGGATGCTAAGAATCAGTGGTTTGATATGCAAAAGGGTTCAATGGTTGCCAGTGAACCATTCCATCATTACTATATGAATCCGGGAACTTCAGGGCTACTCAAGAAAGTCTTTCAGATGAGTATTCATGAGCTTGGTGAATTTTCAGCGACACTTGACGATCGAAACCTGCTATTACTAAAGATCCTGGATTATTATCATCATCATTTTAATAATCTGGATCATCTGAAATCCTTTGACGTATTTAAAGAAGTGTTCCATTGATAGCGTCTCCAGAAATTTCTTTACCTATTGGAATACCATTTGAAAAGATTAATTTTTTACATTTGTTACTCCCAAGATCAAACATTGTCAGGTCAGGGAATGATAACTTCAGACTGAATTTATGCAGATAAAATTGCCTGAAACACAAGGCAACCTCTTTTGGGAAACGAGAAAGTTGGCGTTGCAATACAATGCCATCGATATGTCAGTGGGAATGACAGAGTTTAAATGCTCTCCCAGGCTCGTTGAATTAGCCTCCTCTTACATGCTTGATAATACGATCAATTATGCTCCTTTGGAAGGGATTATGTCCCTTAGGGAGAGAATTTCTGAATCGGTTCAACGGAACTATGGAAAGTTTTACCATCCTGAAGGGGAAATAACCATTTGTGCGGGAATGGTTCAGGCTGCAACAAATGTCATCACTACCGTGGTAAATGAAGGTGATGAGGTGTTATTGACAGATCCTTCCTATTTTACATACAATCAGGCAATTCGGCTAAATGGAGGAATGCCTGTATATGTCCCGTTAAAGGAACCTGGATTTCGGATTGATTGGGAAGATGTGAGAAAAATGATTAATTCAAAAACACGTTTAATTATTTTGAATTCACCCCATAATCCAACAGGCAGCGTCTTTGGAAAAGAAGACTTAATGCAGTTGCAACGACTGACGAATGGCACCTCAATTTATATACTAAGCGACGAGGGATTTGAACATTTGGTGTATGATCAGGAGCGGCATCAAAGTGTTGCCCAATTTGCGCAACTTGCCGCCCGTAGTTTCATTATTTCATCAGCTGGCCCGGTTTTTCATATCAATGGCTGGAGTATCTCATGGTGTATGGCACCAGCCAACATGATGGCTGAATTTCGAAAAGTCCACGAGAACAGTGCTTTTTCAGTAGCCACCCCATTGCAGTATGCATTGGCCGCTTATTGGGATGGAGCCCAGGAGATGGAAGATATTTCGGAGTTTTATCATGGAAAACGCAATTATTTTAACCGCTTGTTAAAGGGAAGCCCATTTATTATTGATCCTTCTCAGGGGACTTATTATCAGTTGATTAACTATAAAAATCTGTCACTTGAATCCGATGCTGAGTTTTCCAAAAGGCTAATACAGGAGGCTGGGGTCGCAGCAACGCCACTGTCTCTTTTCATGCAGAAAAAGAGAAATATGCAATATTTACGGTTTTGTTTTGCTAAAAAGAATGAAACCTTAGAGGAAGTTGCAGGAAGGTTGCTAAAATTCGCTGAGAAAGTGGGGAAATAATATGATCAGATATAACTGACATCGTATTCATACCTGAGCTTTTAAATTCCCGAAGACGCATGCTTCAAAACTATATAGCTCAGCATTTCTCCATCCTTCCCATCCTAAACCTGCTTTATCTCTTGAACATCGACCAAGGAATTCTTCAAGTGACCATTTGTATTTTTCTGCAACCTGGGGTAAAAACGTCCCTCTGTTCAGTCCTTTACAGATATATATGCCATGTTTCCCCAAAATAATTTCATCAATGAACCTGACTCGTTGAAGGGGGGAGAGAACCGATATTTCGATTTCCAGGTTCATAAGCTCCTCGGGAAGAAGAGGTGCAAACCTGCTGTCGAAGGTAGCCGATGTAGCTGATCTGCTAACAGTTTCAGCCAGGGATAAGTCTCCCTCGAAGGATCCTATACATCCACGCAGTTCACCATTTACGTATAGGCTAACGAATGCACCTCCTTTTTCTTTTAGCCGGCCTTCTGGAATTTGGTCATCAACTTGATATCTCTCTCCTGAAAGGATCACTGATTGGACTGATTCTTTCGCTAATTGTATTAATGCTTCTTTTTCCCTGTTTGTTAATGTAAAGCTCATGGGTCATTTTTAGTAAATGGCTATTGCACTGTATCCCACCACCCTGTCATGGTCTCCATACAGATGCTGGTCACCTGAGTTCATATAGTCAATCCATTGGTATTTGAAATCTCGCTTCTGGGTCATACAAAGAAGTGTCAGTACTGAAGCCCATCCACACAAAGAAGTCAACAGACCAGGTATATTTTTATTCTTATTTTTTTCAAGGGTATCATAAAGTAGTTCCGGATCATTTGCTAAAATCGCTTGTGTTGTTATGCGATCAATTTCCAATGCATCGTCATAAGCTGGATAATGCGAGAAATCGCTGCTGATTACAAACAGGTTATTTTCTGTCAGGTATGGTGAAAGTGTCTTGGCAAGCAAGATGCATTCCTTTCTGTTTTGTGTTCCCAATATTATCGGAATGAGCCGAAAATTATTGTCAAGTAAAACCTGCAGAAAGGGGAGTTGAACCTCAAGGCTGTGTTCAGGAAGATGGGCATCCTCTCTGTTTGAAAACAGTGGATTGGAATTGATTAGTTCATATGCACAGGCATAGTCGATGGTGATTTTTCCCAGAGGGGTTTCGTAATTGCCTGAGCAAAAAACCGATGCGCCAGGAAATTGAAAATGATGGCTCGAAGCCAGGATAAAGACTTTATCGATCGCAGGGTCTGATCCTAACTGGTTATATGCAGCAGCAGCAGTCATGCCACTAAAGATATATCCTGCATGTGGAACGATAAGAGCCATGGGAAGTTTCCCAAAATTCTGGAAGGCTTTTGCCTCTTTAAGTAATCTTGTTACTTCAGATCGCAAAAGAGATGGGTTTTCAGGGTAGAATCGCCCGGCTACTGCCGGTTTTCGGCTGTGATTCATCGCATTTTATAATGATATCAATTGTAATGTATCCTTGTTTTGTTGTACGAATAGAGTCCACTTTTGTTTTGGATTCTTGAAGCCACCAATAATGGCATTATAGAAGTTCGTAGCTTAAAAAATTTGAATTCAGATATTTTGAGTATTAGTCATGGATGTGTTACATGAAATTGCCTAAATTTGTCATATGTTAATTTATTTTGGTAATCACAGTAAATCTGTCTGGATCTGATAGCATTAAAATCCTTATTTGAAGGAGGAGATGGATCAGCAAAAGCACAGACGATTTATAGTATGATATAGATGGGATCTTACATGTTGATTAAATCATACCAATATTTTTTATCAGATTAATTTTTTTCCAGTAAAGTGTATTGGATTTTCGAAAAGTGGAATTTGCCGAATATTAAATATCTAAAAAAATGTATATGAAGAACCGGATAAAATGGTTGGCAGTTGTAATTCTGTCATTTATGGCAGTAACAGTATGGGGACAGGCCAACAAAATTGAATTTACAGAGTTTACAATGGATAATGGTTTGCATGTGATTCTCCAACCGGATAACACCACGCCAAACATTATCGTGAGTATCATGTATCATGTGGGATCAAAGAATGAATTACCGGATCGCACCGGTTTTGCCCACTTCTTTGAGCACCTGATGTTTGAAGGCACGAAAAATATTCCGAGAGGGATGTTCTCCCGGTATGTCGAAGAAGCGGGAGGGACACTTAATGCCGGGACAAACTTTGATTTTACCGTTTATTACGTCATGCTACCTTCCAATCAGCTTGAATTGGGATTATGGCTTGAGTCGGAAAGATTGTTACACCCAAAGGTTGATTCAATTGGGATTGCCACACAAAAAGGAGTGGTTACTGAAGAGATGAAACAAACCCGCGACAACCGTCCATATGGTCGTTTACTTATCGAGACTGTTAGTCGGGCATTTACTTCACATCCCTATCGCTGGGATATCATAGGTTCCGATCCACACATCCGGAATGCGAGGGATCATGAGTTTGTTGACTTTCACGATATGTTCTATGTTCCCAATAATGCGGTTTTGGTCATTGCCGGAGATATTGATGTTTCTGAAGCCCGCCCGTTGGTTGAAAAATACTTTGCTGATATTCCTTCGGGAACCAAAGAGATCAGAAGACCTTTGCCCAATGAACCCAAACGCTTGGTTGAAGTCCGAGATACGGTATGTGACAACATTCAGTTGCCAATGATCATCCAGGCTTATCATATCCCGGGTAACGGAACCACCGATTACTATGCTACCGAAATGCTTGGTTCACTGTTATCTGAAGGAAAGAGCAGCAGGTTGTATAAATCTTTGGTTGACGAACAGAGACTTGCACTTGAAGTTGCTGCCTTCCCATTGGGATATGAACATCCCGGACTTACTTTCATATATGCCATACCACAAATGGGAGTTGATCCTAAGGTTCTGGAAGATGCCATGAATAAAGAACTCGATAAAGTCAGAACCAACCTTATCACAGAAAAAGAAATGGAAAAGCTGAGAAACCAATTTGAGAATCAGGTTGTCAACAGCAATACAACCATTTCGAGCAGGGCAATGAATCTGGCCCAGAATTATACTTTCTTCAAAGATGCCAACCGGATCAATACCACTTTGGATAAATATCTTTCGGTAACCAGGGAGGATTTACAGAAAGTTGCTAATGAGTACTTCAGGGAAAACAATCGTGTGGTGCTCTATTTCCTGCCAAAATCACAGATGAATTAATTCTTGGGTTTGATTTTATCAATTGAAAAAAAACAATCTATGAAAAAGTTAATATACATTTTTGCCCTCATTTTCATGGCTGCCTTTACTGGTAATGCCCAACTCGACAGGAGCCAACCACCGAAGCCCGGACAAGCCCCAACCATCAGTATCGGGGATTATTCCAGATTTACCCTACCCAATGGATTGAAGGTAATTGTTGTTGAGAATCATAAGGTTCCGGTTATTAGCTGGCAACTTACGCTTGATATTAATCCCGTTATGGAAGGTGATGCCAAGGGTTTTGTTGCCCTTACAGGCGATCTGCTTCGCGCAGGAACCAAAAACAGATCTAAGGCCCAGTTGGATGAAGAGATCGACTTTATAGGGGCCTCACTTTCTACTTATTCAACCGGGTTATATGGATCTTCGCTGACGAAGCATCGTGAGAAACTGCTTACATTAATGTCAGATGTTTTGCTGAATCCAACATTTCCGCAAGAGGAAATGGATAAAAGCCTTGCACAATATCTTTCGGCCCTGCCAATTCAGGAGAGCGATGCCAATGCAATGGTGGATAATCTGATTTCATCAGTTGTATATGGACCAGAACATCCTTATGGAGAAGTAGTTACCAAAGAAAGTCTGGGAAATATTACCCGCAATCATCTCATAAACTATTATCAAACCTACTTTAGGCCTAATACTGCCTACCTTGTTGTGGTCGGCGATATTAAATCCAAAGAAGTCAAGAAATTGGCAAAAAAGTACTTTGGAAAATGGTCAAAGGGTGAGGTTCCACGAGAAAATTATGACATGCCCATGGCTCCATCAGCCAATAAAGTTGCCTTTGCCAACCGTGATGGTGCCGTTCAAAGCGTCCTGGCTGTTTCTTATCCTGTTGATCTCAAACCGGGGCATCCCGATGTTATCAAGTCAAGTGTAATGAATGGTATTCTTGGTGGCGGAGTGTTTTCTGGCAGGTTAATGCAGAACCTCAGGGAAGATAAGGCATATACCTATGGAGCCAATTCTTCGCTTTCAAGCGATCGTTTGGTTGGCAGATTTACTGCAAGGACAGAAGTGGGGACGAACGTTACAGACAGTGCCTTGATTGAAATTTTATATGAAATGAAAAGGTTGGTTAATGAGCCAGTTGAGCAGGAAGCCCTTACGCTGGTAAAAAACTACCTGAATGGCAGTTTTGCCCGTTCACTTGAAGACCCCAGGACCATTGCAAATTTCGCTCTCAATATTGAACGTTATGGTCTGTCAAAAGATTACTACGACACATATCTCGAAAAATTGGCTTCAGTATCTGTCGAGGATGTTTCGGAAATGGCACGGAAGTATATTCGTCCGGAAAATGCATGGATTTTGGTTGGTGGCAATAAATCTGATATCTCAGCCCGTCTTGCCCGGTTTAGCGATGCTAACGAAGTGCTATTTTATGATGCTTATGGAAGGCCAGTTGAAGAAGCAGATGTAACCATAGATACTGATTTAACCGCCGAGAAGGTGATAGAAAAGTACGTCGAGGCCATGGGAGGTAAAGAAAAACTTTTGGCAATTAAGGATTTGGTAATGAAAATGTCTACTTCAATGCAAGGTATGACCATCGAAATGTCAAGTACGAGAAAGGCTCCAAATAAGGTGCTTGTAACAACCAGCATGGGTGGAAATGTATTACAGAAACAGGTATATGATGGAACTAAAGGTGTCGTTACTGCCATGGGTCAAACCATGGAACTATCAGGCAAACAGCTGGAAGAAATGAAGGCTCAGGCAAACATGACATTGGAACTTGATTATGGAAAACTTGGCTATGAACTGAAACTAGTGGAAGTTGAAAATGTGAACGGGAAACCAGCTTATAAGGTACAGGTAAATTCACCTGCCGGTTCCTCAGTTACAGATTTTTATGACATGGAAAGCGGATTGAAGGTAAAATCGGTTTCAAGTCAGGAAACACAAATGGGAACCATTCCGGTAACAACCAGTTATGAAGATTATCGTGAAGTTGAAGGTTTGAAATTCCCCTTTCTGATCAAACAACAGGCTGGACCTCAAACTGTAGACCTTAAAGTTGTATTGATTGAACTCAATACAGGCGTTGGTGATGATGTCTTTTCTACAAATTAAGATTAATTGATAGCTCATTAAAAAGCAGCCGTCTCAGGCTGCTTTTTTTTGTATCACGATCTACATATTAATTATAAGGATGGAGGTTGAAAATTTTTCACAAAGAAATTGAATTAACAGAAAACCTTTCAGAAATTTGCGGGTTGACTGAAATGAAATCCTGTATTAAAAATGGCAAATCAAAATAGGAATGATCTCATTGATGAGGTCATTGTGGAGTCGGAAGAGGAAAAGGTGGTGGTTGAAGGTGCCCGGGTTCACAATCTTCAGAATGTTGATGTTGAAATCCCTCGAAATAAGCTAACTGTAATTACTGGTTTAAGTGGTAGCGGGAAGTCGTCCCTGGCATTCGATACAATTTATGCAGAAGGTCAAAGACGTTATATTGAGACATTTTCGGCATATGCCCGTTCCTTTATCGGGAATATGGAACGACCTGATGTGGATAAGATTACAGGACTGAGTCCAGTTATTTCTATCGAACAGAAAGTAACCAGTCGCAATCCAAGATCAACGGTTGGTACAGTTACGGAAATATATGATTTTCTCAGGTTGCTTTATGCCAGGGCAAGTGAAGCCTTCTCATACAACACAGGTGAAAAGATGGTGAAATATACCGATGAGAAAATTTTACAACTAATTAAAGAGAAATTCGCAGGAAAGAGAATTCACGTACTTGCACCTCAGGTTAAGGGCAGGAAAGGACATTACAGGGAGCTATTCGAACAAATGCGCCGCAAAGGTTTTCTGTTTGCACGGGTGGATGGTGAAATTAAAGAACTTACACAGGGTTTTAAAGTTGATAGATACAAGAATCACTTTATTGAAATGGTGGTTGATAAATTGGTTGTGGATGATATTTCTGACAAGAGATTAAAGGAGAGTTTAAGCACAGCCATGTCACAGGGGCATGGCATACTTATGATTCTTGACCACGATAGTGGCGAAGTCAGGTATTACAGCCGTCAGCTTATGTGCCCGACTACGGGTATCTCATACAGCGAACCTGCGCCCCATAACTTTTCTTTTAACTCGCCACAGGGCGCATGCCACAAGTGCAATGGTTTGGGTCGAATTTCGGAAATTGATCTGGATAAGATCATCCCTGACCGAAATATTAGCATCGGGAAAGGAGGTATTGCACCTTTAGGACCACAAAAGAATTCCCTGATATGGTGGCAAATTGAGGCATTGGGCGAGAAATATGACTTCGACCTGAAAACTCCACTTAAGGATATACCGGAAGAAGGTCTGGATGCATTATTGTATGGGACAACTGAGAGGATACAATTGAAAAATACGCCTCTTGGATCAAGCCTTAATTATATGATGAGCTATGAAGGATTGATCAAATATATAGAAAGCCAGAGAGAAGATAATCCATCTTTAAAGGCTCAGAAATGGGCTAACCAATTTGTACGAACCATTCCTTGTCCTGAATGTGGTGGTATGAGGCTAAAAAAGGAAGCATTATGGTTTAAGATTGACGATCTTAATATAGCTGAGCTTGCTCAGATGGACCTGATTCAGTTGGGTAATTGGTTTTCAGGGCTGGAAGATAGGTTGTCAGAGAGACAACAGAAAATTGCCAGAGAGGTAATCAAGGAGATAAAGGACAGACTTCGATTTTTATTGGATGTTGGACTCAATTATTTGGCTCTCGATCGTCCGGCTTCCAGTCTTTCTGGCGGGGAATCTCAAAGGATTCGGCTCGCAACCCAGATTGGATCACAACTTGTCAATGTTTTGTATATTCTCGATGAACCCAGTATTGGTCTTCATCACCGCGATAATCTGAAGTTGATAAAGGCACTTGAGCAATTGCGGGATACCGGTAATACTGTTGTAGTTGTTGAACACGACAAGGAAATGATGATTCATGCGGATTACCTGATTGATATGGGCCCCTTTGCCGGAAAACATGGTGGCGAGGTGGTTGCAGCTGGTACACCTCGCGAAGTTATGGAGAAACATTCACTTACGGCTGATTATCTGAATGGCCGTAAGAAAATTGAAATTCCTTTATCCAGAAGACCAGGTAATGGAAAGTGGCTTAAGGTGATTGGCTGTAGCGGGAATAACCTGAAATCGGTT
>JACDJC010001246.1_pt1 | contig 23131 bp, 19 predicted proteins | sample 7454191 | NCBI WGS metagenome assembly JACDJC01 (sample SAMN14253291, study PRJNA609438) | sludge metagenome | isolation source: sludge after 25d culture with pyrite and EDTA | collected 2018-12-20 | reverse complement strand
TTGACCGGCAAACCATACAGCAACAATTAGTATAATAAGAAAACTGATAGTTTTTCAAGTGGCTTCCAGAAAAGCGCCAAAGACATCCCGATGCATCGGGATCGAAGCCTTGAAAATTAAGGAGTCCCGAGATAGCTTTTGTAAGATTTTAATTTTATAATCAACAAAAAGCATAATCGGGATGACTGTTTTCAAGGCGAGAATAACGCAGTATTTGGTGTTTTCCTGGAAGCCACAATTAGAATCCACCTTTTGACTCAATAAAAGCCAGTATATCCTTCTCATAAGGCGTAAAGTTGGCACAGCCAATTTGGGTAACCACGTGCGCGCCACAGGCATTGCCCATACGACAGCATTTGTACCAGTTCCAACCTTTCAGATACCCATAGATAAATCCCGCGGCAAAAGCATCGCCGGCGCCCAATATATTCAGCACCTCTACCGGGAATCCGGGAACTTCCTGTTTTGTTCCGTCGGGCAGATAGACCATCGCTCCGCGAGAGCCGGTTTTTACAATAAGCGCCTCCACACCCAACTCCAATATCCGGTCAATGGCTTCTTGCAGGTTACCGGTGATCACAGGGGCCGATATTTGCTGATGGCTGATGTTCAATTGGGCCACGTCGCTGAGACAAGAGGCCAATATCTCCTCTTCGGTTCCCAATACAATGTTCACATTGCGCATGAATGCCCGTGTAGTGACCCCAAAAGCCCGTATGTCGTGCCACTGATCGGCACGGAAATCCAGATCGAGAATGACGGGTACTTCATGCTTTTGGGCAATCTCGGCAGCCAGGAAGGCGGCGCTCCTGGTAGGTTCAATGTTCAGTGCCGTTCCTGAAATCTCAAGTATCCTCGATTTTTCAATCCCCGCCCGCAAAACCTGATCGATATTGATTTGCGAATCGGCACAATTATCGCGGTAATAGACCAGTGGAAAACGGTCGGGAGGTTCAATCCCCAGCAGAACTGCGGAACTTCTGGTTCCCTCAATCACAGGGATGTTGGATATATCCACCCCTTCTTTCTCCAAAAAGTTAAGCAAAAAATCCCCCACCTTGTCCTTTCCCACACCCGAAAGTAAAGAGGCTCTTAATCCCAGCCGGCAACAGCCCACTGCAATGTTTAGCGGGGAGCCTCCTACGAATGCATGAAATCCCGGGATATCCTCAAATCTTGCTCCCGTTTCCTGTGAATAAAGATCAATGGAAGATCTTCCGTAGGTGATTACATCATAGAGTTTGTTATCACTGCTCATATCACTGTATTTGATTATTCATTTCTGCCGTAACCAAAGGTACTCTGGGGTCAAGGCCCTTCCAGGAGTCGTATATCCATTTATGGTCCGGATCGTCGGTGTTGGCCAGCGACTGGTCGCTGCCTGTTAAAAAATTCAGATAGTAAACATTGTACCCGTGCCCGGCCACTACCGGATGGTATCCTTCGGGCACCAATACAACATCGTTGTTGCGGGCAACCGCTATTTCATCCAGGCTTCGGTCGTCGTTATAGATTTGCTGAATGGCAAACCCCTGAGGTTTATCAATTTTATAGAAGTAAGTCTCTTCGAGCGATGCTTCCAACACCTTTCCGTCCTCGTTTACTCTTCGTTTATCGTGTTTGTGAGCCGGAAATGAGCTCCAGTTACCTGAAGGGGTGTAAACTTCCACCGAAACAAGGCGGTGGCAATCAAATCCGGGTGGCAATAGACTGTTAATTTGCCGGGTGGCATTGTCACCGCCCCTGATCTCGATGGCGGCTTCCCCGGGCTTCTTAAAACAGGCCGGATGATCCTGATCGGTTTCGCACCATCCATACGCCATATCCAGCACCTGGCTTTGAGGGGTGAATTCGAAAGTTGTATGGCGTGGTAAATAGAGCGTGTGGGCTATGCCGCTGAAAACATTTTTTCGACCGTTTTTGGTTTCCCAGTTGCCCTTGTCTGTCTTTACCGAATAATTACCGCTCAACAATATAAAGGCATATTCACACTCACCCGTATTTCCACTCCACTTTTCCCCGTTTCTCATAAGGCGTGCCTCGAAATTCAGAAATTGCCAACCGGTATCTTCCCGGCGGATGCTTTGATAAATACCTGTGTCGGATGATGGTTTAGCCAAAAGCGGATATTTTTTGTCTCGTATCATGGTAAAATTATTTTAGTTGATTGGCTTTCCCCACAGCACCAAGCAATTCAAACTTTGCGAGGTTGAACCTCTCAAAAGCCTGCATATAAGATTTCCCGGGAATGATGGGATCGAATTTCGCCGGTGCAAGTTTAAAAAATTCACGGTGAACCCTTGCCCAGATCAGGCGTGCATCGGTGGCAATGTTTATTTTACACACGCCATACTGTAGCGACTTTACAAGCTCTTCATCCGAAACACCATGTGCGTCTGTGCCCAATTGCCCGCCTGCGGCATTGATGCGTTGTATCTCCTCATGACTCACGGCAGATGCTCCATGCAGCACCAGAGGGAATCCGGGTAACCGGTTTTGAATCTCTTTTAAAATATCGAACTGCAACCCCTCTCCACCGGAGAATTTAAAAGCGCCATGACTGGTACCCACGGCCACAGCGAGACTATCGCAATGGGTTTGTGAAACAAATGCCTCTACTTCGGCAGGTCGCGTGTATCGTTTATGTTTTTCATCCACTATAAGGTCATCTTCCACGCCGCTTAAAACGCCCAATTCGGCTTCCACAGATATTTTCTTTGCATGAGCCTTGTCAACCACTTTTCGGGTGACTGCCACATTTTCATCAAAGGAATGATGGGATGCATCGATCATTACAGAGTTGTAGCAGCCCGATTCGATGCTGTCGTATGCATGTTCAACATTTCCATGATCGAGATGAACGGCAAATACCGTATCGAGGTAAATTTTCGAAGCGGCTGAGATCATGGATATCAACATATCGGGGAAGGCATAATCGCGGGCAACCGGCGTAGTTTGAACAATAAAAGGGGCATTGGCTTTTTGTGCCGCACTAAACAGACCATGAATCTGCTCCATGCACCACACGTTTACTGCTGCCACCCCATACTTTCCATAGCATTTTTTGAATATATCCTTTGTTGAAACAAGCATCTTTTACCGGCTTTTATAAATCTAAATTGAAGTTAAATGTATAACTACTTTTCGTTAAAATAAAAGAATCAGATAAGAAAGTTTATGCAAAGGTTTGCATAAATTGGCACATGGACATTTCACATCATAAAGAAAAAATCAGGACTAAAATGCTCTTGTAGAAGCATTTATTTTCATTTTATCTATATGATAAAGCTATCAAACAGTTTAAGAAGAGGTATCAGATAAAGAAGTCCTATTTAACACAATTAAATAAAAGGAGTACCAATTTACTACCGGGAAGAGCCCCGGATCACCAATTCAGAAAAAAGCGATTCCACCCTGATAGTGGACAGATTATTGTCCGAATTGATCCTTTTCATCAGCAGCCGGGCAGAGAGCATTCCCAGTTCATAAGTAGGTTGCCACACCGTTGACAGTGAGGGCTTGAAGTAACAGGAGTGCGGATCGTCATCAAATCCAATGACAGAAATCTCATCGGGAATGCCAATACCGGCTTCCTTAATTACAAACATGGCCCCAATAGCCACACCATCGTTAATGGTAAAGATGGCATCCGGAGGTTCGTTCAACGCGAGCAATCGTTTGGTGGGATTAATGCCATGCTCAGGGGTAAAACCATCGCTTAAAGTTATATAATCGGGATTTATCAGGAGGTTATGTTTAGTCAGTGCATCTTTATAGGCTTGTAAACGATGCCTGGCCGTGGAGAGCGTGGGGGGACCCGATATGTGTGCGATTCGCCGGCACCCGCTTTGAATCAGATATTCCACCGCCTGAAAAGCTCCGCTGTATTCATCCACGAATACTTTATCGACCTCAATCCCCTCGCAGTCGCGATCGAAAATAACCAGTGGAATGTTGTTATCTTTAAGCACCTGTAAATGATCAAAGTTACCGGTCTCAGAAGAAGGAGATATTAAAAAACCGTCCACCCGGATGGAGGTGAATGTTTGGACAATTTTTTTCTCCTCGGCATAGGATTCATTGGATTGTCCCACAATAATATTCACACCCATTGAGTTGACTAAATCCTGAATACCGCTGATAATGGATGAAAAAAAATGGCTGGTTATTTCGGGAACAATTACCCCTATGGTATTGGTTCTCTTTTTTAATAACTGTAAAGCCACCAAATTGGGCTGATAATTAAGCTCCCGGGCCAGCTTAACCACCGCATTGCGTGTCTTTGAACTAATGGCCGGATGATTGTTTAATGAACGCGAAACGGTGGAGGGAGAAATGTTTAACTCCCGGGCTATATCCGTTATCGTGGTTCTGCTTTTTCTCATTTGAGGCAACCAATGAATAATTAATTTTTAACGCCTTTGTAAATCTATAAATATAAAAATGAAATCAAAAACCTTTAACACATCAGGCTCTAATAATCGAACATACTACAAAATTTTCCTTCCAGCCTTTAATAGCATTAACATTTTTTTCCCGGAAACCCAGAAATTATTGCTATTTTTGATGTGATATCAATTAAATTAAATTCCGGACACTATGAAAAACTTAAGAAACACCCTGCTGTGGACAATTTTGATGTTATTTGCCGGTGCAGCCATGCACGCACAATCCCCCGGCGATGGCTCGGAGGTGATTGGCCGATGGGACATCACCATTGTTATTGAAGGCGACGACCTGGAGGAGCTTGGCCTGTTCAGGCATGGTTTGATGGACGAATCGGGGTTCCCGGCCTGGCTGGAAGTAAAGCGCTCAGGGTTCTCCACCCTGGTGGGCTCCTATGTAGGCTACGAAGGAAGCGCCCGCCCCATTGCAGAGATCCATTATTCACCCGAAAAGGGGAAATACAACTTCACCATTCCGCCGCAATGGATGGATATTGAGGACATCTACTTTGAGTTTTCGCTAAAAGACAATAAGTTGAGCGGTTACAAAATGCTCGACGGGCATAAACTCAATTGGACGGGCGTGAGGGCCCCCTCACTTACGCGCGAAAATCCGCCGGTATGGGGCACCCCAAAAAATCTGTTGGATGAGAGCCTGTCGAGGTGGATTATTCCGGAAAACAATCAGTTCCGGATGGTCAACGGGGTTTTAACAAATAAGGAGGCCGGAGGAAATTTGGTTTCAAAAGAGAAGTTCAACGACTTTAAACTCAGCGTGGAGTTCAGGTACCCCGAAGGAAGCAACAGCGGCATCTATCTGCGGGGCCGGTACGAGGTTCAGATAGAGGACAGCGAGCCCGATAAAACCAGCAAAATAAGCATTGGCGGCATTTACGGTTTTATTGAGCCTTCGGTATATGCAGCCAAAAAGGCGGGAGAGTGGCAAACTTACGAAATTACGCTGGTGGGCCGACATGTAACCATTGTGCATAATGGCATCGAAACCATCTACAACCGTCCTATCCCGGGAATAACCGGCGGCTCGCTAAACAGCAATGAGGGTGAACCCGGACCCATTATGATCCAGGGCGATCATGGGCCGGTTGAATTCCGTAAGTTTGTGATTACCCCGGCAGCCAACTAAGGGGTTGTAATGAAATAAGTTGACTGTTTGATCCCGATAGCTATCGGGATTAATCATTCTCGTGTGTGATCCGGCAGCTGCCGGATCATGGCTCGTTTCATCTTGTGGGACGATGCGCGTCAATCACAGGGGGAAGAAAGAGGATTGGTTGTTATATTTCGACAAATTGATTGCACCCTCAAAATGGGATACAATGGGGTAAGAAAAAAATATTATTGGCAATAAGACATGAAAAACTTGCCGGACATTTTGATTTTTTATATATTTCAACTCAAATTTAAATCATAAATACCACAGCAGTCATGAGTCATACTGAACGATTTTTATCCGGCCTATTGGTGGGGACAATTGCAGGCGGAATTGTCGCATTGTTGTACGCGCCTCAATCGGGGAAAGAGACACGCAAAAACATAAAAGACAAGAGCTTAATGGCATTAGACAGCCTTTCCAAAAGAGTTGATGAAATAGAATCTATCATCGAAAAATTTAAAAAGAGAGCCCCCGTTCCCCCGCCTGTGGATGAGCAGAACAATGAGTTTTTGCTTTGATTGATACCAGTTGGCACTATTTCTTACCGGCAAGCCTGGTTTTGGAATAACCTCTTATTTCGTCGATCAAATCCCTTCGGGGCACTCCTGTTTTGCGTTGAAGAGCACCCAGCAATTTATCTTCCTTTCCCACAGAATAGGCAAGATCGTCATCGGTTAAATTGGCATATTTGTGCTGGAGTTTAAGCTTAACAGCATCCCATCCATCTCCTATTTTTAATTGATCTTCATCCATAATAATTCTATTTTAAGTTGGGCTAACTACAGATTATGTTAATTAGTTACGATGCTTTTACAAGTACAAATGCACCGCGACTAAGCCGTATTTTTCTGTTCTTACAAAAAATTAATCCCATAAGCGTAACACGCTCCCAATGGTCATTGTTCAATTGCTCATGTTACACAGATCAGGCCATTGAGCATACTTTTTAAATCCCTTCGTGAACCATAAAGCAACCCTAAAACATCTGATAATCAACAAAAATGAAATACATCATCCCTCTTATTCAGGCTCTGTTGCTGGCTTCCATTGTATCATGCGGAAATCCGGCAACAACGGTTTCAATCATTCCTGTACCTCAATCGGTAGAGATGAGCTCCGGCACCTTCCGATTTAACAGCCAAACGGGCCTCTATACCAACCTGGAGGGAGAAGCCCGTCAATTTCTGACAGACTATCTCGATGCCACGCTCTCCCGGCTGAATGAGAGCGCTGAACCCATTGAAAAGAATGGCATCAATCTTCTTCTTGTCACCGCGAAGGATAATTTTACGACCAGTGAAAGCTACCGGCTCGAAATAAACCCTTCCACCATCTCCATTTCTGCGGGAGATGAAGCGGGTTTGTTTTACGGCATTCAATCGCTGCTCCAGGTCATCGGGCCGGCTAAGGATGAATCGGCTCTCACGGCTCCTTCAATCATCATAAACGACGCCCCACGGTTTCCCTACCGCGGCATGCATCTGGATGTCTCCCGGCACTTTTTCGATGTGGCATTTGTTAAAAAGCAGTTGGACGCCATGGCACGTTACAAGCTAAACCGCTTTCACTGGCACCTGACCGATGGTGCTGGCTGGAGAATAGAGATTAAGGCCTATCCCCTGCTCACCGAGCGGGCGGCCTGGCGAACACACAGCAACTGGAAAGAGTGGTGGAACAGCGACCGGCTTTATTCCAGCAAAGATGATCCCGATGCCTATGGCGGATACTATACTCAGGATGAGGTGAAAGATATAGTAGCCTATGCGGCCAAACGCTCCATCACCGTGATTCCCGAGATTGAGATGCCCGGACACTCCGAAGAGGTATTGGCCGTTTACCCGCAGTTGTCTTGTTCCGGCAAACCCTACGTCGAATCCGACTTTTGCATCGGTAACGAGGAGACCTTCACCTTTTTAGAAAATGTGCTGACCGAAGTGATGGCGCTGTTCCCATCTGAATATATTCATATTGGAGGCGATGAAGCAGCCAAAACGGGTTGGAAGAATTGCCCCAAATGTGCGGTACTTATGAAGCGGGAAGGCCTGAAAAACGTAGATGAGCTGCAAAGCTATATGATACACCGGATAGAAACATTTCTGAATGCACACGGACGTCGCCTGTTGGGATGGGATGAAATCCTGGAAGGCGGCCTGGCGCCCGATGCCACGGTGATGTCGTGGAGGGGTGAATCCGGAGCCATAGCAGCGGTAAAATCGGGACACGAAGCCATAATGACACCGGGAGAGTATTGTTATTTCGACGCCTATCAGGACGCACCACCCACGCAGCCCGAAGCCATTGGCGGATATCTGCCACTTGCTAAAGTATATTCATACAACCCGGTGCCCGACACACTCAGCCCTGAAGAGCAGAAATTGATCCTGGGTGTGCAGGCCAACCTGTGGACCGAATATGTTCCCACCCCCGACCATGCCGAATACATGCTTTACCCACGCCTTTTGGCGCTTGCAGAGATCGCCTGGAGTGAACCCGCCAATAAGTCGTGGCCCCGCTTCCGGAACAATGCTCTGGAGGAGATCACTTACCTAAAATCCAACGGTTACCACCCTTTTGACCTGAAAAACGAAGTAGGTGACCGCCCGCCGTCGCTGAAACAGGATGACCATCTGGCAAGAGGGAAAAAAGTAATCTATCACCAGCCATATACCGCTCAGTACCCGGCTGCCGGAGATGCTACGCTTACCGACGGATGGCACGGTGGCTGGAGCTACCAGGACCACCGCTGGCAGGGTTTCTCCAATTCATTTTTGGATGTAACCATTGATTTGGAGACTGAAACCCCTATCCATACCATCACCGCCACCTTTATGCAAAACAAAGGTCCCTGGGTTTGGATGCCCAAAGAGGTCATCATCCGCGTATCCAACGACGGGGAAACCTACCGGGAACTGAATCACCTGCAAAGCAATGTCCCCGAGGATGCCGAAGGCGTGTTGTTTGCCGACTTTGGCTGGGAGGGTGACACAGAAGCCAGATATGTGCGCTACACCGCCTATCCCATTGATAAACCCGGTGCCTGGCTGTTTGTGGATGAAATTGTGGTAAAGTAAAAGAACCCATCCGGCTCCCCGGCAGCTGCCGGGGAGAGATAGGTAAATTGGCAATTTGAAGTTTTTTTAAATCTGATATCGCAAATCGCCCATCTGCTATTGCAAATCCTTTAAATTTGCTTTTCAGGCGGAGTCTCCCGCACAAAACAATTGGCGATTTGAGATGTGCAATTTTCAATTTGCGATTTATGAATTATCAGATACCGTACAGCGCTCCATAGGTTTGGCAGGCACGGTAATCGGCGCCCTCTTTACCCGTACCAAAAGCATTCCAGGCCGACGGCCGGAAGATTTTCGCATCCTCCACATTGTGCATGCAAACGGGTATGCGCAGCATGGAAGCCAGGGTGATGAGATCGGCGCCAATGTGGCCATGACAAATGGCACCATGATTGGCACCCCAGTTGGCCATTACCGAATAGACATCCTTAAAAGCTTCGTTGTTGTGCAGACGGGGTACAAACCAGGTGGTTGGCCAGGTAGGATTGGTGCGTTCGTCCAACACATCGTGCACATCGTCGGGCAGCTCCACGGTCCAACCTTCGGCAATTTGAAGCACCGGTCCCAGTCCCTTCACGAGGTTTACCCGCGACATGGTTACCGGCATCTCACCCGCCGTTTTAAACAGCGACGAATAGCCCCCGCCTCTGAAATACTCCCGGTCGGCCTGTGGCCAGGTGGTGTTGGCAAGGCAGGCCTTCACATCCTTGTCGGTCACTTCCCAGAAGGGTTTCATCACGCTGTTACCTTCATCGTCCCTCATCTGACCCGTAGCATCCAGGGTAGTAGAACCTGAATTGATCAGGTGGATGATGCCGTTTTTAGCGGTGCCGGTTAAGGTTTTACCGGTTACACGCTTCACAGCTTCGGGGCTCCAATAGGTTCGTACATCAGAGAATATCTGAGCTTTATTGGTAAGCAGATGTCCAAACAACATAGGCACCGCATTCAGACTGTCGTTTTCGGTGGCCACCATAAAAGCCTCCCGTATCCCGTTCCAGTCGAAGGAGGAGTTGAGGATGGCTTCGGCAAAGTCACCGTTGGGCATAAAGTCGGTCCATTGACGCTGTCCCTGAAACCCTGCTGCAATGGCGTTTCTACCGTGCGACTCTTCGCCAAACCCGGCCTCTTTGAGTTTTGGATTCCCAATCATCAGATCACGGATGATGAGGGTCATCTTCACCACCGTTTCCCACTCGTATTGCTTCCGCTTCTCATTGGCTTTGTTGTGCGGTTTATTGAGGTCTTTCCCTTCGGGACAGTTTTGACGCGTCCACTCCAGCGCTTTTTTAAACTCATCCTGGTCGTAGATGCCTTCTTCCATACGGCGCATAAGTTCGCTCATATCCACGAACTCGGTACGCATGCCCAGATAGTCGTTAAAGAAACCTGCATCGACCATAGAACCGGCAATACCCATAGAGGTGTAACCAAGCGAAAGGTAGGATTTGCCTTTCATCTGTGCCACCGAGAGACCTGCTTTGACAAAGCGCAATATCTTTTCCTGCACATCTTCGGGAATCGATAAATCACCGGCCTCCTGCACGTGGCGGCCATAAATTCCAAAAGCATGCAAGCCCTTTTGAGAATAGCCGGCCAGGGCGGCTGCCAGGTAAACGGCGCCAGGACGCTCGGTTCCATTGAAGCCCCACACCGCTTTGGGTGTAAGCGGATCGCTGTCCATCACCTCGGTGCCGTAGCACCAGCAAGGGGTGACGGTTAAAGAAACACCTACTCCTTCGCGCTGAAACTTGTCGGCACACAAGGCTGCCTCCGCCACTCCACCGATGGTGGTATCGGCAATAACGCAACTCACTTTTTCCCCGCCGGGAAATTTAAGATGCTCTTCGATGAGTTTGGCCGCAGCCCGGGCCAGATTCATACACTGTTCTTCGAGAGATTCGCGTACACCGCGCTCGCGCCCGTCAATCACGGGACGGATACCTACTTTGGGCAGGCGACCAATTAATCTGTTGCTCATAATGATAAAAGTATTAAGAAGCCTCCTCCGGCTCCCCCAGGGGGGAGAGACAGGAGCAGACTCAGGTTTTACAATAGACTGAAAATAACTTGCCAAACATGGCTTTTAAGGGTGTACGACAAAATTCCCTTTCTACCCCTAAATCCCCCAAGTGGGACTTCCAAAAAGTTCTTTTTCTTCGCCCCCTTGGGGGCTGTGATAAATCAAGAAAAAGAACTTTTTGGATTTCGGGAATTTTGTCGTACACCCCTTTTAAGCGTTATATAGTAAGAGTAAAACTTTAAACTTAGCTTGCTCCTGCCTCTCCCCCTTTGGGGGCGCCGGAAGAGGCTGGAGGGAAGTTTTTATTGGGTTCATATATGGTTGGTGAATAATCCACAGCTTGCTGAGCTTCTTCAATAGAGCTAAAAACCCCCGTGCCGGTAAATACGAACTGGGCAGCACCCAGTACCGTGGTTTCCTTTTGGTTGATGGTTTTCACGGGGATACCGCAGCTATCGGCTCTCAATTGATTCCAAAGCCTGTTTCTTGAGCCCCCCCCCACGCAAATAATGGAAGAGGCTTTAAAGTTACCTGCTTTTTCAATCGAAAAGAGAGCCTCTTGCAGCTTATTAGCCAGTGCTTCGAGTGCTGCCCGGTAGATTTGTGCCCGGGTAGTATGCATGGTAAGGCCGCTGATGCTGCCCTGAGAACGGGACTGGTGTACCGGGTAAAAATCGGGATTCACCACCACGTTATTGCTACCCGGCTCAATATTTTCGGCTTCTTCGATCATGGCAGCGTAACAGGTATCTGCAGGCATGTCGGCAAAAAAGTGGTTCTTTAACCACTCGAGAGCGCCCGAACCAATATAATTAAGGCCGATATTGTACATGCCGGGAATCGCGTCGAGCTCGGTGGTGATGCCCAGCTCCAACTCTTTGTGCGAGCAGGTGCATTGGCGACTGCGGGTCATAAGGATTTCCCAGGTGCCGGAGCTCAAAACCGGCTGATCGGGCCCTGCACCCGAGCCCACCAGGGCATATTGTGTGTCGTGCCCCGCCAGACAAACCGGGATTCCTTGCGGAAGACCGGTCTGTGCAGATGCTTCGGCAGTTATGGTTCCAATCATCTCTCCCCCTTCGGCCACCGGCGCAAAGATGTGGGGCGATACCCCCAGGGCGTTAAACACTTTATCGGAAAAACGGCGGGTAGCGTGACTGGCCAGCATGGAAGTCCCTGCCATAGTGGCGTCGTTCACCCGCTGGTTGGTCAACTTATAATTAAGCAACGAAGGCATAAACAGAAAGTCGGCTGCCTTCTCCAGCACATCGGGCCGGTGCTTCTTAAACCATATCAATTTGTTGATGGTGTTAAAACCATAGGGATAGACACCGGTATGACTGTAAAGTTCATCCAGCGAAATAAATTCAGAAATGTTGGCCATGATCGGCGCCGTTCGCTCGCATTGCCATGAGATAACGGGATAGACCAGGTTGCCCTCTTTATCTAAAAAAGTGCCATCAACCCCAAAAGTGGTGGTAGATACCCCTGCTATGCGACGGGTGTCAATCTGTGCGGTAACTGCCAGAGAGGCTCGACACAACTTCCCCCAGATCGCTTCAATATCCCAAATCCGGCCTCCCGCCCAATAGGGATCGTCGCTGGTTTGATTGGGATACGACTGTGATGCCTCAATGTGCCCGTTGCTGTTTATGGCCATAACCCTTACGTTGGTGGCTCCGCAATCGAATATTATGGCTAATTTGGTCATATTAAATTGATTAAGGATGAGGGATTTGAATAACCCCGGATGCAATGCGTCTGCCCTGCAAAAATTAGAAAAGATTTTAGATGTAATATAATAATTCGTGTTATACAGAACAAACAAAAAATATAAATGTAAAAGTACAAGCCAAAAGGGTTGAAAACAATGCTAAAAAACACTATTTTTATATCCGATTTAAACATGTAGCCGGATGAGATATTACAGCAACCGCGAAAGAGGCGACCCATCGGAGGTGCAGCAGGTATTCACCTCCATGCATATAAAGTTATGGTGTTGCCGCTACTGGCAGCTTCACACCTGGGATTGCACAGAGATGGCCTTCCCCTACTGGCGCATCTATTGGAACAAAAATCACGGTGGTGTAATTGGTTATCAACACACCAAATATACCATGCAGCCAGGTCATCTCTACATTATACCACCCAATACCTCTTTCTACTCCTACCTTATTGACAAAGAACGCCGAACACCCGGAATCAACGTCGTGGGAAGACGAATCGACAAGGGTGAAGACGAAGAAAAGATAGCTGAAGATGCCTTACTTCATCTTTTTATCCATTTCAACCTCGGCGTGCCCTTCGACCATGTAGAACCCGACATCTATCGGGTTGAATTAAGTCCGTTTCAAAAAAATAAGTTGGAGTGGCTTACACAACAACTTAAGGCTGAGCCCGCGCGGTTCTCTATTCCGGTGAGTTTACATCTGCAGGCATTGATCTTCGATTTCCTGGGCCATCTGAAAAATGAATTGTGGGATACCACCCAAATAGACCATCGGATATTAGCCGCTATTAAATATATCGACAAAAACATAGAACAAAGCCCTGATAATCCGGAACTGGCATTTACGGCCAATATGGCAGTAAACTCTTTTGCCCGGTTGTTCAAAAGCGAGCTGGGCGTTACCGCTCAACATTTTATTAAAGAGAGAAAAATCAACAAAGCCTGTGCTCTACTCGATCATACCGAACTATCCATTGAGGAGGTAGCCTCTAAAACCGGGTTTGCCGACCGCTATCATTTTTCGCGTATCTTTAAGCAGTTTAAAGGGGTTTCGCCGGGGCGTTACCGTAAAGGGGGTGGGTAGCGGGAAGGGCGAAGTGGGAAGCACGGAGCTGGAAGTGCGATTCCGATAGCTATCGGAAGGGGGAACCGGGGACGGAAGTGGGAAGCACGGAGCGCGGAGCTGGAAGATGAAGGCTCAAAGGTGAAAAGTTAAACGGTAAAATGATTAAGGATTAGGGAATTCAAAGCAGAATAATCTACGCTAAATGAGCAAAAAACCAAAAAGCGCCAAAAGCTATGCTCTGGTTACCGGAGCAAGCCACGGTTTTGGCAAATACCTGGCTCTGGAAGTTGCAAAAAAGGATATTAACCTCATTTTGGTTTCATTGCCTGATGATGAACTTGATGATGTTAAGGAGCGATGTAAAGAGTGGGGCATAGATTGCCATAGTTATGAGACCGACCTCACAGACAAACAAAATGTATTGGCTCTAACCCAATGGGCCAATGAGAATTACAACATCCGCATTCTCATTAATAATGCAGGATTGGGGGATACGAACCATTTTAGGAAAAGTGACATTAACCAGATTTACGATGTAATTAAGTTGAATATTGTGGCAACCACACTTATCACGCATCAACTGCTTCCCAACCTACTGAGACAGAAAGATGCCTATATTCTTAACGTATCCAGCATGGCGTCGTTCAGTCCCATTGGATACAAAACGGTATACTCTGCCACCAAACGGTTTATTCAACACTTCTCACGGGGATTGTCCGAAGAACTGCGAAAGACCAGCGTTTTTGTGAGCGTGGTACACCCGGGGCCAATGAAGACCAATGTAGATGTAACCAGGCGAATCAAGAGTCAGGGTCTTGTAGGAAAGATAGGTTTGCTTTCACCCGAGAAGGCAGCCGAGATAACCATTCGCCGTTTGTTTAAACATAGATCGCTGATACTTTTAGGGAAATTAAATCATTTTATTTGGTTCCTATTGTCCATAATGCCTTTAAGTATAAGATTGCGGGTGATGAGTAAGTTTGCGAAACGGGAGATAAATGTTTAGTATTCTAACCTAACCTGGACAAGCCAGAAATGACAAATGACAAAAAACAAATAGCATCCCGAGCAAATCGGGACTCAAAACCCAATAAAATAATTTCCAAACGTATTTATGCAGTTTCGTCCCGATTCCTCGGGATCGTATTTTCCAAATTGGTCCCGACGCTTCGGGATTGTTGTTTGATCCCGATGCTTCGGGATTGCCAAGAAAAACAATGCCTGTCCCGTTCTACGGGAAATATATCTGATAAGCATACTAATTATGTCAATAGTTTTAGTAACAGGAGCCAATGGTCTGCTGGCCACTCATGTAATCATGGAGCTGCTTACTCACGGCTATTTCGTAACAGGGTTGCTTCGAAACAGGAAAAAATTTCAACTACCGCCTCATCCCCATCTTAAATTGGTGGAAGGCGATTTTACGCAGCCTCAAACATTTAAAGAAGCCGTTAAAGGTTGCGATGCGGTGATACATGCAGCGGCCATCACCCGGCAGGACCTTCCGAAATACGCTCCATACCATCGGGTGAATGTTACGGCAGTTAAAGAGATTATGGAGGCTTCGGTTGCAGCCCATGTAAAAAAAGTAGTGCATGTGAGTTCGGCCAATGCCTTTGGCTATGGAACCAAAGAGATACCGGGGGACGAAACCAGGTCCATCCAAAAGCCATTTTCCGAATCGTTGTATGCCCAAAGTAAACTGGAGGGACAACAGGTGGCACTCTCTTTCAAAGAAAAAATTAAAATCACGGTGGTAAATCCCACATTTATGCTGGGCGCCTATGATGCCAAACCCGGTTCGGGTAAAATTATTCTAATGGGCTATGGCAAAAAAATTATTATTCATCCGCCAGGGGGCAAGAACTTTGTAAACGCAACCGATGCGGCCACCGGCGTGATAAAAGCGCTTGAAAGAGGTCGAAGCGGAGAGTGCTATCTGCTGTCGGGGCAAAACCTTTCTTACAAAGCTTTTTTCAAAAAACTGGCTGCCCTCTCCCACCAACATTCGTTATTCGTTAAAATACCCGCAATTATTTTACTGACTGCCGGATTGTTTGGAAATTTATTAAAATGGATGGGCATCCCCTCACAACTCTCCTTAACCAACATGAAGATACTTTGCACCAATAATTTTTACAGCCACCAAAAAGCAACCAAAGAGCTCGATCTCCAATTTCAGCCCATCGAAAAAGGAATTGAAGCGGGCATTGACTGGTTCAGGAAAGCAGGCATGATAAAATAAACCCGGTGCTTTAAATCAATTTTGACTTCCGGATTGGTGTTCCATCACCATCTACATCTTCAATGCTTTAAAATAACCCTTCAATACTTCTCCATTGATCTCTGTGGGGGTAAATACCTCCAGAAGGGCGGGCTTGCCCTTATCGTTCCAAAAATGAGAAAGCACGTCGTTCAGTTCTCTCTCTTCGGCGGCGCAAAAATATTCCAATCCAAAGGTCAGAGCCAGGCCCCGGCAATGGCGCTGGTCGCGGGCCTCAAAAAATGGCTCCAGCTCTTTGGTACCCAAAGGGCCGGGAATGAACCGAAATATGCCGCCACCGCCATTATTGATCACAATAACCCGGAAATTATCAGGCAGATAACGGTGCCACAAACCGTTGGCGTCGTAGAAAAAGGCAAGATCGCCGGTGATGAGTGTTACCGGCTTTTGGCTCACGAATGCCGCCCCGGCTGAGGTACTTACGCATCCATCGATGCCACTCACGCCCCGGTTGGCATAAAAGGATTGTGTGTCCTTCCAGTTAAACAACTGGGCATATCTCACCGGCGTACTGTTGCTCAGGTGAACTTCCTGAGTGGCGGGCAAAGCAGATGCCAGGCAATGAAACACTTTCATATCACTCCAGGGCACATCGTACATGTACCGGGCGTGCAACTCGCCGGTTTGCTTCACCAAGCGCTGCCAATATCCTGAAAAAGAGCTATTAATGACCTCTGTGCCCTTATCCAGTAGTGAGAGTATCTTCAGCGCAGCTCCATCAATTTGCCGTGATAGACACCCGTAAGTATCTACCAGAATAGCTTGATTGGAAAAGTGCCAATGAGCCACGGGCGCATTATCCCGCAGAAACTTTTTCAACATTTTAGACAATACAGGCACATCCAGAGTAATGAGCAGATCGGGCCTCAAATTCTCCACCTCCTTCTCACCTATCCCTGAAATCACTCTGTCTACATTTAAAACAATGGGCTCGCCACCGATGTTCGACAAAGACTCGGCCAGCACCACCACCCCCTTTTGAGCCCATGAAAGAGCAACCTCCTGCCAGCCGCTGTGCTCTGTTAAAGAACCCAGCACCATCAGGATGCGCTTATAAGCCCTGAATTCATTCAACAAAACCTCGATCTGCTGATTATCAATCGTTTGATTTGCGGGCAGGGCGACCAATGGAATCTTAATATCTTCATTCCAGGAGGATCGTCCATAGAGCGGCTCTCTAAAAGGCACGTTGATATGCACCGGTCCCTGAACACATCCCAACGCGTGCAAAAAGGCCTCATTAAGCATTCTGTTCAAAAGTGCAGTTTCAGCCGATGATATCTCACCCACAGGGGTTTGACAGGCATAACGAATAAAGTTTTGATATATCCCGTTCTGCCGGATGGTCTGACCATCGGCCTGGTCGATCAACTCGGGCGGGCGGTCGGCGGTGATGACGATAAGGGGAATTTGCTGATAATAGGCCTCGGCCACGGCAGGGGCGTAGTTTAAGGCAGCCGTGCCACTGGTACAAACCAACACTACCGGTTCGCGCGTTTTAAGTGCCAGTCCCAGTGCAAAATAGGCCGCCGAACGTTCATCTACCAGGGTGAGGCACTTGAAATAGTTGCTGGCGGGAAAGGAGAGAATGAAGGGCGCATTGCGCGATCCGGGGGACAGCACCACGTGCTTTACGCCCCGGGCATAACAATGTTCTAATATGTATTTAACAACCGGTTTATCCGAGATGGGGTGGTTCATTACAACTTAATTTTTGGGCAATGTGCAAAAGCCCTTAGCAAAGTGCGGGCTTTCAGGCGGGTCTCCTCCCACTCCTGCTCCTCAACCGACTCACGGGTAATCCCGCCACCAAGATAGAGATAAGTGGCTTCATTGGTCATTTTCATACAGCGAATATTAACAAAGAGATGAAACCCATGTTTCGACAAAGGGCCCAGAAACCCGCCATACCATTCCCGCGAAAAATCTTCCACTTCCCGGATCACCTCCAGAGCTTCATCTTTAGGATAGCCGCAAAGGGCGGGCGTGGGATGAAGTGCGTCGACAAATTCACCCATCGAACCGGTAATGGAATCTGCATTTATCCGATAGCTGGTTTTCAGATGAACCATCTCTCCCGCCCTCGTTGGCTCAGGGCCGGTTTTATGCAGTACCGCTGCACCAAAGCGTCCGAACACCTCCTCCATAAACACCGACACCAACCCCTGTTCCTCCAACTCTTTATGGCTCCAATCTTCCGAAAGCGCATTTACATTTCGGGTAGCAGCCTGTGCAACGGTTTCTATAACACCGTTTCTCTTTTGCAAAAATGGCTCAGGACTGGCACCCATCCAACGGCCTGTTTGGGGATGATCGACCAGATAGACAAAAGCATGGGGGTGTAACCGGCACAACTGCTCAAAAATCGAGGGCAATAAATCGGAAGCAACCGGCTCAACAGCCTCACGGCGGGCCAAAACCACCTTATCGGCAATGCCTCGTTCAAGGGCTTCACTCACCCTTTGGAATGCAAGTGAATAACGCTCCCTTAGAAATTCTGAGGCGGGAAGGTTGTAATCATCGTTTTGAATCTCGGGCACATTCACATCAGAAATTCGAAGTGCAACAGGCTCTCCCTCTCCTTTTAAAATCAAACCGGGATGCACTGAATCAAACGGCGCCAGCATAAAGTTGATTTCCGAACCCACAAAATTAACATCTGGTAGTTGAAATGGGCAAGCCCGGGTAATGGCAAAGCCGCTGGCTACCGATTCATTTGGAAGCCGATAGGCCACAAAGGAGCGTGAAGACTCGATGGTTTCCTTTAGCCAGGCCTTTGCGGTATATGTTGTTTTACTATAGTTCAAGGTATTTTATCTTTGAATCCAATTTTAAAATATCTCTGGTTATGCGAATCAGGGGTTGAATTTTCGTCGGACTTTTGAGCTTTAAAGGGTGTTTTTAATAAAATAAGGTATAGACCTGGAATCTAGTAAGGTTGAAAAACAAAAAATAAAGTTTTTTGTTTGGGCATTGATAAGCTCTTTAGCCATATTATTCATTTATTTATCCAGAGGTTTGTGCCCGGGAGCTGTCGGGTAACCGCTTTATATCTCAAATATTAGAACGCTGTAATGGCATTGGAATATTTTTAGAAACCTTATTTTTGTTTTTCAACCTTAGTAGCTTGACAGATCATCCTCTGTCATCGACCTTATTACCTTTTTTTCTTTTGCAAGGCATCTTTTTTACCACTCAGAACCTCTGAAATTGTCCCGTGCAGTGGTCTGCTCTTTTTTTGTTTTTTGCTATCACAAAGATATACAAAATGGTTGAAGGGAGGCACAAGAAATTTCAACCTTTCTTTTCGGTAAGATAACGCCAAAATCGTTTGGGCATCAGTTGCCGCTGAAGATAGGAGTTGGTGCGTTCGCTTATGGCTATCTGTCTGAAGTAAGTACGCCACAGCGTTTGCCATTGCTGCTCATCGTGGCTTTGAAGATGAGGCGGAAGGTTGCCGGTCTCTTCATCAAATACCGGCCGGGAAATAGAAACCCGCTCCACCTTGTTCAAATTATAAAACACACCGTAATCACGCTGCGTGTCGTAAATAAGCCACTTTTGCCCGGAAAAACGCGATTTAAAATGAGAGGCGGCTAATGGCAGCACATCGTATTTAGGCGCCACCGGTGCAAACCAGGTACCATCGGCCGCCTGCTCAAAACGGACAAACATGGCCATCCGGTGAACTTCGCGCAGCACCTTGCGCTCCAACTGAGTAAAATGAAGCACCTCTTCAAGGTTCAGGTTGGCGGAGATGTCTTTATTTGCATCGAAAAGTCTTTTAAGAAACCTCAGCAGCAAATTTTCCACGCCCTCCTCACCCGACAGAAACACATGCAGAAACCTGCGGCAAAGCTTAATACCGCCGATGCGCTCAATGCCTTTCCACACCCGCTCTGATTGTTCTTTACCGGTCACCACCTCCACGCACTTATCAAACAATCCCGTCGGCGCACTCTGGGGGCTGATAATGGCGGGATGCCCATCATTCCAGACCTCAAAAACAGCGGTCAAAAATCCCGGAAAAGTGTCATCGTACCGGTAAATAACCTGGTCTCCTTCGCGAATTATCATACCTGATTATCAGAGGTTAGAGGTTAGAGGTTAGTCCCGATAGCTATCGGGATTAGAGATTAGAGCCACCAAGAGGCGAAGACACCAGGATAAATGGGAAAAATTAAAACTTCGTGCCTTTGTGCCTTCGTGGCAACATTAGGTTCATCGATTACTAAACCCCGGATTTGCATGCAATCAACCCTAAAACAACTTTAACTGAATGGCATCGGGTGAAAACTTGTTCGCGCTTTTATCCAGAAACATCATTCGCAGCCTCGAAGGGGAAAAGTCAGGGGCTTTGGGTCCGGCAAGTTCACGGCAGGTGATAAAAAACCGGGCCCGCTTCATCACTACTCCCATCTTTTTAAGCAGATAAGAGTTGATGTGTCCATGCCGGCGTGCGGCAATGATGAGACGCGCACTCTTGGGCCCCAAACCCGGCACGCGCAATAACAAATGCAGGTCGGCACGCTCCACATCCACCGGAAACAGTTCGGGATGGCGGAGGGCGTAGCTCAGCTTGGGGTCCAGTTCGGCATCCAGATCGGGATGGGTTTCATCCACGATCTCATCCACCTTAAACTGGTAAAACCGCATCAGCCAGTCGGCCTGGTATAGGCGATGTTCCCTTCGCAGGGGGGGCGCCACCAGTGCCGGCAACCGGCTGTCGGAGGTGTTGGTGTGAATGTAACCGGAGTAATAGACGCGTTTGAGCTGGTTCTCCTGATAGAGATTGCTGGCCAGCCGCAGTATCTGATTATCGGTGTCGGGTGTGGCGCCAATAATGAGCTGCGTGCTCTGCCCGGCCGGCACAAACTTTGGCATCTTGCCTCCCGACCGACTGGCAGGCAGATACTCCTGCTGCTTTTCCCGGATAAAGTGCATGGGTGCCAGCACGCTTTTGTAGTCCTTCTCGGGGGCCAAAAATTTCAGGTTCTTCTCCGACGGTATCTCGATGTTTACACTCATCCGGTCGGCATATAAACCGGCTTCGCGAATGAGCGCCTCACTGGCGCCGGGAATGGCTTTGAGATGGATGTAACCATTAAACCGGTGTTTTTCGCGTAAATCGCGCACCACGCGGGTAAGTCGCGCCATGGTATAGTCGGGACTACGCATCACCCCGCTGCTCAGGAAAAGACCCTCGATGTAGTTGCGGCGATAGAAATTGATGGTGATATCCACCACCTCATCGGGTGTAAATGCAGCGCGGGGAATGTCATTGGTGCGCCGGTTGGCACAGTAGGCACAATCGTAGATGCAGTGGTTGGTAAACAGCACCTTCAGCAAAGAGATACAACGCCCGTCGTCGGAAAAACTGTGGCAAATACCCATAGCCCGCGCCGTGCCCAACCCGCCATTGTTACCGCGATTGCTGCCACTCGAAGCACACGACACATCGTATTTGGCCGCGGAGGCCAGTATTTTTAGTTTCTCGAGTTTGTCCATAAACAGAGATGAAAGAGGTTAGAAGACAGAAGCGATGCATTGGGCGCAGTCGAAATAACAAAAGACAGAAGACAGAAGACGGAAGACTTCACCCTTTCAGGTTTTCTGCCTTCTCCGCGGTCGGTAGGCAGGTAGCTTTGAGCTATTCCCTTCAACCTCCACTAACACAATTATTCTCCTAAGCAGCCAGTGGTTCTTTATTCCTTCCCTATACTTATGCCATCTGACTGGGGGGCCCTTTCCCCCCCTTCTTTGGAGGGGGTTGGGGGGAGGCTTCTCCCAACAAATAACCCTTTATCTCCCCCACCTCACTGCCAATCTTCGAGATAGCGTGCATCAGTTGTTCTATCTCTACCCGCCCCGACGGCAACTCGGAACTGATGAAATGAACGAAACGCCAAATCTCTCTGATCTCCGTCACAGGCAAATCATAGGGAGTGTATTCGCTATTGAGGCTGATGCATTTTATGGTTCCGGTTTCTTTTATATTGTTCTGCACGATTTTAAAGGAGATGCCCTCGTCGCGGGTTAAGATCACGCACGCCTGCCCCGACCGGAGGGTGTGCCAGTTTTGTACAAACTCGCCGGTTACCCAGGCACCTTCGGGAATGGGCAGCATGGAGTCGCCGCTAAGCTGGAAGGTGCGGTACTTTTTGGCGCTGTCGAGAAACGGCAGCCGAAATACCGGCAGCGAACTGATGTACTCGGGATCGGAGAAGCCGGAGAGGTAACCGGCCTTGGCCTTCTCGGGCACCAGCTCGATGTTCTCCTCATTGTCGGGCCCCACCGTGGAGGTGAGCACCCTAAGCCGCGAACCGCGCACGTACACGTCGTGCCCCTGTTCCAGGTCGTTCAACTGGAATTGCGTTAACCCCGACAGGTCCACCCGGACCAGGGTATCCATCGAGAAACCAAAGTAGTCGGCCATGGCGGTAAGTACATCCAGCGGTGGCCCGGACACCTTGTTCTCGTAATTGTTGAGCGTGGGCCGCTTGATTCCCAGTGCCTGAGCCAGCTCTTCCTGGGTCATTTTGCGGCGCTTTCGCAGTAATTTTAAGTTGGTGGCAAAATACATGACAGGTTTTTAATCGGTTTGCTGATTATTATTGAAGCAAAGATAGAGGATGGAATTGGGATTTGCAAATAAAAATGCAATCGTGTCTGGTTAAAAAGGAAGATTCCTCGCTTCGCTACCAATGACAGAATCTCGTAAGCTCCAAACTATCAGACGATAGGGGAACTCCTCCAGAACCTGCTCCGCCTATGCGGAGGTTCTGGTTCATAACGCCAATTCACCCCCGGATGAATCCGGGGGTTATGCACAGGAAACCACTCCGTGGTTCACTTTTCTGCCATTTCCTCTTATTTCCCAATGAAAATTAGGTAGTGGTTCGGAATGACAGCAAGAGTTGGCAAGGGGCAGTTGTGATATCTTACAAATTCCATCATCGGGGGCTTCAAAGAATCATCATTCAAGCATTACACACCGAATAAAAGCGCCACCCCTCCCCCACAAAGTTTTGAGGAGAATAACATTTCACCCCCTTTTCTGAGCTTGATCTCAAAAAATGTTTTTATCTTGGAAAATGAATAGAAAGCTGATGAATCTCATTTACCGGATGGTGACAAGAAAAGAGGGAACCCGGAAAAACGAAACACCTGGAACAAATTTATTGAAAGGAATTAAGATGTAAGCATATAACTTGTATTTGGAGGAATAGGTTCAGTGAGAGAAGCGGTATAGGAGAAATATATTCAATGGGTTATTATACTTATAAGTTAGGAGAACAGAAGCTCATTATTATGCCATTTGAAAAAGAGTACCAAATGA
>JACDJC010001245.1_pt1 | contig 23138 bp, 22 predicted proteins | sample 7454191 | NCBI WGS metagenome assembly JACDJC01 (sample SAMN14253291, study PRJNA609438) | sludge metagenome | isolation source: sludge after 25d culture with pyrite and EDTA | collected 2018-12-20 | reverse complement strand
TGTGAATTTAATAAATAGATTTAGCCTATTGGTGCAAAACCGGTAAAATATGACTAAGCCGGGATTTTTGATGACGAGCTGGTAAAAACTCATCCGATGAGTTTCAGCCCGCTCATCGGATGACTTGGTGAGGGGCAGCAAAGTGGTTGGATTATCCACCTTACGGTCAGTTGGACGTCATCCGATGAGTCTCTTTTCTGCAACTCCACTCATCGGATGAGTCCGTCTTTTTCGGCCGGATGATGAGGGAGCTGCGGCGCCTTGCGGCACCAACTCATCCGATGAGCTTTGGTCGTCACCCGATGAGTTTAATCAGGAAATAAGTATCTTTGCGCCCAAAGAGAAGAGAAGATTTATGAAGCATATCCGCAACTTTTGTATTATAGCGCACATCGATCATGGAAAGAGCACCATCGCCGACCGCCTGTTAGAGATAACCGGCACTGTGACCGGCAAAGATATGCAGGCCCAAACCCTCGACAGCATGGACCTGGAGCGGGAACGCGGCATCACCATAAAGAGTCATGCCATACAGATGGAGTATTCCCGGGGAGGTGAAAAATACATATTAAATTTGATAGACACTCCGGGGCATGTGGACTTTTCCTACGAAGTGTCCCGTTCCATTGCCGCCTGCGAAGGCGCTTTGTTGATAGTGGATGCCACACAGGGGATTCAGGCACAAACCATCAGTAATTTGTATCAGGCGGTAGACCACGACCTGATCATTATTCCGGTGCTCAACAAGATGGATATGGAGAGCGCCATGCCCGATGAGGTGGAAGACCAGATTATCGACCTCATTGGCTGCGACAGGGAGGAGATTATTCACGCCAGCGGAAAGACCGGGATGGGGGTGGAGAAGATACTCTCCACCATTGTGGATAAAGTGCCCCCTCCGGTGGGTGACGATGATGCCCCATTACAGGCACTTATTTTCGATTCGGTGTTCAACTCCTACCGGGGTATTATCGCTTATTTTAAAGTGGTGAACGGCAATATAGGTAAGGGTGATAAAGTGAAGTTTGTGAATGTGGGCAAAGAGTACGACGCCGATGAGGTGGGTGTGCTCAAATTGAGTCTGTCGCCCCGAAACAGGCTGCATGCAGGAGACGTGGGTTACATCATCTCGGGCATCAAAACCAGTAAAGAGGTGAAGGTGGGCGATACCATTACACATGTGGCGCGCCCCTGCGACAAGGCCATTTCGGGCTTCGAGGAGGTGAAACCCATGGTGTTTGCAGGTCTTTACCCCATCGACACCGAAGATTATGAAGATTTGCGTACGGCTATAGAGAAATTGCAGCTCAACGACGCCTCTCTCACTTTTCAGCCCGAATCGTCGGTGGCTTTGGGATTTGGTTTCAGATGCGGTTTTTTGGGGCTTCTGCACATGGAGATTGTTCAGGAACGGTTAGACCGTGAATTTGATATGAATGTGATTACCACCGTTCCCAATGTGCCCTACATTGTTCATACTCAAAAAAAGGAAGTGATTGAGGTGCACAATCCCTCGGGATTGCCCGAGCCCACCGAGATTGATTTTGTGGAGGAGCCTTACATCAGGGCTCAAATTATTACCCATTCGGGCTACATTGGTCCAATCATGACGCTCTGCCTGAGCAAAAGGGGGGAGTTGGTGAATCAGCATTATCTCACCTCCAACCGGGTGGAGCTTACCTATAACATGCCGCTGGCGGAGATCGTTTTCGACTTCTATGACAAACTGAAGAGCATCTCCAAGGGATATGCTTCATTCGATTACCATACCACAGGTTATCGCGCTTCCAAATTGGTGCGGCTTGATGTGTTACTCAATGGCGAACCCGTGGATGCTCTCTCGGCACTAACCCACGTGGATAATGCCTACCCGCTTGGACGACGGATGTGCGAAAAATTGAGGGAGCTGATACCACGTCAGCAGTTCGATGTGGCCATACAAGCTGCCATCGGCTCAAAAATTATTGCCCGTGAAACCGTGAAAGCGCTACGCAAGGATGTGACTGCCAAATGCTACGGTGGCGACATATCACGGAAGCGCAAACTCCTGGAAAAGCAGAAGAAAGGGAAGAAACGAATGAAACAGGTAGGTAATGTGGAAGTTCCTCAAAAAGCCTTTTTGGCAGTGCTGAAACTGGATTAATAACGGGCTGCCCTCAACCACTTATAGCCCTTCCGCAATTGCGGAAAGGCTATAAGTGGTTGAGGGCAGCCCGTGTGATATTAAACCACCAGCTTATAACCTTTTCCATGCACGTTGATGATTTCAACGGCAGGCTCGTCTTTAAGAAGTTTGCGCAGCTTGGTGATATACACGTCCATGCTCCGGGCATTGAAGTAATTATCGTCCACCCATATTGTTTTTAAAGCATAGTTACGCTCCAGCACCCGGTTGAGATTGCTGCAGAGAAGCTTCAGCAGTTCCGACTCCTTGGTGGTGAGTTTGGTGATGTTTTCGCCATCAACGAGTTGTTGCTTTTGGGTATCGAATTTGTATTTACCCAGCTGATAGACTTCCTGATTGGCCAATCCGCCTTTGGTACGCCGCAAAATAGCTTCGATGCGGAACAGAAGCTCTTCCATGCTGAAAGGCTTGGTGAGATAGTCATCGGCTCCCAGCTTAAATCCCTGAAAGATATCCTCCTTCATCGATTTGGCAGTCAGGAAAACGATGGGGACCTCTGTGTTCACCATCCGGATCTCTTTGGCCAGGGTGAAGCCATCTTTTTTAGGCATCATCACATCAAAAATACACAAGTCGTATTTTTTGTTTATGAATGCCTCATAGCCTTGTTCCCCGTCAGGGAACAGGTCGGTTTCATAACCTTTTGCCTGAAGGTATTCGCGAAGAAGCATACCCAGGTTTTCATCATCCTCAGTTAAGAGGATCTTATATCTTTTCTCCATTCCTTAGTGTTTTTAAGGGGTAAAAATATATCAAACTTTGTGCCAACATTAATTTCACTTTCAATATCAATATTTCCTCCATGATCTTCAACAATCTTTTTAACATAAGCCAATCCCAGGCCAAAGCCTTTTACATTGTGAACATTTCCGGTGGGAACGCGATAAAACTTTTCAAAGATACGTTTTATATTTTCTTTTGAAATACCCAGACCGTTGTCTTTTATCGAAATAACCACTCCACCATTGGGTCGGTTCCATGTTTTCACCTGTAAAATGGGCTTTCCACGGCGATATTTCAGGGCATTGTCTAATAAATTATAAATTACATTGGTAAAGTGTACTTCATCCACATACACCACCGGGTTTTTGGCTTCCAGTTTTTCGGTTATCTTTCCTTCTTTTGCCTCTACTTTAATCTTAAAATTATGCGTTACGTTATGAATAAGCTCGTTGATGTCAAGTTTTTTAATCTTAAGATTCACACTTCCGCGGTCAAAGATAGCCATTTGCAGGACTTTTTCAACCTGAAAGCTTAATCTTTTAGTCTCGTCGTGAATAACACCCGATATATGTTGCAGTGTATTAGGGTTTTTGGCTACCGAACCGTCTTTTAACATTTGTGACGCCAGCGAGATGGTAGAGATGGGGGTTTTAAACTCGTGCGTCATGTTGTTGATGAAGTCGTTCTTTATCTCATCCAGCCGCTTTTGCCTCACTATTATAACCAGGGTGAGGATGGACGAGAGCACCATTACGAGTATGAAAACAGCGCTGGGGAGCACCATTCCCATAGATTCCATGATGTAGTTGGGGCGCTGCGGAAAATAAAGCTGGATGTGGTTGGCTTTGGGATGGAGGTCGTTTGGGAACAAATATTTTTGGTACAGCACGGTGCCCTTACCTGGATCGAAACCTGTAGTGGCCATCACCCGCTCGCCCCGTGAGTCGATTACCGAAAATTCATAGGGAAGCGTGATGCCCCGTTCCTCAAATTCTTTTAAAAGGTAGACGTCCAGCAGTTCACGGTCCACGCGCTGCTGAATGGGACGGTCGTCGAACAGGTCTTTCAGCAGGCGTTCGCGCTGTTCGTCCATTTTATTGCGCAGCTGATGTTGAATGTTGTTGAAGGCAATGGACAAAGGGTCCATTCTTTCGGTTTGGTTGAAGACCATGGGGGTGGTTTCGCGGTATGAAAATACGAGTGAGTCTCGCTTATAAGTGGAAAATCGGGTGTCCATCTGCGAACCCTGTATATAAAAGTCGAAGGAGATATCCAGATGGGGCATCTCCGATTGGGAAGCTTCTTTATTTTTTCCCGAGAAATATTTATTCTCCCGCTGAAGGTTTTTGGGCAGGTTATCGATGGGGTTGAGTTTAAGCTGAGCGCCCAGCATAGAGGTCTCGTTCATCTCGAGACGTGAGATGACCTGGTCCATTGATTGCCTTGCAATCTGGTCGAAATGCTCTTCCTTAATTTTGGTGGCGTTCCCTATCCAGAGTGTCTGAATGTAGATTAATCCCACCAGGGTAAAGGCTATGATAACGGTCAATATCCAGATGTACTTTCTGCTCATACTTGCAAAAGTAGTGGCTTGACGTTACATTTCCACTTGATTAACATTAATTAACCAGAAGAAAGTCAGCTTATTAAATTTGTGATGTCATAACACGGGTAGGGAGGAAGAAGATTTTATAAATTAACATCGGCCACTTTGCCAATTGCTTCACGTGCGGCTTCCTGCTGGGCCTCCTTTTTGTTGTTGCCTTCTCCTTTTCCGGCGGTTTGGGAATTAACCAGGGCCCGGGAAATAAATAAAGGGCCATTCTGTTCGGTTACGGGGTACTCCTCGGTGATGAAATGTATGGTGTGACGATTTTTCTGACCCCATTCGATGAGCATCGACTTGTAATTGGTGTCGTTTTTTATAATTTGATGCAGGTCGAGATGTTGTGCCAATATTTTTTTGCGGATAAACTTTCGTGCTTTGCTGTAACCTTTGTCGATGAAGAGGGCGCCTATAACGGCCTCAAGTGCATCGCCCAACACGTGGGTTTGCGAAATTTCGTCGGGTGGATAAAACTGGATATAGCGCTGCAGCCCCATTTTTTGTGCGAGCACATCCATATTAACCCTGCTGACTATCCGGGCCCGTGTTTTGGTTAAAAATCCTTCATCTTTATTGGGGAAGAGCAGGTAGAGTTCCTGCGCTATTACGGCACCTATTATGGCATCACCCAGGTATTCGAGACGCTCGTTGTTTAAGGTGTACTCTTTTTTGCGTCTCCGCAGAATGGATTTATGCACAAAAGCCTGCTCATACACGGCGATATTGCCGGGACGAATGCCGGTTATAGAAAACAAAAATCTATAAAACTCCCTTCTCCTGCGGGAAAAAAGTTTTATAGATTTAATCGATTGAAGAATCACAACTTTATTCTAATGCTTTAAAAATCACAGAGGCATTGTGTCCGCCAAATCCAAAAGTATTGGAAAGAGCCACTTTTACCTGTCGTTTTTGGGCTTTATTAAAAGTGAAATTAAGCCTCTTATCCACCTCGGGGTCTAATTCGAACAGGTTGATGGTGGGAGGGATTATTCCATTTTTCATGGTCAGAATGGAGGCAATGGCTTCAATGGCCCCGGCAGCACCCAGCAGGTGGCCGGTCATGGACTTGGTGGCACTGATGTTGAGTTTATAGGCATGCTCGCCAAAAACAGACTGTATGGCTTTTGGCTCGGCAATGTCGCCCAAAGGGGTAGAGGTGCCATGCACATTAATGTAATCCACCTCCGATGGGTCCATTGAAGCATCCTTTAAGGCACTGAGCATCACTTTTTGGGCACCCAGGCCATCGGGATGCGGTGCGGTGAGGTGATAGGCGTCGGCGGTCATGCCGGCACCAACCATTTCGCAATAAATTCTGGCGCCGCGCTTTACGGCATGTTCATACTCTTCGAGTATCAATGCGCCGCCTCCTTCTCCAATTACAAAGCCATCGCGGTCTTTGTCGAAGGGACGGGAGGCAGTTGCGGGATCGTCGTTGCGGGTTGAGATGGCCATCATGGAATTGAATCCTCCCACGCCTGCTTCATTAATGGCCGCTTCGGAACCTCCGGTGATAAATAATTCTGCTTTGCCAAGCCTGATAAGGTTGTAGGCATCCGACATGGCATGAGTTGAAGAAGCACACGCCGAAACGGTGCCGTAATTGGGCCCTCTGAATCCGTACTTTATCGAAATATGGCCTGCCGCAATATCGGAGATCATCTTGGGAATAAAGAATGGACTGAACCGGGGAACTTCGTTGTTATTCACATACGAACGAGTCTCTTCCAGAAAAGTAACGATTCCGCCTATGCCTGTTCCCCAAATGACGCCCGACATATCCAAATCGATGGCTTGTGGGTCCACTCCGGCATCCTGAAGTGCCTGCTCAGTTGCAATTAATGCAAACTGAGCAAACATATCAAGTTTTCTGGCCTCTTTACGATCGAAGTAATCGGCAGGATTGTAATCTTTTACTTCGCAAGCAAATTTTGTTTTGAAATGGGTGGTGTCAAACCGGGTAATAGGCGCTGCGCCGCTCACTCCGCTCACCAAATTGTTCCAATACTCATCGATGGATTTACCAATCGGAGTTATGGCGCCCACTCCTGTGACAACTACTCTTTTTAACTCCATAACTGCTTTTAAAGTATAACTAACCTACTGTTTTTACTTTGCGTTCTCCTGGATGTACGAAATAGCGTCACCCACAGTACCGATGTTTTCAGCCTGATCATCAGGAATGGCAATGTTGAATTCTTTTTCAAATTCCATGATCAGCTCAACAGTGTCAAGAGAGTCAGCACCCAAATCGTTGGTGAAGCTAGCTTCCGGCGCAACTTCGGTTTCGTCAACGCCTAACTTATCTACAATAATTGCTTTTACTCTTGATGCAATGTCTGACATAGCTTTTAATTTTTAGTTAATAATTGAAACTTTGGTTTTGAAATAACTTTGCAAAGAAATGGATTTGTCCAAAATAAATCAAATAATCCGTCAAAGAAATTATTTGGGAGGGTGCTTTTTTGTACTTTTACCCCTCCGAATCAGGGTGGATATAGTATTTTAAGTTGTTCATTATGAGAAAAATAGTTCTGTTTGCGTCGGGCTCTGGAACCAATGCCGAAAATATCGTACATTTTTTTAGGGCCTCCTCTGTCGCTGAGGTGTCGTCCATCGTGTGCAATGTGCCTGAAGCCGGCGTTTTGGTTAAGGCTAACAGCCTGGGTGTTAATACTATGGTATTTAGCCGGGCCATGTTTTATGAGTCGGATACTGTACTGGATTATCTTTTAAAACTGAAGCCCGATTTAATTGTTTTGGCCGGGTTTTTATGGCTCATTCCGGCCAATATCATTTCTGCATTTCCCCGTCGCATTATTAATATCCATCCTGCTTTACTACCCCGTTATGGCGGTAAAGGGATGTATGGCGACAAAGTGCATAAGGCGGTGATTGCCAGCGGCGATACTGAGTCGGGCATCACCATACATTATGTGAACGAGAGCTACGATGAGGGAGATATTATCTTCCAGGCCCGTTGCCCTGTCTCTGCCGACGATACACCCGAATCACTGGCTGCCAAAGTGCATCAACTTGAGTACAGGCACTTTCCCGGAGTTATTGAACAGGTCCTCCGTAACCAGGCCTGATGTGCCTGTATCGGGATTATCCTGTTCGTGAGAGAACCATTCCTGCTCGGCTTTGTCCAGCTCTGTTCTCCAGGGTGCGATAAATGACATGTAACTGGCCATATTCTCTTCATTTACAGGTTCAACAGGCGGTGCTTTTATTTTTAACGGGTCTACAGGATGATTGTTCATATACACCCTGAAGTCGAGGTGAGGACCGGTTGCCAGCCCTGTTTTGCCTACAAAACCAATCAGTTGCCCCTGAGTTACCCGGCTGCCACTGGCGATGCCTTTGGCAAAGCCCGACAGATGCATATAAACGGTGGTGTAAACGCTGTTGTGTTTGATCTTGATATAATTACCGCCGCCTTTTGGGTCCCATCCCCGGTGGGTGACACGACCGTCGCCCAGGGCGTAAACAGGTGTACCCGAAGCTGCTGCATAGTCGATGCCGTGGTGGGGGCGCCTGATTTTAAGAATGGGATGCAACCGGCTGTGGCTGAAGCGGCTGCTGATGCGTGAAAATTTAAGAGGTGCCTTCAAAAATGCTTTTCGCAGACTTTTGCCTTCCTGGTCGAAATAGCTCTGTACGCTGTCCTGCAAATATCTGAAAGCATAAAACGGGGTGCCCCTGTGGGTGAAACACGATGCATAGATGGTACTAATGCCAATGGAAGTGCTGTCCACATACTGTTCGTCATAAATTACCGTAAAATGGTCGCCTCTTTCAATGCCGAAAAAGTCCACCGTCCAGGCATATATGTCGTTCAATTCAAGAGCCAGATTGGGGTTCAGATGCTGGTCGTCGATGGTATTCCACAATGAGCTGTTAATAAGTCCGGTGGCGGTTTTGCGCACTGTTTCCACAGGTTTGGAATCCCGATAGACGACCGAGTCGCCATTTAACGACATCACTAAATAATCGATGGGGTCTATTTCGTAAACAAACCATGCGGGGGTAGAAAGTGAGTCTTTATTTAGAAAGATTGTAAAAGGGTTGCCCGCTTTCATGCGTCGCACATCAAATACCTCTTTGGAAGCCTGGGCCAGATTATGGATTTCCTGATACGGCACATTGTATTTTAGAAGAAGTGAGGCCAGGTTTTCGGCATACTTAATCCGGCCCTGCTCTATTATAAACGAATCCTCTATAAAACCATAGATGGTGGGGGGAGGAGCGGGGTCCTGCACCACCGTTGTAATGGTATCGGCAGGAGTCTCCTGTGGAATTATCAACCCGCTAAAATGACTATAAAACCAGGTTATTGAAAGGATAACCACCAACAATGCAAATAATGCTATTATGTATTTTGTTTTCATATAAAATTACGAGCTTAGAGTTCAGGGTTCAGAGTTCAGGGTTTTGGGCTATAAAAAGATTGATAAGAGATTGAAGAAGACAGAATACAGAAGACGGGAGACAGGAGGCGGGAGATTGAAGGAGATTGCGAAAGATTGAAAAAAGATTGATACCTTACATCTTCAATTTTAACTTTTACTGCTCACCTTTTACCTTTTACCTTTCATCCTACCATAATGGCGACCGCGGGGAGGAACACGGCGATGCTGGTGCTTGTTTTCCCTCTTCCCTCTTCCCTCTTCCCTCTTCTGTCTTCCATCTTCCTTCCATCTTCTGTCTTCTGTCTTCTGTCTTCTGTCTTCCACCCTTTCACCATTTACTTTTTACCGGCTACCACTCTTTTCAATTTGTCAAATCCTTCTCCATAAACGCCCATCACGTTGCCCATGGTAATAAAGGCATCGTGGTCGATGTTTTTTATGATGCGAAAGAGGACCGCCGACTCACTTTTCCGGGCTATGACCATCAGCACTTTCACCTTTTCGCCTGTAAAACCGCCTATTCCCGGCAAAATAGTGAGCCCTCTCCCGGCTGTATGAATAATTTGGTGGGCAAGCTCTTCGGGCTTGCGTGAAAAAATAAAGAACTGAACCGTTTGCTTGGTTCCCGAAATCGACATATCTACCACGTAAGCAATCACCGCCATGGTCATAAACCCATACACCAGTGTTTCAATGGAACGCAATATGGGAAAGGATGATACGATAATAATGGCATCGAGTGTAAGCAACAGTCTGCCAAGGCTGTAGTTACGGTATTTATTGATAATAAGGGCCACAATATCGGTTCCACCGGTGCTTCCCCCGTGGGTAAATACCAATCCGCCGCCGGTACCGGCCAGAATGCCACCGGTGAGTGCCCCCATCATTTTATCTGCTACCAACGGCTCGGGAACCAGATGAGTGAACAGCGATAAAAAGCCCGAAAAAACCACCACACAATAGATGGTTTTTACACCAAAGGAAGAACCTATTATCTTAATCGCCAGTCCAATAAGAATAGCGTTGATAATGAGGGTTGACAGGCCTACATCCAAATCGAAAATAAAAAAAAGCATGGTAGCAATGCCGGTAAGACCTCCTCCTACAATTTTAGAAGGGATAATAAATGCACCCCAACCAAAAGTACTGATGGCCAGTCCCAGAGTAATAAAAATATAGGACTTTGCTTCTTTCCAGAAATTACTCTTCATCACTTTATGACCACATTAATAATTTTACCCGGTACCACTATGGTTTTTACCACGGTTTTTCCCTCTGTCCATTTGGCGGTTCCTTCATGTTTCAAGGCTGCGGTGGCCACCTGTTCCCTCGACGAATCGGCGGGAAGCTCTATTTTAAATCGTGTTTTGCCGTTGAACGATACCGGATAAATAACGGTATCGTCGATAAGATATTGTTGTTCTACCGAGGGCCATTCTGCATCCACAATGGAGGAAGTATGTCCCAGCTCGTGCCACAGTTCCTCGGCCAGGTGAGGTGCAAATGGAGCCAGGAGCACCAGAAACGGCTCCAAAACAGCCCGTTGGTGACAATCCAAATCGCTGAGCTCGTTCACACAAATCATAAATGCGCTCACGCAGGTGTTGAACGAGAAACGTTCTATATCGCTGCTCACCTTTTGGATGGTACGATGAAGCGCTTTAAGTGCTTCCTTTTGAGGAGCCTCATCCGAAACCTGTAATTTATTATCGCGTCCGAAGAAGAGGCGCCATGTTTTTCGCAGAAACTTATGTACCCCGTCGATTCCGTTGGTATCCCACGGTTTGGATTGCTCCAGAGGACCCAGAAACATCTCGTAAAGGCGCAGGGTGTCGGCCCCATATTGTTCGATAATGGTGTCGGGGTTCACCACGTTATACATCGATTTGGACATTTTTTCCACGGCCCACCCACAGATGTATTTACCCTCCTCGAGTATGAACTCCGCCTCCTGGTATTCGGGGTTCCATTTTTTGAAGGCATCAAGGTCCAGAATGTCGTGATGCACGATGTTTACATCCACATGGATGGGGATGGTGTCGTACTGCTCTTTTAGGTTAAGCGATACAAAGGTGTTGGTGCCTTTAACGCGGTACACGAAGTTGGAGCGTCCCTGGATCATGCCCTGGTTTACCAGTTTGCGAAAGGGTTCCTCCTTGCAAACCACACCCAGGTCGAACAGAAATTTATTCCAGAATCGGGAATAAACCAGGTGACCCGTGGCATGTTCGGTGCCGCCAATGTAGAGGTCTACATCCTGCCAGTACTCATTGGCTTTTTTGCCCACCAGCTCCCCCTGATTTTTAGGGTCCATGTAGCGTAAATAGTAGGCCGACGAACCGGCAAAACCCGGCATAGTGTTCAGCTCCAGGGGATAACCCTCTTTGGTTTTCCAGTTTTTGGCCCTTGCAAGGGGCGGCTCGCCTTTTTCGGTGGGCAGATATTTGTCCACCTCGGGAAGTTCCAGTGGCAGCTCCCGCTCATCCAGGGTGTAGGGCATCCCGTTTTTATAGTACACGGGGAAGGGCTCGCCCCAGTATCGCTGGCGGCTGAAAATGGCATCGCGCAAGCGATAATTAATTTTTACCTCACCAATATTTTGGTCGCGAATGTGTTGCATAGTTTTTTCAATGGCTTCGGGTACCTGCAATCCATCAATAAACCCTGAATTGTCCATATACCCCTCCTTTGAATCAATGGCATCGTTCCATTTGTCGGGGTCGCCAGGCATCTCACCATTTGGCACCACCACTTGTACAATGGGCAGATTAAAGGTGCGGGCGAAGGCAAAGTCGCGGGTATCGTGACCCGGCACAGCCATGATGGCACCGGTTCCATAGCCGGCCAATACGTAATCACTCACCCATATGGGAATATCTTCAAGGGTAAGCGGGTTCACTGCATAGGCCCCGGTAAATACGCCGGTCATCTTTTTTACCTCAGCCATGCGCTCACGTTCGGTACGTTTTTTAGTCTCGGCCAGATAGTTTTCAACTTCCTTCTTGTGTTCAGAGGTCACTATTTGTGGCACCAGTTCGCTTTCGGGTGCCAGGACCATAAAGGTTACGCCAAAAACGGTGTCGGCACGGGTAGTGAATATCTTCATCTCCACCTCCGAGTCTTTCACCCTAAAGAGCATCTGGGCGCCTTCGGAGCGACCTATCCAGTTGCGCTGTATCTCTTTAAGGGAGTCGGACCAGTCGATGGTATCGAGACCATTGAGCAGACGTTCGGCATAGGCAGAGACGCGCAGCGACCACTGGCGCATCACTTTCTGCTCCACGGGATGACCACCCCGCACCGAGAATCCCTCTTTCACTTCGTCGTTAGCCAGCACAGTTCCCAGGGCCGGGCACCAGTTGACCATGGTATCGGACAGATAGGCAATTCGGTAGTTCAGCAGAATGGACTGTTGCTCTGTCTCGCTTTTTTGTTGCCATTGGGCCGCCGAAAAGGTGAGCTTTTCCGAACAGGCAGCCTCCACACCTCCGGTTCCAGAAGTTTCAAATTGTTGAATCAGATGACTGATGGGTAGTGCTTTATCGGCTTTAAGGTCGTAATAGTGATGAAACATTTTTATGAAAGCCCATTGTGTCCAGTGGTAATAATCGGGATCGCAGGTTTTTACTTCCCGGTTCCAGTCGTACGAAAAGCCTATTTTGTCTAACTGTTCGCGGTAGCGGCGTATGTTATTTTCGGTGGTAATGGCCGGGTGTTGCCCGGTTTGAATAGCGTATTGTTCGGCAGGCAGGCCATAAGCATCAAAACCCATGGGATGCAGCACGTTGAAACCATTGAGCCGTTTAAAACGGCTGTATATATCGGATGCGATGTAGCCCAGCGGGTGACCCACATGCAGGCCTGCGCCCGAAGGGTAGGGAAACATATCCAACACATAATATTTGGGCCGGGCGGGGTCAACCTCAACATGGTAGGTGCCTTGCGCGCGCCAGGTGGCTTGCCATTTATGCTCTATCTGCTTAAAATTGTATTCCATAATATATGGGTAGTGAATGGGTATTATCTTTTATCCTTGCAATATTGCATTGCATATAACATCCTGCATTTTTCACTCTGCTTTCCGGTTTCCATCGAAATAGCCTGGCTTCGTTTTTTTAGATTTGTCGGGCAGCCGGCGGATTGAAAGTTGCGAAAATACGAAAAGTTTCAGAGAATTGTAAAAGCACGGTTGAATGGAACTACAATTGGATGGTAAGGGACAATTGAAAAAAATAATATTTGGAGAGCGGGAAAAATTCTTAACTTTGCGGCACCAATTTCAGGTCCCGTAGTTTAACTGGATAGAACGTAGGATTCCGGTTCCTATGGTGGGGGTTCGAGTCCTCCCGGGATCACCAACCCTTTAGATATGGCCAAAAAAGCCAAGCCAAAAAATAACTACCAAACCAAGCGCGACGCCACCCTCATTCGCAAGCACAGAGCCTCCTTTTTATTCAACGACAAAGAGATGGAAGCCTTTGATGTGTATTGCAAGCGATACCAGGTAAAAAATAAGGCCAAGTTTATGCGTGAGTCGGTAATGCGCACGGTGATGGATCAATTTATGGACGACTATCCCACGTTGTTTGACAAAGAGGATTTGGAGCGTCTCAAGGTGGAGAAACGGGAAGACAGCGATTCTCCCTATTAATCTCTTTTCTTTTTGTATTCTGTTTTCAGTTGTCGGCTCCAGGCGGCTATGCGGCCATCGGTGAGGTCGGGTTCGTTGTCCTCATCCAGAGGCAATCCCACAAACTGGCCGTTCTTAAATGCTTTTGATTCACTAAAGTCGTAGTCATCTGCCGGCCATGTTCCAATAAAGCGGATGGCTTTTCCTGAAATTAATTCGTATAATTTCCCCATGCCATCGCAAAAGGTATCGGGATAGGTTTGTTGGTCGCCCAGCCCGAAGAGGGCGATGGTTTTTTGCGAAAGGTCCATTGTTACAAAACGCTCGGTAAAAGTCTCGAAGTCGTCCTGCAGTTGTCCTACGCCCCAGGTTGATGTACCCAGTATCAACAGATCGAACGGCTCGATCTGCTGGATGGTGGCTGTTTCGGCAGGGATGAGGGTTGAACCCGGAAAGTGGGCGTGAATTTTTTCTGCCACAAAGCGTGTATTCCCCACTGAGGAACCGTAAACGATGGCTATTGAGTTGTTGTTCATATTAAGTTTTATCTCACTAACAAATGGCTACCCATTGGGTTCATTGTATAAATGAAATCACTTCGCCTCCTCTTTTTTTCTCACCAGCATCAGCCCGTCGCGCAGGGGCAGTATTACCTGCTCGGTGGTGCAATCGTTGCGTACCATTCGATTGAGTTCGAGTATTCCCCGGGTGAATTCATCATCAGGCTCAATCGGTTCGGTCACCTTGCCGTTCCATAAAACATTATCGGCCATCAGGTATCCTCCCGGTTGTAAAAGCGGAAGAACTGCCTTGTAATATTGAGGATACTCTCTTTTGTCTCCATCTATAAAAACCAGATCAAAAGTAGTTTGCATCTCTTTTATCAGTTCCAGAGCATCGCCCAAAAGGAGGGTAATTTTATTCTCCAACCCTGCTTTTCGGATAAAAGTGCGGATGACCGGCTCCAGTTCGTCCTCTTTTTCGATGGTGAACAGATGGCCCTCCCTGGGCATTCCCCGTGCCATGCAAATGGCCGAATAGCCCGTGAAAGTGCCAATCTCCAAAACGTTTCGGGGCCGTATCATCTGGCAAACCATCTTTAAAAACTGCCCCTGAACCGGGCCCGATAACATACGGGGATGCATTACATTCAGGTGTGTTTCACGGCGCAACTCCTCCAAAATAGCATCTTCGGGCGTGGTATGTTGCTCTATGTAATTATCCAGGGTTGTTATTTTAGCAGGAATCACTTTATTATAAATAAGGACGTTCTTCACGAAAAGCGGCTGCAATTCAGGACTGCTCATAAATCAAATATGACAATTGCGCCTCATCAAAAATCTCATTGGCAATCTCCAGCAGGTCACTGCCTGTAATCCGGTCTATTTTTTTGTAGATATCTTCCAGCGAGTCCACTTTATTATAGAGCAAAAAGCTCTTCCCGATGTTTAACATCAGGTTTTCACGGTTTTCGGCCGAAATGGTTACCTGGCCTTTTAATTGGCGCCGAGCCTTATGAAGCTGCAGAGAGCCCAGTTTTTTGTTGCGCAGCAGGGCCAGTTCGCGCTTTACAATTTTCAAACTTCTTTGGATGTTGTCTTTATCGGTTCCAAAATAAATGCTGAATACACCGGTTCTCCAGTAAGGCGAGTAAAGAGATTCGATGTTGTAGGCAATACCGTTTTTTTCACGCAATGCCATATTCAGGCGACTGTTCATTCCCGGGCCGCCCAAAATGTTGTTGAGGAGCGAGAGCCCCAGCCGGCCGGGCGACTCCAGATCGTAGGCAATGTTGCCTGTTATGATGTGGCTCTGGAAAGTATCGAGGGTTTTGTGAGCGCTGGAGGGTTGATAGGGGGCCAGAGGTGGACGTTTCACTTTTCGGTAGTTGGCTGGCTCTTCACCAAAATACTTTTCGGCCAAAGCTTTGAACCGCAACGGTTTAATGTTGCCCACCGAGCACAATACCATCTGATCGGTATGGTAATTGTTGGCTATAAAAGTCTGGATGGAGGCTTTGTCGAATTTGGCTATGGTGTGGGGCGTTCCCAATATGCTGTGACCCATCGGTCCGTCGTTGAACACCAGCTCTTCAAAATCGTCCATAATTAAATCGGCCGGACTGTCCTTGTAGGAGTTTATTTCGTCAATAATAACCTCTTTCTCTTTTTTAATCTCCTTTTCGGGAAAAACGGAATGAAAGGTGATGTCGTCGATTAATTCCAGTGCTCTTTCAAAATCCTGAATCAGATAAGAGGCGTAGATGCAGGTCTCCTCCTTGGAAGTGTAGGCGTTGAGTTCGCCGCCCACATCGTCTAAGCGGCTTAGTATGTGCCAGGTTTTCCGTTTTTGGGTGCCTTTAAAAATTACGTGTTCAATAAAATGGGCCATGCCATGCTCTTCAGCCGTTTCGTCGCGCGAACCGGTGTTAATGAGCAGACTGCAGTGGCCCACGGGTGAGTTCACCTGGTGGTGTACAATGCGAATGCCGTTGGGAAGGGTGTACGTGTAAAGTTCCATGTTGCACTAAAATTGGGAGCGAAAATACAAAAAAGATTCCTCCTGTTGGTGGTAATGCCGGTTTGAAACAAAAAGACACATTATTAGTACTTGCAATTTTGCCGAAACCAATCTTTATTTATCTTTGCAACCGCCTTTTCAAAGGTACCATAGCTCAGTTGGTAGAGCAACGGACTGAAAATCCGTGTGTCCCTGGTTCGATTCCAGGTGGTACCACTTCGCAGCAACCCTCTGGTATTATCGGAAGGCTTGTTTGGAACCGTTTTAAACAAGCGGATAGATATTGAATCAATCTATTTTTTGATTATTTTTGTACTCACATTTTATTCATTGCGGTACCATAGCTCAGTTGGTAGAGCAACGGACTGAAAATCCGTGTGTCCCTGGTTCAATTCCAGGTGGTACCACAACCATTAAAACAATAAAAGCCGGCAGCACTGTCGGCTTTTATTGTTTCTTGTATACCCTGAATTTAGTGGTTTATCGGGGATAGGAAAAATTCTCTTGTTGTAACCATTCAGGCTTGAAATCGTCACAATAAAAAGCTCAGGTATTTGTATATGACCTGTCGTTCACCAAACTTATTTACCATGCGATTTGTATTTTCAGGCGTTTTTTTATTGGTGGCATTTTATTCTACAGCGCAAGTTCGCGAGGTGCGGTCGAATATCGAAAAAGATAAATCGGAGAATTCCGATGTTCCATCATCCTACGGGCAATCCCATACTGCTTCATATTCTCCACCCGATTTAAGCGATGGATTTGCCGCCTTCATTCTCGGGAGCCTCTTTTATTATACCGCTTATGGTGCATACCGGGGTTTACGATACGGGCAATCGCTTATGCAGGAACGGCGATACAAGCATCCGGAGACCTTTTCGCTGGAAGGAAATTTAATCACCGGGTTTGATTTCCAAAACAACACCGTCATGCTGTCTCCTTCTGTTCGTGGTAACTGGGGGCTTTTTGCCACCGACCTTCGTTTTAATTATACCACGGATGTGACTGGGGATATACACGCTATTGACTGGCAGGTATTGAAGCTGCGCTTACCTCTGGGAAATGTAAAGCTTGATTATGGTGTGGGTTTCAGTCATGTTTTTAGCCCCTCCAAAACCTACTTTGATCAGTCCGCAGGGCTGGATTGGTGTTTTCTAAACCGCAAAGGCACGCTGCAAGGGCAATACCTGTGGAGCCAAAGAACCAGCCTGGATAACCGGTATCGACAAGAGGCCAATATAAAGGCCTCCTATCAGGTGGCACAAAGCGGTGGTTTTAGATTTGCCCCCTCTCTTGGATTTGCCTTTCAGGATTATTTTGGAACCACTCAATTTCGTTTTGTGCAAATTGGCCTTATCGTGAGGTTATATTAAATATGAACTACGTTGAAACCCCAGATATACCTTTCCGACTTTTTTTTTGCTTCTAAAATAGGTACTTTTGTCCGGGCTCTTAAACAGAAGTCCATTTAGCTTGTTTTCTTATTGAAGAGAACGCTTTACAAATTATTTAATTTACAATATTATGGACAAAAAGGCCATACTTATTATCCTCGATGGCTGGGGATATGGTGATAAATCTAAATCGGACGCCATCTATAACGCGGATACGCCTTATTTCGACAGTCTGGTTAAAAACTATCCCAATGCGCAACTTCAGGCTTCGGGGGAGAATGTGGGATTGCCCGATGGGCAAATGGGCAATTCGGAAGTAGGGCATCTCAATATTGGCGCCGGTCGCGTGGTTTATCAGGATTTGGTGAAAATCAACCTCGCCATCCGAAACAACAGCATTTCTGAAAATCCCGAACTGGTTAAAGCACTTAATTATGCCAAAGAGAACGATAAGCAGGTGCATTTTTTAGGCCTTGTATCCAAAGGAGGGGTGCACAGCAGCCAGGCACACCTCTATAAGCTCACCGATGTGGCCAGGGATTTTGGCCTTAGTAAGGTTTTTGTACATGCATTTATGGATGGACGCGATACCGACCCAAAGAGCGGTCGCGGATACATGCAGGAACTCCTGGACCATTTGAAAGGTTCGGTAGGGCAGGTAGCCTCGGTGATAGGTCGTTATTATGCCATGGACCGTGACAAGCGCTGGGAGCGCATCAAAGAAGCCTACGATATGATGGTACATGGAAAAGGAAAAGCTACAAAGGATGTGGTGAGCGCCATTGAAGAGTCTTACAACAACGATGTGACCGATGAGTTTATTAACCCCATTGTACATGTGGATGAAAGTGGAAAACCCGTGGGTGTTATCAGCGAGGGCGATGTGGTCATATTCTTTAACTTCCGCAACGACCGTGCACGGGAAATCACACAAGTGCTTACCCAGAAGGATATGCCTGAGCACAATATGAAAACATTACCGCTCTACTATTGTACACTCACCCCCTACGATGCATCCTTTAAGGGGGTGCATGTTCTCTTTGATAAGGATAATGTGCAGAGAACCATAGGTGAGGTGGTTGCGGAGAAGGGATTGAAGCAGTTGCGTATTGCCGAAACCGAGAAGTACGCCCATGTGACCTTTTTCTTTTCCGGGGGGCGCGAAGAGGTTTTTGCCAACGAAGACCGCATTTTAATCAATTCGCCCAAGGTACCGACATACGATTATCAGCCCGAGATGAGCGCTTACGAAGTGAGAGATGCCGTGGTGGCTGAATTGAATAAAAAGAAATACGACTTTATCTGTCTTAACTTTGCCAACGGTGATATGGTAGGGCATACCGGTGTTTACGAGGCTATTTTAAAAGCTGTTAAAGCGGTGGATATTTGTTTGAAAGATGTGGTAGAAACCGCTAAGGCTAACGGGTACGAAGCCATCGTGATTGCCGATCATGGCAATGCCGACAATGCCGTGAATCCCGACGGGACTCCAAATACTGCTCATTCGCTCAACCCGGTGCCTTTTATTTGGGTAACCAATAAAAAAGGAAGTGCAAAAGATGGTATTTTAGCCGATGTGGCTCCCTCATTGCTTAAAATAATGGGTATTGAACAACCCAAAGAGATGACGGGGAAAAGCTTGATCACCTCCCCCAGCCTCCCGCAATAGCGGGACAAGCTCACCAAAGGAGGGGTATAGAAGCCCCCTCCGGCTCCCCCAAAGGGGGAGAGAAAGAGGCGACATCAGGCTCATTTAACTGAACCCAAGGTCTGAAACAGGCTGGGGACAGGGAGGAATAGAAAGGCAGGTAACTACCATCTGACCATTTGAATCTTAGCTTTCCCACTCATACCTTCGGTTGAAGCCAAAAGGAACAGGAAGAGAATAATATAACTTAAAAACAATTGCAAATACCGCAGCCTTGTTCACCCAACAGCAGGCGCCCCTTGCTCCCCCTCTTTCGGAGGGGGTTGGGGGGAGGCTGTACATTATCATGATACAAATAGAAGATAAAATACTGAGTCTCGAACTTTTTAAGCAACGTTTTGTGTGCGATTTGCCACGGTGCATGGGCAGTTGTTGTGTGGAAGGTGAGTCGGGAGCTCCCCTGGAAAAGGAGGAGACACTAATCCTGGAAGAGATTTATCCAAAAATAAAGCATTTGCTTTCTCCCGAAGCCATCGAAGTTATTGAGCAAAATGGCACCTGGGAAATTGATGCCGATGATGATTATGTGACCCCTATTATACATGGGCGCGAGTGTGTGTACACCTATTTCGACGCCGACGGGGTTTGCAAATGTACCATCGAAAAGGCGCATTCCGAAGGGTTAATTGATTTCAGGAAGCCCATATCGTGCCACCTTTATCCAATACGCACCACCCGGTATAACGATTTTGAGGCCCTCAACTATCATGATTGGCCGGTTTGTAATCCGGCACGTGAACTTGGCACCAAACTGGGTGTACCGCTTTATAAGTTTCTTAAAGAAGCCATTATCCGGAAGTATGGGAAATCTTTTTACCGGGAGATGGAGGAGGTAGCATTGGAGTTGGAAAAACAGAAAGTGCTGTAGATGGCTCAATTTTTTGCCTAAAAAGGCTGTACATTAAGGAATCCCGATTAAATTTGTCCCCTCAAAAAAATTGATCCACGGAAATTGTTTTTTATGGGACGCGCATTTGAATATCGAAAGGCCAGAAAACTCAAGCGATGGGGCAATATGGCCAAGACCTTTACCAAGATTGGCCGTGAAATTGCCATAGCTGTTAAAAGCGGGGGCCCCGATCCCGCCGCTAACCCACGCTTGCGGGTGCTGATGCAAAACGCCAAGGCGGCCAACATGCCCAAAGAAAACGTGGAGAGGGCCATTAAAAAAGCTGGCAACCGCGATCAGGCCGACTATAAAGAGATGGTGTATGAGGGCTACGGGCCTCATGGTATTGCCATTTTGGTAGAGACCGCTACCGATAACCCCACCCGCACGGTGGCCAATGTACGCAGCTATTTTAACAAGGCCAATGGCTCCCTGGGTACCTCGGGCAGTGTGGATTATATGTTTGAACACAAATGCAGCTTTAAAGTTAAAAACAGGGAGGGGCTTAATCTCGAAGAGCTTGAACTGGAACTCATCGACCTGGGCGTGCACGAGGTGTTTGCCGAAGAGGATGAGGTGTTGTTGTACGGCGATTTCGAAGCCTTTGGTCCGGTTCAGAAATATTTGGAAGAGAATGATTTTGAGATTGTAAATGCCGAATTTGACCGGTTCCCGCACGATACCAAAACCTTATCAGAAGAGGATGCTGCCGATATTGAGAAGCTGCTGGCCCGATTTGAAGAAGATGACGATGTGACCAACGTGTTTCATAACATGGGCTGATCGGCCAATTTTTACTTTAAACTTAAGGACAAAAAGACATGAAAAAATTAATTTATCTCATTGTGATTGTGATTTTAGCTGCATGTGCCGGTGAGCCGCAATATGTTATTAACGGATCGCTGGAGGGCCTGGATGGTGAAAAAACCATCCTTCTGCGCCAGCGTCAGGGCGGCAAATGGGTGGATGTGGATTCGGTGGTCACGCAAACGGGCGACTTTTCTTTTACCGGGTATGTAGCGTATCCCCAACTTTATTATATCATGCCCGAGGGGCAGAGGGGCGCAGTTGCTCTGTTTGTTGAAAATGCAGACATTCAAATTCGGGGACACATCGACAGCCTTTACAATGCCACGGTAACCGGTTCTAAAGCCCAGGATGAGTATAAAGCTTTCAACAACGATATGTCAAAATTCAACGATGAAAGCCGTGAGTTGTATGCTGCTTATCGTCAGGCTAAAAGCGAGGGCAATGAAGAATCTGTCAAAGCCATTGAGCAACAGATGAACCACGTTTATGAGAGAAATCAGAATTTCATGAAAGATTACGTGACCACTCATCCTGCTTCCTATGTCACCCCCACCATATTGCAGCAATTGCATTACAGCATGAGTGCCGGTGAGTTGGACAGCGCTCTTAACCGGCTGGACCCGTCGCTCCAAAGCATCGCGCTGGTACAGGAGATGCGTGAACATGCACAAAAAATGAGTAAAGTGGCGGTAGGCCGGGTAGCACCTGATTTTATCCAGAACGATCCGGAGGGAAACCCCGTGAAGCTCTCCGACCACTTTGGTAAAATATTGTTGGTGGACTTTTGGGCTGCGTGGTGCGGCCCCTGCCGTGCCGAAAATCCCAATGTAGTGGCCGTTTATAACGACTACAAAGACAAAGGTTTCGATGTGTTTGGTGTTTCACTCGATCGCTCCAAAGAGGATTGGCTGAAAGCCATCGAAGATGACCAACTCACCTGGACGCATGTCTCTGATCTCAAATTTTGGGAGAATGAAGCCGCGCAGATGTATGCCATTAAATCCATTCCCTCCAGCTTGCTCCTCGATAAGGATGGTACCATAATAGCCAAAAATTTACGAGGGGATGATCTGCGGGCTAAGGTTTCGGAGCTGTTGGATTAAACACTTCCGGCAATCTTCTCCATATCCCGTGCAACATCCTTAAGAATGCTCTGGGCGGGTTCTCCCAATGCCTTTCCCTGCTTTAGCAGATTGCTCCAGGAGATGTAAACCGAACCATCGTTTTTCTGGTAAATTCCTACCCGGCAAGGCATGATGGCAGAAAGCTTCCGGGCGTCGTCGTTTTCCAGAATGCGTTTCGCAAAGCCCGAATTGCACAATACCAGTATTTGAACCGGCAAAACATCATGGCCTGCTTTTTTCATGCTGGCCTGCATGTCGTGCTCATTGGGAATGGTCCACCCTGCCGATTTGGCAGCCTCCTTTACAAGTTCCACCGAAGTGGCAAAATCGTGCGCGCTTTTTTTCTCAAATATGTCGGGATTTTCGCCGTTTGCGGCCATCCCTAAGCCGAAAATCAAAATAAAAAGGGTGAGAATTGACTTTTTCATGTTGGTTTGTTTTTGTGGAAGTAAAAGGTAAAACAATTTTCAGAACGGCCAAAACCAACCATCCTCAATTATTCCGCCTGCATAAGAGGCAACATCGTTATTCATTGAGAATTAAGGATCGGGAAGAAAAAAAATAGTTCAGGTCGCTCTATTTAATACAAAGAAGCAGTTGTACCAACTTATCTATCCAGGTAAGTTTGACTGAAAAAAGTACCTGCACCGGGAGGAGAAATTGCTTTAAAAGAATTTGGAAAGTTGCCCCGGTTGATGAATGTTTGCAGCATGCAGTATAAAGCAGTCATTTTTGATATGGATGGGTTACTGATCGACAGCGAACCCCTTTGGCGGGAGGCAGGCAGAGAAACCATACAACAATTTGGGAAAGATCTGACCGAGGAACAATATCACTCCAGTACCGGGTTAAGAACAGAAGAATGGATAGAACATTGGTTCCATTACTTCAATATTGACATGACACATGCCCCAACAGCCATTGACATTATAGTCCGGAAAGCGATAGAAAAGATTGAACGCCACGGAAAAGCGTTCCCGGGCATTGATACTGTTTTTCAGTTTTTAAAACAACGAAATTTAAAATTGGGACTGGCCACGTCTTCCCCGCTCTCTCTGGTAGAAGTGGTTATAAAAAAACTGAACCTGGAAAATAGTTTTGATACGATTGCTTCGGCCGGTGAACTGCCTTACGGTA
>JACDJC010001244.1_pt1 | contig 23140 bp, 20 predicted proteins | sample 7454191 | NCBI WGS metagenome assembly JACDJC01 (sample SAMN14253291, study PRJNA609438) | sludge metagenome | isolation source: sludge after 25d culture with pyrite and EDTA | collected 2018-12-20 | reverse complement strand
GGAGCGTGTCGTCGTCCATGCCACGCACATCAGCCGCCGCCAACACCGCCAACGCATCGATGACCGCCCGAGCCTCCCCGGCGACCACGAACACCGGCTCACCAAACCCACCGGCGGGCCCACCGTCCGAACCCTCACCACCCGAGCCTTCACAACTCGAGCCCTCGCCGCATTCCCCAGTCGAACACATGTTCGCAGTCTGCCCAGGGGGTGTGACACTCCCCGGCCAGCCCCACAGATCCCCCGACCAACCCGACTCTCAGGACAACAGACCACCGCCACACTCCTGACCCATCTTCACAACCGGGTAGGGGGTCTGTGCAGGGGAAACGCTCAGCCGGGGCGTTGCTCGGCCGACGGGAGCCATCGTGGTCGCACTGCTCGCCTGTCTCGGACTGATCGTCCTCATGACGGCCGTCGTCGTGGTGTCGATGCTCGTCGAGAACTGGCCGAAACTGAGGGTGCCGGCACCCGTGCCGTCCAGCGATCGCCTCGACCGAACCACCGACGCCGCGATGGCGCTCGACGACGTCGGTGCCGCCGCCGACTCCGCAACCGCCGATCGACCGGCCGCCGAAGCGAGCGTCGTCATCGACGACCTCGCGTTCAGCGAGCGCACCGCGCCGACAGCGGATGCCGATCCGGACGAACATGCCGCCGGCACCGACCGAACCGGCACCGACCGAACCAGCACCGACCGAACCAGCACCAACCGAACCAGCACGGATGCGCCCACCGCCGCGAGCACGCCAGTCGTGCAGGTTGCCGGTTCGCCTGCCGGACCGGCGGCGGACGGTGCCCGCGCCACGATGCCGCCCGGCGGCCAGCCCGAAGGGGCGATCGCCGTGGACGGCTGCTCGGTCAGGCTGCGTGACAGGGACACGGCCGACGTGCTGGCCGGTCTGCTGTTCGCCGGCCTGGGCGCGTCACGACGATCGGGAGCGGACCGGGCGGCGGCGTGGGTCACGGCATCGGCAACGCCGCCGTCGGCCGATCCCGCACGGCTTCCGCCGGGCATCCGGCTCCGAGGACGCACGGCGAAGGTCGCCGAGCTGCTCTCGCATCACGATGGTGGACGGGTGTGGGTCACCCTCCAGCCCGACGTCGACATCGCCCGGGGCCTGGCCCGCACACCGGTGACCCAGCCGACCCTGGCCGGCCTCGTCTCCTGGTGGCGTTCGACCCAGGCACTCCCCGCTGTCATCGAACCCGCCGCTGCCGCGACGATCGCCGAATCCATCGATGCGGTGCGATCCGTGCTCGACGAGACGCCGTGGAGCGAGCCGATCGGACGTCTCCGCGACGGGCTCGCCGATGCCTCGGCCGCTGGCGAGCCGGTGCTCGTCTCGCTCGGAGCAGCCCACCCGAACGACGCAGCCCACCCGAACGACGCAGCCCACACCCCCGACGCCGCTGGCCACCTGCTCGACGACGATGGAGCCACGAGGCGACTCAGCGACGACCCCAGGCGAGCAGCGCAGAGGAGCTGACGACGTTCGCCCCGGCCGCCCGCGCCCCGTCCTGGACGCGACGGTCCGAGCTGACCACCACGACCGGCCGCTCGGGTGGCAGGTCCTGAGCCATCGCGACCACCACGTCGTCGGCCTCCACGTCGCCGGGCGTGTAGCGAACCCTCACCGCCAGCGGCGCGCTCACGGCGGGACGACCGCCTTCGTCGGACCCGTCGAACACCACGTGGACATCGGCGGCCGATCGGGCGGCGGCGGTGCCGAGGAAGGAGATGAGCCGGTCGCGCTGAGAACGGGCGTCGAGGTGGGGCCAGCCCTCCATCGTCACGTTGTAGCCATCGACGACGACCGCGACATCGGCCGTCCGCATCAGCTGGTCGGTGGCCTCGATCGTTCCGTCGAGCGCGCCGCGCTCCAGTCGGATCGGGAGCCGGTGCCGCCGGGGCGGAGCGCCACGACGGCGGCGCGCACCACCGACGCCGCCCGAGTCGGATCGGTCGTCGCCCCCGGCGGTCCCTGCGACGGGGCCCGTCGAGCCGCGGCCCCCGCGACGGGCGGGCTCCTCCCCTGCTCGGTCCAGATCGGCCGGCTGCGTCCCGGCCGGACCGGTGCCGGAGGACTGCAGGCCCGGTGGCGAGCCGGCGGACGTCAGACCAGCGAGCGCCGCGTCGAGCGCCGCGGCGGCCTCCCCCAAGGCGGCGTGCGCGTCCGCGACAGCGTCGGTGACCGGATCGATCCAGTGCTGCCGCTCGTCCACCAGCACCGCCAGCTCCGATCCAGCGCGGCGCAGGTCCTCCCGTCGAGCCGCCGCGTCGGCACGCGCCGCGGTCAGCTCTGCGACCGCGTCGCGACGCTCGGCGAGCGCGACCTCCAGCCGGACCTCCAGGTCGCGCGACGCCGCCTCCGCCTCCCGGCGTCGGGCCCGTTCCTCGTCGAGCGAGTCCTGGGCCGTGGCCGCATCGGCTGACGCTGCATCCAGCCGACGTTGCAGGTCGACCAGCGCCTGCTCCAACTGGCCCGCGCGACGGACGGCGGACCGCTCGTCGGCATCGGAGCGGTCGCGCTCGATTCGGTCACGCTCGGCATCGACCATCAGGCCGAGCTCTTCCTCCCAACCTTCGGGACGTTCGAGGAACAGCCATCCAGCTCTACCGACCGCGTCCTCGGCGCCATCCGCGGCGACCGCCGCCCGGAAGTCGTCGTCGTCGAGCGAACGGATCAGCGTCTCGATCGCAGTGGCGCTGAGCCGGCCACGGAAGCGCAGCAGCGGACGCAGCGAACCGGGCACTGCGACGCCGTCGGCGGTGCCGAGGTCCCGACGGGCGACGACGAGCGCGAGCTCTGCAGCGTCCGCCAGCAGGACGAGCCGCGCGTCGACCGCTCAGCCCTCCTTGGTCGTGGCAGCAGGCCCGGTCTCGGGCAGCTGGAGCGCAACGTCAGGATCGATCTCGACGACCGCCCCCGCCGGACCGCACCAACGGCACTCGACCGACTCCAGGTCCTCGGCGAGCAACGTGACGTCCTCGACCTCGAGCTCACCACCCACCGTGTAGTGGTGGAACGCCCGGGTGCGACGCGTGGTGGTCACGTCGAAGCGGGTCAGGTTGCCGCACGAGGTGCAGCGGTAGCGGACGGTGGCGGCGTCGGTCGACATCGACGTCGATCCTACCCGTCGATGCCACGACCAGGATCGTTGACGATCGAACACCCGTTCGATCATGATGCCTCGGTGGCCAGCTCATCGACCCGCCGGACCAGCACCTCGTTCCGCCAGACCAGTCTGGACGACCTCGGCGCGCCGCTGGTGGACACCACGTTCGTCGTGGTCGACCTCGAGACGACCGGCGGCTCCCCCGGCACCGACGCGATCACGGAGATCGGAGCGGTCAAGGTGCGCGGCGGCGAGCACCTCGGCACGTTCCAGACCCTCGTGAACCCCGGTCGGGCGATCCCGCCGACGATCACCGTGCTCACCGGCATCACCGAGTCGATGGTGGCCACGGCGCCACGGATCGAGGCGGTGCTGCCGAGCCTGGTCGAGTTCATGGGCGATGCCGTGGTGGTCGGCCACAACGTCCGTTTCGACGTCGGGTTCCTGCAGGCCGCGCTGGACCGAGCCGGCCGACCGCAGCTGACAGGTCCGACGGTCGACACCGTCACCCTGGCCCGACGGCTGGTCCGCGACGAGGTGCCGAACTGCCGTCTGTCGACGCTGGCGGACCGCTTCGGCCTGTCGCACCGACCCAGCCACCGTGCGCTCGACGACGCCCTCAGCACCGCAGACCTGCTGCACCTGTTGTTGGAGCGGGCCGGACGCATGGGTGTGAGCGGCCTGGACGACCTCATGGGACTGCCGTCGATGGCCGGACACCCGCAGGCCGACAAGCTCCGTCTCACCGAGCGCCTTCCCCGCCGACCGGGCGTGTACCTGTTCCGGGCCAAGGACGGTCGGGTCCTCTACGTCGGCAAGGCCACGAACCTCCGAAGCCGGGTGCGCAGCTACTTCTCGACCGACGAGCGTCGCAAGATCGGCTCCTTGCTACGGGAGACCGCCCGGATCGACCACAAGGTCTGTCCGTCGACGTTGGAGGCGTCGGTGCTCGAAGCGCGCCTGATCCGCATGCTCGAACCCCGGTTCAACGCCCACGGCACCCGATGGCGGCGCTACCCGTACCTCAAGCTGACGTTGGACGAGGCGTTCCCTCGTCTGTCGGTCGTCCGGGCCGTCCGCGACGACGGCGGGCTGTACCTCGGCCCGCTGCGCTCGAGCCAACAAGCCAAGGCGGTCGCCGAAGCCATCGAATCTGTCGTGCCGTTGCGCCGCTGCACCCAGGCGGTGCGTCGCCGCACTGCGTCCGATCCGAGCGCGACGGCTGCGCCTGCGTCCCCCCGCACCCTGACGCCGAGTCGGGTGGCGCCGTGCGCGTCGGCGCAGTTGGGCGTCGCGCTGTGCCCATGTGCCGGAGGGGTGACCGAAGGTGACTACGACGTGCACGTGCAGCGCGTGGTGCGAGCGCTCACCGGCCGATCCGACCTGCTCGTCGAACCGCTGCGTGAGCGCATGGACGACATGGCGCGGGCTGAGCGCTTCGAAGAAGCCGCTGCGGCCCGCGACCGGCTCGCAGCACTCGTCACCGCGATCGGCCGCCAACGGCGGATGGAGCAGCTGCTCTCGTGCGAACGCCTCCTGGTCCGCGTCGAATCCGGCGAGGTCGCCGAACTGCGGCGGGGCGTGCTGTGGCAGATGTGGCCGGCCGACCACGCCGACCAGCTGACGGCGATCGCCCGACCGGTCGAGATGCAGCCGGTCCAGCCACCGGAACCGGGCCGCCCGGTCGAACGGGATCTGGCCGACGAGCTCAGCTGCGTGGGTTCGTGGCTCGATCAGCACACGTCCCGCATCCAGATCGAACATGCCGACGGACAGTTCGCGTCGGTGTACCCGCGCCTGCCCGACATGCGCGCCCGCACCCGTTCTGTTCGGCCTTTCACAAGGAAAACCTTGTGAAAGGCCGAACAGAACGGGTCAGAGACCTTGGAGCGCGCGGCTGGCGGCGACCAGCTCGCCGAGCGTTCGAGCAGCGTCGCCGGAATCGATCGCGTGGTTCGCCTTCAACAGCCCGTCGGCAAGCCCATCGGCCACGTCGGCGACGACCAGCGCTGCAGCTGCGTTGAGTGCCACCATGTCGCGCACCGGCCCGGGACGCCCTTCGAGGACACCGTTCGCCGCGACCGCGTTCGCCGCAGGATCGCCGACGGCGATGTCGGCCGACCGGACCCGGGCAAGACCGACCTCCTCGGGGGTGACCTGGAACCTCCGGGTCTCGACCCCATCGACGATCTCGATCACGTCGGTCACGTCGGTGGTCGTCAGCTCGTCGAGTCCGTCCGCACCGCGCACGACCCAGGCTTTCGCGACGCCACGGCGAGCGAGCACGCCGGCCACGAGCTCGACCCTGGCCTCATCGGTCACGCCGAGCACCTGACGCCCGACGCGGCCGGGGTGCGACAGCGGGCCGAGCAGGTTGAACACCGTCGGGATGCCGAGCTCGGTGCGGACCGGTGCCACGTGGCGCATCGCCGGATGGAACATCCGGGCGAACGCGAAGCCGACGCCGGCTTCGGTGACGCAGGAGCGAACGCCCGGACCGTCGAGGTCGACCTCCACCCCGAGCGCTTCGAGCAGGTCGGTCGATCCGGAGGTCGAGCTGGCCTTGCGGTTGCCGTGCTTGCACACCGTCGCTCCGGCCGCGGCTGCGACGATCGACGCCATCGTCGAGACGTTGAACGCCTGACCGCCGAGCGCCTTGGATCCGCCGGTGCCGACGATGTCGACCGTGCCGGCGGGGTCGTCCAAGTCCAGCGGTGCCGCCGCGGCGAGCATCGCCTCGACCAGTCCGGCCACCTCTTCGGGCGATTCACCCTTGGCCTTCAGAGCGATGACGAACCCGGCGATCTGGGCGTCGGTCGCGTCACCCGCCAGGATCCGCTCGAGTGCTCCGGCGGCGACGGCGAAGGACAGGTCGTCGCCGGCCACCACTGCGGACAGCACGCCGGGCCACGCGCCGGCTGATGCGAAGGCTCCCACGACCCGGAAGGTCAGCCGCTGACCGCACCGGCGGTCTCGGCGGCCGGGACCGCGTCAGCGGCGCTCGAAGCGCTCACGGTCCGGAGTCGGCGACGGCGACGGATGATGCGCTGACGCTCGCGTTCGGTGGCTCCGCCCCAGACGCCGTTGTGCTCACGGTGTCCGATCGCGTACTCCAGGCAAGCTTCCCGGACCGGGCAGGCCGAGCAGACCGACTTCGCAGCGTCGGCATCCTCGTCGGTGAGCGGATAGAAGATCGTCGGATCGAGTCCGCTGCACGCGGACTCGTTGAGCCAACCGCGGTCCATGCGGGGCGATTCTGCCCATTGCGGTCGCGGGTGTCCAAAGTTCAACCGAAGTTCCGGCGCTCCCACCCCGCCGCATGTGCCAACTGTCACCGTGCACGGCGTCGCGACCCCACTCCCACCGTCGTTCGGGGGCCAAGTCGTTCTCCGGATCGTTCTCCGGATCGGGCTCCGGCGGCCGAGCGTGGCGCGTCCTAACCTGACGGGGTGGCACCCCCCGCACCGACCCCTCGGCCCTTCGTGCGCGCCACCGCTCTGGCGGCGCTCGAGCACGAGGAGTTCGACCTGACCGTCATCGGCGGCGGGATCACCGGTGCGGGTGTGGCCCTCGACGCGGCGTCGAGAGGCATGCGGGTGGCGCTCGTCGAGCGCGCGGACTTCTCCTCCGGCACCTCGTCGAAGTCGTCCAAGCTCATCCACGGCGGACTGCGCTACCTCCAACAGGGCGAGATCGGCCTCGTGTACCAGGCGCTCGCCGAGCGGCAGCGACTGCTGCGCAACGCTCCGCACCTGGTGAAGGTGCTGCCGTTCCTGATCCCGATGTTCGGCTCCGGCGGCGTCATCCCCGCCAAGATCTCCCGGCTGCTCGGCTCCGCCATGTGGGGCTACGACCTGACGGGGGGTTGGCGGGTCGGCAAGCGCCATGAGCGCCTGACCCACGCCGAGGCGATCGAGTTGATGCCGACTTTGCCGACCGACCGCCTGGTGTCGGCCTACCTCTACTACGACGCCGCAGCCGACGACTCCCGGCTGGTCACGACCATCCTGCGCACCGCTGCGCTCGAGTTCGGCGCGGCGTGCGCCAACCACGTGCGCGCCGTCGGGTTCTCGAAGGATGCCGACGGCGTCGTCGACGGCGTCGAGGTCCGACCCGACGACTCCCGAGACGACGTCGTCGGCGACGACGACCACGGCGCGGCGTTCACCATCCGCTCCAGGTCGGTGGTCAACGCGGCAGGCGTCTGGTCCGACGAGATCCGCACCTTCGACGAGGGCTCCGACCCCGACTCGATCCGACCGGCCAAGGGCATCCACATCACGGTGCCGTGGCACAAGGTCCGCAACCGGATCGCCGCAGTCGTGCCCGTGCCCGGCGACAAGCGGTCGGTCTTCGTGATCCCCAACGGCGAGCTGACCTACATCGGCACCACCGACACCGACTACGACGGACCGATCGACGACCCGCAGTGCAGCGCCGAGGACGTCGCGTACCTGCTCCGGGCCATCAACGGCGCCAGCACCGAGCACCTCGACACGTCCGACGTGGTCGGCACCTGGGCTGGGCTCCGGCCCCTCGTGAAAGCTGCCGACGGCCCCGGCAGCGGGCGGACCGCCGACCTGTCGCGCCGCCACCGGGTGGCCGTGTCGGACTCCGGGGTCGTGTCGATCACCGGCGGCAAGCTGACCACCTACCGGGAGATGGCCGCGGACACCGTCGACGAGGTCATCGAGTCCGTCCTGGCCCGGCGCCCGGGATTCTCCGCATACGGCGACAGCACCACGAAGGACCTGCCGCTGCGCGGCGCCGCCGGCCACGACACCGTCGCTCGCGCCGCCGAGGTGTACCCCGAGGTCCCGACCGAGCACCTCGACCACCTCGCCGGGCGCTACGGCGGCGAGGCGCGCGTGTTGATGGCCGCGGTGCAGCACGACCCGACGCTCGCCGCACCGCTGGTCCCCGGCCTGCCGTACATGCGCGCCGAGGCGATCTTCGCCGTCCGCCACGAGATGGCCCGCTCGGTCGACGACGTCCTGTCGCGCCGGACCCGCGCTCGCCTGCTGGCCCGCGACGACTCGGCCGCCGCTGCCGACGCGGTGGCGGAGTTGATCGCTGACGACCTGGGTTGGAGCACCGGGGATGCCGCGTCATCGGCCCGTCGCTATCGGGAGTCGGTCGAGACCGAGCGGCACGCCGCGGACCTGCCCGAGACCCACCTCGACCGGCTGCTCGGCGCCTGAGGCGGCTCGACGTGCAACCGGAGATTCGAGCGCTGCCGGAGATGAGCCCGCCCCAGGCCTACTGGCGAGGGACGGTCACCGCGCTCGTGGTGGCGCTTCCCGCCGGCGTCATGAACCAGGTGCTGGTCTCGGGCGGCGACATCGAAGCCGGGTCGCCGTGGGCGATGCTGTTCTGGGTGCTGATCATGTTCGGCGCGGCCGGCGGCGGCTGGGCGGTGCGTCGCCTCTCCCCCGACGCCCACCTGGCGTGGGCAGGCGGCGCCGGGGCGACGGCCTACGCGATCGTCCAGTCCATCGGGGTCGTCCGGCGTCTGATCATCGGCGACGACATCAGTTGGATCGCGTATCCGTTCCTGGCGTTGCTCATGGCCACCTGCGCGATCCTGGGCGCGCTCTACGCGGGTCGCATGACACGTCGCTACGGTGGCGGTGCCGCCGACTGACACGGCGACGTCGGGCACCTGACGGCTCGGGCGAAGGGGGAAGAGTGGGCATCCTGGTGATCGACCTCGGGACGAGCGCGGTGCGCGCCGTGATCGTCGACGACGACGCGACGATCTCCCACGAAGTCCGCGCCGCGACCCCCCCCGATTCGCCGGCACCCGGACTCGTCGAGTTCGACGCCGACGACTACGCCGCGGCGGCGCTCGACTGCGCACGTGCGGTGCTCGACGCCCACGGCCCGGTCGAAGGTGTCGGTGTGACCAACCAGCGGGGTTCGACGATCGTGTGGGACCGCGCCACCGGTCAGCCGGTCGCCGCCGCCCAGGGCTGGCAGGACCTGCGCACCGTCGGCGACTGCCTGATGCTGGCCACCGACGGCATCCGCCTGGCACCCAACCAATCGGCCACCAAGCTGGCCAACATCCTGGACGCGGTCGATCCGAACCGGGCGGGCGACCTGTGCTTCGGCACGCCTGACTCGTGGATCATCTGGCAGCTGACCGGAGGCGCCCACCACGTGTCGGACCTCACCAACGCGGCGATCTGGGGACTGCTCGGGCGCGACGGCGCCCACTACGACGTGGCGGTGATGGACCGCCTGCGCATCCCGGCGTCGATGTTGCCCCGCATCGTTGACTCGTCGGGCACCGTCGGCGAGGCCACCGCACTGGCCGGGGCGCCACCGGTGTGCGGCATCGCGGGCGACCAGCAGGCCGCGTTGATCGGACAAGGCGGCGTGCGAGCAGGCGCCGCCAAGATCACCTTCGGCACCGGCGGCATGCTCGACGTCTGCCTGGGACCCGAACGCCCGAGCTTCGACGGCCGAGGACCGGCCGGAACGTTCCCGATCGCCTGTTGGCGCAAGGACGACGAGACCGTCTGGGGCGTCGAGGCGATCATGCTGTCGGCCGGGACGAACGTGGAGTGGTTGGTCGACGACCTCTGCATCCTCGACCGGCCCGAGGACTCGGCCGCGCTCGCCGCCACCGTCGACGGCACCGACGGCGTCGTCTACGTGCCGGCGCTGCTCGGGCTCGGCACTCCGCGTTGGGACTACGGGGCCAGAGGTGCGCTCCTGGGCCTGACCCGAGGCTCGAACCGGGCACACGTCGTGCGCGCCGTGCTCGAGGGGGTCGCGGAGCGCGGGGTGGATCTGGTCGAGGCGGCCGAGGCCGACACCGGTCTGGCGTTGGGGCCGCTGCGCGTCGACGGCGGCATGTCCGCCAACTCGGTGTTCGTCCAGCACCTGGCCGACGCCGCGCAGCGGCCGGTGGAGGTGTCGCCGGTTCGAGAGGCCACCGCGCTGGGCGCCGGCTTCCTCGCTGGGCTCGCGCTCGGCACCTGGACGGGCTGGGACGAGATCGCCGACACCTGGCGCCCGGCCCGCCGCTACGAACCGGGCGCGCCGACCGACCGCGACCGCTGGCGCGACGCGCTCGACCGGGCGGCGGGTTGGCACGGCGACCTCTCTGCACTCGACTTCTGAGGACCGGGCCCGGCGGTTCCGCGGCGAGCGGCGACCGGCCACCCGTGTGGGCCCTGCGGACACGTGCTGGGCCGGATGACCCGTTGGCATGGGACGGCTGTCCCGACGTGCTTCAGGGCGACGCGCCAGCGGCCGTAGACACCCACATGATGCGCACGCAGAACCCCAACACCGGAATCGTTCCAGCAGCGCCCTCAGCCCAGGCCGTCCGCCGGGCTCGGACCGCCGCCGTGGTCGCCGAGCCCCGATTGCAGCTCGGCTTCGATCGTCGGAGCGGCGAGTACTGCCTCGCCGTCCTCTGATCTGATCGACGACGGGAGGAGCGCGGCCTCCCGTCGTCGATCGGCCCGCGTCGGTGCAAGCGGGTGACCCAAAGGACCGCCATCCGTTCAGGAATCTGTTCGGGTTGCCTATCATCAACCGCCGCAATTCGGTCGATAAAGCAATAAGTTTCCCGATTGACTTGTCACAGGGCTACTGAAGCTCCGATGATCTCGGGGTGACGAGCTCCCTTCCTCCCGTCCGCCGAGCTGATCGCACCCGCCTTGCGCGGCACCCGCGATGCAGATCGGTCGCCGCTGTCGCCGTTGCCGTCGCCACCGCCGTCGTCGCACTCGCCGCCTGCGGAGGAACGGGTGGGTCCGGCTCGGCGAACGCGACGTCGGATGGCTCGGCGGCCGATCCCGACGCACTCTGCGCCGGTCCGAGGCGGGCCACCGCCGCCACATGGGTCGAGCCGATCGCCGACGATCCACGGCCGCAGCTGCCGACGACGGTCACCGACTTCACCGGCGAGCAGGTCACGGTGGACGACACCAGCCGCCTGCTCGCCCTCGACACCTACGGAACGCTGGCCACGACCGTCTACGCACTGGGCCTCGGCGACCGTCTCGTGGGGCGCGACGTGTCGACCGGCATCCCCGAGCTGGCGGACCTGCCCGTCGTGACCCACAACGGCCACGAGCTCAACGCCGAGGCGATCCTGGACCTCGACCCGTCGGTCGTGCTGACCGACTACTCGATCGGCCCCCTCGAGGTGCAGCTGCAGCTGAAGGAGGCCGGCATACCGGTGGTCATCCTGGACAGCCAGCGCAACCGGGCGGTCATCGGCGCCCAGATCCGCAAGGTCGCAGAGGTGCTCGGCGTGCCGGCCCAAGGCGACCAGCTCGCGGCCTCGGTCGACGAGCAGGTCACCGCCGCCGAAGCCGATGTGGCGGCGATGGCAGAGGGCGAGGACGTGCGCATGGTCTTCCTGTACATGCGTGGCAACGCCGGCGTGTACTACTGGTTCGGAAAGGGCTCCGGCGCGGATGACCTGATCGAGGCGCTCGGCGGCGTCGACGTGGCGAGCGAGTCGGGGCTCGCCGGGTCCAAGCCGCTGAACGCCGAGGGCCTCGTGAAGTCCGAACCGGAGATGTACCTGATGATGACCGACGGACTGGACTCCGTCGGCGGGGTCGACGGCCTGCTCGAGATCCCCGGCGTGGCCGACACCGTCGCCGGCGTCGACGGCTGCGTCGTGGACATGGGCGATGCCCAGATCCTGAGCTTCGGCCCGCAGTTCCCGACCACGCTGCGCTCGCTCGGCGAGGCCATCTACGGCGACGGCGGGATGCTCGACAAGAGCTCGGCGCCGTCGTGAGGCGCGGTCTGCCACGGCGCGGGCGGGTCCGGACATGACGACCGACATCGACCTCCGTTCGCCGGGCTCGACCGGGGCTGGCGAACGGCCGGGTTCCGGCGCCAGCACCGGTGCTGGCGCTCCGACGCGGACGAGCGTGCACCCAGCACCCCGACGCAACCGGGCACTCCTGCTGATCGTCGGCCTCGGGATCGCACTCGTCGTGGCGGGGATCGTCGCAGCGGGCATCGGGCAGCTCCAGGTCGCCCCGTCGGAGGTCCTGGGGTCGGTGGTCCACCGGATCGGCGGCTGGTTCGGACTGGACATCGGGTCGGTCCCCTCGCACCCCCGAGGCGAGGCCGCGCTCTGGAACGTGCGGTTCCCACGGGTCGTGCTCGCCGCCGTGGTCGGCGCCGCCCTCGGCGGCGCGGGAGCGGTGCTGCAGGCAGTGTTCGGCAACCCGCTCGCGGAGCCCAGCGTCATCGGCGTGTCCGGCGGCGCGGCGGTCGGCGCCTGCGCCGTGATGGTGTTCGGGTGGTCGTTCTTCGGCGGCTACACCGTGGCTGCGGTGGCCTTCGCCACCGGACTGCTGACCACGTTGGCGATCTACGCGATGGCCCGCACCGGCGGACGGACCGAGGTCGTGACGCTGGTGCTCATGGGCATCGCCGTGAACGCGGTCACCGCGGCGATCATCGCGTACCTGGTGTTCCTCGGCGACACCCAGGCCCGCGAGCAGATCGTGTTCTGGCAGCTCGGCAGCTTCAACGGGGCCCGCTGGGACGCCGTGCGCATCGTGGTGCCGATCGTGGCGGTCGGACTCGTCGGCGTGGCGATGATCGCCCGCAAGCTCGACCTCCTTGCCCTCGGTGAGCGCTCGGCACGCCACGTCGGCGTGAACGTCGAGCGGCTGCGATTGGTGTCGATCGTCCTCGTGTCGCTCCTGGTCGCCGCAGGGGTGGCCTTCGTCGGCATCATCGCCTTCATCGGGCTGATCGTCCCGCACCTGGTCCGCATGGTCATCGGACCTTCGCACCGGACGCTGCTGCCGGCGAGCGTGCTCGGCGGTGCCCTGGTCGTGGTGGTCGCCGACGTCGTCGCCCGCACCGCCGTGGACTACGCCGACCTTCCGATCGGCATGCTGACCGCGCTCGTCGGCGGGCCGTTCTTCTTCTGGATGCTGCATCGCACGCGCGCCTCGGCCGGCGGATGGGGTTGAACCCGTGGGCGTGAGCACCGCCGTCAGGAGCATCCGCCAACGCGCCGAGCTGCCCGGTCCCGCCCCGGCGGACGGGGTGTCGCTCCGAGTTCGCGACGTGACCGTCGCGTACGGCGACACCACGATCCTCGACTCGATCGATCTCGACGTCCGCGACGGAGAGCTGCTCGCCCTGGTCGGCCCGAACGGCGCGGGGAAGTCCACCCTGCTGTCGGTGCTGTCCGGCGATGTCCGCCCCGACCGGGGGACCGTCGAGGTCGACGGGCGCGACGTGGGTTCGTGGACCCACGTCGAGCTCGCCATGCGCAGAGCCGTCCTCCTGCAGCAGTTGACGATGTCGTTCCCGTTCACCGTGCGTCAGACCGTCGAGATGGGCCGCAGCCCGTGGAACGGCCACGAACCCGAGGACGACGACGACCGCCGCGTCGTGGAGTCCATGGCGGCCACCGACGTCACCCACCTGGCCGAACGCAGCTTCACGTCGCTCTCCGGCGGTGAGCGGGCTCGGGCCGCGATGGCCAGGGTGGTGGCGCAGGACACCCGCGTCCTGCTCCTCGACGAGCCGACCTCAGCACTCGACATCCGCCACCAGGAGCAGGTGCTCGACCTGGCCGCGGAGTGCGCCGCCGACGGCGGTTCGGTGGTGGTGGTCATGCACGACCTCGGCCTGGCCGCTGCCTACGCAGATCGGGTCGTGATCCTGGCGGACGGACGTGTCCGCGCCGTCGGTGACCCCGACTCGGTGTTGACCGCTCCCCTGCTCAGCGACGTGTACGACCATCCGATCGAGGTGTTCCGCCATCCGGCGACGGGCGAGCTGCTGGTCCTGCCGGTTCGCGACGCGCTGCGCCGATCGCGATAGTCAGCAAGCCATACATTGTTAATTGCATATTGGACTCCCGTTCTCACCTACGTTTGACATGCAGATGTTAGGTGTGCCTAATCTTTCCCGGATGCAGGCCGGCTCGCCCCCTCGTGCAGTTCGCAGCACCGATCGGCGTCGCACTGCTGGGCGATCAGTGGCGATGGCGATCGTCGCGACGGCCATGGCGACGTCGTTGCACGCACTGGTCCCCGCACCGACGGCGTCGGCACAGGCGACGTGCGGCACGACGCTGCCGCTGAACGCCTCGCTCACCGTCAGCCCCGGTCAGATCTCGGCGTCGGCCACCACGCCGGTGACCGTGACCGCCAGCAGCTACCTCACCGGCAAGTACGTCTGCGGCACCCAGCGCTTCGGCGGCGTGTACGTGTTCTTCGGGTGGGTTGCTCCCGGCGGACAGTGGGGCCCGAGCCACCGTTCGTCGACCTCGTCGAACGGCCAGTTCGGGATCACCTACTCCTACCCCGGCGAGGGCGGCGGTGGTGAGACCCGCGACGACGGCTCCGGGGTCGTCCGGCTCGTGTCGTTCACTCCCGGCGGCACGTCGGGCAATGAGACGCCGTTCCACATGGATGCCAACGGCAACTGGAGCACCACGATCAACGTCCGTGGCGCCCTCTACTCGTGGACCGACATCAGCACCGGCGCCACCAACACGGTCGACTGCCGAACGGTGCAGTGCGGCATCCTCACCGTCGGCGCGCACGGGCTGTCCAGCCGGACCAACGAGCAGTTCGCCCCGCTCACGTTCCGCAGCGACGGGCCACCGCCCACGATCGCGCCCGGCGGCGTGACCGCGGCTCCGTCCGGCACCACCGCTGCGAGCGCCGCCCCCCGACCGGCGGGCGCCACGACCGGTGCAGCGACCGGCGGCACGAACGCGCCGTCCGCTGCGGCCGGCACCGGCACAGCGACCGACCCGGGTGCGGATCCCGGCGTCGCCTCCCCGCCAACGGTCGCCCCCTCCGCCGCGCCGGAGGACACCGAGAACGCAGCCGGCACCGACGCTGCCGCCGAGGCGGCGACCGAGCGGCGGATCGTGGCAGGAGAGGTCGCGCCCGTCCGGAACTTCCACGGCTCCGGCTCAGGCGGGCTCGCCACCCTCCTCGTGGTGCTCGCCGCCGTGGTCGTCGTTGCGAGCACGACCGGCTGGCTGGTGCGACGGAACCGCAGGCAGGTGTCGGGTGGCGGCTGAGTCAGGAGCTGCCAGGAGCCGGCGCGCTCCCCTGTCGGTCGCACTCGCCGGGGCGATCCTCGCCGTGCTGGTCGCCGTCGGTGCCACGGTGTCGCTCGACGCGGGTGCCGACGAAGGTCCAGCGATCCTGCAGTCGGCAACGCTCGTGTGGAGCGTCAGCGAAGAGCTCAACGCCGGGGCGTTCGACGGCTCCTGCAACCACCTGAGCGCCGGTCGCAACGACGGCAGCCAGGCCGGCTACCGCGGCGTCGACGGCGATGTCACGGTGGAGAAGCGGACGTCGGCCGGCACGTTCACGCCGGTCTCGGACTGGGCGTCGCGCTGCAACGACGCCGACGGCGTCAAGGTGACCGCCGGTGGTGCCGGTCGACTGGGCGTGCGCGTCCGACTCACCGGCGGCGAGGGGACCCACGATCCGGCGACCGGCGCGACCACCGTGAAGTGGGTCGGCACGTTCAGCGCCAACCTCTACGACGAGCTCGTCCCACTGTGGTTCTCGAACCCGACCCTCGTGGTCGACGCGTCCGGCAGCGCCACCCTGAGCGCCGATCTCGGCGGCTTCGCGTCGAGCTTGGAGAACCCCGACGTGCGGTTCGAGATCCCCGCGCTCCCCGACATGGTGATCGCCCGGTTCACCGGCGTGGCAGCAGCCGGGACGACCGGTTTCACCTCCACGCCGCACTACGCCGGGGTGCCCTACGAGAGCGCCGAGGCCCCCCAGGTGCGCAACACGGCCAACTGGGGCTCATGGCCAACTCCGATGGTCGACGCCATGGTCCGGACGGGCACCGCCTCGTACTGGTACTCGACCGGCGGAGGGGCCGACGCCCGCAAGGCCCCCGCACCGGTGACCGTCGACTTCGGACGAGGCATCCCGTCGACCACCAGCACATCATCGACAGCCCCGACCACGACAGCCCCGACCACGACAGCCCCGACCACGACAGCCCCGACCACGACAGCCCCGACCACGACAGCCCCGGCCACGACAGCCCCGGCACCGACCGACGATCCCACAGCGGACGATCCGGTGTCGCTCGCAGCGTCGAGCTCCACCTCGAGGGCGCCCGCATCGGTCGCCGGTTCGTCGTCGAGCAGAGCATCGAACAGCTCGACCTCGACAACCGCGCCGAGCGCTCCGTCGGTGCTCGCGGCGGTCGACGATGCCGCCGCCGCTGCGGTCGGTGCCGACGCACCATCGGCGGCAGCGTCGTCGGAACGTACCGTGCGGGAGGTCGGCGCAGCACTGCGCTACACCGGCATGTCGACCGTCTACCAGCCGAGCTGGAACCCGGCCGCGCCCGGCAGCGTGGCGATCTCCTACACCGTCGAGAACACCGGCGAGGTCACCCTCGGCGCCCGTGGAACCGCTCGGGTCGCCACCTCGCTCGGCCCCTCCGCCGCAGATGTCAGGACGTCACTCGAGCCCCTCGCACCCGGTCGACACCGGACCCGGACCGAGGTCGTCGACGGCGTGTGGCCGGCCATGGGCATCGAGACCGTCGTCCGCCTCGAGCCGTTCGTGCCCGCCGAGCCGAACCTCGACCTGACCGCCGCCACCATCACCGCCCGCAGCACGGCGACGGTCTGGCCGTGGCAGCAGGTCCTGGTGGTCGCGCTGCTCGCCGTCGCGGCAGCGGGGTGCGGGATCTGGCTGTGGCAGCGGAATCGGAGCCATCCCTCCGACGCAGCGCCACCGAACCCACCGCACGCGTGACCCCCTCAACCTCCCGAACAACACCTCAACCACCAAGGAGCACCCCATGACAGACGACAGCCCCATGGCCGGACACAGGCGAACGATCACCCGACGCCGGACGATGGCGGTCGCGTTCGCCGCCGCGGCGATCGCCGTCGTCGCCGCGTGCACACCGCCGCCCGATGGCGAGAACACCAAGAGCGTCTCGAACGCCACGTTCGAGTGGACCGTGAGCAACGAAACCAACAACGGTGCCTTCGACGGCTCCCACAACTTCTGGGCGGCGGGCCAGTCCACCGGTACCGAGGCGCAGTACAAGGCGACCGACGGCAACGCCGCCGTGCTCAAGAAGAACGCGTCGGGCACCTACGTCCCGATCGGCAGCGAGTCGGCCGTCAGCTACGCGAACCGCGGCAAGGACGGCACCGGTGCGGCTGTGACCGCGTTCAGCCCCAACTTCCTGGGCCAGAAGGTGCGGTTCTCCAACGGCACCGGCACGGTCGACACCGCCACCGGCGCGGCGACCATCCAGTGGACCGGATCGTTCACGATCCACTTCTACGGCCCGCTCGCCCCGTTCTGGATCACCGACCCCAAGCTGGTCGTGCAGCCTGACGGCAGCGCCAAGCTGTCCGCCACCCTCGGTGGCTTCGCCGGCAACCAGGCCGACCCCACTCAGCCGCCGACCCCGCTTCCCACCACGCCCGACGTCACCGTCGCCGAGTTCTCGAACGTGTATGCCGGCGGTGCCATCGCCACCGGTTGGACGAAGGCGACGAACTACGTCGGAACCGTGGTGTCCACCGCCGTCGGCGCCGCACCGCAGGTCGCCAAGACCCCGGCGAACGAGACCTACTGGGGAGCCTGGCCGCAGTCGTTCGTGAACTTCCAGAACGCCACCGGCCTGAGCTCGTACTGGTACACGAGCGGCACCGGCTCGATCAACCCGGGCAAGGCCCAGGACCCCGTCACGGTGAGCTACTCGCTGAACCCCTGACCGAGGCCCTTCGGGCATCGAAGGTCGCGGGTCCGTCGTCCGTGCCGGCAGGCCATGACCGGCACGGACGACCGCCCGCACCGCACCCGAACCACCGTCCAGAACCCTGACACGACCACGAGGAAACGATGACCACCGCCGAGACCACGCAGCTCGACACCCCCTTCTCCGCCCGCATCCGCGGCGCGACGATGGCCGCCCACCGTGATGCGGAGCGGTCCCGCTTCGTCCACCAGCTCATGCGGGGCCAGCTGCCCCTCGACGGCGTCGCCGACCTCATGGCACAGCACCACGCGATCTACACGAGCCTGGAGCGAACCGGCGCGGTGCTCGCCGCCGATCCGGTCGCCGGACCGTTCCTGGGTCCCGAGCTGCTCCGGGTGCCGCGGATCGAAGACGACCTGCGCTGCCTCGCCGGCGACGACTGGGCCGAGCGATTCCCGATGAGGCCCGCGACCGCCACCTACGTCGGCAACATCGCCGCCACGGCCAGTCATCCCGAGCGCTTCGTCGCCCAGCACTACACCCGCATCCTCGGCGACCTGTCGGGCGGCCAGATGATCCGTCGAACGCTCGAACGCCACTACGGCGATGCCATCGCCGGCGCGTTGAGCTTCTACGACTTCGACATCGACGACATCGACGCCTACAAAGACGACTACCGGACCCTCCTCGACACGACGCCGTGGTCCGACGCGCAGCACGACGCGTTCATCGACGAGACGAACCGCGCCTACACCAGCAACTCCTCGATGTTCAGCGCGCTCGACGCCGCCTGGTCCGTCTGAGCCCGCTCGCCCTCGACCCGCTCGCCCCCCGTTCTGTTCGTCCTTTCACAACGAAAACGTTGTGAAAGGACGAACAGAACGGCATGGGGCGGGGAATCCTCCGGCGTGACCCGGCCGCTCGCCGCTGGCACACTGTTCGAGCTGGTGAGTCGTCCGGGTGGCCGCGGCGCCGTGAGCGATCACGTCGTCGAGGAAGGTCGGGACTCCACAGGGCAGGGTGCTGGCGAGAGCCAGGTCGGAGCGATCTGACGGATCGGGCAACAGAGAGCAGACCGCCGATGGCCGACCTCACGGTCGGCACAGGCAAGGGTGAAACGGTGCGGTAAGAGCGCACCATCGCCGGGGGCGACCTCGGCGGATGGCAACCCCCACCCGGAGCAAGGCCGAGCAGAGGACGTCGACGGCCCGTCGGCCCGCAAGGGCACTCCTCGGGTAGGCCGCACAGATGGATGGCCGCCCATCCGGCAACCCGCGAGGGTCCGGTGGACAGAATCCCGCCTACAGGGCGACTCACCAGCACCTTCCGGCCTTCCGGCCTGCAGTTGCAGGGGTCCGGGCGTGATGTCGGGTCCGTTGACCCCGCCCGTTGCACATCTGTGACACAACTCGGGGAGACAACGGCGTCGATCGCGTCGACGGCCGACGGCCGACGGCCGACGTGCCGACGCGCCGACGCGCCGACGCGCCGGTCGACGGTGTTTCCGCGCAAACGCTCTACCGCCCGAAAGCCGCCCAGACGCGGACGAGCCCCGGTCCTAGGCGGGAGAGGGAAGGAGGACCGAGGGCTCGTCACCACGGTCGTTGCGGAACCGTGGGGGTGATGATGGATCCATCTGTACCCCGGCCCCACACGTCTCAACCATCGAATCGTGTGAAAACCGTCTCACCTCCGGTCCGGGGTCCCCCGATCCGTCGGACCCGGGGACCCCCACCGGTGGTCGCCCCACCACCTCCCTGTCAACGGCGCGACGGCACGAGAGGTTGACAGGCGATCTCACCCACCGCCGCACGCCCGCGAACCGTCAACGGACCGCCCGATGTCCGTATGATGCGGCGCCAATGAGGGAGTCGACGGGCCGGAGCCCGAACCGACGGGTCGTGATCGCCGCCGGCGCCGCCGTGGTGGCGCTGGCCGCCATCATGTCGATCTTCTCGGCTCCCGGATCGGCGCAGGAACCCGCTCCGACGACCACCGCACCGGCCACCGCACCGACCACTCCGCCGGCCGATGGGACACCGACCGCTCCACCGACCGATGGACAGAGCCCGACGACGGGACCGGGCATCTCGACCACGATCGTCGCCGGCGCCGGGAGCGAACCCATCGAGGGCGTCACCGTCACCGTCTCCCAGGACGGAGAGGAGGTCGGCAGCGCCACCTCCGACGCCGACGGGAAGGTCTTCGTCGCCGTGCCGGCCGCCGGCCGCTACCAGGTCGTGATCGACACCGACTCGCTGCCCGACGGGATCGAGCTCGAGGACGGCGCCCGGGCGACGCTCAACCCGAACGTCCAGTCCAACGGCGTGCTCCCGGTGGTGTTCCGCCTCACCGAATCCGGCCAGACCGCCACCGCGGGACCGTCCGACGTCGAGCGACTCGCCAGCCTGTTGGCGAGCGGCGTGCGCTTCGGCCTGGTGATCGCGCTCGCCGCGGTCGGGCTGTCGCTGATCTTCGGCACCACCGGCCTGACCAACTTCGCCCACGGCGAGCTCATCGCCTTCGGAGCCATCGCCACCTGGTACCTGAACTCCGACAGCGGCGGGCTCGGCCTCCCGCTCCTGCTCGCCGCCGTCGGCGGCATCGCCCTGACCGGCGCGTTCGGTGCCAGCTTCGAGCTCGGCGTCTACCGGCCGCTGCGACGGCGCGGCATGCCGGTGGTGTCGCAGATGGTGGTGTCGATCGGCTTGGCGTTCGCGCTGCGATACGTGTTCAGCATCGTGTTCGGCCAGTCCCCGCAGCAGTACTCGCAGTTCGCAGCCCAGTCCCCCACCGTCTCGCTCGGCCCGATCTCGCTGCGGCCCAAGGACCTCGTGATCACCGCGGTCGCGTTCGTCTGCCTCGTCGCTGTCGGGCTGTTCCTCCAACGTGCCCGGCTCGGCACCGCGATCCGAGCGGTGTCGGACAACCGGGACCTGTCGGTCGCGTCGGGCATCGACGACCAGAAGGTGATCCTGATCGTGTGGGTCGTCGCGGGGGCGCTGGCGGGGCTGTCGGGGATCATGTTGGCCAGCACCGACACGGCGTCGTGGAACATGGGCCAGCGAGTCCTGCTCGTCACCTTCGCGGCGGTCGTGCTCGGAGGCCTGGGCACCACCTTCGGGGCGATGGTCGGCGGCCTCGTCGTCGGCGTCGTGTCGGACGTGTCCACGTTTTGGCTCGACGCGGACCTGAAGATCGTGGTCGCGCTCGCCACCCTCGTGGTCGTGCTGCTGATCCGCCCGCAGGGGATCTTCGGCGTGAAGGCGCGAACGGCGTGAAGGTAGCGGCGGCATGAGCGCGCCCGTCCTCGCGGTCGACGCCGGCGCGGCCCTCGTCGACGGCCTGCGCGACATGGTCGCTGTGCCGAGCTGCGTCTACGCCCTCGGAGCGATCGGGCTGAACGTCCAGTTCGGCTACGCGGGCCTGTTGAACTTCGGTGCCGTCGCTTCCGGCCTCGTCGGCGCCTACGGCGCGGCGATCTCGGTCGACCGCGGCCTGCCGCTCTGGGTGGGCGTCATCATCGGCCTGCTCGCCGCCGCGCTGCTGGGCCTCCTGCTCGGGCTGCCCACGTTGCGACTCCGCGCCGACTACCTGGCGATCGCCACGATCTCCGCGGCCGAGATCATCCGGGTGGTCATCAACTCGGCCCGACTCCAGGACATCACCGGGGGTCCGATCGGCCTCACCGGTATCGCCAAGGACTTCTTCGCCGTCAATCCGATCCCCGACGGCCGCTACGGGTGGGGTTCGTTCAGCTTCAACCAGAACACCCTGTGGACGATCAGCGTGGGCTGGACCCTGGTCGCCATCCTGTGCGTGTTCGTGTGGGGACTCGCCCGCAGCCCCTGGGGCCGGCTCCTCAAGGCGGTGAGGGAGGACGAGGAGGCGGCGAGGTCGCTCGGCAAGAACGTGTTCAAGATGAAGCTGCAGGCGTTCGTCATCGGCAGCGTGATCGGCGGGATCGCCGGCATCATCTTCATGTTCGACGGTGGGTTCGTGAAGCCCGACTTCTTCGTGTCGCAGACCACGTTCAACTGGTACCTCATCGTCATCCTCGGCGGCGTCGCCACCGTGCTCGGACCGCCGGTCGGCGCCATCGTCTACTGGTTCGTGATCTCGGTGCTCAACAGCCTGCTCACCCAGGCCATCGGCGACGGGTGGTGGTTCATCGACGGCACCGACACCGGCGCGGTGCGCTACGTGCTCGTCGGCGTGGCGATCGTGCTGCTGCTGGTCTTCCGGCCCCAGGGCCTGCTCGGCAACAAGGACGAGGCGGTCATCGGTGAGTGAGCCCACCCACTCCCCCGCGGACGGCGACGACGACGCGGACCTCGGCGCGGGTACCGCTGCGCCCGATGGGCCGATCCTCGTCGCCGAGGGCGTCCACCGCTCCTTCGGAGGGGTCAAGGCCGTCGACGTCGAGCGCATGGAGGTCGAGCGAGGCACGGTCGTCGCACTGATCGGGCCCAACGGCGCCGGCAAGACCACCTTCTTCAACGTGCTCACCGGCTTCGAGCGAGCCGACGGTGGCACGTGGCGGTTCGAGGGCCACGACATGACCGGCAAGCCCGCTTACGCCGCGGCGCGCACCGGGATGGTCCGAACGTTCCAGAGCGCTCGGGTGTTCCCACGCCTTTCGGTGCTCGACAACATCCGGCTGGCCGCCAAGGACCAGCGAGGCGAGCACCTCCGCACCGCGCTGCTGCCGTGGGTGTGGCGTGCGCAGGAGGCCGAGCTGGGCGAACGGGCCGCCGAGCTCGGCCGATGGGTCGGCCTGGGCGACAAGCTCGACGACAAGGCCGGAACCCTCTCCGGAGGCCAACGCAAGCTGCTCGAGCTGGCGCGGGGCGTCATGGCGGCACCGCGGCTGCTCATGCTCGACGAGCCGATGGCGGGCGTGAACCCGGCGCTTCGCCAGCTGCTGCTGGACAAGATCCGGGAGCTGCCCGGCGAGGGCATCACCGTGCTGTTCGTGGAGCACGACATGGACGTGGTCTCCGCCATCTCCGACCTGGTGGTGTGCATGGCCGAGGGACGGATCATCGCGACCGGCACGGCTGGCCAGGTCGCCGCCGACGAGCGCGTCATCGACGCCTACCTCGGTGGATCGAGCGCGGATCTGCGCGACATGGCCGACCAGCTGCGCCCGATCGTCGAGGAGCTCTACGACCGCGATGCCGACGACCGCGATGCCGACGAGGGAGCGACGTCATGACCCCGCGTGACCCGCTGCTCGTCGTCCGGGACCTCGTCGCGGGGTACCTGCCCGGAGTGGACATCCTCCGTG
>JACDJC010001242.1_pt1 | contig 23180 bp, 20 predicted proteins | sample 7454191 | NCBI WGS metagenome assembly JACDJC01 (sample SAMN14253291, study PRJNA609438) | sludge metagenome | isolation source: sludge after 25d culture with pyrite and EDTA | collected 2018-12-20 | reverse complement strand
GAACAGCGCGAACGGATTGGCGATGTCGCGCCACCGCCGGGGCTGCTGGGTGAACGCCAGCACGTCGATGCCTTCGGCCTGATCGCGGATCGCCGCGATCAGCGTATCGATTTCCGCGGTCGTCGCGGAGGCCGCGAACACACGCCGCCACACCGCCATGTTGTAGGTGGGATGCTTGCCGCCCATGAAGCGCGCCACGGTCACGCCGCTTTCGCGACCGACGGCGAGCGGCAGCAGCATCAGCGGCCGGTCGGCCGCATCGTAGGCGGCCACGATGAACGGCCTGACGCCGTCATGAACACCGATATTCGCCTGCCATGCCGCGAGAAGCTCGAAGCGCTGATAGGGCGTCGCGAGAAAATCGGGGCCGTCGCAGGCGCGCCACGCGGCTTCCGCTGCCGCCATGTCGCGTATGACGGCGACACGGGCGACGCCGGTTGCACCCAGGCGCGCAAGCGGACGTGCCGTCGTGCGTTCGAACGTCGCAGCCATGGCCATTGGCGGACCTTGTATCGTGGATCGTTTCGCTGATCGCGAGGTTTGAGCCAACTTAGGCAAGGAAACGTCAACAAAAAGTAATGCGAATACCGCAGTCGCGGTTAAGAAAAGGGCGGGAACCTTGCTCCTGCCCGGGATCAGGGCTCGGGATCGGGCCGCGACATCCAGGAAATCAGCGGCATGGCCGGCAGCACCCAGCCGAGCCCGGCCACCACGTAGAAAATGGCCTGGGCGAGCTTGGAGGCGGCGAGCCACGGCGTCTGCGCCACGGCCATGCCGAGCAGCGACCAGACGACGACCAGCACCAGGAGCGCGATGGTACCGACCAGTTTGCGTTTGCGGATCGTCATGCCGAAGGGTGCGGATCGGGGCTGCGCGCCTTGCGCGGAAAAACGCGGCGACTATAAGGTTCGCGCCGATCCATTCAAGGTGTTTTGACCGATGACGACGCAAGCCGAGACGCGCCCGCAGAAGCCTGTCGCAACCCTGCGCGGCGTCCGCATCTGGCTGGTGATAGTCGCGGCCTTCGTCGTCGGCACGCTGCTGGTCGGCGGCGCGACGCGGCTCACCGAATCCGGGCTTTCGATCGTCGAGTGGAAGCCGGTGACCGGCACCATCCCGCCCCTGACCGAGGCCGAGTGGAACAGGCAGTTCGAGGCCTACAAGACCATCCCGCAATATCGCGAGATGAACCTCGGCATGAGCATGTCCGAGTTCAAGACCATCTTCTGGTGGGAATGGGGGCATCGGCTGCTCGGACGGCTGATCGGCGCGGTCTTTCTGCTGCCGTTTCTCTGGTTTCTGTGGCGGGGGGTGCTGTCCGCCGATCTGAAGCGCAAGCTGTGGGTGATCTTCGCGCTGGGTGGCCTGCAGGGCGCGGTCGGCTGGTGGATGGTCTCCTCCGGCCTCACCGAGCGGGTTTCGGTCTCGCAATACCGCCTTGCCATCCATTTCATGCTGGCGCTCCTGATCTTCTCCGCGATTGTCTGGACGTTGCGGCGGCTTCAGGTTCGCCCGGCCACGGTCGCGCCGCCGCGGCTGAGGACGACGAGCCGAATCCTGCTCGGGCTGGTTTTCCTGCAGCTCTATTTCGGCGCGCTGGTCGCGGGTCTGCGCGCCGGCCGCGTGTTCAACACCTGGCCCGAGATCGACGGCGCGTTTATTCCCGCCGCGGAGCGGCTGTTCTTCGAGCAGCCGTGGTGGAGAAACTTTTTCGACAACACCCTGACGGTGCAGTTCAGCCACCGCATGATCGCCTACGCGCTGATCGCGGTCGCCGCCGTCCACGCCTTCGATGCGGTTCGCTCCCGCGTCTCCCCGCAGGCCGTCGCCGGCGCGCTGTGGCTGCTGATGGCGATGATCGTCCAGGTTATCATCGGCATCACCACGCTGCTGTACGAGGTTCCGATCGATCTCGCGCTGGCCCATCAGGGCACGGCGATCGTGGTGCTGGTGCTGGCCTTGTTTCAGGCCGAGCGGCTGGGCGGTCCGCACCCGGCGACCGCCCCGGTCAGGCTTGGCGTCGCGGCGGGCCCGGATCGCTAAATCGAGCTATTCTAAAATGAGCCTGTCGTAGGAAACGCCCTGTTTCAGGGCCTTTCTTCGTTTCGAGCGCCGTTCACACCCCGATGTGAACGCCTGCGATGCTTCCGCTTTGCTGCACGGCGGGATAGAACTCGCGCAGCAGAAATTAAATGCAGGCCAAGGTCATCCATGTCGAACGCATTCGTGCAGGCGGCGGTCATTCTGTTGCGCGAGGGGCTGGAGGCCATGCTCGTGATCGCGGCGCTCGCGGCCTATCTCAGGAAGGTCGGCGGCGCCCATCGCGTCGTTGCGCTCTATGGCGGCGCGCTCGCGGCCGTCGCCGCCAGCATCGTCGCCGCCTGGGCGTTCGCGGTGTTCAATTCCGGCATGCATAACGACCTGCTGGAGGCCGTCGTCATTCTCGCCGCCGCCGCGCTGATGCTCTACGTCAGCGGCTGGCTGATGGTGAAGCAGGACCCGCGCGGCTGGAACGACTACCTCGCGACCCGGGCCGACAGCGCGCTGGCGCAGGACACCGCGTGGGCGGTCGCCGCGCTCGCCTTCTTCGCCGTGTTCCGCGAGGGCGCGGAGACCGTGCTCTTCATCCACGCGCTTGCTGCGACCGAGGGCGGCTGGAGCGCCGGGTTGTTCGCGGGCCTTGCCGCGGCCACCGCCGGCCTCGTCGTGCTGTTCTATTTCATCAACCTGGTGGCGCGCCGGATTCCGCTGCGCCCGCTGTTCATCATCACCTCGGCATTCCTGTTCGTGATGGGCGTCAAGTTCATCGGCGAGGCGGTGCAGGAATTCCAGGAGCAGGCCATCCTGCCGTACACCGACCTGCCGGGCTTCGCATGGCTCGCGTCGATCGGATTTAATCCGACTCTCGAAGCGGTGTCGGCGCAGGCCGTGGTCGTCCTGCTCGCGCTTGCGACATTTGCGGTCGTCTGGCGCAACGCGCGGCGAGGCTACGCCGACAAGGCCACGAAAGGCGCCGTCGCCGCCAAGTCCTGAGCTTCAAGTCCTGAATTTCAAGCCCTGAGCTTCAAGTTCTGAATTTTCAGATTATTGCTCTGTCGAAACGAAACGCGGCGCCATGCCCGGCGCCGCGTTTTTGTCGGACGGCGGGTAACCGCCTCAGGCCTTCAGCGCCTGATCGAGATCGGCGATCAGGTCTTCCTTGTCTTCGAGGCCGATCGACAGCCGGACCACGTCGACGCCGGCGCCGGCCTGCGCCTTCTGCGCATCGGTGAGCTGGCTGTGGGTGGTCGAGGCCGGGTGGATGATCAGCGAGCGCGTGTCGCCGACGTTGGCCAGATGCGAGAACAACTTGACGTTCGACACCAGCTTGACGCCGGCGTCGTAGCCGCCCTTGAGGCCGAAGGTGAACACGGCGCCCGCGCCCTTGGGCGTGTATTTGCGCGCAAGATTGTGGTAGCGGTCGCCCGGCAGGCCCGCGTAGCTCACCCACGACACGGCGGGGTTCGTCGACAGCCATTCCGCGACCGCCTTGGCATTGTCGGAGTGGCGCTGGACGCGCAGGCTCAGCGTCTCGATGCCGGTCAGGATCATGAAGGCGTTGAACGGCGACAGCGCCGGGCCGAGGTCGCGCAGGCCGAGCACGCGGGCGGCGATGGCGAAGGCGAAGTTGCCGAACGTCTCGTGCAGCTTGATGCCGTGATACTCCGGCCGCGGCTCGCTCAGGATCGGGTAGCGGCCGCTGCGCGTCCAGTCGAACGTGCCGGCGTCGACGATGATTCCGGCGATCGAGTTGCCGTGGCCGCCAAGGAACTTGGTGGCCGAGTGGACGACGATGTCGGCGCCGTGGTCGATCGGCTTGAGCAGGTAGGGCGATGCCAGCGTGTTGTCGACGATCAGCGGCACGCCGGCCTTGCGGGCGATGGCGGCGATGGCCTCGATGTCGGTGACGGTGCCGCCCGGATTGGCGATGGATTCGATGAAGATCGCCTTGGTCTTCGGTGTCAGCGCGCGCTCGAAGGAGGACGGATCGTCGTTGTCCGCCCACACCACGTTCCAGCCGAAGCTCTTGAAGGCGTGGCTGAACTGGTTGATGGAGCCGCCGTAGAGCTTGCGGCCGGCGACGAACTCGTCGCCCGGCGTCAGCAGCGTGTGGAATACGATCACCTGGGCGGCGTGGCCGGAGGCGACGGCGAGCGCCGCGGTGCCGCCCTCGAGCGCGGCGACGCGCTCCTCGAGCACGGCGTTGGTGGGATTGCCGATGCGGGTATAGATGTTGCCGAACGCCTGCAGCCCGAACAGCGAGGCGGCGTGGTCGGCATCGTTGAACACGAAAGACGTGGTCTGGTAGATCGGCGTCGAGCGCGCGCCCGTGGTCGGGTCCGGCTGCGCGCCGGCGTGAATGGAGAGCGTCGAGAAACCGGGCGTTCTGTCAGTCATGGGGGATTCCTTTGGCAGCCGCGAGCGCGGCAGATGGCGGCCATGCTGCGGTTGCGCGCGCGCGCCGTCAAGCCGCTCGCAGGGGCCTCCGCCAACAGAAAACGGTATTATTGCATTTCATCATCGCCGCGGACGAATGTTCCGCGCCGCAGCGCATCTAGGGCATATCGTTCTTGCCGGCGGCGGCGCGATCGGCCGCGGTCGTGGTGCCGCCGCTGACGCTGGCGCGGTCGAGCGACAGCCGCATGTTGCTCGTGGGCGCCGGCGCGCGCCTGGCGCTGAGCGTGCGCGAGTTGACGCCCACCCACTGGATTTCCGAGGACAGGCGGCCGTATTCGATCTTGGGGCAGCGGTTCATCACGACCTTGAGGCCGGCCGCCTCCGCCTTCGCGGCAGCCGCGTCGTTGCGCACCCCGAGCTGCATCCAGATCACCCTGGGCGGCACCGGCAGCGCCAGCGCCTCGTCGACCACGGCCATCGCGTGATCGGAGTTGCGGAAGATGTCGACCATGTCGACCTGCCGGCCGATCTCCTTCAGCGCGGCGACGAACGGCTTGCCGACGAGGCTCTTGCCGACCTGTCCCGGATTGATCGGAATCATGTCGTAGCCGCGTTCGGCGAGATACTTGAAGGCGAAGTAGCTCGGCCGCACGTTGACCGGCGAGGCGCCCACCATGGCGATGGACTTCACGCCGGTGAGGATGCCGCGGATGTAGCTGTCGTCGTAAGCGTCGTGGTTCATTTTGATCGTTGGCTGGATGTGAGCCGTCGCCGTGCGGGCTAGCGGTCCTCCCATTTGGGCGCGCGCTTGTCGACGAAGGCGCCGATGCCTTCCTCCGCGTCGCGCGCCATCATGTTTTCGGTCATCACCTGCGCCGTGTAAAGATAGGCCTCGGTGAGGCTCATCTCGGCCTGGCGGTAGAACGCCTCCTTGCCGACCTTCAGCGTGTAGGCGGACTTCGCGGCGATCGTGCGCGCGAGCGAAATCGCGGCGTCGCGCTCGGCGCCGGCGGCGACGACGCTGTTGACCAGCCCGATCTCCTGCGCGCGCTGCGCCGTGACCGCTTCGCCGGTGAGCAGCATGTGCATGGCGTGCTTGCGCGGCACGTTGCGCGACAGCGCCACCATCGGCGTCGAGCAGAACAGCCCGATATTGACGCCCGGCGTCGCGAACGTCGCCTGCTCGGAGGCGACCGCAAGGTCGCAGGTCGCGACGAGCTGGCAGCCCGCGGCGGTGGCGACGCCCTGCACCGCGGCGATCACCGGCTTCGGCAGATGCACGATGGCCTGCATCATCGCGCTGCACGAGGTCATCAGCCGCGCGAAGAAGGCGCGCCCCTTGTCGGGATCGCCGCGCCGCGCGGTCACCTCCTTCAGATCGTGCCCCGACGAGAAGGCCCGGCCGTTGGCCGCGATCACCACCGCGCGGACCGCGCCGTCGTCGCGGATCGAGTCGAGCGCTTCGTGCAGCGCCGCGATCATCGCCTCCGACAGCGCGTTGCGGGTCGCAGGCGAGTCGAGCGTCAGCACCGCGATGCCGTCGATGGTCTCACGCCTCAGCAGCGGCGCGGGATCGGGGAGAGTGGAGCGGGATGGTTGAAGCGTCATGTCTGTTCATTCCAACGGCGGGCTCGCCATCGCGGGGACCCTAAGATACAAACCCGTCACATGCGAGGGCAGGGCAGGACATACGTTCCATGAACAAGGCGAAAATGACCGTGGCAGAGCTGCAGGAATTCCTCCACAGGGAGTTTCCCCAGGCGTTCGCCAGCGGCGAAATCCTGATCGAGAGCGCGGACGGCGCCACCAGCCTGCTGCGCCAGCCCTACAGCGAGCGCATGTTGCGGCCGGGCGGCACCGTATCCGGCCCGACCCTGATGGCGCTGGCCGACTTCGCCATGTATGTGGTGCTGCTCTCGGCGATCGGCCCGGTCGGGCTCGCGGTCACCACCAATCTCAACATCAATTTTCTGCGCAAGGGCCAGCCGGGCCAGGACGTGGTTGCCGCCGCGCGGCTCCTGAAGCTCGGCAAGCGCCTCGCCGTGGGGGAAGTGCTATTGTTGTCAGGCACTTCGCCGGACCCTATCGCCCATGTGACCGCCACCTATTCCATTCCAAATACGCCATGATTTTTAGGGTAATATAGCACCTTATTTATAAGCCATTGTATTATATAGTATAATTTGCTCCATGAGGCATTGACGCGCCGGGCGGGCTTCTCTAGAACCGCGCCGGCCCGGCGATTTGCGCCGGATGTGCAATTTCACGGATCCCTCACATGAAGACGTTTTCGGCAAAGCCCGCCGAGGTCGCCAAGAAGTGGGTGCTGATCGACGCCAAGGGTCTGGTCGTCGGTCGCCTCGCATCCCTGGTCGCCATGCGCTTGCGCGGCAAGCATCTCCCGACCTACACCCCCCACGTCGATTGCGGTGACAACGTCATCATCATCAACGCGGCCCATGTCGTCCTCACCGGGCGCAAGCGGGACAAGAAGGTCTATTACAACCACACCGGCTTCATCGGCGGCATCAAGGAGCGGTCGGCGAAGTCGATCCTCGAAGGCCGCTTCCCGGAGCGCGTCGTGGAGAAGGCCATCGAGCGCATGATCCCGCGCGGTCCGCTCGGCCGCATGCAGCTCGGCAACCTGCGCGTCTATCCGGGCGCCGAACATCCGCACGAGGCCCAGCAGCCCGAAACCCTGGATGTCGCATCGTTGAACCGCAAGAACGCGAGGGTCGCATAATGTCCGATACCATGCAGTCCCTCGAGCAACTGTCGTCGCTGAAGCCGGCGGCGGCGGAAGGCCCGAAATACGTCAAGAAGGTCGACAAGCAGGGCCGCGCCTATGCCACCGGCAAGCGCAAGGACGCGGTCGCCCGCGTCTGGATCAAGCCGGGCAGCGGCAAGATCACCGTCAATACCCGTGAGGTCGAGGTCTATTTCGCCCGCCCGGTGCTGCGCATGCTGATCCAGCAGCCGATCGTGGCGGCGGCGCGGCAGGGCCAATACGACGTGGTGTGCACGGTCGCCGGCGGCGGCCTGTCGGGGCAGGCGGGAGCGGTGCGTCACGGCATCTCCAAGGCGCTGACCAACTTCGAGCCGGACCTTCGCTCCATCCTCAAGAAGGGCGGCTTCCTGACCCGCGACTCGCGCGTGGTCGAGCGCAAGAAGTACGGCAAGGCCAAGGCCCGCCGCTCGTTCCAGTTCTCGAAGCGCTGAGGCGGGCGTTTCCCGGCTTCTCCGCGACAGGAGATCGACATTCTGCAAAGGGCGCCCTCGGGCGCCCTTTCTGCTGTTCCGGATGTCGGCGAATTGCTGCGATTTTTCCGGAAAATTATGCGATCCGCGCAAACGGAGCGCCAAGACACCGCCGGTAGTCTGATCAAGGTCGACGGGCCATTCCGGTCCGTCCGTTCGGACGCTGCAAGATGCCTGCCGGCACGAGCCTGTCCCTCGATCTCTCCACGCTCTATCTGGTGGCGACGCTGGCGGCCGCGCTGCTCGGCGCGATGCTGCTGTTCTTCTGGCGCAAGGAGAAGATCGCCGCGCTCGGATGGTGGGGCGCGGCCTACATCCTCGGCGCCGCCTCCATCGCGTTGTGGACGGTGGCGGGGTCGCAGCTCGGCCCCGTGCTGTCGCTCGCCGTCAATGCCGTCGGTTTTCTGGCCTGCGGCCTGGTGTGGGACGCCGCGCGCGTCTTCCACGGCCGGCCGGCGCATCTTGTCGGCGTGATCGCCGGCCCCGCGCTGTGGGTTGCGGCCGCCCTGCTGGTCGATCCGCTCTCCGCCGGGACGCGCATGATGCTGGGCGCGGGGATCGTCGCCGCCTATGCCGCGCTGACCGCCGCCGAATTGTGGCGCGAGCGGCGCAAGAACATGCGCTCGCGCTGGCCGGCGGTCATCGTTCCCGTGCTGCACGGCGCGGTGCTGATGCTGCCCATCGTGCTCGGCGACATGCTGCGGCCGGGCGGGGACGCAGGCGCCGGCAATGTCTGGGTCGCGGTCTTCGCCGCCGAACTCGTGGTCTATGCCGTGGGCACCGTGTTCATCATCTTCCTGCTGGTGTCGGAACGCGCAGTCACCGCGCACAAGACGGCGGCATCCGTCGATCCGCTCACCGGCCTCCTGAACCGGCGCGGCTTCAGCGAGGCCACCGCGCGCATGATCGAGCGCGAGGCCAAGGCCGGGCGTCCGGTTTCGGTGATGATCTTCGACATCGATCACTTCAAGTCGGTCAACGACCGCTTCGGCCATGCCGCCGGCGACGACGTGTTGAAGGTGTTTGCCGATGTCACCGTCTCGTCCCTGCGCATCACCGATCTGGTCGGCCGGGTCGGCGGCGAGGAATTCGCGGCGCTGCTGCCGTGCGCGATGGACGAGGCGCTGCTCGCCGCAGAGCGCGTCCGCGAGGCGTTCGAGGCCTCGGGCGTCGCCGTCGACGGCGCGCCGCTGGAGACCACGGTGAGTATCGGCGTCGCCGGCGGTCCGCCGAACACCGAGCTCGAGGTGCTGATGGCCTCCGCCGACACCGCGCTCTATCAGGCCAAGCGCGCGGGCCGCAACCGTGTCGAGGCGGCGAGCGAGCAGCCGCTGTCGTTGCAGGAGTCGCGGCGCGCCCAGATCGCCTCCGCCGCGCAGCCCGCGCGTGTCGCCGGCATCGCCGCCGCGACGGCGTGAACATCCTTCGTCGTGCATTCCGGACGCCGCGCCATAGCGCGTCGAAGACGCACGCAAACGCACTTTTGGCGCGCTGATTCGGAATCCCGCGAGATCGAAAAAGATACCGGGTTCGCCGCTTTCGCGGCGCCCCGGAATGACAGACGTGACTCGTTCGGAACTCCGCTAACCCCTCGTTTACCATCCGCGCCCTACGATGGCGTCATGTCCATCGCCCGCGACCACGATTCCCGATCCGACCTGCTCGCGCTCGAGGCGGCCGTCGCCTCCGCCCGTGCCGGTTTCGCCTGCATGTTCTCGACCTCCGACGAGTACGAGCACGCGCTGATCGCCGCGCGCCGCGCCGAGGGCCGCTACCGCGCGCCCTTCGACTGGCAGCCGGTGATCCTGACGGGCTGTGCCATCGTTCTCGCCGGCCTGCTGCTCGCCGTGCTCTGACAGACCGGCTGCGTCGAGCCGCCCGGGCGCCGTCAGGCGCCCTTTTTCGTGTCCCGTTTCTTTTCCGCGCCGCGCTTTTGCGCTACAGGCTCGGCACACTTGATTAAGGGATGCACCGCCATGATCACTGAAATCGCGCAGATCGACGTCAAGCCGGGCCAGGAGAAGGACTTCGAGGCCGCGGTGGCCCAGGCGCAGGCGATCTTCCAGCGCTGCAAGGGCTGGAAGGGCTTCGAGCTGCACCGCTCGATCGAGAAGCCGTCGCGCTATCGCCTCCACATCACCTGGGAGACGCTGGAGAACCACACCGTCGATTTCCGCGAGTCGGAGAATTTCACCGCGTGGCGCGGACTGGTCGGTCCGCACTTCGCGGAGCCGCCGCAGGTCGAGCACACCAACACGGTGCTGCACTTCTGACGGCGGGCGTTACGCCGCCGCGGTCGCTACCGTCTCTTCCGCGTCCTCGTCCTCGCGCAGATAGCCGAGGGTGACCTTGACGATCGCCATCAGCGGCAGCGCCAGCGCCAGGCCCCACAGCCCGAACACCACGCCGAGCAGAATCTGGAACGCGAACAGCGTGGCCGGCGGAATGTCGAGCGCCTGACGCTGGATGATCGGCGTCAGGATGTAGCTCTCCATCGCGTGCACGCCGAGGAACAGCACCGCCGCGCTCGCCGCGGCGACCCAGCCGGAGGCGAGGCTCGCCAGCACGATGATGAGCCCGCCGATCAGCGCGCCGACGGTCGGGATGAAGGCGAGGAGTCCGGCCTGGATGCCGAGGATGAACGCGCTCTGGATGCCGATCAGCGTCAGCCCGATCCACGTCACCAGAAACACCGCCGCCATGGTGATCATCTGCGCGATCAGCCAGCGCTCCAGCGTGTCGTCGATGCGGTCGACCACCGCGGCGACGTCGTCGCGGTATTTCGCCGGCGCGATTTGCAGGAAGCCGTTGCGATAGACCTGCGGCTGTGCGGCGAAGGCGAGGCCGAGGAACAGCACGATGAACAGGTTGCCGACGGCGCTGACGGTGCCGAGCAGCAGCTTCAGGGTCTGGCTGACGATGGCGCCGCCGCCCGAGGCGATGGCGCCGGCGCTCGGCAGGCTGCGCGGCGCGGATGTTGCGGCCGGCGTCTCCGAATTCGCGGCCGGCGTGCCGAGCTCGAGATAGCTGGTGTCGACGCCGTGCTGCTCGAGGAAGCTCTTCACGGTGGCGAGCTGCGACTTCAGGGTGTTGCTCAGCGCGGTCGCCTGGTGGGCGATGGTCGCGCCGCCGAGGAACAGCACGCCCGACAAAAGCCCCGCCAGCACCACGCAGACCAGCGCCAGCCGCAACGGATGCGGTCCGCCCATCACGCGCTGCAGGAGGTGGGTCATGGCGGTGAGCGCCACGCCGAGCAGGACGCCGGCGAAGATCAAAAACAGCGTGGCGGCGAAATACCAGGCGAAGGCCAGCGCGGCGGCGAAAGCCACGATGCCGATGCCGCCGACGGCGATCGCCCAGGCGAGGTCGCCGCGGGCCTCGATGCGGTTTCTGACGGGGGCTGTCACGCGCGCTCCTTGTCCGTTGCTGCATCCCACTTTGCCGAAACGCCATGGCGGATCAAGCGGAGAAGGGAGGCGTCGCCGTTCCGGGACGGAGGCGCGGGTCGCGCCTGCGGTTGACGGTGTGGAGAGACGGGGTGTGCCCGCCCCGACAAAAAGGCGCCCCTTGCGGGACGCCTTTTTCTGAGCGGGAGGCGTGCGCCCAGCTCGAGCGGGAACTCAGCCCGAGTAGTACATGTCGAACTCGATCGGGTGCGGCGTCATCTCGAAGCGCTCGACCTCGGTCATCTTCAGCTCGATGAAGCTGTCGATGAAGTCGTCGTCGAACACGCCGCCGGCCTTGAGGAAGCCGCGGTCCTTGTCGAGGCTTTCCAGCGCCTCGCGCAAGCTGCCGCACACCGTCGGGATCGACTTCAGCTCTTCCTTCGGCAGGTCGTACAGGTCCTTGTCCATCGCCGGGCCCGGATCGATCTTGTTCTTGATGCCGTCGAGGCCGGCCATCAGCATCGCCGCGAAGGCGAGGTACGGATTGGCCATCGGATCGGGGAAGCGGACCTCGACGCGCTTGGCCTTCGGCGAGGTGGTGTAGGGGATGCGGCACGACGCCGAGCGGTTGCGCGCCGAATAGGCGAGCAGCACCGGCGCCTCGTAGCCCGGAACCAGGCGCTTGTAGGAGTTGGTCGAGGGGTTGGTGAAGGCGTTGATCGCCTTGGCGTGCTTGATGATGCCGCCGATGTAATAGAGGCAGTTCTCCGACAGGTCGGCGTACTTGTTGCCGGCGAAGGTCGGCTTGCCGTCCTTCCAGATCGACTGATGAACGTGCATGCCCGAGCCGTTGTCGCCGTAGATCGGCTTCGGCATGAAGGTGGCGGTCTTGCCGTAGATGTGCGCGACCTGGTGGATGCAGTACTTGTAGATCTGCATCTGGTCGGCCATGTGGGTCAGCGTGTCGAACTTCATGCCGAGCTCGTGCTGGGCGGACGCCACCTCGTGGTGGTGCTTCTCGACCTTGACGCCCATGCGCGCCATGGCGCCGAGCATCTCCGAGCGCATGTCCTGCACCGAGTCCTGCGGCGGCACGGGGAAGTAGCCGCCCTTGGTGCGGATGCGGTGGCCGAGGTTGCCGCCCTCGTACTCGGTGTCCGAGTTGGTCGGCAGCTCCGACGAATCCAGCTTGAAGCCGGTATTGTAAGGCGTGGACGAGAAACGCACGTCGTCGAACACGAAGAACTCGGCCTCCGGGCCGACATAGACCGTGTCGCCAACGCCCATCGCCTTCACCATGGCCTCGGCCTTCCTGGCGATGCCGCGCGGGTCGCGGTTGTAGGGCTCGCCGGTGGTCGGCTCGAGGATGTCGCAGGTGATGACCATGGTGGTCTCGGCGAAGAACGGGTCGATCGTCGCGGTCACCGGATCGGGCATCAGCGTCATGTCGGATTCGTTGATCGCCTTCCAGCCGGCGATCGAGGAGCCGTCGAACATGGTGCCTTCGGAGAAGAGGTCTTCATCGACCATGCTGATGTCGAAGGTGACGTGCTGCCACTTGCCGCGCGGATCGGTGAAGCGCAGGTCGACGTATTTGACGTCGTTGTCCTTGATCGACTGGAGGACGTCTTTGGCGGTCTTCATGAGTACCCCTGTATGCTTGGTCTGTTGGAGGTGGTTCGTGGTTGGTGGTCCGCGGCCGGCGGGCGGCGCGGCGGATGGCCGAGTCAGATGGCGTCGAGCCCGGTCTCTCCGGTTCTGATACGGATGGCTTCCTCGATGGTGGAGATGAAGATCTTGCCGTCGCCGATGCGGCCGGTCTGCGCGGCGCGGCGGATGGCGTCGACCGCCTTCTCGACGAGGTCGTCGCCGACCACGATCTCGATCTTCACCTTCGGCAGGAAGTCGACGATGTACTCGGCGCCGCGGTAGAGCTCGGCATGACCTTTCTGCCGGCCGAAGCCCTTGGCCTCGGTCACCGTGATGCCCTGGATGCCGACCTCCTGCAGGGCCTCCTTGACCTCGTCGAGCTTGAACGGCTTGATGATCGCCTCGATCTTTTTCACTGAACGTCTCCCGGCAATTCCAATTTCCATGACCGCCCGTCGCTTGCCTGATGCGCGTCTGAACGGTTCGCGCGCAGCAGCAGGCGGGCACGACAGGGTCATGACCCACCGCCCTGTAAGCAGGGTCTGTGCCAAGTCGGCGGGGAGAGGGATTCACATGTGTTATCAGATCGTTAAGGAAACGGCTGATGAGCGGGCGGGCAATCTGCCCCCATGGACCGGCTGCAAAAACAGGCAAATGCACAGAAATTAATCAGGCGGTGACGGGCTCTCGCCCGGCACAATGCCTCCGAATGAGGCGCAGCGAGCAGGCACCGGCCATGGAAATTCTCAGCGTATCGGAAATGGGCCAGGCCGACCGTACGGCGATTGCCGGCGGCATTCCGGGCTTCGCGCTGATGCAGAGCGCCGGCCGGGCGGTGGCGCGGGTCGCGGACGCCGTGGCGGGCGAGGGCGCCGTGCTGGTGATCGCCGGGCCCGGCAACAATGGCGGCGACGGCTTCGTTGCGGCCACCGAGCTTGCGGCGCGCGGCCGCGAGGTGCGCGTGATGCTGCTCGGCGAGCGCGCGGCGCTGAAGGGCGACGCGGCGCTGGCCGCCGCCGACTGGCAGGGGCCGGTGGCGCCCGCCGCACCGGAGGCGATCGGTCAGCCTGCGCTGATCGTCGATGCGCTGTTCGGCGCCGGGCTCGACCGCCCGGTCACCGGCGATGCTGCGGCCATGATCGCGGCGATGAATGCCTGCGGCGCGCCGGTCCTCGCCGTCGACCTGCCGAGTGGCGTCAACGGCGACAGCGGCGCGGTGATGGGGATCGCCGTGCAGGCCGCGGCGACGGTCACTTTCTTCCGACGTAAGCCGGCGCATCTCTTGTTGCCCGGACGGATGCTGTGCGGCGAGGTCCATGTCGCCGACATCGGAATTCCTGACGGGGTGCTGGCGGCGATCGCGCCGCGCACCTTCGAGAATATCCCGGAGTTGTGGGCCGGCGCCGTGCTGGTGCCGCGCATCGACGGCCACAAATATGCGCGCGGCCACGCCGTCGTTGTTTCAGGCGGCATCGCCGCGACCGGCGCGGCGCGGCTCGCCGCACGCGCGGCGCTGCGTGCGGGTGCGGGCCTCGTCACGGTGGCCTCGCCGCACGACGCGCTCGCCGTCAACGCCGCTGCGCTCACCGCGGTGATGGTGCGCGAGGCGGGTACGCCCGAGGAATTGGCGGTGATGCTCGCCGACCGCCGCCTCAATGCTTGCGTGATCGGGCCGGGCGCCGGCGTCGGCCTGCGCACCCGCGGACTGGTCGGCGCCGCGCTCGCGGCCGGCTGCGGCCTGGTGCTCGACGCCGACGCGCTCACGAGCTTCGCCGACGACCCGCCGGCGCTGTTCGGCGCCATCGCGCAAGGGACGCGGCCGGGCGTGGTGCTGACGCCGCACGACGGCGAATTCAGTCGTCTGTTCAAGGAGATCGGATCATCTGATCAGGCTCCCGCAAAACTTGAGCGGGCGCGCGCCGCCGCCCGCCGCGCCGGTGCCGTGGTGCTGCTCAAGGGCGCCGACACGGTGATCGCCGCGCCGGGCGGCCGCGCCGCGATCACCGCCAACGCGCCGCCATGGCTCGCCACCGCCGGCGCCGGCGACGTGCTGTCGGGCATGATCGGCGGCCTGCTGGCGCAGGGCGTGCCGCCGTTCGAGGCGGCCTCGCTGGCGGCGTGGATGCACGGCGAGGCGGCGCAGGCCTTCGGCCCCGGTCTGATCGCCGAGGACCTCGCCGATCTGCTGCCCGGCGTGTGGCAGAGCCTCTACGACGAACTCGACATCGATGCCTGACGGTCAGTCGACCGCGTAGCTCTGCGCGAGCTTTGGTGCGGCCCAGCCGAGCGCGGTGGCTTCCATCAGCCAGCGCCCGGCATGCGCGGCGGCGAAAGCGACGCGCTCGGTCTGCCGCGTCCCGACCAGCAGCGTGTCGAGCCAGAAGGGCTTCCAGCCGTCGTCGAGCCGGTCGAGCAGCCGCATGTGGTGGCCGTTGAGGCGGAACACCACCGGCGCCGCGGTGGGGTTGGCGAGCGCCAGCACCACGGTGCGGCCGCGCGGCGCGCGGAAGGCGGGTGTGGCGGCAGCAGCTTCCGCCGGTGGAAGCCATGGCGCCTTCGCATCGAGCGTCACCGAGATGCGCAGCGCACCCTTCAGGTCGAGCCGCGCCGGCAGGTCCGGCGCCGGCAACGCCTCGGCCGGCGGCAGCGGCGCGGGCCGCAGCGGTGCGGCGTCCGCCATGACGATGCGCGCGATCGGCCGCGGCGGCCCGCCGTCATGCAGCACGACGGGCGAGATCGTGCCCGGCGCGCGGGTGGCATCGACAAGGACGTCCACCCGCGCTCCCGGCGCCAGCACGATGCGGCCGTCGCGCGCGAGGAAGGGCTCGGCCGGCTGGCTGTCGATGGCGATGACGCGGACGTCGTGGTTCTCGATCGCGAGCCCGACCGGCGTGCGCGGGCTGGCGTTGAGGAAGCGCAGCCGCAGCCGCTCGTTTACCCGTGCGGCGATGTCGAGGGCAGGGCGGCCGTTGACGGTGTAGACGGCCGCCGCGCCGGCCGCATCGCGTCCCCCCGCAATGGCGCGGCCGTCGGGTGCGAGCCGCCATTCCTCGATCAGCAGCACCTCGTCGCGGTCGATCGCAACGGCCGTGCGTTCCGCCACCACCAGCGCGCGGGCGGCGCACGGCGTGGCGCCGCCGCCAAGCGGGCCGGCGGTCACGAGGAAGGTGCCGGCGTCGCGCAGCGGCAGGGTGAAGGCGGCGCGCCCGCCGGGCGCGAGCGGTGCTGCCCCGGCCAGCGCCGCGGCCTCGGCTGCGCCGTCGATTCCGAGCCAGTTCAAACGGGTTGGGGACGAAAGCTCGTTTGAGACCGTCACCTGAACGTCCTCGCCCTGGGGAAAGCGCAGCACCTCGGCGGCGCCGCCTTCGAGCCGTCCGATGGGGGTGTCCGGCGCGCCGGGCCGCAACGGTATGGCGGCCGGTCGCAGCCGCAGCGCCAGCGCGGGGCGATTCTGCCCGGCGGCGGGCGTGAAGGCGGCTGCCAGCGCGGCCCCGCCGAGGCCCGACAGGATCGCCCGCCGCGACGGTGAGAATGCCGGTGTCGTCATGGTCCGATGCGGACCACGTTCGGCAGGCCCTGTCCAGCGTCCGGGCACGGCCCCGGCCGCCCCTTGTCCGGGGCGCGCCGCGCCCTCATGTCTCGCCCCGGGCCTCACTTTTTGGCTCGCGAAGCGATGGCCCCATGCTATAAGCCCGCCGCTCGCGGCTGTGCCGCCGGATGCTGTGCGCTGCGCGGGCGTGGCGGAATTGGTAGACGCGCTGGATTTAGGTTCCAGTGACGAAAGTTGTGGGGGTTCGAGTCCCTCCGCCCGCACCAGGCGCAATCCCGCTTGCGCACGACATCCTGGAGAAAGCGTTTTCGTTAAGGAGACGCCTTCGCCGCTTCGCTGACGCGTGCTGCGCGTCCTATAGATTGACAACGATCCGGCCCCGGCCGGGTCAAGCCGGAAGAAGATTGAGACCATGCAGGTTACCGAAACCCTCGCCGAGGGACTGAAGCACGAGTTCCGGATCAGCGTTCCGGCGTCCGACATCGATGCCAAGGTCGACGCCCGCCTGGTCGATATGAAGGACAAGGTGCGGCTCAACGGATTCCGCCCCGGCAAGGTGCCGGTCGCCCACCTCAAGAAGGTCTATGGCCGCTCCGTCGCCGCCGAGACCGTGGATGAGCTGATCCGCGAGACCAACGCCAACATCTTCTCCGAGCGCGGCTTCCGCCTCGCCACCGAGCCGAAGGTCAAGATGTCGGAGGACGCCAAGGAGATCGAGGCGGTCCTCGCCGGCAAGTCCGATCTCACCTATTCGGTGGCGATCGAGGTGGTGCCCGCGATCGAGCTCGCCGACTTCAAGACCTTCGCCATCGAGAAGCCGGTCGCCGAGGTTACCGACGCCGACGTCGACGAGGCGCTCAAGCGCATCGCCGACCAGAGCCGGCCCTATGCGCCGAAGGGCGAGGGCGCCAAGGCCGAGAGCGGCGACCGCGTCACCGTCGCCTTCAAGGGCAGCATCGACGGCACGCCGTTCGAGGGCGGCACCGGCGAGAACATCCAGGTGGTGATCGGCTCCGGCACGTTCATTCCGGGCTTCGAGGATCAGCTCGTCGGCATCGCCGCGGGCGAGACGCGCACGGTCAAGGCGTCGTTTCCGAAGAACTACACGGCGGCCCATCTCGCCGGCAAGGACGCGGAGTTCGAGACCACCGCGAGCCTCGTCGAGGCGCCGCAGGAGTCGAAGGTGGACGACGAGTTTGCCAAGAACGTCGGCATGGAATCCCTCGACAAGCTCAAGGAGGTCATGCGCGAGCGTCTGACCCAGGAATTCGCCGCCGCCTCGCGCCGCCGCGTCAAGCGCACGCTGCTCGACCGGCTCGACGAGACGCACCGCTTCGATCCGCCGCCGTCGCTGGTGGAGGAGGAGTTCAACCTGATGTGGAATTCGATCAAGGCGGAGATGGAATCCACCGGCAAGTCCTTCGCCGACGAGAACACCACCGAGGAGGCGGCGCAGGATGAATATCGCAAGATCGCCGACCGTCGCGTGCGCCTCGGCCTCGTGCTCTCGGAGATCGGCGAGAAGAACAAGATCAGCGTCACCGACGAGGAAGTCAGCCGCGCGCTGATCGACCGCGCGCGCCAGTCGCCGGGCCGCGAGAAGGAAGTCTGGGACTTCTACCGCTCCAACCCGACCGCGCTCGCCCAGCTCCGCGCGCCGATCTACGAGGACAAGGTCGTCGACTTCATCCTCGAGCTCGCCAGCGTCACCGACAAGACGATCTCGCGCGACGAGCTCTTCAAGGAGGAGGAAGACGAGGCGGCGTGAGGACTGGTGCCTCGCACTGTTGGACTGTGCGGGAATAAAATTGAGCGTCATGGCCGGGTCAAGCCCGGCCATGACGATGGGAGAAAATTCGATCTCATCATTGCGAGGAGCGCCAGCGACGAAGCAATCCAGTCCAGTGTCTGCTGCAACGTCTGGACTGGATTGCTTCGCTTCGCTCGCAATGACGGTGATAGCGCCGTTCGTCGTTAACGATACGCGCCGAAGGACCGCGGCGTTCGGCCCGGGCCGCTTTGCGGCCCCCGCCGAATCGGCTTCAACTGGTCCCGCCGAAGGGCACCTGCGGCGCGGCTTTCCGCTCTTGTGGCCGGCCTGCCGGTCCATATCTGTAGTGCCCACCCTTTCTGCATCACGAGGCGCATCCTTCCGCCGGCACGTCCAAAGCCGCTTTGCACGTTCCGGCCGCCGCCTCCGCCAACCTTCAGGTGAGACATGCGCGATCCCGTTGAAACCTACATGAACCTCGTGCCGATGGTGGTCGAGCAGACCAACCGCGGCGAACGGGCTTACGACATCTTCTCGCGCCTGCTGAAGGAGCGCATCATCTTCCTGACCGGCCCGGTCGAGGACGGCATGTCGAGCCTGATCGTGGCGCAGCTTCTCTTCCTCGAGGCCGAGAACCCGAAGAAGGAAATCTCGATGTACATCAACTCGCCGGGCGGGGTGGTGACGTCGGGGCTGGCGATCTACGACACCATGCAGTTCATCCGCCCGCCGGTGGCGACGCTGTGCGTCGGCCAGGCGGCGTCGATGGGCTCGCTGCTGCTGGCCGCCGGCGAGAAGGATATGCGTCACGCGCTGCCGAACGCGCGCATCATGGTGCACCAGCCCTCCGGCGGCTTCCAGGGCCAGGCCACCGACATCATGCTGCACGCCCAGGAGATCCTGAACCTGAAGAAGCGGCTCAACGAGATCTACGTCAAGCATACCGGCCAGACCTACAAGGCGATCGAGGACGCGCTGGAGCGCGACAAGTTTCTCACCGCCGAGATGGCGAAGGAGTTCGGCATCGTCGACAAGGTGATGGACAGGCGCCCCGAGGAGGCTGCGTCGGCCAAGACGCCGTAACGGCTCGGCCGGCGTGCCGGCCGTTTTCCGAAATGACATCGACCAGACGCGGATGCCGCTAGCGGCGTTCGCGTTTTCTTTGGTGGGGCCGGCGGCCGGCCGGAACCCTGCACCGTCTTGACCCGGTCATCGGGCGGCGCTCATATGCAACCAATTGCACCGGGGCGTCTGGACCCGTCATCGATTTGTTGCGGCCCGTTCGAGAGGGCGACGGTCTGGTTTTCATCTCCGGCGCTACGATCCGCCCGGCTGCGGGCCGGCGCGGACTCTTGGAGGGAAGCGCCATGACCAGCAGCTTTGTGACCGGATGCCGGACGCCGACGGCGCGGCCGGAGATGCGCGGGCGCGCGCTCGCTGCCGCGCTGGCGTTTGCGGCGGCGATCATCGCCGCCGGTCCCGCCTCGGCGCTCTCCATGGAAGCCGCTCGTGAAAACTGCCGGATGTCGGTGGGCCGGCCGATCGTGCAGGCCTGCAAGAGGACCGGCGCCCCCCACGAGAACTGCACCGCCAAGGCCACGCCCGCCGTGCGCGCCTGCGTCATGGCCGCGCTGAATGCCGCCAACGGCCGCGCCAATGTCGCCGTCGGCATTCCGACCGAGGAAGCGCCGAAAGTCGCGCCCGGTGCGGCCCTGCCGGCCGGCTTCGTCCCGCCGCCGCGCACCATCACCGACATCACCTCCATTCTCGACAACGAGAAGCCCGACCTGAAGGTGATCGAGGAGCTGAAGGAAGAGGCTGACGCGCAGCCGACCGGCAAGGAATCCCGCGCCGACCTCGCGCAGTTCTATTTCGATCGTGCCGCCGCCCGTGCCCAACTCGGCCGCCTCGCGGAGGCGCTCGCAGACGGCAACAAGGCCGTGGAGGTCGGTCAGGGCGCCGTCAGTATCAACATGCACGGCCGGATCATTCAGTTCGTCGCTCTGCAATATACGACGGCGGGGGATCCGAAGAAGGCGCTCGATTTCTTCCGCCGGCAGCTCGCCACCGCCAATATAAAAGGCGCGAAGGGTTTTGCCTTCGGAGCCAACCGGCAGGTCGCCAGCATCCTGCTCCAGATGGGCGATCTCTCCCAGGCCGAAGCCTACATCCGCCGCAACGATCCGCTGATCCGCGAGGCGCGTACCAGCGGCATTCCCGGCTGGCGGCAATCCTACGCCACCTATGGCCAAAGCTGGGAGAGCGAGATCGAATATGGGCGGGGGACCCTTCTCGAGGCCCGTGGCCAGTTCGCCGAGGCGGAAAAAGCTTACAAGCTCGCCGAGCTGCGCCGCCGCGCCTCGATCAAAACGATGGATAACTGGGAGAACCCGCCGCCCGAAAATCAGATGATCCAGGCCGCCGATTTCATGGTGATGGCGCAGGCGCGCGTGAAGGCGCGGCAGGGACGGCTTGCCGAAGCGGAGGTCGATGCCCGCCGCGCGCTGCTGTCGCAACTGAAGGAAGGCGGCAAGTACAATCCGGGGACTGCGAGGTTCGTCATCGGCCTTTCCGACATCATGGTCGAGCAGGGCCGCTACGCCGATGCCGAGAAGCTGGTGCGTGTTGCCATCGACATCAACCGGACCGTCGGCGTCGCGCCGGATTCGCTCTCCAGCGTCCAGTTTCTGTCGCAGCTCGGCAACATCCTCAACTTCCAGCGCAAGTTTGAAGAAGCGGTCGCCGTCTACGCCGAAATCGACAAGGCCATCGCAAAATGGGAGCCGCAGCGTCGGCAGGCCTTCGAGATCAACGGCTCGCGCATCACCTCGCTCTATGCCTCGGGCCAGATCGAGGCCGGCATCGCCGCGGCCGAGCAGCTGGTGAAGCGCGCGACCGCCCGCGTCGGCGAACAGCATTTCGACACCGCGTCGGCGCGCGGCATTCTGGCCGTCGGCCTGATGCGCGCCGGGCGCGATGCCGAGGCGATCCGCGAGTTCAAGGTGGCGATCCCGCTGATGATGGCCTCGTCACGCGAGAACGCCGACGACGAGGACACCACGGTGGTGGCGGCGCGCAGCCAGCGCCTGCAGACCGTGGTCGAGGCCTATTTCGTCCTGCTGGCGCGGGAGAAGAACCCGGCCGGCGATATCGGCGTCGAGACCTTCGGTCTGGCCGACGCCATACGCGGCCGTTCGGTGCAGCAGGCGCTCGCTGCCTCCAGCGCCCGCAGCGCCGCCAAGGACCCGGCGCTCGCCGAGCTCGTCCGCAAGGAGCAGGACCTGACCAAGCAGGTCAACGCCCAGCTCGGCACCCTCAACAACGTGCTGGCGCTGCCCTCCAGCGAGCGCGACGAGAAGGGCGTGCAGGCGATCAACGCTTCCATCAACACGCTGCGCGTCGCGCGCAACAAGGCGCGCCATGAGATCAACCAGCGCTTCCCGGCCTATGCCGACCTGGTGTCGCCGAAGCCGCCGTCGGTGCAGGAGATCCGTGCGAACCTGGCGGACGGCGAGGCGATGCTGTCGTTCTATTTCGGCCGCGACGGCAGCTTCGTGTGGGCCGTGCCGAAGACCGGGCCGGTAGCGTTCGCCGCGGTCGGTGCGACCAGCGGCGAGATCGAGAGCAAGGTGCGCGCGCTGCGCGAGGCGCTGGAGCCGCAGGCGGCGATGATCTCCGACATTCCGCCGTTCGATCTCAAGCTCGGCTACGAGCTCTACTCGCTGCTGCTCAAGCCGGTGGAGGCGGGCTGGAAGCCGGCGAAGAGCCTGATCGTGGTCACCAACGGCGCGCTCGGCCTGTTGCCGCTGTCGCTGCTGCCGACCGCGCCGGCGGAGGCGCAGGCCGACGACGATCCGCTGTTCTCCAGCTACCGCAAGGTGCCGTGGCTCGCCCGTAGCCATGCGGTGACCATGGTGCCGTCGGCGGCCGCGCTGCGCACGTTGCGGCAGCTGCCGCCCGGCAAGCCGAATCGCGGCGAGCTCGTGGCGTTTGGCGATCCGGTGTTCAGCAAGAAGGGCGGCGACGTGAAGGTCGCCGACGCCTCCGCCGCGATGGCGCAGACCCGCGGCGTGCCGCTGAAGCGGCGCAACAGCCCGAAGCTCGACGGCGTCGACAGCGCGGAGCTTGCCATGCTGCCGCAGCTTCCCGATACCGCGGACGAATTGAAGTCGATCGCGCTCGCCTTGCAGGCGGATCCGTCCAAGGTGCTGAACCTCGGCAAGGATGCCAGCGAGAAGGCCGTGAAGACCATGGACCTCTCCGGCTTCAAGGTGATCGCGTTCGCGACCCACGGCCTGGTGCCGGGCGAGCTGAACGGGCTGACCCAGCCGGCGCTGGCGCTGTCGACGCCCGACATCACCGGCGAGGGCGGCGACGGGCTCCTCACCATGGAGGAGATCCTGTCGCTCAAGCTCGACGCCGACTGGGTGGTGCTGTCGGCGTGCAACACCGGCGCGGGCGCCGGGGCAGGGGCGGAGGCGGCCTCGGGTCTCGGCCGTGCCTTCTTCTATGCCGGCACCCGGGCGCTGCTGGTGACCAACTGGTCGGTGCACTCGCAGTCGGCACGGGAGCTCGTCACCGACCTGTTCAAGCGGCAGGCCGACAACCCGAAGCTGACGCGCGGCGAGGCGCTGCGGCAGGCGATGATGGCGCTGGCGGACGGCCCCGGCTATGTCGCCGACGGCAAGACCGAGTTCGCGTATGCCCACCCGCTGTTCTGGGCGCCCTACACCATCATCGGCGACGGCGGGCGGTAGGCTGTTGCGGCACGGGGCGACGTGCTAGAAAGGCGCATAATTTTATTCGATTAGGGGGAACGCTCATGATGCTGCGGATGGGATTGGGGTGTCTGGCCGCCGGACTTCTTCTTCTTTCGATCGCGTCCACGCCGGCCGATGCCGGCTCCGTTCTGATCACGCCGGAGGAGGCGAGCCTGCCGCCGCCGAAAGGCGCGGTCGCCGTCACCAGCCGCGGCATCACGCGCGGACCGCGCATCGAATATCTCGGCGGTCCCAGCGCCGCGCACTCGCCGATCCGTCTGCAACTGAAGTTCGAGTCGTTCGGCGGCGCCAAGATCAATACGGATTCGGTGAAAGTGACCTACATGAAGAGCCCGGCGGTCGACCTG
>JACDJC010001241.1_pt1 | contig 23191 bp, 24 predicted proteins | sample 7454191 | NCBI WGS metagenome assembly JACDJC01 (sample SAMN14253291, study PRJNA609438) | sludge metagenome | isolation source: sludge after 25d culture with pyrite and EDTA | collected 2018-12-20 | reverse complement strand
CTGCGCCATCGACAACCCCTGCTGGAACTGCACTTGGTTCATGGCCATGTCTGCTCTCCGCTCCGTAACATGGCCCCGAGGCTGCGCCCCGCATGTCTCAAATCACGCGACTGCCGGCTGAGCGTCGTCGCTAATCAGGAGGCAGCATAGCGGGAGCCTTGTCTGCGCGCGCGGCTGCTCGCAGAGGCGCTCTCTCCCTGACCATGACCGGCATCGGAGTTTCGACACGGAACCAGCCAACGGACATGCACGCCTTCGTCGAACACTTGCCAGCCTGGCGCGCTGCGTACCGTGGCAGCCGCTGACGCGCACGTCCAGTACCCGGCACTGCACCGTGATTGGCAACGCTTGATGACGACACCGGATGAAAGCGTTCCTCACCGTGCGCTCTTGGCGCAGTACGCCGTTGCTTTTCCCGGGATATCGCACTCCATCCTCACCCGGGCCAGCTCGGCACGCAGCCGGGCGATCTCCATCTGCTCGGCCAGACCCAAGGTCGTGGCCACCGAAGCCTGGCTCTGACCGACCTCGACCAGCGGCACCGCCTCTTGCCTGACTTCGCGCGTGCAGCGCGCCCGTGTCGTTTTCGTCATGTCGTTCTCCTTGCCTGGATTGAATCACACGGCAAGGTCACTCTTCCCCGTTTCCCATTCCCGCTTCACCCGCGATGGTACGGATGTCCGGCAATGATCGTGGTGGCTCGATAGAGTTGCTCGGCCAGCACCAGCCGCACCAGCATGTGTGGCAGGGTCAGCGGACCCAGCGACCAGCGCTGGTCGGCGCGTGCCAGCACGTCGGGTGCATGGCCGTTGGGGCCGCCGATCAGGAACGCGAGATCGCGGCCGCCCATGCGCCACTTCCCGAGTTGGGCAGCCAGTTCCTCGCTGGACCAGGTCTTCCCGCGAACGTCCAGCGCCACGACGTGGCAATCGGCAGGCAAGGCGGCGAGTATCGCCGCGCCTTCATCCTGGATTGCGCGTGCGTCATCGCGACCCTTGCCACGGTTGCCGGGCTTGAGCTCGACCAGCTCCAGCGGCAGCTCGTGCGAGAGCCGCTTGCGGTATTCGGCAAAGCCTTCGGCCACCCAGCCGGGCATGCGTTCGCCGACGGCGATCAGGCGCGTGCGCATGATTGTCGTCGAACGGACACAGGCTGGCGCGCAGCGCCCTCGTTTGCTTCCTCTCCCCTGCGGGCGACCCTTGGGAAGTCCCCTTGCGGGTGAGCGGATTGAGGTGAGGGGCTGGTGCTCGCCATGATCGTCATCGGAGCGCCTCTACTTTCTCCGCTCCAGTCAAGTTCCGCGCTTCTTGCGTTCGTCTCCTCTCCCGTCTGGGGGGAGAGGATTGAGGTGAGGGCAAGCGAATGACAGCGGCAGGGTATGCCATCCTCGGGAAGGCGGTGGCCAATCTTGCGCAGAATCAACATCAGGTTCTTCCTTCGCCCAGCCACACCGCGAGTACCCACCCCTCATCCGCCCTTCGGGCACCTTCTCCCCGCCGCGGAGAAGGGAATGACGTCAGCACTTCGAGCACCTTCACCCAAGGGGAGAAAGGAACCGCATCAGCCGGCTTGTGCGGCCTCTACTTCATGACCGTGGTCGCCCACCGTCCACAACCGCTCCAGCCCATAGAACTCGCGGATACGCGGCAGCATCACATGGACGATCACGTCGCCCAGGTCCACCAGCACCCATTCGCCTTCGGTTTCTCCTTCCACACCCAGCGGCATCACGCCGGCTTTCTTGGCGTACTTGCCGACTTCGTCGGCGAGGGATTTCACGTGGCGGACCGAGGTGCCGGAGGCGATGACCAGCAGGTCGGCGATGGAGGTCTTGCCGCGAACGTCGATTTCGCGGACGTCCTTGGCCTTCAATTCTTCCAGCGCGTCGATGACCGACTTGCGCAGGACGGCCGTGGTGACGGCCTTGTGGCTACGGGCTGTACTCAAGAGGATGGGCCTCGATGCTGGATCGCAGCGCAAAATGGCGCGTTGGCAGTATAACCGCCCCGAGTGGACTACAAGTCAAGGCTTGCCCGCGCCGCCGATGGCCGCGCATTACCGGCGCAAGCAGGTCGAGGAACACCAGCGCGGCCAGGTCAAAGGCCAGCGGCCAGGCATTGGCAAGATGGAATCCGTCGTTCAGCAGGACCACGACCACAAGCAGAAACAGGTCGAGCGAGAGGCTCGTCCAAGGTCGATGCTGGACGAAGCGCCAAGCCGCCAGCCACGGCGCTGCGGTTCGCCAGCATCCGGTAGCCTTGCATGCCTCCTAATGGCGAACGTCCCTGCGAGCGGGCAGTCGCGGGTCGGGACATCGGCACGAGTGCTTCAGGCTCGCAGGGCACGGCACGCTCCCCGTCGAGCGTCACCCGCAGCCGGCAACATTATCCGGAGCTTCAGGCGAGCAGATCGGCGTACTCCGGATGGCGCTCGATCCAGGCCGCCGCGTACGAACAGGCCGGCACCACCTGCCAACCATTGGCGCGGGCCACATCCAGCGCAGACTGCGTCAGCGCAGCGGCAATACCGCGTCCGCCCACAGCGGCAGGTACCCCGGTATGGGTGATCGTCATCACGGAACCGGCGAGGCGGTAGTCAAGCAGACTATCAACACCATCGACGCGCGTGGTGAAACGTTGGGCGGACGAGTCATGGTGGATGGAAGGCGACATGTCGAACCTGCTCGCTGATGAAAATGCAAGCATACGATGTGCAGCAGGCAACCGGGCGTGAAGACTCGCTTCCCGGACCCTCGCGCTGCTCTCAGTCCGGAATCAGGCCGCCACCATGCCCTCCCGTGACTCCGCCGCGGTTTCGCTCTGGCGCCGCTGGCGCACGGCCTGTGCCAGCCGGGTCAATACCTGCACCGAAGTATCCCAGTCGATGCAGGCATCGGTGATGCTCTGACCGTAGCGCAGCGGCTGACCGGATCGCAGTTCCTGGCGCCCGCCGGTCAGATGGCTTTCCACCATCACGCCCAGGATGCGCCGCTCACCGGCAGCAATCCGCCCGGCAAGATCGTCGATCACCAGCGGCTGGTTTTCCGGTCGTTTGCCGCTGTTGGCGTGACTGACGTCGATCATCACTTTCCCCGGCAGGCCGGCCTTGGCGACCAGTGCACAGGCGCCATCGACGCTCGACGCGTCGTAATTGGGCAACTTGCCACCGCGCAGAATCACATGGCAGTCGCCATTGCCGCTGGTGGTCGCCACGGCAGCCTGGCCATCCTTGGTCACTGCCATGAAGTGATGCTCCTGCCCCGCCGCCTGCACTGCATCGACGGCAATCTTCACGTTGCCGTCGGTACCGTTCTTGAAACCGATCGGACAGGACAGCCCCGAGGCCAGTTCGCGATGCACCTGGCTCTCGGTGGTGCGTGCACCGATCGCGCCCCAGGCCACCAGGTCGGCAATGTACTGCGGCGTGATCATGTCGAGGAACTCGCACCCGGCCGGCACGCCCAATGCATTGATGTCGCGCAACAGGCCACGGGCCAGGCGCAGGCCCTTGCCGATCTGGAAACTTCCGTCCAGGTCGGGGTCGTTGATCAGGCCTTTCCAGCCCACCGTGGTGCGCGGCTTCTCGAAATACACCCGCATCACGATCTCCAGCGCATCGCCCAGCTCCTGGCGCAATGGCGCCAGCCGGCCGGCGTACTCCAGCGCGGCGCGGGTGTCGTGTATAGAACACGGCCCGATGACCACCACCAGGCGGTCGTCGCTTCCGGCAATGATGGCGTGCAGTGCCTGGCGCGAAGCATTCACGGTGGCGATCGTGGTATCCGAGGCGGCGCAGTCGCGCATGACCTCGTCTGGCGTGCTGAGCGGGGTGATCGCGCGGATGCGCAGGTCGTCGGTGGGGTGCATGGTGGCGGCTCTCCTGGTGGTTCCTGGATGGCGGCCGAAAAAAAACCGCCAGGGATGCTGGCGGTTCGGTGTGATGGTGTCGATCAGTTCATGAGGATCGCGCGCACGCCGCCGCCGTTGGCTTGGGGTAGCCGTAAAACCAGAAGAACAGGCGGGCGATGGCGGGATGCATGGATGCTATTGATACCACAACGGACGTCCAAATCAAACAACTCACGATCCGGGCGATAGACTGGGCGCATGTCCCCACCTTTCGACCTGTTGACCCGCCCTGCCCGTAAGCCGATCCGCCGCTGGGTGCTGAGCGCCTTCCCGCGCTCCGACGCCGGAAACATCGACTACGACCATCCGCCGGGTGACCCGGGCCTGTTTGGTCCGCACAGCGCGACCTGGCGGGTACATTCGGACTTTCCCGGCATGCTGGCCGGCGGTCTGGCCGCACTGACCCTGCAAACCCTGCATCCGCTGGCCCTGGCTGGCATATGGGATCACTCCAACTTTCGCGGTGATCTGCTGGGCCGGCTTCGCCGTACGACAGCCTTTGTCGGCGGCACCACTTTCGCGCCCCGTGCGCAGGCCGAGGCGCTGATCGCACACGTGCGGAAGATTCATGACCACGTCACCGGCCATGGCGAGGATGGTCGGCCGTACTCGGCAAACGATCCCCACTTGTTGACCTGGGTCCACGTCAGTGAGGCGTACTGTTTCCTGCAGGGATACCGCCGCTACAGCCATATCTCATTGCCGCCCGGAGCCGCCGACCGCTATTACGATGAAGTAAGGCAGATCGCCGAACTGCTCGGTGCACGCGACGTGCCCGCATCCGAACGCGAGGTCATCGACTATTTCCGCCGGGTCCAACCCGAGTTGGCGTATACCGAGCGCTCGCGGGTGGTGCTTGGCCTGTTGGCGCAGGTGCGCCTGCCGGTGCCGGCGGCGAGCCTGTCGCGGGACCTGTTCCTGCTCGCCGGCCACGCTTTGCTGCCGGATTGGGCCACCTCCATGCTGGGGCACACGCCGCACCGGCAACGCCTGGCCCGATTCGCCGCCCGCGCGCTGTGGTCGATCGCACCGGCGTTCCGCGCCGCGCTGCGTGACGGCATCGCCAGCCGCGCCTGCCACCGCATGAATATCCCGCCGGAACGCTTGCAGCACTGGGCATAGTATTCCCGGGCAAGCATTGACAGCCCCGCTGCATCGGCTAACGTCATCCGGCAAGCTCATCCAGGGGTTTCCGTGGCGACACTCATTCCCTCCCGCAACAGCTGCCTGCCACGAATGACCGGCGGCGAAAAGCGTGTCTCCGAGCGACTCGAACAGAAGCTGGAGGACGACTACCTGCTGTGGTACGACGTGCCGGTGGGGCTGCGCCAGCGGCATCCGGATTTCGTGGTGTTCCATCCGCGCCGCGGCCTGCTGGTGCTGGAGGTGAAGGACTGGAAGGCTGACACCATCCGGCACGCCGACAGCACCCAGTTCACCCTGGTCACCGAGCGCGGTCTGGTCAAGGAGAACAACCCGCTGCTGCAGGCGCGCGCGTACGCGCTGGAGATCGGCGTGGTGCTGGAACGCGACCCGGCGCTGCGCCATCCCGAAGGCTCGCGCTACGCCGGCAAGCTGATCATGCCGTGGGGCTGGGGCGTGGTGCTGGCCAACATCACCCGCAAGCAGTTCGACGAAGGCGCGCTGGGCGATGTGCTGCCCGAGCACCTGGTGATCTGCCGCGACGAGCTGTACGAGACAGTCGAGGCCGAGGCCTTCCAGGAGCGTCTGTGGGCGATGTTCCCGCAGGTGTATCCGGTGGCACTGACCTTGCCGCAGATCGACCGCGTGCGCTGGCACCTGTTCCCCGAATTGCGGGTGGAAGCCGGAAGCGGCCAGTTCGGCCTGTTCGGTCCCACCGACGACGCGGTGCGGCCGCTGGAGATTCCCGATCTGGTCAAGGTGATGGATGCCCAGCAGGAGCAGCTGGCGCGCTCGATCGGGACCGAGCACCGGGTCATCCACGGCGTGGCTGGTTCCGGCAAGACCATGATCCTGGGCTTCCGCGCGATGCAGCTGGCGCGCGAGATGGACAAACCCATTCTGGTGCTCTGCTACAACAAGACGCTGGCCGCGCGACTGGAACAACTGGTCGGCGAGCGCGGCCTGAGCGAGAAGGTGCAGGTCTACAACTTCCACAAGTGGTGCCGCAAGATGCTGGTGGCCTACCACGTGGACCTGCCCGTCCAGGGCAGCAAGGACTTCTTCGAACGGATGGTGCAGAAGGTGATCGACGGCGTCGACCACGGGCAGATCCCGCGCTTCCAGTACGGTGCCGTGCTGGTCGACGAAGGCCACGACTTCAAGCCGGACTGGTACAAGCTGATCGTGCAGATGATCGACCCGGCCACCAATTCACTGCTGGTGCTGTACGACGACGCGCAGAACATCTACGGCAACACCGATCGGCGCAAGATCAGCTGGAAGAGCCTGGGCGTGCAGGCACAAGGGCGCACCACCATCCTCAAGCTGAACTACCGCAACACGCTGGAAATCCTGTCGGTGGCGCGCGCGTTTGCCCACGACCTGCTCGCATCGCGCAGCGACGATGACGACGGCGTGCCGCTGATCGCCCCGGAAAGCGCCGGACGCCGCGGCGCCGTGCCCGAACTGGTACGCACCGACACCGCGCGCGCCCAGCTCGACGTGCTGGTTGCCCGCCTGCGCGACGAGCACGCCCGCGGCCGCCCGTATTCCGATATGGCGGTGCTCTACCGCAACCAGTGGGAAGGCGAAAAGCTGCACGAGATCCTGCAGCGACTGGACATTCCCAGCCGCCTCGCCGACAACGCCGGCAAACAGACCCTGTTCGTGGTCAAGGACAGCATCAAGCTGATCACCATGCATTCGAGCAAGGGCCTGGAATTCCCGTTCGTGGTCATCCCTGGCCTGGGTTCGCTGCCCAAGGAAGGCCAGAGCGAAGCCGACGAGGCACGCCTGCTCTACGTGGCAATGACCCGCGCCACCGAGCGCCTGCTGTTGATCCATCACGACGACTCGGTGTTCTCCAAGCGCATCCGCGACTCGATCAACGAGGTGCAAGTGCAGCTGAAAGGCGATCAGTGACGCCCTGATCCACCACACGAGCACGTCACTCCACGGAACGTGTCAGCGTGGCTTCACCGGCATGTATTGCCGATGCTCCCCATAACGTACGCCGCGGGTATCCACGTTCGCGCACAGGTTGCCGCTCGCACACAAAGTGACATCGGCGCCGTTGTAGGCCTTCAGCAACTCGGCGGAAAGCTGGTTGTCGCGGATCACCCGGGTGTAGTGCATCGACAGCCACGCACCGCCGGCCAGCAACAACGCCAGCGCCAGCACGACCGCACCCATGGCCTTCCATATCAACTGCCGATGCAGCCGTTGCAGGTGGCTGATCTGCCCGGCCAGCGCCTGCGCAGCGGATTCGACATCGTGGCCCGCCGTACCAAGACGCTGCCGGTAGTCGTCCATCGAACGCCCCAGACCTTCGCGCATCACCGATCCCATCTCGCCCGGCAGCGTCTGCAGCACGCCATCAGCGGACGTCTTGACCACCACCGGCAATTGCCGGGTCAGGCCCTGCAGCGTGTCATCCAATGCTTGCAGACGCGCGTCGATGGCGGCACCCCGACGCTCGTATTGCGCCATCAGGGTTGCGGTCTTGTCGATCAATACGGCCAATTCGTCCTGTTGCACGGCGTTGCTCCTTGCTGCCTGGTTGATCGTGTCAGTACTGCATGACCGGCCCTGGGGTGGGCTGCAGCAGCAGTGGCGCCGGCATCGCCTGCTGCTGCGTCGCCTGTTGCTCCAGCCCATGGGCTTGCATGGCCGCACGGTCGAGCATGTTGCGGCCGGCGTCGCCATAAGCCAGCGTCTGGTTCTCGCGGCTGAACGTCGCCCAGTCGTTCGCCTGCCCCGCCGCCAGCAGGCGGTCGAGTCGAGCAGACACGTCATTGACCGGAGCCTCTCTTGCCGACTCAGGCGTCACCGTTTGCGCGCCCGCCTTGACCGGCTGCCGCTCGAATTGCCGATTCAGTACCTCGTCGCGGGGCTCGGCGTTGTAGGGATCGCCCACCTGCCCCGCCTCGTCCTTTGGCACCAGCAGTTCGTTGTAGCCGTCCGGTTTCATCCGATCGACCTTGCGACCGAGTCGATAGATCAGCATGCCGTCTTCCGAGCGATGCACCACGTTCAAGCGCGGATCATCGGGCACGGCTTGCAGCTTCAGGAACGGGCGATCGCTCAAGGCGTTGAGGTAGTCAGTCATCAGATTGTCGCTGCGAATGGCGAGACCATCGCGGTGGTAGCTGCCACCGATATCCGAATGCACACCGGCCACGATCACGCCCAGGAACCGGCCATCGGGCGTCATGCCCGGGTCGATGATGCGATCGGACTTGAACAACCCGCGCCGCTCGTCCGCAGAAATGATCTGGAATCCGGAAATCACCGATGGCGGCAGGCGGCGATCATGCTCCCGCACCGGCTCGCCGGTACCGACCGCATCGAACACGCCTACCGCCTGCGCCACCTGACCGGGTGCGACCAGCGGGGGCCTGGTGTATTCGACGTGGGTGATGTGATGGTGACTGTCGTAGGCGTAGACCGCACCCGCCGGGTCCTGGATTCCCCGCTCGTGCACCAGTCGCGTAAACCCGGCTTCCTGCCCCGAGCCGCGGCTGAAGCCGATCCCCGCGACGCGGATCTGAGCCTGCGGGTCTTCCTTCTTCCATGCCCAAGCCTTGTCGATGAACTGCTTGTACATCTGTTCAATGCGTTCATCGTAGGTATTGCCGTTGATGCCATCCAAGGTGCGGGCAAGATAGTGGTCCTGGGTGCCGGGACCGGGAACGTAGCCTGCCGCGATCTGATCGCTACCGATGTCGCCTATCTGCTTGTAGATCTTGGCGACGTTCGTTGCATGCTGTGGATCCTTGAAAAGATCGTTGCCGGTGCCATCGAACGCCGCGATATACAAGTGCTCGTGTGGATTGGCTGCATGCACCAAAATGGGCGCCGGGAATCGCGACAACACCTCGGCCGCACCGACATAACTCTCCAATCGACCTGCGTCGGCCTCGTAGTACGGCACGCCGTCATTGCGAATACCGTCTGGGTCCAGCTTGTCCTCGTGGCTCATTCCCTTGCTCCCCGATCAGTAAGTATGCGTCCAGACTAGAAACAGGTCGTCCCGACCGTTGCTGTACTTGTTACCTGGTATCTGTTCGGTCCTGGTCGGAATGAACATCTTGGTGTAGACATTGACGGTGCGGTTATTTATCTCCAGGAAAATGCTGGGTTCACCTGCCACCGGACCTCGGTAGAAATCAGCCATGTCCGCCTTCGGCACTTTGTGCCAGATCAATTCGTCCTTGAAGATCACGGCCATGTCTACCTCGGCCTCATGTCGCATACCGTCCAACGACTTCCATTGCACCTCCGCAGGCGGAGGAAAATTGTCGATGCCGATCTCGACCGAGTTCCAGACCCTGTTTCGATCACCTGGTGACGGTGCCGGCGGGGTAACTTCGTCAGGCCCGTCTTCCTGTTGATAACGACCGTTGTAGATCACCTGGCACCCGATGGTGTTGTAGCAATGCGCCGCAAAGTTGTGGCGACCGAACCGCAACGGCACCGCGATCGTTTCAGGCGGCGGCTGGATTCTTTCGGTCTGGGTGGTCATGGCGGGGTGGCATCCTGTCGTCAGTGCGGTGGCAATCACTATCAAGGGAAGTACGCCGTGGCGTATGGGCTTCCGTCGGCGCATGGGGCTCTCCTGCCTCAACCTGCAACGCGGTCGAATGTACGATCCCAAGACGCCGCGTGCAACGCGCCGGTCGGCGGATTGCGGAATCCATCAGGTTTCGCGGCTTGCGCCCACAGCGCCACCGGGCCTGCGCCCACGTCGCCAGCGCTTGATACACTGCAGACTCGATTCGCGCGACTGGCGCGATCAGGGACGAACACGAGGCCAGCATGAAGGGGACCGACCGACGACCCATCGCCGCGCGCGGCAGTACATGGGCGAAACGCACCGCGAGTGCGCTTGTCCGCACATCGATAACGCCGAACCAGATCTCCTGCGTCAGCGTGCTGTTCGCGCTGCTGGGCGCCGCGGCGCTGCTGACGTTCGCCGACCCGTTCGGCAAGCTGCTGTGCGCCGCGTGTATCGTGCTGCGGCTGCTTTGCAACATGTTCGACGGCATGGTCGCGGTCGAGGGTGGCAAGGGCACGCCCTCGGGCGCGTTGTTCAACGAGATACCTGACCGGCTGGCCGATTCGCTGTTCCTGGTGGGGCTGGGCTACGCCGCCATGCTGCCGTGGCTGGGCTGGCTGTGCGCTTTGTTGGCGGCGCTCACCGCCTATATCAGGGTGCTCGGCGGGTCACTGGGGCTGACCCAGGATTTTCGCGGCCCGATGGCCAAGCCGCACCGCATGTGGCTGCTTGTGGCGACGCTGTTGTGCGCCGCGGCGGTACCGTCATGGAGCCATGAACTGCTGCTTGGTGGCGCGGGCCTGATCGCAGTGGGTTCGGCGTTGACCTGCCTCACGCGCAGCCGCGCGATCACCTTGCGCCTGCGTGCTGGCGATACGGCATGATCGTCTCGCATGTGCTGGTCGGACTGGTACGTCTGCTGGTGGGCGCGCATGCGCGCTGGATCGGTTGTGGCCCATCGCCAGCGCAACGGATCTACTTCGCCAACCATTCCAGCCACCTCGATACGCTGGCCTTGTGGTCGGCGCTGCCACCAGCCCTGCGTGCCACCACGCGGCCGGTGGCGGCACGCGATTACTGGGGCCGGGGCGGTATCCGCGGTTTCATCGCCGATCACGGCTTTCACGCCGTATACATCGAGCGTGACCGCAGCCGCTGCGAAGGCGACCCACTGCAACCGCTGCGGGATGCGCTGGACACCGGCGAGTCACTGATCATCTTCCCCGAAGGCACCCGTAGCCAGCAGCCGCTGCCGCAGCCTTTCAAGGCCGGGTTGTTCCATCTGGCGCGCGACTACCCACAAGCGGAACTGGTGCCGGTCTACCTGGACACGCTGCACCGAAGCATGCCCAAGGGCAGCCTGCTGCCGGTGCCGCTGACCTGCGTGGTGCGCTTTGGCGAGCCGCTGCGATTGCAGGCGAATGAAGACAAGGACGATTTTCTGCAGCGCGCCCGCGCGGGGGTGGTGGTACTGGCATGACGGCACAGGAAAAATTCTGGTGGGTGATGGGCGGCGTGCTGGCGCTGTTGCTGCTGGCCAGCACGATCGGCTGGTGGCTGGGACGGCGGGCGCCGCTCGACAAGCGCGAGGTGATCGACAACCTCAACGCACGCATCCGCGCCTGGTGGTGGTGGATGGCCGCGCTGCTGTGCGCCTGTTTCGTGCTGGGTCGTGTTGCCACGCTGGTGTTCTTTGCGTTGGCCTCGTTCTTCGCGCTGCGCGAGTTCGTCACCCTCACGCCGACCCACCGCGGCGACCACCTGCCGCTGGTGTTGTGCTTCTACCTGGCCATCCCATTGCAGTACTGGCTGATCGGCATCGACTGGTACGGACTGTTCGCCATCTGCATTCCGGTCTACGGCTTCCTGCTGCTGCCGGCGATCACCGCGCTGGATGGCGATATCGAGAACTTCCTCGAACGCACGACCAAGATCCAGTGGGGGCTGATGCTTACGGTGTACTGCGTCAGTTACGCGCCGGCCGTGTTGCTGCTGCACATCCCCGGCTACCAGGGACAGAGTCTGTTGTTGATGCTTTACCTGTTGCTGGTGGTGCAGATCAGCGACGTGCTGCAATACGTGTTCGGCAAGCTGTTCGGCCGGCACAAGCTCGCGCCCCGGGTGAGTCCGTCCAAGACGGTCGAGGGCCTGGTCGGCGGCGGTCTTGTGGCCACCGCGATCGGCGCCTGCCTGTGGTGGATCACCCCATTCACGTTCTGGGGTTCGGCCGGCATGTCGCTGGTGATCGTGCTGGCCGGCTTCCTCGGCGGACTGGCCCTGTCGGCGGTCAAGCGCAGCATCGGCGCCAAGGACTGGGGCAGCATGATCGAAGGCCACGGCGGCATCCTCGACCGGCTCGATTCGGTAACCTTCGCCGCGCCGATCTTCTTCCACATCGTGCACTACGCTTACATGTGATCCTGCTCGCGATAAGGCGACAGCAAGCCCGGTTCATCGAACAACCCCGCCGGCAATTGGTAACGTGGCTCGCGGCCAGCCGCGATCAGTTCACGAATACGCGTAGCCGAGATTTCCAGCGGGGTGACCGACAGCGCGACTACGCGGCCTGCCGGCACCGACTGCAACGCGGTGGGGTTGTCCACCCAGCGAGCGCCGATCTCCCGCTGCAGTTCCTCCGGCAGCGCGGTCTGCTTGCCTGGCCGGCTGAGGACGCCGATGTGGGCCAACGCGAACAGTCGCTGCCAGTCGTGCCAATCCGGCAACCCGGCGAACGCATCGGCGCCGAGCAGCAGGACCAGCGGGCGACCGCCGTGCTCGGTGCGCAGGTCGACCAGGGTATCGATCGTGTAGGAAGGTCCGCTGCGCGCCAGCTCGCGCGCATCCAGGATCAGGCGCGACTGGTCGCGCAACGCGACCTGCAGCATCGCCAGCCGTTGTGGCGCGCTGGCGATCGGTGGCGGACGATGCGGCGGCATGCCGGACGGCATCATCAGCACATCGGCATCGAGCAGTTCGGACGCTTCCCAGGCCACGCACAGATGGCCCAGATGAATCGGATCGAAGGTGCCGCCGAAGATGGCCAGCGGTTTCACGCCAGCGCCCTGGCTGCGCGCGGCTCGGCGATGGCCGCGATCAGCCGCTCGGCCTCCAGCCAGGCATCGCCGGTTTCGCGCCCCTTGGCCATGCGGTCGATCCGCGCGGCACGCGCCAGACATTGCAGCCAGTGTTCGCGCGGCGCGCGGCGCAGCGCCTGGCGGAACATCTGCTCGCGCGACTGCCACAACCGCTCGGCCTTGGCCTGCGCCGCGAAGTTCTGTGCATTGGCCAGACGCAGCGCCAATTGCAACTGATTGACCAGCCAGCCCATCAGCGCAATCAACTCGTCGCCCTCGGCACGCAGACCGGCCAGCACGCGCAGCGCTCGCGCCGCGTCGCCGGAAAAGGCTGCATCGACGAGCTTGAAGACATCGTAGCGTGCGCTGTCGGCGACGAGGTTTTCCATCTCGGCCGCGTCGATACGACCCTCGCCGTGCAGCACCAGCAGTTTGTCGATTTCCTGCGCCGCGGCGAGCAGGTTGCCTTCGACCCGCTCGGCCAGCAGCGCCACGGCATCCGCCGTGGCGGTGAGTCCGCGCGAAGCGAGGCGCGCGCCGATCCATGCACTCCACTCATGTGGCCTTGGCGCGTTGAGTACCACCATGGTGCCACTGGCGTCGAGCTTCCGGCTCCAGGCGCCGTCGTGCTTGCTGCTCCATTCGAGTGCGGTGATCAGCAAGGTGACATCCGGCGGCGGATCCGCGCAATACGCATTGATCGCCTTGGCGCCATCGATGCCGGGCCGCCCGGTGGGCAGGCGCAGGTCTATCAGCCGGCGACTGGCGAACAACGACATGCTGGCGCCAGCGCGGGCCAGATCGTTCCAGTCGAAATGCTGGTTGACTTCGAGCACCTCGCGTTCGCCGTAGCCGAGCTTCCTGGCTTGCGCACGCAGCGCATCGGCTGCCTCCAGCACCAGCAACTCGTCGCCGGCAAGCAGGTAGACCGAATCCAGCCGATCCGCCGCCAGCGCCTTCGACCACTGGTTCGCGCTGAGCGGCATCAGTGCGCGCTGGGCTGCGCTGCCGGATGATGTCCGGCCGCCTGCAGGCGGAACAGGATGGCTTGCACCATGTCACCGTCGAGACTTTTCTGAATCTGCTCGACCTGCGAGGCATTGCCGACCGTATTGCTGGCGTCGTAGCTGTATTCGCGCGACATGTTGATGGTCTGCAGCGGCACCAGGGTCTGGCCGGCGGCATCGTTGACGCCGAATCGCACCGTGTAGTGGACGGCATATTCGCTGATACGCGCATAGCCGCCCGAGGTCAGCGTGTCGCTGCTGAATCTGGCGGTCGGCACATTGAGCTCGGCTACGTCCGGGCCGCCTTCATCCTCGACCGTGGCGCCGGCGTTTTCCAGCGCACGCGCCAGCTGGCGCTGGAAGTTGCTGCCGCCGTTGACCGTGAGGTGCATCCGCTGCATCGACGCCGGAAGGTCGGCATTCTGGCGCAGGTGAAAGCCGCAGGCATTAAGCGCCAGGGCAATGAGCAGTACCAGCGGGAGCTGGATCCGGCGCGCGTTGATGGAGCTCATGGGGTCATCCTGCGACGATGTTGACGATCTTGCCCGGCACCACGATAACCTTGCGCACGGTCATGCCTTCGAGGAAATGCATTACCTGCGGTTGCGCGCGGGCCAGCGCCTCGGCCTCGTCCTTCGAGGCGTTGGCCGGCAACTCGATGGTAGCGCGCAACTTGCCGTTGATCTGCACCGCCAGGGTTGCCGTGTCGCGCACCAGCGCGGTCGGGTCGGGCTGCGGCCAGGGCTGGTCTTCCAGTACCGTGGGTGCATGGCCGAGCACCTGCCACAGCGCGTGGCTGATGTGCGGCACCACCGGGTTGAGCAGCAACACCATCGCTTCCAGTGCCTCGTGGCGCACCGCATGGCCCGGCTCGCTGGTGTCGTTGAACTTGTTCAGCGCATTGAGCAATTCCATCAATGCGGCGATCGCGGTGTTGAACGCGTGGCGTCGACCGAGATCGTCACCGACCTTCTGGATGGTCTCGTGCAGCTGGCGGCGCATGGCTTTTTGCGCGGGATCCAGAGTTGCGGAGTCGATGGTTCCCCGACCGTGCTCCCTTCCGTCCGCGGCCATGGTCTTTATCATGGGGTGGTCAGGGCCGGACGCGTGTGCAGTGACTTCGCGCCAGAAACGCTTGAGGAAGCGCGCCATGCCCTCGACGCCCGCCTCGTTCCACTCCAGCGACTGCTCCGGCGGCGCGGCGAACATCGAGAACAGGCGCACCGTATCGGCGCCGTACTTGCCGACCATCGACTGTGGATCGACGCCATTGTTCTTGGACTTGGACATCTTCTCGGTGCCGCCGACCTGCACCGGCTGGCCATCCGACTTGAGCACGGCGCCAGTGACATGTCCCTTGTCGTCGCGATGGATCTCGACGTCGGCGGGGTTGATCCATTCCTTCGAGCCGTCCGGTTTGTCGCGGTAGAAGGTCTCGGCGATCACCATGCCCTGGCACAGCAGGTTGGTGGCCGGTTCATCCGAGTTGACCAGGCCTTCGTCGCGCAGCAGCTTGTGATAGAAACGGAAATACAGCAGGTGCAGGATGGCGTGTTCGATGCCGCCGATGTACTGGTCCACCGGCAACCAGTAATTGGCGCGTTCGTCCACCTGGGTGGCGGCGCCGGGGCTGGTGTAGCGGGCGTAATACCAGCTCGACTCCATGAAGGTGTCGAAGGTGTCGGTTTCACGCTCGGCCGCACCACCACAAGTCGGGCAGGTGGTCTTGCGCCACGCCGGATCGGACTTGATCGGCGACTGCACTCCGGAGAACGCGACGTCTTCGGGCAGCAGCACCGGCAACTGGTCTTCGGGCACCGGCACGTCGCCACACTTGCCGCAACGGATCACCGGGATCGGGCAGCCCCAGTAGCGCTGCCGACTAACGCCCCAGTCGCGCAGCCGCCAGTTGACGCGACGGGCGCCTGCGCCTTCGCGCTCGAGCCGCGCGCCCAGCGCCACCAGTGCCTGGTCGAAATCCATGCCGTCATATTCGCCGGAATTGACCAGCACGCCGCGCTCGGTCCAGGCGGCGACCTCCATGATGCGACGTTCGAATTCCTCCACCTCGCGCAATGGCGCGGAAACGTCCTGCACATTGATGTCGCGGCCTTCCAGCGCGGCCAGCATGGGGTCCTTGCCGACGCCCAGCGACAGGTCATGCCGGATCTGCTTCAACGCGGCGACCACCGCGCCGTCGACGATCACCATCTTGATCGGCAGGCTGTACTTTTGCGCAAACTCCCAGTCGCGCTGGTCGTGCCCGGGTACCGCCATCACTGCGCCGGTGCCATAGCCCATCAGCACGAAGTTGGCCACCCAGATCGGCACCCGCTCGCCGCTGATCGGGTGGATCGCGCACAGGCCGGTGTCCATGCCGCGCTTGTCCTGGGTCTCCAGCTCGGCTTCGGAAACGCCGCCGTGCTTGAGCTCGGCGATGAAGGCCGCCAGCTTGTCATTGTCCCCTGCCGCCTTGAGCGCCAACGGATGCTCGGCGGCGATCGACAGGAAGGTCACGCCCATCAGCGTGTCCGGCCGCGTGGTGAACACGCTCAGCGGCTCGCCCTCGCCTTCCAGCGCAAAGTGGATTTCCAGCCCCTCGCTGCGCCCCAGCCAATTGCGCTGCATGGTCTTGACCGCATCGGGCCAGCCCGGCAACGCGTCGAGACCGTCCAGCAATTCCTGGGCGTAGTCGGTGATCTTGAGGAACCACTGCGGAATCTCCCGCTTTTCCACCAGCGCGCCAGTGCGCCAGCCGCGGCCATCGATCACCTGCTCGTTGGCCAGCACGGTCTGGTCGACCGGGTCCCAGTTCACCACCGAATTCTTGCGGTAGGCCAGACCCTTTTTCATCAGGCGCACGAACATGCGCTGCTCGTGCACGTAGTAGTCGCTCTGGCAGGTGGCGAACTCGCGCGACCAGTCGAACGCATAACCCATCGCCTGCAGCTGCGTGCGCATGTGCTCGATGTTGGCGTAGGTCCACTTGGCCGGCGCGGTGTGGTGCTTGATCGCGGCATTTTCCGCCGGCAGGCCGAACGCATCCCAACCCATCGGCTGCAGCACGTTCTTGCCGTTCATGCGCTGGTAGCGGCTGATCACGTCGCCGATGGTGTAGTTGCGCACATGCCCCATGTGCAGCGCCCCGGACGGGTACGGGAGCATCGCCAGGCAGTAGAACTTTGGTCGGGCCGAGTCCTCGGTCACCTCGTACGCGCGTTGCGCATTCCAGTACTGCTGTGCCGCGGCCTCCACGACCTGCGGACGATAGGCAGTTCCATCGGACTCGGGGGAAGTGGGGGCTTGGTTGTCCTGCATGATGTCGGTGCCATGAAGCGGAGGGTGCAGCCCGGCGCAAACCGGCTGCGGTGGACTGGGCAGACTAGCCTAGCGCGGGCCGGCCGCCAAGCCGCATGCGCTCAATCATGGAGCGCAGCTCGCGCCCTGGCCGGCCGCAAGCAAGCGCGCCACGCCGGCCACCTGCGTGGCCAATTGGCCCAGTGCGCGCTGGTGGCCCTGCACCAGAGCGTCGTAGCCCGGCCCGACGGATTCGCGGATATGGCTGTTGCAAGCCATGAATGCGGGCTTCGCGCCATGCAGCAGGCGTACGCTCCACACCCCCTCGATCAGGGCATGGCTGCCAGGCTGCGAATCGAAACGACGCAGCTCCAGGGTGACCTGCAGCACCGGCTGGTCGCCGGAGGACAACCCGGAAACGTTGTGCCCGGGTAGTTCGCGCGCCAGATTGGCGGACAGTGCACCACGCACCTCGTCGGTCAGCGGAGCGATCCAGCGCTCACCCTCGAGCAGGGCCATGCTCTGGCCACCCTCACGCACGACCAGTTGCGGCTGGTCGACCTGCGCCGGCACGCTGACCGGCAGCACCTCGAACGCCATCGGCGCCGCCGCAGTCTCGGGCGTGGCGGCGGCCGGCGGCAACAGGGTGTAGTAGTGGATCGGCGCCGAGGCGCAGGCAGCCAGCAACAGGGTGGCCGCGGCCGCCAGGAGCGGCCAGGCGTGGCGAATCATGGTTTGTCTCCCGGTTTCGGCTGGCTCGGCGGCTCCTGCCGGGCGGGTGGCGGATCGGCCCGGCGCCCGCGCAACAGGGCTTCTGGATGACCGCCCAGATAATCGGAGAGCACACGCAGCGAACGCGCCATGCGTTGCACCTGTTCCAGCGTGGCGCCGAGGTTGCGCTGCAGCGGGGAATCACCCGAAAGCGCCTCGTCGGCGGTACCCAGGGTCTTCTGTACACCCTGCAAGGTGTCCTTGAAAGCCGGCAAGGTCTCTGCGTTGACCTGCTTCAAGGTGATGTTGAGCCCGGCCAGGGTCTGGTCCAGGTTCTTGCCGATGCTGTCGAATGGCACCTTGTCGAGTTTGTCGACGATCTCCGCCAGCTGATCCTGCAGTTTGTCGAAACTGCCGGATGCGGTCGGTATCGTCAACGGTCTTTCCGCGGGATCGAATGCAACCTTGGCAGCATGCGGCACGAAGTCCAGCGCCACATACAGCTGCCCCGTAAGCAGGTTGCCGGTACGCGCCTGCGCGCGCAGACCGTGGGCGATAAACCCTCCCATCATGCGCGACAGGTCAGGGGTCTCGCCACGTGCCCTGGCCATGGCCTCGAGCTTCTCGTAGGCGTTGCCCAGCCGTTGTGGATAAATCACGGCGCCGACCAGCACCGGGAATTTCTGCGCTTTCTCGTCGTAGTCCAGGCGTACCGAGACCACCTTGCCGACATTGATGCCGAGGAACTCCACCGGCGCATCCACCGCCAGCCCGCGCACCGACTGCGCAAAGCGCATGCGGATGAAATGCGGCTCGCCATCCGGTGGGGCCAATGCGGTGACGCGATCGCCAAACAGCGTGAAAGTGGTGTCTTCAGGTGCCCGTGTGCTGTCATGCGGCCCCGGCGAATCCTGGAACGCCACCCCACCGGCGAGCACGGCCGCCATCGACTGTGTATTGAGCTTCAATCCGTTCGCACCGACCGACAGGTCCACGCCGCTGGCATTCCAGAAACGGCTGGATCGGGTCACGAAGCGGTCGTTCGGCCCGTCGACGAAAATATGCAGCGACACGCCCTTGCCATCGTTGTCCAGCGCATAGGAAGCCACGCGGCCGACCTGGATGCGCCGATAGTAGACCGGCGAACCGATATCCAGCGAGCCGAGGTCGTCGGCATGCAGCACGAAACTGCGTCCGAGCGCGCCATGGTTGACCACAGGGGGTGTTTCCAACCCGTTGAATTCTTCCTGCGGCCGGTTCGACTCGCCGACATCCGCGCCAATGAACGCACCGGAAAACAAGGTGTCGATACCGGACACCCCGCCCAGGCCGATGCGTGGGCGCACCACCCAATAGCGGGTGCCCTCGGTGGCGAACCCCTTCGCACTCTTCTCCAGCGCCACCACCACCAGCACATGGCTGCGGTCATCGCTGAGGCGGATCTTCTTGACTCGCCCGATCACCACGTTCTTGTATTTCACCGGGGTCTTGCCGGCGTCCAGCCCTTCGGCGCTCTGGAAGCTGACGGTGATCTGCGGGCCAACCTGCAGCCAGTTGTGAATCACCAGCGAAAGGCCCACCAGCGCCGCCAGCGCCGGGACCAGCCAGATCAGCGACTCCGTGAACCGGCGCTGCCTCACCACCGGCCGTGGCAACTCGCCGCGCGACGGCTGGCCTTGTTCGATGTGGCTGTCTTCAGTCATCGGTGTTCCTGCCATCCCAGATCAATCGCGGATCGAAACTTATCGAGGCGAGCATGGTGAGCACCACGGTAAGCCCGAAAAAAATCACGCCGGGCAACGGCTCGACCCGGCTGAATACGCTGAAGCGCACCAGCGCGGTCAACAAGGCCACCACGAAGACGTCCAGCATCGACCAGTAACCGATGAACTCGACCAGGCGGTAGAGCTTCGCCCGTTGCGACCGGGCCCAGTTGCTGCCGCGCTGGCTGCTGACCAGCAGCATGCCCAACGCCAGGAACTTCAGCATCGGCACCACGATGCTGGCAGTGAACACGATCACGGCCAGGCCCGGCGAGCCCTTCACCCACAGCTCGACTACGCCGCTGATGATGGTGTTGTCGTCGATCTCGCCCAAGCTGGCAGTGCGCATGATCGGCAGCACATTCGCCGGAATGTACAGTATGAAGCCGGCGCTCAGCAGCGCCCAGGTGCGCGCGTAGCTGTTCGGTTTGCGCCGACGCAAGGTGGAGCCGCAACGCGGGCAGGCCATTGCGTCCTCCACGCCGTCACCATCGAGTCGCTCGTCGCCTGGCACGTTGCGGCAAACCAGACCGCACACCCGGCATCCGATCACGCCCAGATCGACGGCACGCGGCAGGTGGTTCATGCGCCTGGCTCCGGCGTCTGGTCCCACAACTGGCGCATGTCCACCCCGGAAAAAATGGTGATCAGCAGGGTCAATGCGCCGTAGGCGTAGATCCCCGGATCGGCTACCACATCGAAAAAGTCGTGCGCCTTGACGATGGCCACCAGCGCGCCGAGCACGAACACCTCGCTCATGGTCCACGGCCCGATCCGGTGCAAGGCCACCATCAACGGCGCGAAACCCGGTGCGCGCCGACCGACACGGGCAAACCACAGCAGCCAGCCCATCACCAGCATCTTGGTCATCGGAAAAAAGAACAAGGTGGCGGCCGCCAGGACCGATACCACCTGTGCATCCTCCCGCCACATGGTGACGATCATGCCCCACAACGTGGTGGCACTGTACTGGCCGTTCAGGCCCAGAGTGAAGATCGGCCATATATTCGCCTGCACGAACACGATCGTCGACGTCAGGATCAGGGCCAGCAGCGCGTTGACGGTCAGCGCGCGATGACGGTCGAGCTCGGCGCCACAGCGCACGCAACGCGCCACCTGGCCGCGCTCGAGCGGGCGCCGCCGGAAGACGGTGTCGCAGTGCTCGCAGATCAGCAGCGCTTCGGACGAGCTCGCATGCATGCAACCGGTAGCGTGTTCCAGGGTGGTCATCGGTGGATTCTCGCAAATCCATCGTGAACGCGCTGGTCTGTTCGGGCAGCGTGCTTGATATGCTGGGTATCGCCCTGATCTGAAACCCCGTATTTCCCCTGCCGGAGCCTTCCGTGACCGAAGCTACCACTACCCATGTTTTTGACATCGTCCAGGAGACCTTCGAAGCGCAGGTGCTGCAGGCCTCGATGGAAACCCCGATCCTGGTGGATTTCTGGGCGGCCTGGTGCGGACCGTGCAAGTCGCTGGGACCGACCCTGGAGAAGCTGGCCGCCGAGTTCAACGGCGGCTTCCGGCTGGGCAAGGTCGATGTCGACGCCCAGCAGGAACTGGCGGCGATGTTCGGCATCAAGAGCATCCCCACGGTGATGCTGGTCAAGGAGGGCCAGGTCATCGACGGCTTTGCCGGCGCGCTACCGGAAGGCCAGTTGCGCGAATTCCTGGCCAAGCACGTGCAACCGCTGGAGGGTGATCCAGCCGAGGCGGAGGGCGAGGACACCATCGAAGAGACGCCCGAGGCGGCGATCAATCGCATACAGCAGGCGATCGCCGCCGAGCCGGCCAAGGCTGAACTCAAGCTCGAGCTGGCGCTGGCTCTCATGCGCGCCGGACAGGCCGATGCGGCCAGGACCGAGCTGGACGCCCTACCCGCCAACCTCGCCACCGATGCGCGGGCACAGCGCCTGCGCAGCGAACTCGAACTCGCGCATGCCGCACAGGAAGCCCCCGAGGTGGTCGAGTTGCAGCAGCGCATCGAAGCCAACCCCGAAGACTGGTCCGCCCGCGACCTGCTCGGGGTGCGACTGCTGCATGAAGGCGACGCCGAAGGCGGCCTCGAACAGTTCCTCACCATCCTGCAAAAGGCCCGCGACTGGAACGACGGCCAGGCGAAGAAGCGCCTGCTGGCCGCGTTCGCCACGCTGGACGATGCCGAACTGGTGGCGCGGTATCGGCGACGGATGGCGTCGATGTTGTTTTAAATCGGGAATCGGAAGAGCGGCTTCTTGAGGCATGACCATCTGCTCCGCCGTGTCGTGCGTCGAGATATGTTCTGTAAGGGGAGGATCGGGGGCGACTGTGGCGCTCAGGATCCCGTCTCCCTTCCCTCGTACAGCTCTGTCTCTTGATCACATCTCGCATTGATGCCGAAGGGCCGGCGGGCAGTGCCCGCCCTACAACCGCCACGCCGTAGGGCGGGCACTGCCCGCCGCTCTCGTCACGGTATTCAATCGAGACCCGATCAAGAGACCCCGCACAGCGGGCGAACGTGCCGAAGCCGGATGGGCGCTCTTGATCTTTGTCCGGCATGGCAAAACGTACCCTCTGTCCTCCAGGCCGCCTGCACTTGTCCCAGCCCCGTGGCTCGCCCTTCGGGCAGCATCCGCCGCAAACATCATCGATCCTGCCGATGTTTCCCGCTTTGCGAGAGACCCGAATGCACCGTCTCCCAGCTACCGCAGGATTCGAGAAGGGAATAGCGAGTTGATTTCCAGCCTCACTTGGCGGCATCAATAAGGAACATTCCGGCAACCCGAGCGCCCCCAATGCGTGCCAGCACCTTCCGCCGTCTGCTCAATCTGTGGCCACCGTTCCTGATCAATTCGATCCGGGTGCAGTCGCTCAGCGACGACTACGCCGAGGCGAAGGTGGTACTGCGGCTGCGGCCATGGAACCGCAACTACGTGAGGAGCCAGTTCGGCGGCAACCTGTTCGCGATGGTCGATCCGTTCTGGATGCTGCTGGTGATGCACCAGTTGGGCAACGATTACTACGTGTGGGACAAGGCCGGCGCCATCGACTTCGTGGCGCCGGGCTACGAGGACGTCTACGCCCATTTCAAGCTGGAACCGGGCGTGGTCGACGAACTGCGCGCGGCGGCCGCGGGTGGCGAGAAAGTGCTGCGCTGGTTCGAGACCGAGGTCAGCACCGCCTCCGGCAAGATCATCGCGGTGGTGCGCAAGCAAGTCTATGTGCGATTGAAGCCGCGGGCACGCTGACAGGGCAAGCCCACTCCTGTTCGAAACGTGAAATTTCAGCGAGTGCAGCTTCCACTTTCTGCAAGCTGCGGCCCGCGGCGTTGTCATCGATCCTGCGTGCCATGCCTGCGCGTCACAGCCGCCACACCACCAGCACCACGCCCACCACCCCGACGAGGCCGCTGCCGATCGCCCAGTAGAAAAATCCCGGCGACCACAGATCGAACCCGTACCACGCCAGATTCATCCACAGCACGGGAATCCACACAAAGCAGCCGAGGATGGCGTTGACTGGCGCCTCCACCCTTGCGCGCCATGCGCGAAGCTCGGCCAGTTGGCGTTGGATAAGCAGCCCGGGAGCGGCATGATCGATGCGTTGAATCAGATCACTACTGTCCGGTTAAATGACCGACGCCAGGCTCGAGATCAAGCGTTGGTGCGGCTTGCGAGCCGTTTTGAGGTGGTGTCGATTTGAATGTGATTTGCCAAGAATGGCGTAGTTTCCCGGAGCTGACAGCCTCGGG
>JACDJC010001240.1_pt1 | contig 23197 bp, 23 predicted proteins | sample 7454191 | NCBI WGS metagenome assembly JACDJC01 (sample SAMN14253291, study PRJNA609438) | sludge metagenome | isolation source: sludge after 25d culture with pyrite and EDTA | collected 2018-12-20 | reverse complement strand
TTCTGGCGGGACTTGGGCAGCAGGCGCTGCGCCGCGCCGGCCTCGTCGATGACGTCGATGGCCTTGTCGGGCAGGAAGCGGTCATTGATGTGGCGCGCCGAGAGCTCGGCCGCCGCGGTGATGGCGGCCGACGAATAGCGCACGCAGTGGTGCGCTTCGAAGTGGCCCTTGAGGCCGCGCAGGATCTCGATGGTTTGCGCGACCGTGGGTTCGGCGACGTCGATCTTCTGGAAGCGGCGCGACAAGGCGTGGTCTTTTTCGAAGATGCCGCGGTATTCGTTGTAGGTGGTGGCGCCCAGGCATTTCAGCTGCCCGGACGACAGCGCCGGCTTGAGCAGGTTGGAGGCGTCCAGCGTGCCGCCGGACGCCGAGCCGGCGCCGATCAGCGTGTGGATTTCATCGATGAAGAGCACCGCGTTGCGGTTGTCCTTCAGGCATTTGAGCACGCCTTTCAGGCGCTGTTCGAAGTCGCCCCGGTACTTGGTGCCGGCCAGCAGCGCGCCCATGTCGAGCGCGTAGACTTCGGCGTCGGCCAGGATGTCGGGGACGTCGCCCTTGGTGATGCGCCAGGCCAGCCCTTCGGCGATGGCCGTCTTGCCCACGCCGGCCTCGCCCACCAGCAGCGGATTGTTCTTGCGCCGGCGGCACAGCACCTGGATGACGCGCTCGACTTCGTGCTCGCGGCCGATGAGCGGGTCGATGCGCCCGCTGCGGGCCTCGGCGTTGAGGAAGGTGGCGTACAGTTCCAGCGGGGACTTCTGCTGGTCGGACTTGGGCTCGGCCTCGGCCGCCTGGGCCTTGGGCGGCTCGACGGGCGGCTCTTCCGCGGCCTTGGTGATGCCGTGCGACAGGTAGTTCACCACGTCCAGGCGCGTCACCCCCTGCTGCTGCAGGAAATACACCGCGTGGGAATCCTTTTCGCCGTACATGGCGACCAGCACGTTGGCGCCGGTGACCGTGTTCTTGTTGGAATTGCCGGACGAGACGTGCATGATGGCGCGCTGGATCACGCGCTGGAAGCCGAGCGTCGGCTGGGTGTCGACTTCGTCCTCGCCGGGGAACACCGGCGTGTTTTCATTGATGAATTTGCGCAGTTCCTGGCGCAAGGTTTCGATGTTGGCCGAGCAGGCGCGCAGCACTTCGGCCGCGGCGGCGTTGTCCAGCAGGGAGAGCAACAAGTGCTCCACCGTAATAAATTCATGTCGCGCGCTGCGGGCCTCGACAAAGGCCATGTGCAGGCTGACTTCAAGTTCTTCGGAGATCACGCTTCCTCCATTACATATCGGAGCGGACAAACAATTCGATAAATCCTATTCTATGACTAAATCGACCTTGCGTATCAACATTAATTGAAAACCAACATAACCCTTACTATACATGGACTGCGGCGGTGTTGCGCGGCGTCCGCGCCACGGCGTCAGGCGTCGGGAGCGGGCTCCATGACGCACTGCAAGGGATGCTGGCGGGCCTGGGCCATTTGGCGGACCATCTCCACCCGGGTGGCGGCGATGTCCCGGGGGTACACCCCACAGACTCCGCGCCCTTCGTGGTGCACCTTCAGCATGATGCGGGAAGCTTCTTCCTCGCTTTTACCGAAAATGCGCTGCAATACATTGACGACGAATTCCATGGGCGTGTAGTCGTCGTTCAGCAGGACCACCTGATAGAACGGCGGCGGCGCAAGCTTGGAGGACTGGCGGTCCAGAACCGTATCGCGCTGGTTTTCGATCTGAGTAGCCATGTCAAATACTAGTGGTTTCCATAGTTGACTATGTTAGGGTAAATTGCGCATTATCGTACTATTCTGAGTGCCTGGAAGTCCGTTGCATGCCAGAATCTAAAGGCTAAAGGTAACCCCTTTGTAGTCGAGTTTCAATTTAACACTATAGTCGAGAGGCAGTCCGCATGTCTGATTCAACCGCAACCTCCACGCCAGGGGATACGCAAAAGCTGACCGGAACCGTCAAATGGTTCAATGATGCGAAAGGTTTCGGATTCATTACCCCCGATAATGGGGGCGAAGACCTTTTCGCACATTTTTCTTCCATACAAATGAACGGCTTCAAGACCCTGAAAGAAGGTCAGAAAGTCGCTTTCGAGATCGCACAGGGACCCAAAGGCAAGCAAGCGCTCAACATCACCGCCGCCTGAACACCGTTGTGGAAGGCAGGCATTCGGCATCAATAACAATGTATAAATTGTATCGATCTACAGGGCTTCCATGCCCTGTTTTTTTTGGCGCCCTCGCCCTGGCCTTGTGCGCTTGCCTTATGGCCGCCGCGGCCGCCGCCGCCCAGGGCATGCTGCTGCCCACCACCGAACTGCGCGTGGGGCCGCACAAGGTGCATGCGGAAGTGGCCGCCACCGACGCCAGCCGCGCCCGCGGCCTGATGGGCCGGCCCTCGCTCCCGCCGGACCACGGCATGCTGTTCGTGTTCGACGCCCCCAGCACGACCTGTTTCTGGATGAAGAACACGCCCCTGCCGCTTTCCATCGCCTTCATCGACGAAGACGGCATCATACTGAACCTCGAGGACATGCGGCCTTTCGACGAATCCAGCCACTGCCCCGCCGCGCCCTTCCGCTATGCGCTCGAAATGGAGCAAGGCTGGTTCAAGAGCAATCAGGTCGCCCCGGGCGCCCGGGTCGGCGGACTGCCCCGGCGCTAGGGCCGGGCCCGTCAATACCGTCGATATCAAGAGGCCATGGGGGGCGCGCTGCGCGCCCCATGCTCCGGGCATGCCTCAGACGCGCTCGAGCACCACCGCGATGCCCTGGCCGACCCCGATGCACATGGTGCACAGGGCATAGCGGCCGCCGCTGCGGTGCAGCTGGTTCACGGCCGTGAGCGCGAGGCGGGCGCCGCTGGCGCCCAGGGGGTGGCCCAGGGAAATCGCGCCGCCGTTGGGGTTGACCCGCGGGTCGTTGTCCGCGATGCCCAGCAGCCGCAGCACGGCCAGCCCCTGGGCCGCGAAGGCTTCGTTCAATTCGATGACGTCGATCTGGTCCAGCGACAAGCCGGCCAGGGCGAGCGCCTTCTGGGTGGCGGGCGCCGGCCCGATGCCCATGATGCGCGGCTCGACCCCCGCCGTGGCCATGGCCACGATGCGCGCGCGCGGCGTCAGGCCGTGTTCGCGCGCGGCGGCCTCGGAGGCCACCAGCATGGCGCAGGCGCCGTCGTTGACGCCGGACGCATTGCCCGCCGTGATGGTGCCGTCGGGACGCACGATGGGCTTGAGCTTGGCGAGGGCCTCGAGGGTGGTTTCACGCGGGTGCTCGTCGGTGTCCACGACCAGCGGATCGCCCTTGCGCTGCGGGATGTGCACGGGCGTGATTTCGGCCTGGAAGAAGCCCGCCTTCTGGGCGGCGGCGGTCTTGGACTGGCTGGCCAGGGCGAAGGCGTCCTGGTCTTCGCGGCTGACCTTGAACTGGTCGGCGACGTTCTCGGCGGTTTCGGGCATGGAATCCACGCCGTATTGCGCCTTCATGAGCTTGTTGATGAAGCGCCAGCCTATGGTGGTGTCGTAGATGGCGGCGCTGCGCGAAAACGCGGCGTCGGCCTTGCCCATGACGAAAGGCGCGCGGCTCATGCTTTCGACGCCGCCCGCCAGCATGAATTGGGCGTCGCCCGCGCGGATGGCGCGCGCCGCGGAGCCGAGGGCGTCGAGCCCCGAGCCGCAAAGCCGGTTGATGGTGGCGCCGGGGACTTCGACCGGCAGGCCCGCCAGCAGGGTGGCCATGTGGGCGACGTTGCGGTTGTCTTCGCCGGCCTGATTGGCGCAGCCGTACAGCGCGTCGTCCAGGCGCGCCCAGTCGATGCCGGAATTGCGCTGCATCAGCGCCTTGATGGGAATGGCGGCCAGATCGTCCGCCCGGACCGTGGCCAGCGAGCCGCCGTAGCGGCCGAACGGCGTGCGCACGCCGTCGCAAATAAAAGCTTGAGTCGTCATTTTTGAGCCTGCGAGAACAAAGGAAACCATGACGCGGCGGGCGCATGCATGGCCCTGGCCGCCGAATGGACGAATCTTAGCGCATTCGTTGACGGCACAATGAAAAGAACCGGTGTTTCGTCCGCGCCGTGGTCACTTCGCTGCGGGCGCCGGCATGCCGGCGGGGCATGCCGGGCAGCCATGGGCCGCGCCCGCGCAAGCTGCGCGGCCCAGCGGGGCTTAGCCCAGGTTCGATGCCGCGAACTGCCAGTTGACCAGGTTCCAGAAGCTTTCCAGGTACTTGGGACGCGCGTTGCGGTAGTCGATGTAGTAGGCGTGTTCCCAGACGTCACAGGTCAGCAGGGGGATGTCGGAAGTGGTGAGCGGCGTGGCGGCATTGCTGGTGTTCACGATATCCAGCGAGCCGTCGGGCTTCTTGACCAGCCAGGTCCAGCCCGAGCCGAAGTTGCCGGCCGCGGACTTGTTGAAGGCGTCCTTGAAGCCTTCGACGCTGCCCCATTTGGCCTTGATGCCTTCCAGCAGCGCGCCGGTGGGCTCGCCGCCGCCGTTGGGCGACATGCTGTTCCAGTAGAAGGTGTGGTTCCAGACTTGCGCGGCGTTGTTGAACACGCCGCCCGAGGACTTCTTGACGATTTCTTCGAGGCCGGCGTTTTCGAATTCGGTGCCCGCGATCAGGTTGTTCAGATTGGTGACGTAGGCCTGATGATGCTTGCCGTAGTGGTATTCCAGGGTTTCCTTGGAAATGGTGGGGGCAAGGGCATCAAGCGCGTAGGGAAGAGGGGGAAGCGTAAAAGCCATGGTCGATTTCCTTCAAAAAAAGCCAGTCAGAATGCCAAAAAGCGGGTACGGCGGCCGCCCGGGCGCCGCAAGGCGCCGCCCTACAGCAGGCCGTGCGCCCGAATGACGTTCGCGCGCACGCTGCCACGGGCAAGCTCTACGCCGATTTGCTCGCCAACACTCAAGTCTAACGCATTTTTGACGATTTCCCCGTCCTCCTTCCGGACGATGGCATAGCCGCGGTCCAGAATGCTGCGCGGGCCCAGCGCCTCGAGGGTTTGCGCCAGCGCCAGCAGCCGTTGGCGGCGGCGCTCGAGCAGCCGCCGGGCCGCGTCGGCCAGGGCTTGCCGGCGGTGATTGAGCTCGGACCGCAGGCCCTGCGGCCGGGGCTGGGCATGGGCCAGGCGGGCGCGGACCTTGTCCAGCCGGACGGCCTGCGCCGCCGTCGCCTGCGCCGCCGCCCTGGACAGCCGCTGGCTGAGGCCTTGCAGGTGCAAGGCCTGCCGGCCCAGGCGCTGCTGGGGCGACACCAGCATGGCCGCCGCCCGGTCCAGCCGCAACGAGGCGCGCTCCAGCAGGCGCCGCTGATGGGCGGCCAGCGATGCGAACGCGACCCGGACGGCGCGCGCGCAGGCCTCATGGCTGAGGCAGCAGAGCTCCGCCGCGGCGGTCGGGGTCGGCGCGCGCAAATCGGCCACGAAATCGGCGATGGTGAAATCCGTTTCGTGGCCCACGCCGCTGATCACGGGGATGGGGCTGGCCGCGATGCTGCGCGCCAAGGCCTCGTCGTTGAAGCTCCAGAGGTCTTCGATGCTGCCCCCGCCGCGGACCAGCAGCAGGACGTCGACCTCGGCCCGCGCGACGGCCTGGCGCAAGGCGGCGTCGAGCTTCCCGGCGGCGTCCAGCCCCTGCACCGGCGCCGGATACACGATGACGCGCACATGAGGCGCGCGGCGGGCCATGGCGGTCAGCACATCGCGCAAGGCCGCCGCGGCGAGGGAAGTGACCACCCCGACCGTGGCCGGCATCGCGGGAATGGGCCGCTTGCGCGCCGGGTCGAACAGCCCTTCGCGGGCGAGCTTCTCCTTGAGCGCCAGAAAAGCCTCGTGCAGGTCGCCGCGGCCCGCGCGGCGCATGCTTTCGACCTGCAGCTGGTAGTCCCCGCGCGGCTCGTACAGGGTGACGGTGGCGCGGAATTCGAATTTCTCGCCGGCCTTGGGCACGAAGCCCACCGCCTGGCAGCGCCCGCGGAACATCACCGCCCTGACGCTGGCCCGTTCGTCCTTGATCGAAAAATACCAATGCCCCGACGCGGCCTGCGTGAAGTTGGAGATTTCCCCGCGCACCCAGAGCCGGGAAAAATGCCCTTCCAGCAATTGCCCGACCTGACGATTCAGCTGGCTGACCGTCAAAACCTCATTGGACATGGGCATGTTTTCCCATGAATTCATCTAAAACCTCCGCTATTCTCGCTGCGCTGTCCACAGAGAAATTGGATTTGTCAAATCGATGAAATATCAATCCGATTCCGCGACCAGCTCAAAACCCGCTTTAATTCGGAAGCGCAAGCACTTGATTTAAATCGATTTTTAATAAATTGGTCGATTGATCGCAAATTGACCATTGAACCTCCAGAGCCAGTAAATCATGCCTATCCGGCAACTTGTGCACAGAATTATCCACAGTTTTTGTGGATACCCGCCGCAAAGCCAGCAACCACGCCCTTTTCCATATCGATTGCGGGGCCGCGCCTGCTTTTCCAGCGCACGAACGACCCGATTCGCCGATTGGAGCCCCTGCCGGCGGACGGCCCGCGGGCGGGGAACGCCGTGCAATGCTTCCCGGGCGGGCCTGCGCCGAACGGCCCATGGGACGCCGCTTTTCGGCCGACCGCCGCCCGACGCCCCCGCGCCATCCGGCCGATTGTAAAATGCCGATACGCCGGACCACACTTTACCCCGGGTGGAGACTACCTTGCTTGAAATCATCAACGCCGCCGGATGGCCTGTCTGGCTGCTCATTGCAACCTCCGTCATCGGGCTCGCGCTCGTCATCGAGCGTTTTCTCTCCCTGCGCGCCAGCAAGATCTTCCCTCCCCGCCTGCCCGGCCAGGTGCTGGAACTCCTGCGTCAGAAAAACGACAACCCCGAAGCGGTCATCCGCCTGGCCGGCAACTCGCCGCTGGGCCGCATCCTGGCGGAAGTCCTGATCAACCGGCACGAAAGCCGCCATTACCGGCTGGCGGCGGTGGAAGACGCCGGCAAGGACGTGGCGCATCGCTTGAACCGCCATTTGCCCGCCCTGGGCACCATCGCCGTCGTCGCGCCGCTCATGGGCCTGTTCGGCACGGTCGTCGGCATGATCGAGATCTTCGCTTCGTACACGCCGGCCGGCGGCGACCCGGCCCAGCTGGCCCGGGGCATATCCATCGCCCTCTACAACACCGGCTTCGGCATCATCATCGCCATTCCCGCCCTGATCCTCCATCGCTATTTCCGCTCGCGGGTGGACCACTTCCTGCACCTGATGGAACGTGAAGCCGGCTCGCTGAACCGGCTCATCAGCCGGGAGGCCGAATGAACTTCCGCCGGCGCCTGCCCGACGACGAGCTGGAGATCAACCTGATCCCGCTCATCGACGTCCTGCTGGTCATCCTGATCTTCCTGGCCGCCACCACCTCGTTCACGCGCTACCAGCAGATGAAGGTGTCATTGCCCGAGGCCCGGGCGGACGCATTGGCCGAACCCGAAGCGCTGAATATCGCCATCAGCCAGGAAGGCCTGTACGCGCTGGAGGGCCGGCTGCTGCCCGGCACCACGGCCGCCGACATCGCGCAGGCGCTCGCGGCGGCCGCGGAAGGCCGGCCGGACGCCGTCCTGGTCATCAACGCCGACGCCCACAGCACCCACGAGTCCGTGCTGCGCGTCATGGAAGCCGCGAGGCAGGCGGGCATCTCGCGCGTCAACTTCGCGACCCGCAGCCCGCGATGAAAGCGCCCGCCGCGCTGGTCCGCGGCCTGCACTCGGCCTGGAGCAAGAAGGGCTGGATCAGCACCCTGCTGCTGCCCCTGTCCTGGATCGCCGCCGCCGCGGTCGCCCGCAAGCGCTCGCGCTACGCGAACCAGCCCGCGCTCACCCATCACTGCGCGATCCCGGTCGTGGTGGTCGGCAACATCTATGTGGGCGGCACGGGCAAGACGCCGGTCGTCATCGCCCTGCTCCAGGCACTGCAGGCGCGCGGCTGGCGTCCGGGCGTGGTCAGCCGCGGATACGGCGTCAAGCTGGGCGAGCGCGCCAGGACGGGGCAAGGCGAGCTGGCGGCCGACCGCTACGGCGACGAGCCCGCCCTGATCGCCCGCGCCACGGGCGTGCCCGTCAGCGTCCATCCCGACCGCCCGGAGGCCGCAAGGCGGCTGCAGCGCGATTTTCCTCAGGTCGACATCATCGTCGCCGACGACGGGCTGCAGCATCTCGCCCTGGGCCGCGACCTGGAGATCCTGGTCCAGGACGGCAGGGGCGTCGGCAACGGGCGCATGCTGCCCGCCGGGCCGCTGCGCGAACCCGCCGACCGCCTGCGCTATGTCGACGTCATCGTCACCAACCTGTCCGCCGGCCAGCCCGGTCCCGCGCCGGTGGACAGCCCGGCGCGGCAGGTCGCCATGCGCCTCGCGCCGGCCGCGGTGGAGCGGCTCGTGTCCGGCGAGACCCTGAGCTGGCCCGACTGGCTGGCCGAGCACGGCGGCGAGCCCGCCGCCGCCGTCGCCGGCATAGGGCGGCCGGACCGGTTCTTCGACATGCTGCGCCATCACGGCCTGGAATTGAGCCGCGCGCTCTCGCTGGAGGACCACGCCGATTACGCCGAATCGCCCTTCGCCGGCCTGACGGCGCCGGCCATCCTGATCACGGGCAAGGACGCCGTGAAATGCGGCCGCTTCCAGGACCCGCGCCTGTGGGTCGTGCACGCGGAGCCGCGCTTTTCCGATCCCGGCTGGCTGGACCACGTACACGACATGCTGCGCATGATCGCCCGCCACAAGGCCTCGGTGGCCCAGCGGCGCCGCGGCGATTAAACTCCTCTTTTATCCGAACACTATTGGAGCCCGGCATGGAATCCCGCCTGCTTGAAATACTGGTCTGCCCTCTTTGCAAAGGCCGCCTGCATCACGACCGCGACCGCCATGAACTGATCTGCCGCGCCGACAAGCTCGCCTTCCCCATCCGCGACGGCATTCCGGTCATGCTCGAGAACGAAGCGCGCGACCTGCGCCAGGCCGCCGCGCACGGCGACCCCGCCAGCGGCCAGCCGGAACAGGCATGAGCTTCATCGCCGTCATCCCCGCGCGCGCGGCCTCCACCCGCCTGCCCGACAAACCCCTGCTGGACATCGGCGGCAAGCCCATGGTGGTGCGCACGGCCGAACAGGCGGCGCGCTCGCGCGCGGCGCGCGTGGTCGTGGCGACCGACGACGAGCGCGTCGCCGCCGCCGCCCGCCGGCACGGCATCGAAGCGCTACTGACGCGCGGCGACCACCCCACCGGCACCGACCGCCTGGCCGAAGTCGTGCAGCGGCTGGGGCTCGCGCCCGACGCCGTCGTCGTCAACGTGCAGGGCGACGAACCCCTGATCGACCCCGGCCACATCGACGAAGTCGCCGAGCTGCTGCAGCGGGCGCCCGACGCGGCCATCGCCACCTGCGCGACGCCGATCGCCGACGCCGCCGTCCTGTTCAATCCCAACGCCGTCAAGGTCGTGTGCGACCGGGCGGGGCGCGCGCTCTATTTCTCGCGGGCGCCCATACCGTGGGCGCGCGATGCGCTGTCCGACGGCGCCCGACGGCTCGCCGACGGCTTGCCGGCCCTGCACCACATCGGCATCTATGCCTACCGCGCCCGCTTTCTGTCGCTGTTCCCCACCCTGGAAGCCGGCACGCTCGAACGATTCGAGTCCCTGGAACAATTGCGCGCGCTGGAAAATGGCTATAGCATTGCGGTTCACGTCACCAAGAACCATCCAGCCGCCGGAGTGGACACTCAGGAAGATCTGGTCCGCATACGCGAAATCTTCGCCAATCGGCTATGACATCGCTTCGAATCGCCGATTCCGCACACCGGATTCCACGACTCATGCGCGCAGTGCCGTGCAGAGATTGCTGCATTGCGGCATAATCGGAAAAAGTTAGAAAAACCGAACTCCAGGAGGAATTCATGCGACTGATACTGCTCGGTCCGCCCGGCGCGGGTAAGGGTACCCAAGCAGCGTTCATCACCGAAAAATTTGGCATTCCCCAGATTTCCACCGGTGACATGCTGCGCGCCGCCGTCAAGGCACAAACGCCGCTTGGCCTAGAGGCCAAGAAAATCATGGATGCGGGCGGGCTGGTGTCCGACGACATCATCATCGGCCTCGTCAGCGATCGCCTCAAGCAGGACGACTGCAAGAACGGCTATCTGTTCGACGGCTTCCCGCGCACGATCCCGCAGGCGGACGCCCTGAAGGACGCGAATGTGGCGCTGGACTACGTGGTCGAGATCGTCGTCCCTGAAGAAAACATCATCGAGCGCATGAGCGGCCGCCGCAGCCATCCCGCATCGGGCCGCACCTATCACGTCAAGTTCAATCCGCCCAAGGTCGAGGGCAAGGACGACGTCACCGGCGAACCCCTGGTGCAGCGGGACGACGACCGCGAAGAAACCGTCAGGCATCGCCTTTCCGTCTACCGCGAACAGACTCGGCCACTGGTCGACTACTATTCGCAGTGGGCGGAAACCGGCGCCCCGGGCGCGCCGGCCTATCGCCAGCTTTCAGGCGTCGGCGAAGTGGAAGAAATCCGCGAGCGCATTTTCCAGGCGCTCCGGTCCTGATCCCCGCCAGCTTCAACATAACGGGCCTCGCGCCCGTTTCTTACTTTTTTCGAGACGGAAAATGGATATCAAGAACAAAGTTTTCATCGTGACCGGCGGCGCCTCGGGCTTGGGCGCCGGCACCGCGCGCATGCTGGTGGCCGAAGGCGCCAAAGTGGTGCTGGCCGACTTGCAGGACGAAGCCGGGCAAACGCTGGCCGCCGAGCTGGGGCAGACCTATGTGCATTGCGACGTCACCCGGGAAGCCGACGGCCAGGCGGCGGTCGCCGCGGCGCTGGAACTGGGTCCGCTGTTCGGGCTGGTGAACTGCGCCGGCATCGCGCCGGCCTCGCGCACCGTGGGCAAGAACGGGCCGCATGCGCTGGACCTCTTCCAGAAAGTCGTGTCGATCAACCTGATCGGCACCTTCAACATGATACGGCTGGCCGCCACGGCCATGAGCCAGAACGCGCCCGAGCCCACCGGCGAACGCGGCGTGCTGATCAACACCGCGTCGGTGGCGGCCTACGACGGCCAGATCGGCCAGGCTGCCTATTCCGCGTCCAAGGGCGGCGTGGTCGGCATGACGCTGCCCATCGCGCGCGATCTGTCCAAGTCCGGCATCCGCTGCGTCACGATCGCGCCGGGCATCTTCGGCACGCCCATGATCTTCGGCATGCCGCAGGAAGTCCAGGATTCGCTGGCGGCCAGCATCCCCTTCCCCGCGCGGCTCGGCCGCCCGGAAGACTATGCCAAGCTCGTGCACAGCATCATCACGAACGAAATGATCAACGGCGAAACCATACGCCTGGACGGCGCGATCCGCATGGCGCCAAAATGACGGGCCGGCGCCGCCCACTTCCCCGCGTCGGCAAACCCTAGCCCATGAGCCTGCTTCGGTCCGCGGCAACGGTCAGCGGCTTCACGCTGTTTTCGCGCATCACGGGGCTGGCGCGCGACGTCCTCATCGCCGCCTCCTTCGGCGCCGGCCCGCTGACCGACGCTTTCTGGGTCGCCTTCCGCATCCCCAACCTGCTGCGCAGGCTGTTCGCGGAAGGCGCTTTCTCGCAGGCCTTCGTTCCCATACTGGGCCAGGCCCGCAGCACCCGGCCGGCGGAGGAAGTCCGCGTGCTGCTGGACCGCGTCGCCCTGCTGCTCACCTTCGCCCTGATGCTGGTGACCCTGGCCGGCGTCATCGGCGCGCCATGGGTGGTCAGCGCCATGGCCAGCGGCCTGCGCGGCGCCGCGCGCCAAGCCGAATTCGACGCCGCCGTCTGGATGACGCGGCTGATGTTCCCCTACATCGTGTGCATGTCGCTGGTCGCGCTGGCCTCCGGCGTGCTCAACACCTGGAGCAAATTCGCCGTTCCGGCCTTCACGCCGGTGCTGCTGAACGCGTCGATGATAGGCGCCAGCCTGTTCCTGGTCCCCTACTTCGACATCCCGATCTATGCATTGGCGGCCGGGGTCATGATAGGCGGCGTGGCGCAGCTGGCGGTCCAATGGGCGGCGCTCGTCCGGCTGGGCGTGGCGCCGCGCTGCTCCGCGCGGCTGCGCCAGGCCTGGGCGGATCCCCTCGTTCAGCGCATCATCCGCCAGATGCTGCCGGCCATTCTGGGGGTCTCGGTGGCCCAGCTGTCCCTGCTCATCAACACCAACATCGCCACTTGGCTCGCGCCGGGCAGCGTGACCTGGCTGTCGTTCGCGGATCGGCTGATGGAGTTCCCGACCGCCTTGCTGGGCGTCGCCCTGGGGACCGTGCTGCTGCCCAGCCTGTCGGCCGCGCACGCGCGCCAGGACCACGCGGGCTACAGCGCCTTGCTGGACTGGGGCCTGCGCCTAGTGCTGCTGCTCGGCCTGCCGGCCGCGCTGGGGCTGGCCATGCTGGCCGACGGCCTGGTCGCCACGCTGTTCAATTACGGGGCGTTCAGCGGCCACGACGTCGCCCAGACGCGGCTGGCCGTCATGGCCTATTCGGCCGGGCTGATCGGGCTGCTGGCCATCAAGATCCTGGCGCCGGGCTTCTATGCGAAGCAGGACATCCGCACGCCGGTCAAGATCGCGGTCTTCGTGCTGGTCGCCACGCAGATGCTCAACCTGGTCCTGGTGCCGCTGTTCGCGCACGCGGGGCTGGCGTTGTCGATCGGCCTGGGGGCGAGCATCAACGCGCTGTGCCTGGTGGTGCTGCTGGTGCGCCGGGGGCTGTACCGGCCCGCCGCGGGCTGGGCGCGGTTCCTGCTGCGCGCGCTGCCCGCGCTGGCGGCGCTCGCCGCGCTGCTGTGGTACGCCGACCAGCACCTGGACTGGGTCGCCCTGGGCGCGCACCGCTGGCAGCGCGTGGCCTGGCTGGGAGGCGTGGTGGCGGCGAGCGGGGCCGTCTATTTCTCCCTGCTTTTGCTTTGCGGTTTTCGGCTGCGCGACTTTACACGCAGGGGCAGATAAGCTAGAATAGCTGTCTTTGCCGAATAAACTTTACAGTCTAATCAGACAAACGGGATACGCAAATGGCCAATTCCGCCCAAGCACGTAAGCGCGCTCGCCAGTCGGTTGAGCGCAACAAGCATAATTCCAGCCTGCGCTCCATGCTGCGCACGTCCATCAAGCGTGTGCGCCAAGCCATCGAAGCCGGCGACAAGGCAGCTGCTACCGAAGTTTTCCAGAAAACCACGAGCATCATCGATCGCGTTGCCGACAAGAACATCATCCACAAGAACAAGGCCGCCCGTCATAAAAGCCGCCTTGCTGCCGCTGTCAAAGCTTTAGCCTGATTGGCGTAATGGTTTAGACGGCAGACGACATTTCCCGGGTGTACCCGGGGTGGGAAAGGGACGCTCAGGCGTCCTTTTTTCGTTTGCGGGCTGTTCGGGCTGCGGCATGATGGATGGGCGGGGCGGCCTTGGTGGACGGCCAGGTGGGCTATCACCGGTGGGCTGCTTATCACCGATGGGCTGCTGTAGCCGGCGCAGCCCGTCCAGCGGGCGCCCGCCCCTCTTTTCAGCGCGTACACGTGGCCATAAAAGGCAACCGCCCTATCGAGGGCGGCTGGGCATCGCGGTTTCTTGTTCAGACACCTTGAGATGGTTGTCTTCGGCAAAGCTGCACACGAACTTGAAGGCGAGCGGTTCCAGCTCGCGCAGGCGCTTGTCGACGACGACGCAGCGCACGCCGTCCAGGACGACCGGCACGACATAAGGAGAATAAGTGAGAGGCCCTCCTACGGAGCCGGCGGGCCTGAACTGCGACATGACGCCTGCCAGGCGCTCGGCCCAGTCGCTGGGGCGAAATTTTTGACCATCCTGGGTGACGCCATGAATGATTAACTGCTGCACAAGTTGTGTCATAACCTTCCGCGGACTAACCGTGGCCGTTGCGGCCACCAAACTTTCCCTGCGCCGCGAATTGTATATGATACCCACCCGCACCGTCTCGGCGCGGCGACTTTGCCCGCTGCCGCATGGCAGGGTAAGATGGCTCTTTTGAAACAAGGCTTACTATGTCTGACGTCACCACGCATACAGGTCCATTACGGCATTTCCTGCAGTTTCGCGATTTATCGAAGACCGAGATCCAGTACGTCCTGGATCGCGCGCGACTGATCAAAAGCAAGTTCAAGCGGTACGAACCCCACCGCACGCTGCATGATCGCAATCTGGCCATGGTGTTTGAAAAAGCCAGTACGCGCACGCGGGTGTCGTTCGAGGCGGGCATGTATCAACTTGGCGGCTCGGTCATCCATCTTACCACCGGCGATTCCCAGCTCGGCCGCGCCGAGCCCATCGAGGACACCGCGCGCGTCATTTCGCGCATGGTGGACCTGGTCATGATCCGCACCTTCGAACAGACGCGCATCGAGCGCTTTGCCGCGCATTCGCGCGTGCCCGTCATCAACGGCCTGACCAACGAATTCCACCCTTGCCAGATCCTGGCGGACATCTTCACGTTCATCGAGCACAGCGGCCCCATCGAGGGCAAGACCGTCGCCTGGATCGGCGACGCCAACAACATGGCCTATACCTGGCTGCAGGCGGCGGAAATACTCGGCTTCCGGCTGCACGTCTCGGCGCCCACGGGCTACCGGCTGGATCCCGCGCGCATCGGCCAGCCGCCCGGCAGCGTGCTGCAGGAGTTCTCCGATCCCATGGACGCCTGCCGGGGCGCGCATCTGGTCACCACCGACGTCTGGACCAGCATGGGCTACGAGGCCGAGAACGAGGAACGCCGCAAGGCCTTCGCGGATTGGTGCGTGGATGCCGAGATGATGGCGGTCGCCGACCCTTCGGCCGTCTTCATGCACTGCCTGCCGGCCCATCGCGGCGAAGAGGTCGCCGGCGACGTGATCGACGGCCCGCAAAGCGTCGTCTGGGATGAAGCCGAGAACCGCCTGCACGTGCAGAAGGCGCTCATGGAATTCCTGCTGCTGGGGCGCCTGGAAGAATCCGATCACGCGTGATCGGCCCCCTGCCCCGGCGCCGGGCCGCCCTGGCGCCACGGCCCATATCGGCATGGCGCGTTGCGGCAACGGCGCTTCGCGGCCGGCCCTCGAACGGGGCCGGGCCGTCGGCAGGCGTCAGTCTTGCGCGCCGTCTTTCAGCTGGGGCAAGGCGGAACCGGCGGTGGACGCCAGCAGCCCCGATTTGGCGTAGGTGAACAGCTTGTCGCGCGTGTCGACGATGTCCAGGTTGCGCAGGGTGAGCTGGCCGATGCGATCGCGCGGCGAGAACACGGATTCGCCCTTTTCCATGGTCAGGCGATCGGGGTGGTACGTCAGGTTGGGCGAGCGCGTGTCCAGGATGGAGAAATCGTTGCCGCGCCGCAGTTCCAGCGTGACCTCGCCGGTGATCGCGCGCGCGACCCAGCGCTGCGCGGTTTCGCGCAGCATGATGGATTGCGGGTCGAACCAGCGCCCCTGATACAGCAGCCGGCCCAGCTTCAGGCCGTTGATGCGGTACTGCTCGATGGTGTCTTCGTTGTGGATGCCGGTCACCAGGCGTTCGTAGGCGATGTACAGCAGGGCCATGCCGGGGGCTTCATAGATGCCGCGGCTCTTGGCCTCAATGATGCGGTTTTCGATCTGGTCGCTCATGCCCAGGCCATGGCGCCCGCCTATGCGGTTGGCTTCCATCAGGAGTTCCACGCTGTCCGGGTATTCCACCCCGTTCAACGCAACCGGCCGCCCTTCTTCGAAGCGCACCGTGACCTCTTCGGCCTTGATCTGGACATCGTCGCGCCAGAACGCCACGCCCATGATGGGCTGCACGATGCGGATGCCGGAATCCAGGTGTTCCAGATCCTTGGCTTCGTGGGTGGCGCCCAGCATGTTGGAGTCCGTCGAATAGGCTTTCTCGGCTGACATCTTGTAGTTGAAGCCGGCCTGGCGCATGTATTCGGACATTTCCGCGCGGCCGCCGAGCTCGTCGATGAAGGCCTGGTCCAGCCAGGGCTTGTAGATCTTGAGCTCGGGGTTGGTCAGCAGGCCGTAGCGGTAGAAGCGTTCGATGTCGTTGCCCTTGAAGGTGCTGCCGTCGCCCCAGATGTTGACGTCGTCCTGTTTCATGGCCGCGACCAGCATCGTGCCGGTGACCGCGCGGCCTATGGGCGTGGTGTTGAAGTAGGTGACGCCGGCGGTGGAAATGTGGAAAGCGCTGCACTGCAGGGCGGCGATGCCTTCGGCCACCAGCTGCGGCCGGCAGTCCACCAGGCGGGCCTCTTTGGCGCCATACTCCAGGGCCTTGCGGGGAATCGCGTCGTAATCGGGCTCGTCGGGCTGGCCCAGATTGGCGGTATAGGCATAGGGTATCGCCCCCTTGTTGCGCATCCAGAGCAATGCCGCGCTGGTGTCCAGCCCACCGGAAAAAGCGATGCCGACCTTCTGGCCGACCGGTACGTCTTGAAGTATGGTTGTCATTGTGTACTAAGGCCTTGGGAATGAATTCGTGTAACCCGTCATTATATCCCGCGCGGCCTTGGCGCCCAATGACACGCAGGTCAATCCCGCTCGGAAATCCTGCGCGGCGCATCGGCGTCGCTCAGCTTGTAGCCGTCGGCGACGTAGCCCGGGCCCTTCATCAGCACGATGAGCACCGCGCCGGTCGTCACCGCGAATACGGCGTTGAAAAACAGCATGCCCGTGCCGAATGCGTACATGTCCACGCGCTCGATGAGCGCCTGCACGGCCAGCGGGTTGCGGTCCCAATCGACCAGACGCACGATGATGGAAGGCAAGGCGATCGCCAGCCCCCCGAACAATACGACCCAAGGCATTTTCCTCAGGATCGTACGCTCCATGCCCGGCGGCTCCTTCCTGTAGCCCGGTAAACGGTTCAGGATAGACATGGCCAACTCCTTGTATGCAAATAGACGACAATCAGCAGCATATGATATGCCCGCAAGCTGACGGCGGGCTGGATATCCCGCCCGGGAACACATATATGTGCGCCGCCCGCAACGGGCATGAAAAAAACTGATAAAATACGCAGCGCGATGGGGAAGTAGCTCAGCTGGGAGAGCGCTGCGTTCGCAATGCAGAGGTCGGGAGTTCGATCCTCCTCTTCTCCACCAAACTCAAAAAAGCCAACCGTTCCCGGTTGGTTTTTTTTTCGCATCGAGCTCTCCCTCGGCGGCAGGAGTCCTTTGGAGTACCGCCAGCATCCGGGAATTGCAGCATCATCCGTCCAAGAATTCGTCCGCACCTCCATTCGGCTTCGGGGGCGACAGGCACGACAGCGGCGCAGCCGGCGAATGCGTGCGCCAGGTCTTGACGTATCGGAATTCAGGCTTAAAATAAGGACTGCATCAAGAGTTGGGCGTTTGCCCATGCCAACCTGTGACCCACACAAGGTGGAAAGACGATGCGGCTTGCAAAGCAATCAATGGGAACCGGTGCCCGCGATTGCGGGCATTTTTTATGGGCCTTTTACTCCAACTTGCTCGCCCGGCATGGTGCCAAAGAGCTAAAAGGGAATCAGCATGGCATATCAATTTCACATCGACGGCGAATTCTATGTCGGGCGCACCATCCCCGGCGCCGCTCGCATGAGGATCTTCCATTCCAGGACGGACCGGTTCATCGTGGCTTTTGACCCCGACGTCCATTCGCTGCGCGGCAACCGGCCTTCCGGAAGCTGGGCGAACATTCAGCCCGACACCAGCCTGGCGCTGCTGGAAACCCTGCAGCCCCAGATTCTTTCTGCCTGCCGGAACAGGCTGCGCCACTATGACGGCGCCCGGTCCGGACGGCGGCAGGCGGCGGAAAACGGCGGCCTCTAGGGCCCGTCGAGGCTACAAGGCAAGCCGGCACCGGCCCTGGGTCCCGCCAATGCCGGGCCTCTAAGCCGCCATCGTCAGAAGTTCCGGCCTGCGGGCGTGCTGCGGCTCGGCGCGGTACTGGATCGAGCCCTGGTCTTCCAGCTGGAAGAACGCCAGCGTTTCCGCAAGGTGGTCGGCCTGCTCGCGCAGCTGGACGGCCGCCCTGGCGCTTTCGGCCACGAAATCGCGGTTGTGCTCGGTGTCGCGGTCCATGGCGATCACGGCCTGGCTCACTTGCTGCACGCCGGAGCTCTGTTCCACGCTGGCCCTGCTGATCTCGGTCATGATTTCGGCGACCTGGCGGATCGAAGTCACGATTTCCTCCATGGCATGGCCCGCGTCGTTGACCTGCTGGGTGCCGGAATCGACCCATTGCAGGTTTTCCATGATCAGGGTCTTGATGTTCTTCGCGGCATCGGCGCTGCGCTGGGCCAGGCTGCGCACCTCGCTGGCCACCACCGCGAACCCGCGGCCTTGCGCGCCGGCGCGCGCGGCTTCGACCGAGGCGTTGAGCGCGAGGATGTTGGTCTGGAAAGCGATGCTGTCGATGATGCCGATGATCTCGGCGATTTCGCGCGAGCGGCTGTTCACGTTGCCCATGGTGTCGATCACCGTGCGCATGACCTGGCCGCCTCGCTGGGCGACGTCCACCGCGCCCGTCGCGAGCTGGTCGGCCTGGGCGGCGTTGCCGGCGTTCTGCGACACGGTGCTGCCCAGTTCTTCCATGGCCGATGCCGTTTCGGTGAGCCCGCTCGCCTGGTTCTCGGTGCGCGCCAGCAAGTCATTGTTGCGTTCGATCAACTGCTGCGTGGCGACCGCCACCGACTGCGCCGTCTGGCGGCCGCTGGCCACCACTTCGCGCAGGACTCCGGACATCGCCACCAGGCTGGACATGACGCTGCCTTCGGACGGCTGGCGATGCTTGTCCGGCACCACCAGATTGCCGCTGCCCACGGCGGCGGCGAATTCGTTCAGTTCCCCTGGTTCGGCGCCCAGTTCGCGCAGCAGCTTGCGGGTGATGAGGCTGGCCTGCAGCCCGCTGAGGACCAGCGCGATGAAGCACAGCACCAGCATTTCCATCTGGAAGCTGGAAGCGGTGGACATGGCTTCGGCGGCCGCCTCCTGGGACTGGCTTTCCTGGAGGTCGATGAACGCGTTGATGGCGGCCAGCCATTCCGTGAAGACCGGCCCGACGCCGTCCACCAGGGTTTGCCGCAGGTCCTCCAAGTCGCCCGCCTGCCGGCGTTCGATGACGCGGCGCGCCAGCGGCATGCCTTTGGCCTCGACCGCCTTGATCGCGGCATAGGTCTTCCGCTCTTCTTCGCGTGTTTCCGGCTGCGCGATGAGCGCATCCAGTGCTTTCGCGTTGCGGGCGTAGTCGTCCGCGAGACGCTCGATGTCGGCCAGCACCTGGCGCAGCTGCGCATCGGTTTTCACCAAGGCGATGTCGCGCAGCGAGATGGCTCGATCATGGACGCTGCCCCGGAAATTGATAGCGTGGCGCTGCTTGACGCTGTGCTGCTCGGCAATTTCGGTAAGGTTGTGGGCAATGCCGTTGACGCGCAGTATACCGATACCGGTCAATACGATCATGGTCAGCAGCACAAACGCGAACCCCAAGGTCAGCCGCCTTTTCACTGTCATTTTGCGGGCCATCACATTCACATCCTAAGTTATTGAATTACGGAAACATATCCCGGCATGCACCGGCACGGAGATACGCCAGAAAGCCGCCTATGCACAAGGCAGAAAATCATACTAAAGAAACAGAAAAAACCAGCCCATTCATGCTCAAACAACGAACAAATGTTCACAACTTGTTGCGTGGTGATCACAATTTGCGCAGCGCGAGCCGCCGCGGGCCGGGAGGCTGGGCAAACCGCCACCCGGGGCGGCCATGGGCAAGAGAGCGTGATCACGCGCATTTTTTCCTTTGCTGCAGGTCTTCGATGCCGAGCTCCCGGACGGCCAAGCGCGCCCGGCCGGCGTGCTTGGCCTGGTACATCAGCATGTCGGCCAGATCGAGCAGGCATTCGGGAGACGCGCAGAACGCGTTCAGCGTGGCATGTGGGCAAATGAGCACGCCCAGGCTGGCGGACACCTGCACCGTCCGGCTCACGTTCTCCAGATAGGCCGGCTCGTTGATCGCCGCAAGGACTTTTTCCGCATACTTGACCGCGTCTTCGCGGGCGACGATGTCATTCAGGACGAGCACGAACTCGTCGCCGCCCACGCGCGCCGCCGTATCCCCTTCACGGACAAGGCCTTTCATTCTGGCGCCGATTTTCTTGAGCAGCACGTCGCCCGCGGCGTGGCCATGGGTGTCGTTCACCGGCTTGAAGCCGTCGAGATCGAGGAAAATGATGGCCACGCCTGTTCTTGACCGCCGCGCGTGGGCGGTGGCCAGGTTGATCCGGTCGTGCAGCAGATTGCGATTCGGCAAGCCGGTGAGCATGTCGTGGTTGGCGGAATGCTGCAGCCCGGCGATCAGGCGTTTCTGCAGGCTGATGTCCGTGAATATCGCAATGTGATGGGTCACTTTCCCATCCCGGTCGCGCAGTTCCACGATGGAGATTCTTTCAATGAAGGTATGGCCGTTCTTGTGGCGATTGACGACTTCGCCGGCCCACTTGCCGGTCTTTTTCAAGGTGGACCAAAGCTTCTTGTAGAACGCCTTGTCATGGTACCCGGACGAAAGAAATCTGGGCGACTTGCCGAGGATTTCGTCGCGCGTGTAGCCGGTGATGTCGGTGAACGCAGGGTTGACCTGGACGATCTGATTGCTGTGGTCGGTGATGATCACGCCGGCATGGGTCTGAAGAAAAACCGCATGGCTGAGCTTGAGCTGTTCTTCCAGGCGCTTTTTTTCCGATACGTCGAGATTCATGCCGGTCAGCAGCAGCGGGGCGCCGTCCTTGGCCCGTACCACCACACTGCCATGGCAGCTGATCCAACCCCAGCTTCCGTTCTTGCGCAGCATGCGAAACTCGGTCTCGAAGGAGTCCGACCCCGGCGCCCGGAGCGCATCCAGCGCGTCCCGCACCTGCTCCTTGTCCGAGGGATGGATCAGGTTTTGCCAGGTATCGAGCGACCCCGGCGGGAGCTCGGCCAGGGTGTAGCCCAGCATTTCCGCCCACCGGGCGTCAAAGAGCAGCTTGCCTTCAGGAAAATGCAATTCCCATGTTCCGGAATTCGAGCCCTTGATGACGTTGTCCAGCCGCTGGAGCTCATGGGTCAGGCGAGACTGGGTCCGCGCAAGCCTGCGGTTGGCCCGGGCGATCCATGCCGCGGCGAACAGCAGCGTCAGCAGCATCGCCGCCAAGGCCGCGCCGCTCAGTGCGTGTTCGCGCGCGAATTCGCGTAAGGCGATGGACCGCAGCTGGTCGAACGGCGGCATGCGCGCGGCGATCATCGCCTCTTTGACGGATTGATAATCGCTCGGGATGACGAAGCCATGGATGCTTGCGGACTGGCTCAGGACGTCGTTCGGTTCGAGCGCCAGCAGCGCGGCGCTGATGCGCCGGCTGGTATCGCGGTCGAGATGCGACAAAGCGACCATGGGCCATTCGGGATACAGCGGCGTGCTGCTCATGAACGGAAAGGCGGGATGTGAGACCGGTTCCACCACCGCCAGGTCGCCGGCATCGGCCTCGCCGCTTTGCACCATGCTTTCCAGCACGCCGCTGCGCACGAAACCGGCGTCCGCTTCGCCCGACAGCACGGCGGCCACCACCCGGTCTTGCGGGTGCCCGATCTGCTTGAACACGATGGATTCGAGGGCGATGCCGCGCTCCGTGAGTTCTTTGGCCTGGGCCGCATAGCCGCCCAGGTACTGGGTGCCCGACACCGCCACCACCTTGCCCCGTAAATCCTCCCAGCGCTGGAGGTCGCTGCGTTCCTTGCGCCGGACGACCAGGCCGCTGACATGAGGCACGGGCCTGCCGCCGTCGAGGCCGACCAAGGTGGCGATGGTGCCGGATATTTCGTTGCGCGTGCGAAGCTGGACGTAGTGGACCGGGTTGGTGAAAACGAGATCGAGTTCGTTTTTGTCGAGCGCGGCCGCCATTTCGTCGAGATCCAGGAACTGGAGCCGTACGCGGGTGCCGGGCAGCCGTTTTTCCAGGTAGTCGGCAAAGCCGCCCCAGGACGATTGATGCACCGGGACGGGCCGGTAGGAAAGCATGCCGATGGTGAGGGTGTCCGGTGTCGCGGCTTGCGCCTGCAGGAGGAACAGGCAATTGAACAAGACGAGTCGGCACAGATGGCCGAGTGTCGTGGTACCGATGAACCCTCCGAGCTTTTTCGGGACGGGGGGCCGTGAAACAGCCATTGCGCGTTCGCGCCCGGCAATTGAAAACATGACAGCTTCTAAACCTTTTGACGTGCACCCGGAATTTGATTGTGTATGGTCAATTTACATGGTTTTACTTAATATGGGTAGCAGTAACGAGCGGTAAAAACAATGTGATTTTCTTTGTCCTGTTTAGTTAATGAAACTATTGTTTTGACGGCTGGATTTCTCCCATGATTGAAACCAATGGTATTGATCCACATCATGTTCTTTTGAGCCGTTAATTATTGACTGCCGCTCGTTTTTGGGTTTCAGCGCGTTTGTTCATCAACCGTCTATTTGTTTTATGGTTTTTAAATCCGCGTATTATGTGGTTATTGCATTCTTTATTTAAATGCTTAAATATTTGATTAATTCATTGATTTTCTTTTTGCTTGTTTCTTAGTATTTCAAATAGTTTCTTAATATTATATATGCGGGCCTCCGATGCCGCTTGACGGATCAACGCTTCCCGCCATCCCCCGCGCCATCGACAACAACGCCCGCACAAGCGCTTCCCGCTCCGTCGAACGCTTCCATATGACACCGAACACCCGGGCGCCAGGCGCGTCATCCAGGGCAATCGCGGCGATATTCAGCGATGCGATCAACGGCGAACCGAAATTCGGCACCAGCGATACGCCCAGCCGCCGATCCACCATCAGCGCAATGGTCAACAGCGAATCGAGCTCGAAGCTTTCATCGGGCGCGATCTCATGGCGCCTCAGATAATCGTCCGCCAGCCTTCCCCCGCCCAGGCGGCGGTCGTAGCGCAGATACCGCTCGGTGCGCAGCAGGTCCAAAGGCGGCTGGTCCGCCAGCGACCGATGGGCCAGCACGACCAGCGGCTCCTCCCGCAGCGGCAGCCAGCCGAACGCCTTGGGCAGCGCAAACGGCGGATGCTGGCAGATGGCGGCGTCGACCAGGCCTTCTTGAAGCTGATGGAACAACTGATACGACGTGCCCGCATGGACCCGCGCCCGCACCTTGGGGTAT
>JACDJC010001237.1_pt1 | contig 23222 bp, 27 predicted proteins | sample 7454191 | NCBI WGS metagenome assembly JACDJC01 (sample SAMN14253291, study PRJNA609438) | sludge metagenome | isolation source: sludge after 25d culture with pyrite and EDTA | collected 2018-12-20 | reverse complement strand
TTGAGTCGGTCAGTTCGTAGGGCCGCCTCAATAGACCGCTGTTTTTAATGGTTATTGATTCGTCCTCCCGCACTGTCTCACACAGCCGGGGCAAGTCGGCTTTCAATATCACTTCAAACTTCATCAGGCCGAATCAATAACCGGCGTCTGGAACGGAGGTATTTTGATCGTTTTTGTTTCATCCGCGTATGGCCACGAACCCATGCCGGGTCGGACGCCGATGCGAAACCAGGCGAAAGCGGTGCGGGGATGGTGCCGGATGTCCGGGGTCTTGTCTGCCGCGCCCAGCGACGGACAAGGGAGGGAAACGGGTCAGGCCGGCTGCTTGACCCAGAGGATGCACCAGCCCTGCGGATTGATCGGCCCCTCGACCAGCGTGCAGGTGTTCGAGTCGGCCAGGAACTGTATGCAGTTGCTGCATTGCTGGTCGGCTTTTGGCTGCTCCTGGTACTGCGCCGCCTCCTTGCTCATTTTTGCGCTGCTGGCGGGACTCGTCTCTGTCGAAGGCGTGGCGGCGGTCGAGGACGGCATCTCGGGGGCGAGCGGCATGTCGGACGCGGGTGGCGCCGCTCCGGTCGTGGCGGGCTCGGCGGGCGGCGCCTTTTGCTTGCAGCCCCACAATACAGGCAAGCCAAGCGCGCAGCCGGTTGCGCGCACGCCGCGCAGCACGGAACGGCGCCACCCGCGTTCGACGGTCCGTCGCTGCTCCCGGACTCGACTACGCGCTGAGCTACGACGACGGCCTGGAAGACTTTGAAAAAATCAGCGGAACGGAGGCGCTCGCGCTGCTGAAAACCCTGCTGCCCGAGTTCGATCGGGCGCCTTGAGCGAGCAGCCGTCAACTGCGTCCGACATTCTTTCGGCTGATTCCTACGCCCCGGCCCAATGCCAGCCGACAGCCGGTTGCACGCCATTCGGCCACACTTTCCGTCACAGGCCCGGTCGTATCGACCGGACGTCCACCCGCGAGGCCGGGCGTCGCGCCTGCCGCCTCCGGCCATCGCCGGAGAAGCCTCATCAACCGACAGGAGTACAGCCAAATGAAACACGACACTTCCAAATCCCGGGTACAGGGCGAAGGCGATTACGCTTCGGCAAAAAAATACGACGAGGCGGCGCGCGCGTTCGCCGGCTCCGGCCAGGTCGAACAGGCCGCCAGGAATGCCGCGCCGCGCAACGAGCAGGAAAAGGCCGAGATGCGCCAGGCCGAAGCCGAAGGACGTTCACACGCCAAGGGCGGTGGGAGCGGCGAAACCCAAGGCAAAAAAGGCAAGCTTGAACCGGGAAGCGACCTGTCGCCCGGCCGCAAACCCGACGAAAAGCGCGCGCCACCCAAGGGCGAACTGGGCAAGCCGATTCCCGACAAGTTGCCGGTCCCGGGCCACTGAACAGGGCAGGCTGACCGTATTCAGCTGATCGATTCGCAAACGCACGCATTTCATACAGGAGAATCTCATGAGCATCCTTTCAGCAAGCACGATTTCGGGCGACAAGGTGGTCAACCGCAACGGTGAAGACCTGGGCGATATCAAGGACCTGATGATCGACCTCACCAACGGCCGCGTTGCCTATGCGGTCCTCGAATTCGGCGGCTTCCTCGGCATGGGCAGCAAGCTGTTCGCCGTGCCGCTCTCGGCAATGGAACTCGACACCGCGAACAAGCGGTTCATTTTCGACCAGAGCAAGGAGACGCTCGAAAGCGCGCCAGGCTTTGACAAGGACGCCTGGCCGAATTTTTCCGATCGCAGCTGGGGCGCGAGCGTCCACTCGCATTACGGCGTGCGGCCTTACTGGGAGTGATCCTCACGCAACGTTCGCGCGCGGGCTGCGGGTAGTCTGGCGCAGGTGGCAGGCATATCGTGGATGCTGAAGCAAAAGCATCGTGGCAGGCGGTTTTACAACTATTTACTTTCCTGTTCGCGTCGCGGTCGACAGGAAACACGTCGGCCCCGGCCCCCAGTGCGCCCGAGTCGGCCTTTGCCAGTTGGTCCGGGTCAGACTGGCGTTTAGGAAGGCGCTGAAAATGAACCAGTCGGTGCCACGCGGGCATCAATCTTTTTGTGACGGCCGAGAACGGGCCCGGCATCGCCCGGTGGTCGTTGGGCAGGGGGGCTGGAATGTCAGCCGAGTCTGATTTGTTTTAGGCGGATTCCTACATTGAGCTGCACCTGCTACCGACTGGCGTGGCGGCGTGGTGGGTCCACAATCGGTTTGACGGCGTACGCGGTTGATCGGCCTCGACCTGATATCGACCGTAGCGAGACTCAACTACAGCGAGCACGCAAGGAGGCATCATGTTGAAGCATCAACCCCGCGATTCCTTTGTTGTCGCCGACAAGGACGAACCCGTAGCCGATTTTCCGCGCGGGCGTGCACGCGAAGGCGTCGACCCGTACCAAGACAACGGTAGCGTCCGGGAACCCGATCCGAACCGGGGCAGCAAGCGCCAGGATCCTGCGGTTCCCGGGCAGCCGCGCCCGCCGCGGCGGGCGCCGGGCAAACACCCGTACAGCAGGCGCGCGGTGGACAGGACTGCGCACTGCTAGGCGCTTGCAGACACGATGTCTCCCGCCAACTCGTGCGCCGAAACCATACGCGATGGACGCGGCGCGTCCTTTGATGAGGAGAGCGCATGATCGCGTCGCGGCAAACTGCGACACCCGTCGCGACCCAGCCGGCCATGGGCGCGTTGCCGCACGCCGACGGTACTGCATTCCGGGTATGGGCGCCGAACGCGCAGGCGGTCTACGTAAAGGGCGAGTTCAACGACTGGAACGACACCGCCCACCCGATGCAGCAGGAACAACACGGCTGCTGGTATGCCGACGTCGCTGCGGCCCGCCCCGGTCAAGGGTACAAATATCGGATTGTCAATCACGGTGCGGTCTATGAGCGCATCGATCCGTACGCGCGCGAAGTGAAGAATTCGTCGGCCCACGCGGTGATTCACGACCCCGCGTTCGACTGGGAAGGCGACGACTTTCGCCTGCCGCCGTACAACGAACTGGTGATTTACGAACTGCACATCGGTTCGTTTAATCCGGAGAACGACGGTCGGCCGGGCGATTTCGACGACGTCATCGACAAGCTCAGCTACCTCAAGCGACTTGGCATCAACGTGATCCAGGTGATGCCGGTTGCCGAATTCGCCGGTGACTATTCCTGGGGCTACAACCCGGCCAACATCTTTGCGGTCGAGAGCGCCTACGGCGGCCCCGACGCCTTCAAACGCATCATCCGCGAAGCGCACAAGCATGGCATCGCGGTGGTGCTCGATGTGGTCTACAACCATTTCGGCCCGAGCGACCTCGACCTGTGGCAGTTCGACGGCTGGCAGGAAAACGGGCTCGGCGGCATTTATTTCTACAACGACTGGCGCGCCGAAACGCCCTGGGGCAATACTCGCCCCGACTATGGGCGCGGCGAGGTGCGGCAGTACATCCACGACAACGCGATGATGTGGCTGGAGGACTTTCACGTCGACGGCCTGCGCTTCGACATGACCGTGTATATGCGCAGCGTGCGCGGCGAGGGCGGCGACGATCTACCCGATGGCTGGAGCCTCGCGCAGTGGATCAACCGCGACCTGAGCGAGCGGTTCCCCGGACGCATCTCGATTGCCGAGGACATGCGCGCGAACGCTTGGCTGACCAAGTCGCCGGGCGAAGGTGGTGCGGGCTTTCACGCGCAATGGGCCAGTAATTTCGTGCATCCGGTGCGCGCCACCACGGCGGCTTCGGACGACGCCCAGCGCTCGATGCAGGCGGTGCGCGACGCGCTCGCCTTCAGTTATGACGGCGACGCCTTCCGCCGCGTGGTCTACAGTGAATCACACGACGAAGTTGCCAACGGCAAGGCGCGGGTGCCCGAGGAAATCAACCCGGACGATCCCGACGGCTGGCATGCACAGAAGCGTTCCACGCTCGCGGCGTGCCTGGTTTTCACCGCGCCCGGGATTCCGATGCTGTTTCAGGGGCAGGAATTCCTGCAGGGCGAATGGTTTCGCGACGACGTCCCGCTCGACTGGGACAATAGCACGACCTATCGCGGTATCGTTCGCCTCTATCGTGACCTCATTGCACTGCGGCTCAATCGTGATGGGGGCAGTCGCGGCCTGTGCGGGCAGTTCATCAACGTCTTTCACCTCAACGAGCACGACAAGGTGCTGGCGTTCCAGCGCTGGGACCGGCACGGCCCCGGCGACGACGTCGTGGTGGTGATCAATTTCGGCCATCGGGCGTGGGATCACTACCAGATCGGGATGCCGGCGGCGGGCCGCTGGACGCTGCGTTTCAACAGCGACGCAGCTCGCTACAGCGAAGAGTTCAGCGATCACCCGAGCGCGGATATCGAGGCCGGGAGCGAACCGATGGACGGTCTGGCAGCACGCGCCGACGTTTCGATCGGCCCCTACAGCGGTTTGATCTACTGCCTGCCGGCCGGATCTGAACTGGCCGATGCGGCCGGGGGGCTCCAGCCTCCCCGGCCGCGGGACGAGGCACATCCATGAGCCCGGCCATTGCAATGCTCGTTGGTCTGAACCTGGCTGCATTGAACCCGCTTTACGCACAATGCTGCGGCCCAGCGAGTCAGCCGTCGGACGGGAAGGCCTCAGCGGCGGTTGCGGTGCCGACAGAATATGACCGCGTAACCGGCGTCGGCGGCAGCGAGGCTCGCCGTGAGCAGGATGAACCGTTGCCGACAGCGCCCCAATCCGGAGGAGACGGTCAGCGCGAAACGTTCGTGCGGCAGGCTCACGCCGACTCCGAATCCTGTACCGCCACCGAACCCGCCGCCACCCTCAGACTTTACCAACAGGCGCATCGGGGGTTTTGAGAGAATTCCACCGTGGTCGCGACAGCCGGATCGGCGCGATCGACGTCGGTGCCAACGGCTCCAATCGGCTGGATTTGGCAATGCCAGCATCAAGACGCCCGGTGGGTGTGAAAATGAAAATGCTGCCAATCGTTATCAAAGCCAGTATTCGAACAGGCGTGCGATCTGTTCCTGCAGCCGCAACAGCAGCGAGCGATGGGCCCATTTCTCCGGATCGATCGCGGTGGACGCTTCGACGTCCCGGGCGAACATGGCGTCCATCTGGCGCGCAAAGTCGGCTCCCAGAACGATGGCGTTGAGTTCATCGTTGTGTAGGAAGCTGCGCCAGTCGAGGTTGGTCGATCCGACCGTAGACCAGACCCCGTCGATCGATGCCGTCTTGGCGTGCAGCACGGTGTCGCGGCGCTCGTGGAGTTTGACGCCGGCCTTCAACAGTTCGGCATAGCGCGAGCGTCCCGCGTGAAACACCGCCCACGAGTCGCTCTTGCCCGGCAGCACCATGCTGACTTCGACCCCGCGCCCGGCCGCATCGGTCAAGGCCGCGAGCAGTTGCGGATCCGGAACGAAATAGGCATTGGTCAGATGGATCGATTGTTCGGCGTGGCCGATCGCCGACAGCAGGGTGAGATAGATCGGATTGTCGGGCATGTCGGGCGTGCTCGCGATCGCCCGCACGATCGCGTCGCCCTGCTTCGTGAGTTTGGGAAAATAATCGCGCGCCGCTAGCGGAGTGCCTTTCTGCTCGGCCCAGGTGCTGATGAAAAATTGCTGCAACTCGGCGACCACCGGGCCTTCGATCTGCAATTGGGTGTCGCGCCAGCCGGCTTCGGAACGGGTGTGTTTTTTCCTGAACGAGCTGGAAAACGAACCGCTCGAATAGGCTTCGCTGATGTTGATGCCGCCAAGAAAGCCGATTCGTCCGTCGACCACCAGCAGCTTCCTGTGGTCGCGGTTATTGAGCAGCCATTCCTTCTTCTTGACCTTGGCCGGGTTGATCGGATTGAATTCGAGCAGCTGGATGCCGCCGCTTCGCAAACGCTCGAAAAACTCCGCCGGTGTGTCGAGGCAGCCGACGCTGTCGTAGATCAGATTGACCTGGACGCCGGCGGCCTGTTTTTCCAGCAGCAGCGCGGCAAACTTCTGGCCGATCTCGCCGTCCTCGAAAATGTAGGTTTCCAGGTTGATGTGGTCCTGTGCCTCGCGGATCGCCTTGAACATCGCGGCGTAGGTGTTCGGGCCGTCGAGCAGCAGGGTCAGCTTGTTGCCGAGCACCAGCGGACTGTTGCGGGTAAAGGACTGTTCCACCGCCAGGTGTTTTTGCAGCATGTCGCTGCTGCCGCTTTCGTGCTTGAGTTCCCGCAGGATCGCCCGACTGGTGTCTGCCGACACCGGGCCATTCGCGGTGCTGAACACGACCGGCTGCGCGCTTGCCGGCGCGGCGGTGACTTCGTCCGCATCGGGCAGGGTGGCGCAGGCTGCGAGGGACAGGGCGAGACCGACGGTCATCAGCCTTAGCCGCTCAGCGAGCGGCGCAATCCACGGCGAGGTACTGAAATTGCGAATCAGCCGAAGGGGGGTATGCATGCCTCACCTCGTTCTCGATCTCAGCGGCACCGAAGCGCCGCTTCGATAGGGCCTGCCAAGCGGCCGCTTCCTGCCCGACCAGCATGGCGGGCTCGTCCAGCAAGACCCGGAGCAGGGGCGGCCACATGAATCAGGCGATCCTGGCGCGCTCGGACGAGATCAGTTGCGACCGTGATGATTCTTGCTGAGCGCACTCGCGAGCAGTGCGATTCCCGCTCCGGCCGCCAGCGCCATCAGCAGCGACTTGAGCGGTTGCGCCTGAACATACTGTGCGGCCTGATCGGTGGTGTTGGCGAAGGCTTCGCGGGCCCGCGCCGTACCGCGCCGAATCACCTCGTTACTCTGCGTCGCCAGATCCGCGGCACCGGCACGCGCCTCGTCGAGCGAACGGCGCGCATGCTCCGCGGCTGAACCACTGGTGATCTCGTTGGCCAGGTCTCGGGTTTGCTTAGTCAGTGAAGTCGGTTCCATGAAGGATCTCCTGTGACGATGTGGAAAGAAAAAAGCCAATGAGTCGCAGCAATGCTGCTTGTCACTGCTTCATCCTAAGGGAAGGCCGTCATCGAGGGGTAGGAGCGGGCACCGCACCCCGCTGTACGCGGATGCTCTGCCCTCCTGTAGGCGGCTTCCGACACGCAACGCCGTCCGGCCGGTCGGACGATCCCTACAGCTTCGGGTGGCCCCGGCCGAGCCGAATTGCGGCGCTCTCCGACAGATCGCGCGCCGGAACCAAGCCAATATGGATCATCCCCTGCGCAAACCCAATCGAGAGGACACCCATGCCCGCATCCTGCCACCCAGATCGACCGACGTCGCGCCCCGCCGCCCTGCGGTGGGTCTTCGGCGGCTTGGTGCTGGCAGGGCTGGCCGCTTCGGCGCTGGCGTCGGGGCTCGAATTGCCGGCGGACCTGCGCGTGCTGCAGCGCTGGCTGGCGGTGCTGCTGCCGCTCGACCAGGCTTCGTGGGCGCTCGGCACAGTGCTCGCGCTATCGATCGCCGGAAGCGTACTCGGTCTGCCGGTCACACTGGTAATCGCGCTTGCTGCGATGTTGTTCGGCGCGGTGCCAGGCCTGCTCTACAGTCTGGCCGGCTGCCTTGCCGGCGCGATGATCGCGTACGCGGTCGGCTGCCGCCTCGATCCCGATGGCCGCATCGTCGCCGCCCGACCGGTGCGCCGGCTCCACGCCAGGCTCGGGCAGGGCGGACTGTCCACCGTGCTGCTGCTGCGGCTGTTCCCGTTGCTGCCGTTCACGCTGGTCAACCTGGCGGCCGGCGCGATCCGGGTGCGCTGGCGCGACTACGTGATCGGCACCGCGCTCGGCATGCTGCCCAGCATCGTTGTGCTCAGTCTGCTGCTGGGGCGGTTGCGCCCTGTTGACGCGGCGTATACCTCACACCACACCGAGACCGCGTTGTTCGCGCTGCTGGGTGTGCTGTTCGCGGCCTGGATCGGGCCGCTGCTTTTCCGTCGCCTTCCGGGTGTAGAAGCCGGCGGCGCTTTCACCGTGCGGGCGTCACCCCCGCGTATTTCAACCACCCCTCTCAGTCAGGAGACGACATCATGCTTAAGTGGGCACTGATTTTTTTCATCGTATCGCTGGTCGCGGCATTGTTTGGTTTCACTGGCATCGCAACAGGTGCCGCCGCCATTGCCAAGATCCTCTTCTATATCGCGGTCGCTCTGTTCGTGCTGTTCCTCGTGATGGGCCTGCTCGCGGTGAACGCCATGAAGTAACCGGTGGCGTTCGGTCCGGGGCGGCCGCCTGTAAGCGTTATCCGACATGGATATAGGCCGCAACCTATGGCTCGCGCCCGGTACACCTTTAAGCTGGAATCACCGTTCCGACAGACCCGCGTCGTTGCCCGGCGCTGGCCGGACGACCCAACCCAAGGAGAACACTCATGTTGTATTACGCTCTGGTATTTTTTATCATCGCCATCATTGCGGCGGTATTCGGTTTCACCGGTATCGCGGCCGGCGCTGCGAGCATCGCCAAGATCCTGTTTGTGGTCTTTCTGGTGATGGCGGTTGTCGCTTTCGTCGTCAACCTCGCGCGCGGCCGTTAGGCTGCGGTAGGAGCCCGTATCCATGGCCGCCTCACCCAACTGGAATAGCGCATGATTCAGGTCGCCATCGTCGACGATCATCAGATTGTCCGAACCGGGTTTCGCGAACTTTTGAGCGAAGATTCTGCAATCAACATGAGCTTCGAGGCGGCGAATGGCGACGAGGCGCTCGCACAATTGCGCACCACGCCGTGTGACGTCCTGTTGCTAGACATTTCGCTGCCCGGCAAGAGCGGAGTCGACGTGTTGCGGATTGTGCGTCAGCGATATCCTGCGCTCAAGGTCCTGATCCTCAGCGGCTTTCCGGAGGAAAGCTATGCCCTCGCGATGATCAAGAACGGGGCGAACGGCTACCTGAGCAAGGATTGCGGCCAGGACGAACTGCTGCGGGCGATCCACATGGTGGCGAACGGCCGACGGTATGTTTCGGCACGCACCGCCGAGTTGCTGGCCGACGAGATGAGCGGCGAGCGCAGCGGCGAGCCCCATGAAACCCTGTCCGATCGCGAACTGCAGGTGTTTCTGCGGCTGGCGCGAGGAGAATCGGTGTCGGATATCGCCGGCCACCTCCATCTGAGCGTCAAGACCATCAGTACTTATCGTTCACGCCTGACCGAAAAACTCAGGGTCGCGAGCAATGCCGAGCTTGCCACCTATGCCTTGCGGCATGGGCTGATCGCCGAATGATCACGGAATCATTGTTTTGGATTTGATACCGAGAGCCACCAGTCAGATGTCAGACACCGCTTCGACCCCGCCATTGAAAGTCATGTTGATCGAGGATTCCAGGCTGCTGCAGGAATTACTCAGCGGCATCCTGAGCGAACTCGACGGGATCGAGCTGTCCGACACCGCGGATAGCGAGGCGGAGGCGCTGCAACGGATGGAGGCGTCGCCGGTCGATCTCGCGATCATCGATATTCAGCTCAAGGAAGGCAGCGGCATCGGTGTGCTCTCGGCACTGCAGGCCGACCCGATGCGCTTCGGCGCGCCGCGCAAGGTGGTGCTGACCAATTTTGCCCACGCCACCATGCGCCAGCGCTGCGAGAGCCTGGGAATGGACGCGTTTTTCGACAAATCGCTGCACATCAATCAACTCATCGATTACGTATTGGACGCCGCCCGGCAGAAGAGCGCTGTCCCCTGAACGATCCGATTGCGGCGCTCAGAGCGGGATCGTCGTCTGGATGGAAACGCCGGTGCCCGGCGACGCACGGATGTTGAGCGTACCCGCGTGCGTATACACACGGTGCTTGATTCCGGCCAGGCCGTGACGCGCAAGTTTGGGCGAACCCGGATCGAAGCCCACCCCATCGTCTTCTATCGACAGTTCGACGGCGCTATCGCTCACCCGCAACGCCACCCGGACATGCTGTGCCTGGGCGTATTTCTGGATGTTGGTGAACGCTTCCTGGACGATACGAAACAGGCTCAGCGACACGGCGTCGCTAAGCCTGGGGTCATCCTGTGGCAGCTCCATCTGCAGGTCGGTTTCGTTGCCCTGACGGAATTCGTCGGCCAGCGCGCGCAGCGCCTCGATCAATCCCAGGTCGTATAGCAGCGCGGGCCGCAGGTCGTTGGTGATGCGGCGCTTGAGGGTGATGCAGCTGGTCAGCGTCTGCCGCATGCGCGCCAGACGCTGCATGATCAGGGCCAGCGTGTCGGCCGGCAGTTTGCGCTCGATCCAGTCGGCGTCGAGCTTGGCCGCGGTCAGCAGTGCGCCGAGTTCGTCGTGCAGCTCGCGTGCGAGATTCAATTTTTCGGTCTCGCGCACCCTGGTCAGATAGGTCGCCAGATGTGTCAGTTCGGCGGTTCGATGCAGCACCTCGCGTTCGAGCCGCTGGTTTTCGGCCTGTATCAGTTCGGTAATCCGGTCACGTAATTCCTGTTGCCTGTGGCTTTGCGCGATCGCCAGGAGCAGCAGCAGCAGCGAGGCCATCGCGAGCAGCACGGTGCTGATCTTGGCATTGCGAAAGCTCTTGGCCGATTGCTCGACAAGACGGAGATTTTCAGTCCCTAGCATCATTTTCAGCTCGGCGTGCTCACCCCGATAGGCATCCATCACCAGCTTGCCATGCTCCAGCCAGCCTTTTTCGAGGGCGTGGTTGCGTTCGCCCTGCTCGACGGTCATGTCGAGGCTTGTGGCCACGCCGCGCGCGTATTCAACCAGCCGCATCGTGCTGTCCCCATGTTTGAGGTCGCCGGCAGCCTCGTCTCCGATCGAGCGGATGGTGCTGTTGATTTTCGGTACCGCGACCCGATACGGGGTGAGATAAGCCGGTTCGTGAGTGAGCAGGTAACCGCGGGTCGCGGTTTCGGCGTCGAGCAGCAGATTTTGCAGGCGGTCCAGCCGGTCGGCACGCTGGTTGACCTGCTCGATCTGTTTCAAGGCGTCGAGTCCGGTAGCGGACTGCATGTAGCTCGCCACCAGGGTGCTGATCAGCAGCGCCATGCCGGCGGCCAGATAAAGCTGGGCTCGGCGCCGCAGGACATCGTGCCAGCGCGATGCCACATGAGGTGGGATGGGGCGAGGCGGATTCGACATGGCTGGACTCCACGCTTGAGATTGGAAACGGTCAATGCAGGATTTTTCCGACAGCGCTATCCGCGCGCGCCGACAGACGGCTGCCGCGCCTGATCATAGGATGATTTTACAATTCGGCGATAGCGATCAACACGCACCGGATGACGATAGCGACAGCACTTTTTTGAGCACCTCTATCAGGAGAAAACCATGAAAACCCTACTTGCACTCTTCATGTCTTCCGTGTTCGTCATGTTGACAGGCTGCAATACCGTGGCGGGCGCCGGCAAGGATATCGAGAAAGGTGGCGAGGCGGTCCAGGATACCGCCAGGGACGTCCAGAAAAAAATGTAAACACACCCGCATCAATCCGGCCGCCATCAATCTTCAGGAGTCGATCATGTCCACTGCTTCCCGCAAGCCCGCGAGCAAAGCCCAAGCCGCGAAACCGGCCGATCCCGGCAGCTTTCTGTCAGATGTCAAGACGCTGCGGGCGCGTGCTCGCAAGCACATCGAGGAGGGGGCGGTGACCGATGACTACAGCCTGAATGCGAAGGCGGCGGTCAAGGTGCTGAACGATGCGCTGGCCACCGAACTGGTGTGTACCCTACGCTATCGTCAGCATTCTTTTGTTGCCAAGGGGATCAATTCCGACCCGATTGCGCAGGAGTTCCTGGTGCATTCCAACGAAGAGCTGGGACACGCCGACGCGATCGCCAAACGCATCGTGCAGCTCGGCGGCACCCCCGAACTCAACCCGGACAAACTCGTCCCGCGCTCACACGCCGAATACACGACCTGTGACACGCTGGAGGCGATGATCCGGGAAAACCTGGTGGCCGAACGGATCGCGATCGAAAGCTACCGGGAGATGGTGCGCTATTTTGCCGAACACGACCCGACCACGCGCACGATGCTGGAGGGTATCCTGGCCATGGAGGAGCAGCACGCCGATGAGTTGTCGGACCTGCTGGTTTAGCCGGATTATCCCCGCGCTGGCCGGGCAGTCGGCTGGCTGGGAGCCTGCCGCGATTAGCCTGCCGCGATTAACGTGGCGCCGTCACGGTGTCCGGCATCGATTTGGGCAGCAGCACCCAGATGCGGCCACGCTGCTTCATCCTGCCGGCGAGTTTGCCCGCTTCGTTGCCGAATCCCCAGAAGTAATCGGCACGTACGCCGCCCTTGATCGCGCCGCCGGTGTCCTGCGCCATCACCAGTTGGTTCAGCGGCTGCGTCGAATTCGGCTGGGTGGTGGCGAGGAATACCGGTGCCCCGAGCGGGATGAAACGGGGGTCGACCGCAATCGAGCGGCCGCCGGTCAGCGGCACGCCCAGCGAACCCAGCGGACCCGGCAGACCGTCCGGCAGTTCGCGGAAAAACACGAAGCTCGGATTGCTGGCGAGCAGTTCGGGTAGTTTCTCCGGATTCCTCGCCCCCCAGTCCTTGATGCCCTGCATCGACGCCTGTTCGAGCTTGAGCTCGCCGCGCTCGACCAATAGCTTGCCGATCGACTGATAGGGGTGGCCGTTCTGATCCGCGTAGCCTACCCGCAGGTGCGACCCATTCGGCAATTCGATTCGCCCCGAACCCTGGATCTGCAGGAAGAACAAATCGACCGGATCTTCCGCCCAGGCAATGGGCTTGCTGTTGAAGCCGTTGCCGTCGGTGGCAAGTGCCTCGATTTCTTTGCGCGTGGGATAGGGCACCAGTTTGTTGCCAACCAGCCGTCCGCGCAGGCGCAGGTTTCTCAGCTCCGGATAGACGCTCGCCAGGTCGACCGCGATGAGGTCGTCCGGCGCGGTATACAGCGGAAAGCGCGCACGCTCGGTACGCGCCCGGGCACCTTTCAGCAGCGGCTCGTAATAGCCGGTCACCAGCCCTTCGACATTGCCGTCTTCCTGGGTCGCCTGATAGGGATCGAAATGACGCTCGAAAAATGCGCGTGTGCCCGCATCGTCGGGTGGCGGCATGGCTGCCGCCTCGTTGCAGACGGCCTGCCATGCGGCACGCTTGACCAGCGTCGAGCAGCTGCGCAGAAACGCGGGCCAGGCTTCGCCTGCGGCATCGGTCTGCCAGAAATTCACGGTACTCCAGTCCACCGGCTTGAGCGTGGAGTAGCGCACCGCGGGCTCGGGAATGAGCGTCGGCGGCGGGACTGGAACCGGCACCGGCTGGGGTGTGGGGAGGAGAACGGGACGCGGCGCAGTCGGCTCCGCCGGCGGCTGCACCGCACAGGCCGACAGCAGCAGGACGAACAACCACGGGCTTGCACGCAGCAAGGTCACGGGTGAAGATGGCTCGGATCGAAACACCCGCCGAGTATAACAACGGAGGGCCGCGCTTGATGGAAAGTCAGGGACTGGGCTGGTTGCTGCTGGAAGCCGGAATTGCGGTGGGACTGCTGCTGTTCATCGTCTGGTGGACGATGAAAAAGTGAGCGGTGAGCGGTGAGCGGTGAGCGGTGAGTGGAATGACCGGCTCACTGTTTACCGCTTACTGCTCACCCAAACTAATGCAATACCCGCGGCATCGCGAGGGTGAATGTCGGAATCTCGGCGTCGAACTTGTTGCCGTCTTCCGCCGCCATCTGATAGCTGCCATGCATGGTGCCGACCGGCGTCGCCATCGCGGTGCCGCTGGTGTATTCGAAACTTTCGCCCGGCTGCAGCAGCGGCTGTTCGCCAACCACGCCGAGCCCCTTGACTTCCTGGGTGAGGTTTTCCGCGTCGGTGATGACCCAGTGACGCGAAATCAGTTGCGCCGCCACGGTGCCGGTGTTGGCGATGGTGACGGTGTAGGCGAATACGTAACGATCGGCCGAGGGGTCGCTCTGTTCGGCCAGATACGCCGTATCGACGTTGACGCTGATGTGATATTTCTTGCCTTCTGCCACGGGTCTGCTCGACGGGGATGGAAAAATCGAGTGTAACGCAATGCCGCGTCGGACTGCTAAAATGACCGGGTTTTCCCAAAATTCCCGGAGCCTCCCATGACTTACCGCATCGCCCCGTCCATCCTGTCCGCCAACTTTGCCAAGCTGGGCGAGGAAGTCGACAACGTGCTCGCCTCCGGCGCCGATATTGTCCATTTCGACGTGATGGACAACCACTATGTACCCAACCTCACCATCGGTCCGCTGGTGTGCGAAGCGCTGCGCAAGCATGGCGTCACCGCGCCGATCGACGTGCACCTGATGGTGAAACCGGTCGATCGCATCATTCCCGATTTCGCCAAGGCCGGCGCCACCTACATCACCTTCCATCCGGAAGCGTCCGAACACGTCGACCGCACCATCGGTCTGATCAAGGAAAACGGCTGCAAGGCCGGTCTGGTGTTCAACCCCGCGACCCCGCTCGACGTGCTGGAATACACGCTGGACAAGCTCGACATGGTGCTTCTGATGAGTGTCAACCCCGGCTTCGGCGGGCAGAAGTTCATCCCCTACGTGCTCGACAAGGCGCGCGCAGTACGCAAGATGATCGACGACCGCGGCCTCAAGGTGAACATCGAGATCGACGGCGGCGTCGGCCCGGCCAACATCGCCGAGGTGGCCCGAGCCGGGGTCGACACTTTCGTCGCCGGCTCGGCGGTGTTCGGCGCCGCCAAGGACAGCGACCCGCAACGCTACAACTCCATCATCGCCGCGATGCGCGCCGAACTGGCGAAGGTCTGAAATCGGTGAGTGGTGAGTGGTGAGTGGTAAGCGGTGAGCGGAGTGATTCGCGGACCGCAGCGCTCACTGCTCACTGCTCACTGCTCACTGCTCACTGCTCACTGCTCACTAGAAAATGAATTTCCCTCTCCCGATCAAAGCCGTCGTCATCGATCTCGACGGTACCCTGCTCGATACCGCGCCGGACCTCGCGCACGCCGCCGAACTGATGATGGCCGAACTTAGTCGTCCGTGCCCGTCGCTGGAAACGATTGCCAGCTACATCGGCAACGGCGTCTCGCGGCTTGTCAAGCGCGTGCTCACCGGCGAGATGGATGCCGAACCCGACGCGGCGCTGTTTGAACAGGCTATCGCCGCGTACCAGAAGCATTACGGCGAACACGTGTCGCTGCACTCGCGCCCGTTCCCCGGCGTGATCGAAGGACTTGACGCGTTCAAGGCGATGGGGCTGCGCCTTGCCTGCGTCACCAACAAGGCCGCGCAGTTCACCCATCCGCTGTTGCAGGATACCGGTCTCATCGGTTACTTCGAGCTGATCCTGTCCGGCGACTCGCTGCCCAGGCGCAAGCCCGACCCGCTGCCACTGCTGCACGCCTGCGAGGTGTTCAAGGTCAAGCCCGCCGAGCTGCTGCTGATCGGCGACTCGCTCAACGACACCCAGGCCGCACGCGCCGCCGGCAGTCCGGTTTTTTGCGTGCCCTATGGGTACAACCGCGGTCGCCCGGTCGCCGAACTCGACCTCGACGCGGTGGTGCCGAGCCTTGCCGAAGCGGCGAAGATGGTGGTGAAAGCGTGAGATCAGGGGTTAGGGGCTGGGGGCCAGGAACTAGGGGACGTGCCCTTGGGGCGCGATGGTGACGCTGCGCGTCGCTTGCCCCTAGCCCCTAAATCCTAGCCCCCAGCCCCTACTCACATGACTGAACAAGAATTTTTCGAACTCGCCCGCCAGGGTTACAACCGAATCCCGCTGGTGCGGGAACTGCCCGCCGATCTGGAAACCCCGCTGTCGGTCTACATCAAGCTCGCCAACGCACCGTATTCCTACCTGCTGGAATCGGTGGTCGGCGGCGAGCGCTTCGGCCGCTATTCCTTCATCGGCCTGCCCGCGCGCACGGTTCTGCGGGTGCGCAAGCACCTGCTGACGGTGGAAACCGATGGTCACATGGTCGAGGACCACACGCTGCCCGATCCGCTGGCCTTCATCGCCGAGTTTCAGGCGCGTTTCCAGGCGGCGCCGCTGGCCGGGTTGCCGCGCTTTACCGGTGGGCTGGCCGGTTATTTCGGCTACGACACCATCCGCTACATCGAAAAGCGCCTCGCGCCGGACTTCAATAAGAACCAGCCACGCAAGGACGACGTGCTGCATACGCCCGACATCCTGCTGATGCTGACCGAGGAGCTGGCGGTATTCGACAACCTCGCCGGCAAGCTCTACCTCGTCACCCACGCCGATCCGATGCAGCCCGATGCCTATACCGGGGGCCATCTGCGGTTGCAGGCGCTGGCCGAGCAGTTGCAGAAGCAGGTGCAACTGCCGGCCGAGCCGGCGGTGGCGGCGGACGAACCGCAGTCCGAATTCGGCGAGGCCGAATTCAAGGCGGCGGTGCAGAAGGCCAAGGACTACATCGCCGCCGGCGACATCATGCAGGTGGTGCTGTCGCAGCGCATGACGCGACCGTTCAACGCCTCGCCGCTGTCCTTGTACCGGGCGCTGCGCAGCCTCAACCCCTCGCCCTACATGTTTTATTACGACCTGGGCGGTTTCCATGTGGTCGGTTCCTCACCCGAAATCCTGGTGCGCCTGGAAGGCGATACCGTCACCCTGCGGCCCATCGCCGGCACCCGTCCGCGCGGACTCACGCGCGAGGACGACCAGCGCCTCGGCGAGGAACTGCTGGCCGATCCCAAGGAGCGTGCCGAGCATCTGCAGCTGCTCGATCTGGGGCGCAACGACACCGGACGCGTCGCGGTCACCGGCAGCGTGAAAGTTACCGAAAACATGCAGATCGAACGCTATTCGCACGTCATGCATATCGTCTCCAACGTCGAAGGCAGGCTGAAGCCGGGTTTGAGCGCGATCGACGTGCTGCGCGCGAGTTTTCCGGCGGGAACCGTCTCCGGCGCGCCCAAGGTGCGGGCGATGGAAATCATCGACGAACTCGAGCCGAGCAAGCGCGGAATTTATGCGGGCGCGGTCGGTTATCTGGGTTTCAATGGCGACATGGATCTGGCGATCGCGATCCGCACCGCGGTGGTCAAGGATCGGACCCTGTTCGTCCAGGCCGGCGCCGGTATCGTCGCCGACTCGGTTCCGGCGAATGAATGGACCGAAACCCAGAACAAGGCCCTCGCGATCGTGCGTGCGGCGGAAATGTTGCAGAGCTGAGTCCGCCGGCGAAGACGGAAATCAGCCCAATCGGCGGCGCACAGTACAAATTGGCGTATTGATTTTCATCTTCACCAAGGCTAGGCTTTCGGTTATGGTGTCGTCGTCGCACCTAAAATATTATTAAAGGAGGCTCCATGTTGAAAAAAACCTTGTTTGCGTTTTCGATCACCTTGGCGGGCGCGGCCTACGCCGGTTCCTACATGCTGCCCGAGGACGTTCTGAATGGGCTGATCGAGAAGAGTGGCGATTCCGCCTACCTGACCCAGAGTCCGCAGAACATGATGATGATGCCGGACAACCCTGCCTGGTACGTTGCCGAGGCAGGGGAAGCTCTGTTCAAGCAGGCGCGCGGTCCAAAGAATGTCTCGATGGAGCAATGCGATTTCGGCAAGGGCCCCGGCGTTCTGGAAGGCGCGTATGCCGAACTGCCGCGTTATTTTGCCGATGCCGGCAAGGTCATGGATATCGATACCCGACTGGCGTATTGCATGAAGACGCTGCAGGGCTTCACCGATGATGATCCCGCGATCAAGCAGAAACACGGTTCGAAATCCGACGTCATGAAGCTGCAGACCTACATCGCCAGCAAATCCAGCGGCTATGCATGGAATCCGCCGATGACGCACCCGCTGGAAAAGGCGATGCGCGATGCGGGTGAGGTGATGTTCTACCGCCGTTCCGGCATCATGGACTTCGGGTGTGCCACCTGTCACACGCAAACCGGCAAGCGGATCCGGGCTTCGGTGCTGCCGAACGTTAACCTGCCGATGGAATGGACCAAGGCGATTTCCTGGCCGGCGTATCGGGTCGGCAATGATGAAGTGCGCAGCAGCCAGCATCGCCTGCTCGAATGCATCTGGCAGACGCGATATCCCAACATCAAGAATGGTTCGGACGCCACGATCGCACTCATTTCATTCTGGACGGACAACGCCCGCGGCCAGCCCGCCATCCTGCCCGACATGAAGCGTTGATCACCCTAATCGCCAGCCTACGAGGAGACTTTTACATGTCCAAAAAAACACTTATTGCGATTGTGGCCGCTGCAAGCTCGACGCTGCTGATTGCTGGCTGCTCCGCGACCAATGCGGGCAAGAACGAAGCCAGAAGCGAAACGGTCAAGCCGGTCGCGTCCGCGGCGGCTGCCAGCCCCGCCAAAGTCAAAGTCGATTACACCAAGATGAGCCCGGTCGCCTTGGCCGAATACCTGGTCTTCGAGTCGGGTAGCTATGATCTGAATCAGCCGACGCAGGAAGGCACCACCGGTCGCGACCGCCTTACCCAGGACGAGATTCAAAAATCCTGTTCCCTGATGAAGGGCCAGGAACTCGATGGCAAGACCCGGGAAAAAGTCATGGCGCTGGCCGCCGCAACCATCAAGTACCCGGAAGGCGGGATCAAGCTCGGTGACTGGAAAAAGGGCGGCGAACTGGCATGGTCGGGCTTCGGCTACCGCCTGGCCCACAAACCGGATGACCAGACCAAGCGGGAAGCGGGCGGCAACTGCTATAACTGCCATGAAATGTCACCTGCTCGAACCGGCGGCACCATCGGTCCGAGCTTGACCGCTTACGGTAAAATTCGCGGCAGCAGCGAGGACATGCTGAAGTACGCCTATACCATGATCTACAACCCACACGCGTATTTCGCCTGTACCAACATGCCGAGAATGGGCGCTGCAGGCGTTCTGTCGCAACAGCAGATCGCCGACGTCATGGCGTATCTGTTCGATCCGGAGTCGCCAGTCAACAAGTAATCGTTCGAAAGGGATAAAAAAGCAGCCGGCTTTGAGGGAAACCTCGGGGCTCGGCTGCTTTCCCGTTCCAGCCGTTACATTTGTCGGCTCGCCCTGGCGGCTGACAGGATCCAGACCTTGGCTTTGACTAGTTGGCCCAGTCGTCATTCCGCCGCGAGCATGGCCGACCCGGACCACCGATCTCGTTCAGACCGCAGTGCCCATGCCCTTGTTCGTGCCCAGACGCAGAGCCGGCAAGCCCGCAAGCTCATGAATCTGGGTCAGCACGCCGCGTTGCTTCGGATCGGGCATATCGAACAATATGCTCAAATATCTGCCGCCGCCCTTGGATTCGTAGGCGTCTTCGAGAAAGCGCACGTGCTCGTGCGTGGCCAGACAATCATCCTCCTTGCATTTCTGCCGGTAGTAGTCGACCAGGGTGTGAATTACATCCAGATGCTCATCGGTAATCACAAAATTTCGGGCCTTCGCATTTATTCTGACCCTTTGCCCGAGTTCGGCTTTTGACAGATCCTTGACCGCGTCGTAAATCAGGATTTTTTTTTCATGCGTCGTGGTGTTGGGTGTCTGGCTCATATGTACTCTCCTGTGTGAATATGTCGTCGATGGACCATTCCAGACCTGCATCGCGCAGATCTGGAGTAATACAGTACAGCGCAACTCATTAGACATCTCCCGCAGCGAAAAGTTCTTGTCGCCACGCTCGTGGAAAGCCGCAAGTGCTTGATTTGTTTCGGGGCGATCCATTGGCGAGGTTCAGGACAGGCCTTTCGATCAGCTCAGGCCATGGCGCTTGAGCTTGCGATACAGCGTGCGCTCGGTGATGCCGAGCGCGGTCGCCACCCGGTTGCGATGGCCGTCGTGGGCATCGAGCAGGGCGCGGATGTGGGCGCGCTCGACCTCCGCCAGCGGCTGGGTATCCGCTGGCGCGGGCACGGTCGCAGCAGGCAGGCGCAGGTCGACGGCGCGGATCACGCCATCGCGGCAGGTCAGCACCGCGCGCTGCAACAGGTTGCGCAACTCGCGCACATTGCCGGGAAATTCATACGCCTGCAGCGACGCGAGCGCGGCCGCATCCAGCCGGCAGGCGCGACGATTGCCGGCGAGCCGCTTGAGCAGGAACGTTGCCAGCGGCGGGATGTCGTCGCGCCGTTCGCGCAGCGGGGGCAGGTTCAGGTCGATTCCCGCCAGCCGGTAATACAGGTCAAGGCGAAAGCGCTTGTCGTCAACCTCGTCCAGCAACCGGCGATTGGTCGCCGATACCAGCCGTACGTCGGCGTTCAGCGTATGGGTCCCGCCGACTCGCCGGAATTCGCCGGTCTCCAACACCCGTAGCAGCTTGGCCTGCAGTCCAAGCGGAATCTCGGCGACCTCGTCGAGGAACAGCGTGCCGCCGTCGGCCAGCTCGAACAGCCCCTTTTTCAAACCGCTGCTGCCGGAGAAGGCGCCGCGTTCGTGGCCGAACAGCTCGCTTTCAAACAGGGTTTCCGGGATCGCGGCGCTGTTGATCACGATAAAGGCGCCGCCGGCGCGCGCCGAACGGGCGTGGATGAAGCGTGCGGCGAGTTCCTTGCCGACGCCGGATTCGCCGAATAGCAGGATCGACGCCTCGCTCTCGGCCACCCGTGCCAGATTGTCGACGCAGGAGAGGAAGGCCGCGGACTGCCCGACCATCTGCATGGCGTCGCACTCGGTGCCGGCGTCGGCTTCCAGCGGGTAGAGTTGTTCGCCCAGATAGCGTTCGCCGTTCACCCCGCGCAATGCATGGCCGCGAATGCGGGTGCGCTCGGGTTGGTTGTCGGCATGGAAATGGGTGTGTACCACTTCGACCGCCTCGCCGTGCTCGAACAGCGCCCGGTGCGGGCACTGCTCGCCGTTTTCGTGGCAGGGGCGGGTCGCATGATGCGACACCGCATAGCAGTACTGGCCGACGATCGCGTCGGCGGCGACGCCATAGGCTTCGGCATAGCGCCGATTCGCCGCGACGATGCGGTATTCGCGATCGATCACCACGAAGGGCTGGTCGTTGGCGTCGATGAGTTCCTGCAGTTCGATCTGTGGCATGGTGACTCTCAGGTCATGACATTTTTAGAAGTTGACATGACGTATTCGTCATGTCAAGCCGGCCGTTGTCGCGTCAATGGTTGGACTGGGCGGTGTCGTGCAGTGGCATGCCGATTGCTCTATCGAAGCAACACAACTCGAAAGGAAACAGCACATGGCACATATCGTGGTTCTGGGTGCGGGCGTGGGCGGCATGACGATGGCGTATGAAATGCGCGAGCAGGCGCGCACCGAAGACAAGGTCACGGTGATTTCAAACCTGCCGTACTTTCAGTTCACCCCGTCCAATCCCTGGGTGGCGGTGAACTGGCGCAAGCGTGACGACGTCACGATTCCCGCCGCACCTTATCTCAACAAGAAGAACATCGATTTCATCGCGGTCGGTGCGGCGCGGGTGCATCCCGAGCGCAACCAGGTCGAACTCACCGATGGTCAGGTCGTCGACTACGACTTTCTCGTCGTCGCGACCGGCCCCAAACTGGCGTTCGACGAAATCCCGGGACTGGGGCCGGACGGGTATACCCAGTCGGTATGTCAGGTTGAACACGCGGTGACGGCGGGCCAGGCGTGGGAACGCTTCGTCCGTGAGCCCGGGCCGATCGTGGTTGGCGCGGTGCAGGGCGCTTCCTGTTACGGCCCGGCGTACGAATTCGCGATGATCATGGACACCGACCTCAGGCGGCGAAAAATCCGTGACCGCGTGCCGATGACCTACGTCACCGCCGAACCCTACATCGGCCATCTGGGACTGGGCGGCGTCGGCGACTCGAAGGGCATGCTCGAATCCGTTATGCGCGACCGCCACATCAAGTGGATCTGCAACGCCAAGGTCACCAAGGTCGAGGAAGGCAAGATGTTCGTCGCCGAACATAATGAAAAAGGCGAGGTGATCAAGGAACACGAACTGCCGTTCGCCTATTCGATGATGTTGCCGGCGTTCAAGGGCATCGACGCGGTGTTCGGGGTCGAGGGACTGACCAACCCGCGTGGCTTCATCACCATCGACGCGTTCCAGCGCAACCCGAAATTTCCGAATGTCTATTCGGTCGGCGTCTGCGTCGCGATTCCGCCGGTGGAAACCACCCCGGTGCCGACCGGCACCCCGAAGACCGGCTACATGATCGAATCCATGGTCACCGCCGCCTCGCGGAATATCCGCGCCGTGCTCGACGGCCGCGAACCCACCGAAAAAGCCACCTGGAACGCCATCTGTCTGGCTGACTTCGGCGACACCGGCGCCGCCTTCGTCGCGTTGCCGCAGATCCCACCGCGCAACGTCAACTGGTTCAAGGAAGGCAAATGGGTGCACCTGGCCAAGGTGGCGTTCGAGAAATACTTCATGCGCAAAATGAAAGTGGGCTCGACCGAGCCGCTGTACGAAAAATATGTGCTCGGCTTAATGGGCATCAAGAAACTCAAATGATCTCTCCTCAAGGCTCCTGCCTTACGCGCCTTCGGGCGCTATTTTTTGTGTGCAGGGCAGGGCCCCGGCTATAATTTGCGGCTCTTGGCGCAGGCTCCGCGGTGCCGTGACGCCGAAGGATATTTCCATGCTGCTGATGATCGATAAGCCGCATCGGAATCCGGCAACATCCGTAAACACCCGATACCCCGCATAGAATCAAGCAACATCAAGGGAATAGCATCCGGTAGCAATCGGCATAGTCCATTGTCATCCGAAGAAAAAGCGGGTATCGTGGCGGGTATCAAGTCCGATACCCGCTGCCATGCCCCTGACCGATAGCCAAATCCGCAACGCGAAACCCCTGCCGGAAAAGCCGATCAAGCTGACCGACGGCGGCGGGCTATATCTGGAAGTGCGAACGACTGGCGCGAAGCTGTGGCGCTACCGCTACCGCATCGCTGGCAAGGAAAATGTCTTTGCCGTCGGGGAATATGTGCAAGCCCCAAGCGGCGAAACCAAAGAGCAAACCCAGTCCCGGCGCAATGCGGGGATGCTGACACTTGCCGAAGCGCGGGCAAGGCGCGAAGAGTGCCGGGCGCTGGTGAAACAAGGCATTCACCCGGCGCACTATCGGCAAGCGGCGCGGATGGAGCAATCCGCCAGAAATGCAAACACCTTCGAGGCCGTGGCGCGGGAGTGGATAGCCAAGAAAAAGCCGACGTGGACGCCTTACTACTTACGCCAAGTTGAGCGGTTCCTAGAGTCTGATGTTTTCCCCTATGTAGGCAATCTGCCCATTCGCAACGTGACGGCGGCGCACCTGCTGGAAATTGTGCGGCGGGTAGAAGGGCGCGGCGCTGAGACTGTGGCCTTGCTAGTGCGCCAATGGGCTTCGGCGATCTTCCGTTATGCGGTGGCGACCCT
>JACDJC010001236.1_pt1 | contig 23226 bp, 27 predicted proteins | sample 7454191 | NCBI WGS metagenome assembly JACDJC01 (sample SAMN14253291, study PRJNA609438) | sludge metagenome | isolation source: sludge after 25d culture with pyrite and EDTA | collected 2018-12-20 | reverse complement strand
GCCTTCGCCATCCGCGACATGCGCGCCCGTAGCTCAGCTGGATAGAGCACCAGACTACGAATCTGGGGGTCAGAGGTTCGAATCCTTTCGGGCGCGCCATCTAACATACTGAGAAACAATCAATTTTTTGACCGTCGCAAATTTCGCCGCAGACTAAAAATCGAATTAGTCTGCGATTTAGTCTGCGGAAGTTTCCAAAGATTTTTTCTGCGCGAACGCTCATCGGCGGCGCACATGCGACGTGACCGGCCTCCAAGAATGCGCCGACGTAGCGCGTGTCCGAGCCAAACCATGACCCCGCAAAATCCCGCTAAGGCGCTTCCTTAGACAGCGGATCCCACGCTTGAGCACCGACGAGTAATTCAATGAGCGCAATGACGCGAGGCGTTTCCACTGTTGGAGACGACGCAGCAATTGGGTTCGCGGCCGTGTACCATCATCTCTCGCCGAATCGGCGGAGATTTTGATTTGAACGATGTTGCCACAACAGCGGAGCCAATGGCTGAGGTGAACGCGAAGAGCGTTCGCGCGACGGTCTTCATCAGCAAGGCAACACCCGGCGATGATGAGTTTGTGTTGTGGCTTGCACCAAAGCTTGAGGCGGCGGGCTACAAGGTATTTGCCGACATTCTTACGCTGGAGCCCGGCGACCGATGGCGGTCCGTCATCACATCCACGTTGCAGCAGGATGCCATCAAGATGCTGCTTTGTTGCCGCGACAGCATGCTAGCGGCACCTGGCGTTCTCGAAGAGATAGACATTGCATCGGACCTGTCAAAACAGCTCAAGGACGAGCGGTTCATCATCCCTCTTCGTCTTGAGCCCTATAAGAAAGTCTTCGGTATCGCCGGGCTGCAATATATCGACTTCGTGAGGGGCTGGGCCGATGGCCTTGAAAAGCTCTTGGGCGCGCTCAAGCGGCAAAAGGTTCCGCGCGATGCCGAGCACGCCACTATCAACCCAAACTGGGAGGTGTACCGGCGCCGCGGCGCGATTGCGCTTAAGAATGAGCCAGAGCGTCTGACATCGAACTGGCTTCGCATCGCCGAAACGCCTGATGCAATCAACTACCTTGAGCCGAGCGGGGCGATTGATCGCGATGCGTTGGCTGATGCCTGCCCGCTCACTCGCTTTCCAACAATCCTGATGCAGCAGGGAATCGTTACCTTCCAGTCACCAGAAGAAATCAACGCCGCGTTGTCTGGTGTCGGACGGTTCGCGCTCAAGCATTCCGTTCCGCTTGCGTCCTTTATGTCCGAGGGGCTTGCGGTTGCGGGTATCCAACGTCAAGACGCATCGAACGTCGTACATTCCATGATACGGCAGGCGTGGAATGCCTTTTGCCGAGAACGCGGGCTCCTAGAGTACCAGTATTCCAATGCTGTTGGCTTTCACGCCGGCAAGGATCAAATCGCCATCGGCAAGAAGGTGCCATGGGGCCGGCAGGGCGAGCGTCATTCGTCCATGCTTCGGAATGTGGCCAAGGGGCACGTTTGGCAATTCGGCGTAACTGTGCTTCCGGCGTTCTGGCCCTTTCCGCACCTCAAGCTGAAATCCCGCGTTCTGTTTGCGCCGGTCAAGGATGATGAGGCTGATACGCCGATTGATGACGCGAGGAAGCAGCATCGTCTTCGACGTTCGGTGTGCAAAGGCTGGCGCAACAAGCAATGGCACGGCAGGTTGCTTGCCTTCATCGAGCTGCTCTCGGGCGAGCAGTCCTCAATCAACCTTTGTCTTGGCGAGACGGCCGTCGTACGTGTCGAGGCCGCGCCTCTTCTGTTTTCATCGCCCGTCAGCACCGTCTTGCCCGATAAGCTCCTTGATGAAGAGGAGGAGACGGACACCACGACTCTTGGCCGCCCCGAGCCGGAGGAGGATGAGCCATGACGGTGCATCCGGAGGTTGCCCTCCAGGCGCTGCACTTCAATGAGCCGCTTTTGGAGTTTGCGCTCAAGCAAACCACGCCGCATCCCAAGGATGGCCTCTTTCTGTACGGGCCGCATTCCAAGGCCAAGAAGACCCGTGAGGTCAGGATCGGGGTGATCGGCACCGCCGCAGGCATCGGCTATTTCCGGGAGTGGGTGAAGCGGATCAAAGGCCGGATTGACGTGCCACCGCCGGGAAAGGGCGAGAAGCAAGATCGCCTGCATCTCGCAAATTTTCCGGGGCTCGAAGAAGCTTTCGGCATTTCGTTGAACGAAGCTGAATTTGCCGCCTATCCGCTTGACCTCAAAGCGATAGACCAGGCGACGCGCATTCTCAACCTTCACGAAGCGGTCAGCAAGGTCGTAAAGCTATACGCTGACAAGACACGCCGGCACCGTGACAATGATGAACGCGTGATTGACTTGCCCGGATACGCGCGATCTTCTGTTCGTCGCAGGGATGCGTCACCTTGAATTCGACGATCAAACGCCGATCCCGTAGCAGCAAGACGACATCCGGGACGATCTGTCCGTCTTTCCTTTCCAGAATGGCGTGGTCGAATGTTCGCCGCTCGGCCTCGACGACCACCTCCTGATCACCATGCTCCTCGACCACCATCGCTGGCAACGCGATTTCGAGTCGCCCATCAAGCACGCACTTTGCAAATTTATGGAGAGCTGTCTCGCCCGCTGACACACAGGTCTGGCCATCCCGCCGCGCGTAATGCGCAAAATGATGACCCTGAATCTCGCCCTTCTTCGCAACCATCCGCCTGCCGCATCCGGGGCAGATGCAGTTGCACGCAAGACCGGAGGGCACGTCGGCAATATGGACGAGCGTGCCGTTGGTGGCCTCGGCGACAAGAATTTCGCCTCGATCTGTGCAGGAAAAGAGTTCGCCCAATCGTATAGACGACATCATTTTGCCGGCGTCTCTCGATTGACATCGCCGAACGCGATGCAGATTCGCTCGTTATCTTACAAGCCTATACCTATCGAGAGCTGAATCGGATTCAAACATATCGCCATGGCATCCAGCCGGCGAGTACGCTGGCGATTCGGGCCGGAATTTAGCGGAAAGACGAGATTGTCTGTCCATCTGGTAGTTGGGCTGTTCCGCCAACCGATAGGCTGAAATCACCAACGTCCGCGCTTGCAGTGATGGGATTTGAATTCCTAATCGGCCCTTGCTCTTCGCGGCTGTGTTGTCAATTTCGAGGTGCGTTCAACGCACGACAACTTCACCATTCTCTTTGGTAAATGAACCGATGTGCGGATTAGGCAAGATATCGAGAACCCCTTCCGAGGGCCGGCAAAGTTTGACCCCCCTAGAGGTGACGACAATCGGGCGATTGATCAGAGTTGGATGTGCCAACATGAAATCCATCAATTCGTCATCCGACCATTTCGAATCACCGAGACCGAGTTCCTTGTAAGGCGTTCCCTTCTCACGCAGCAGATCCCGGACGGAGATGCCCATCGCGGTGATCAACTCCCGCAATCGCTGGTGCGATGGCGGATTCTTGAGATATTCGATGATCTCAGGCTCTTCACCACTTTGACGGATCATCGCCAACGTGTTGCGCGACGTGCCGCAGGCTGGATTGTGGTAGATGGTGATCGTCATCGCCGCGCTTCCGCTGCCGATACGGTCTTGCGCGCGCCGGTTTCGTACCAGTCGCGTGTCGCCTTCACAATGCGGACGACCGATAGCATCACCGGCACCTCAACCAAAACGCCCACGACGGTCGCGAGCGCTGCTCCTGAATCTAGACCGAACAGGCTAATGGCAGCGGCGACCGCGAGTTCGAAAAAGTTGCTCGCGCCAATCAGCGCGGCCGGCGCCGCTACACACCAGGCGACGCCGAAGCGCCGGCTGAGCCAATAGGCAAGACCGGCATTAAGGTAGACCTGGATCAGGATCGGAACGGCAAGGATCGCAATGATGGTCGGTTGCCGGATAATCTGTTCGCCTTGGAAGCCGAACAGCAGCACCAGAGTTGCGAGCAGGGCGACGAGGGATACCGGCTGAAGCCGGTTCATCGTCCGGTCGAAGGTGTCGCGGCCGGAGCGCAGCAATGCACTCCGCCAGAGCTGTGCTCCAGCGACGGGCACGACGATGTAGAGCAGAACCGACAGCAGCAGCGTCGACCACGGCACGGCAATTGATGCGACGCCGAGCAGAAGACCAACCAGCGGCGCGAACAAGAACACCATAAGCACGTCGTTCAGCGCCACCTGGCTGAGAGTATAATGCGGTTCGCCCTCCACAAGATTGGACCAAACGAACACCATTGCCGTACACGGCGCGGCGGCGAGCAAGATCAGCCCGGCGATATAGGACGGAATCTGTGCCGAGGGCAGCATCGGGGCGAAGACGTGTCCGATGAAGATAGTGCCCAGCAGCGCCATCGAGAACGGCTTAACCGCCCAATTGATAAAAAGCGTAACTCCAACGCCACGCCAGTGCTGACGCACTTGCCCAAGCGAGCCGAAGTCGATCTTGAGCAGCATCGGCACAATCATGAGCCAGATGAGAATGGCGACTGGCAGGTTGACCTTCGCCACCTCCGCCGAAGCGACCGCCCCAAAAAAGCTTGGCATAACGTGGCCGAGCGCGACGCCAGCGACGATACAGAGCGCAACCCACAGCGTGAGATAACGTTCGAAGATACCCATGAGATCAGGCCACGTCAGGGCGGCCGGAGGTGACGCCCTCGCTACGGCCGATTTCACGCAGCCGGATGCCGAGCGAAAGCTCGTCGATGCTGTCGATGGGAAGGCTAGTGAAAGCAGCGATCCGGTTCTTCAGATAGCGGAAGGCGGTGAGGAACGCCGCGTGCTTCTGAAGATCAGGCCCTTCGACAACAGCGGGGTCCTCGATCCCCCAGTGCGCCGTCATCGGCTGACCGGGCCAGACCGGACAAGTTTCGCCTGCGGCATTGTCGCAGACGGTAAACACGAAATCCATGACGGGGGCATCCGCCGCCGCGAACTCTGCCCAGCTCTTTGAGCGCAGACTAGCGGTCGGGTAGTCGAGACTCTCAAGGATACCCAGGGCGAACGGATTGACCGCGTTCTTCGGCGCACTGCCGGCGGAGAAAGAACGGAAACGAGTGGCGCTATCCTTGCGCAGGATAGACTCGGCCATGATCGAACGAGCGGAATTGCCGGTGCAAAGAAAGAGTACATTGTAAATACGATCAGACACGCTTCTTCTCCTTCCGTGGCAAACAGCATTTGGACAGGCTTTGGATGACGGGGGCACAGATTTCGGTTCTGCCGCCGCAACAGTCCCGCAGAAGGAACAGCGTTACGGCCTGCAGGGCAGCAAGGTTTGCGCGATAGACAATCGACCGGCTGTGACGCTCAGCAGTAACGAGATTTGCTCGGGACAGTACCGAAAGGTGCGAAGAGAGTGTGTTCTGGGGGACCTCCAGTGCGCGCGCCAGGTCGCCCGCAGCCATACCGTCAGGTTCGTGCTTTACCAGAGTTGTAAATGCGTCCAGTCGCGTCGACTGGGCGAGCGCCGCAAAGGCAAGAATTGCATCCTCCGTTTCCATATATCCAGATATACAGAATTATTATAACCCGTCAACCGGTCGTGGAATCGCACGATCTCCGATCTCATCGTTATATTTCGACAATTCTAGAAATATGGTTGACGTCAGACATGATCTACCTCATTGTTGCGGCATGAAGATTGACGATGCTGCAACACGGCTTGAGGCTCTCGGTAACCCGACGAGGCTAAAGATATACCGGGCGCTGGTTCGTGCCGGCCAAGCCGGCATGGCAGTCGGCCGCCTTCAGGACAAGCTGAAGGTCCCGCCGTCGACGCTCTCTCATCATATCAAGTCGCTGGTTTCTGTCGGTCTAATCTCGCAGGTCCGGGAATCCACAACGCTCGTCTGCCACGCGAACTACGACACGATGCAAAGCCTTGTCGATTTTCTGATCGCGGAGTGCTGTGCCGACGAAGCGTGTGCTGGCGCGAAGTCCGCAGCGTAATTTTCTCACACCTGAATGTTCGGCAATTCTACGGAGGACAATGTGGGCAAGAATGTCGCGATCATCGGAGCCGGCCCCGTCGGCTTGGCCGCTGCCGCCCACGTTCTGGAACGTGGCATGGCACCGATCGTCTTTGAGGCGGGACCTGCGGCCGGGCATGCTGTCCGCCAGTGGAAACACGTCCAGTTGTTCTCTCCCTGGGAATACAACGTCGACAAAGCGGCGGCGCGACTGCTGTCTGCGACCGGTTGGAACTCTCCCGATCCCCACGTCTATCCAACCGGTGCCGAACTTCTCGAGCAGTATTTGGACCCGCTTGCGAGCCGCACGCGACTTGCGGACGTGATCCGCACGTCGAGCCGCGTGACGGCGATCAGCCGCGTTGGCTTCGACAAGGTCAAAACCAGTGGGCGCGATCAAGCGCCATTCGAAATCCAGTACCTGAACGGGAAAGGGACGACGACGCTGCGTGCCGATGCGGTGATCGATACCTCTGGCACGTGGTTTTCCCCCAATCCTGCAGGCGCCAACGGATTGCCGGCGATCGGAGAGCATGAGTTCGCCCATCGCATTGCCTACGCTATGCCCGATATCCACGGCGCCGATCGCGATCGGTACGCCGGCAGGACCGTGGCCGTGCTGGGTGCCGGTCATTCCGCAATCGGTACGCTGACCGAGCTGGCGCGGCTTCGCGAGGAAAGAGCCGAGACAGAAGTCATCTGGCTCCTGCGCGGCTCCGATCCGTCAAAGTCGTTCGGCGGAGGTGCTAACGACAAGCTCGCAGCCCGCGGCGAACTCGGCGCTGCGTTTGCCGAACTCATCGCAGCCGGTAAAGTCCAGGTTGAACCTGGATTCGGCGTGACGCATTTGTCAGCCGTTGGCGATCGCTTACGCGTCGGCGCCGGTTCGTCATGCTGCGGCCGGCACGTCGTCGTGGACGAATTGATCGTCGCTACGGGTTTCCGGCCGAATTTCGGATTTTTGACGGAACTGCGCCTTCGGCTGGACCCTGCGATCGAAGCGCCGATCGCGCTTGCGCCACTCATTGATCCTAACGAACATAGCTGCGGAACGGTCCGCCCCCACGGTGCGCGGGAACTCGCGCAGGACGAACCAGGCCTATACCTCGCCGGCATGAAATCTTATGGCCGTGCGCCCACCTTCCTCATGATCACCGGGTACGAGCAAGTCAGGTCGATTGCTGCGGACATCGCAGGGGATCGGGAAGCCGCCGAGCGTGTCGAACTCGAGCTTCCAGAGACGGGCGTATGCACGCGAGGTGGCGTCGAGGGCGGCCCGGCATCGGCCGGATGCTGCGGCGGTCCGGCGCCGACAACCGTCGATGCTTGCTGTGCAGAGGACGCAAACGCAAAGATCGTCGGCAAATCCGGGTGCGGGTGTTCATGAAGGCGATCGCATGAGCGATCGCCAGTTCCCGATCATCGCCGCGTTGGGCACGACACAGACGCTGGCCTGGGCTTCGAGCTACTATCTGCCGGCGATCCTCGCCGATCCTATCGCGCGCGATCTTGGAATCTCCAGCAATTGGTTCTTTGCCGCGTTCTCGGCGTCGCTGGTAATCTCGGGATTGCTTGGACCACGCGTCGGGCGCCAGATTGACCGCGTCGGCGGGCGCCAGGTGCTCTCGGCATCGAATATCATCCTTGCGGGTGGTCTTGCGCTGCTCGGGGCATCGACCACGCTGTGGATGCTTGGCACCGCCTGGCTGCTACTCGGCATCGGTATGGGCTTGGGCTTATACGACGCGGCATTCGGCGCACTCGGACGAATCTACGGCGACAATGCGCGACGGGCCATCACGGGCATTACATTGATCGCAGGCTTTGCCAGTACCGTCGGCTGGCCGCTGAGTTCGTTTGGACTTGAGACGATGGGATGGCGGGGAACGTGCTACGCGTGGGCTGCCGCGCATATCGTAATCGGATTTCCGCTAAACCTTTTCTTTCTACCGAAGACATCGGCGATAAAGCAATTGGACGGGCCGGTCGCCAAGCCGCACATCCAGATCGATCATACGATGGTTCTGCTGTCGTTCGCCTTCGCCGCAGCATGGACAGTAACTTCAGCGATGGCGGCGCACCTGCCGCGCATCGTCGAGGCGTTTGGTGCAACGCCGGCGCAAGCAGTCTTCGCCGGAATGATGATCGGGCCGGCGCAGGTGGCGGCACGCATTCTTGAGGCGAGCACGCTCAGCAGGTTTCATCCGATGTTCTCGACCCGAATTGCGTGCATCACGCATCCGATAGGAGCCTGCGCTATCGGAATTCTCGGAGGCGGCGCCGCAGCGTCGTTCGCGCTGCTGCACGGCGCCGGCAATGGCATCCTCACCATCGCGCGGGGCACTCTGCCACTGGCAATCTTCGGTCCGGAAAACTATGCTTATCGGCTCGGTATCATCGGGGCACCGTCACGCATTGCACAGGCGCTGGCGCCGCTTGTCTTCGGACTGCTAATCGAGCCGATGGGGCGCGGCGTGGTGGCGGTTTCGTCGCTCTTGAGCTTGTCCGCGCTGGTAGCGTTGCTTTTTCTGCGTCGAGCGGAGCATACTCATCCGCCACGCAAATAGTGAAGATCAATCCAGGCCCGCACGTGCAAGTGCCTTTGTCGTCAGCATCGGAATGACGGCGGATGACTGCTGTGACCCCAAGCGCGATATCTGCATCATCTTGCAGTATTCAACCCAGCGGACACGTTGTTCGTAGTCGTTGCACATGAATATCATGTAGGACGCAGCGCCGCGGCACGAGGGGAGCGGGTGGCGTCTCCCTTCGGGACCGGGCTGTCGGCTTCGCTGAAGCCCCGGCTGTGCCGGGTCTTCCCCCTCCGGGCTTCCATCCCTGACGCTCCGCTCGCGGCATCGTTTGGTAATTCCGATATTCCCCGTGCGCTTTGAACGGCCGTGCAGGGAAAGGAAGAGTGCCGGCCGGGTTGGCCGTGACGGGTTGGAGGCCACGAGAGAGGCTCGTGGCGCCCGTCGCGGAGAACCGCGATGTCGCGACATGCTGTTCGGACGCGCGCCGGCGAGAGCCGGGCGAGCCTCTATGACGAAATCACCGACAAAATTATCGCCGAGCTGGAAGCTGGCCGTGTGCCCTGGATCCAACCCTGGGGAACTGCGGCGGCGAAGGCACCGCTCGCCATGCCCAAGAACGCTTCGACAGGCAGACAGTACAGCGGCGTCAATGTTCTGATCCTATGGGGTGCCGTCATCGAACACGGCTTTACTGGTCAAAGCTGGCTCACCTTCCGTCAGGCCCTGTCGCTCGGTGGTCACGTTCGCAAAGGTGAACGGGGCACCACGGTAGTCTATGCCGATCGCTTTATCCCGACCGACGAGAAGCGGCGTGCGGCCGAAACTGGCGAGGAAGCGCAGGCGATCCCGTTTCTAAAGCGCTTCACCGTCTTCAACACCGATCAGTGCGACGACTTGCCGATAGAGATCGCAACTGTCGTGCCACCGCCGCCACCTGGCATGATCGAACCGCGGATAGAAGCGCTGATAAAGGCGAGCGGCATCGACTTCCGCGTCGGCGGCAACCGCGCCTACTACATCCCGTCAAAAGATTATGTGCAGGTGCCACCGCCAGCGGCTTACTTTGAGCCGATCAATTGGCACCGCACCGCGCTTCATGAGCTGGGTCATGCGAGTGGTCATCACTCGCGCCTTAATCGCGATCTGTCCGGCGCGCACGGCTCGAAGAAATACGCCTTCGAGGAGCTAATAGCTGAGCTTTGCGCCGCATTCTCGTGCGCGTCGCTCGGCATCGTGCCGACCGTGCGGCATGCCGACTATATCGGCTCATGGCTGGAGGTACTGCACGAGGATATCTCCGGTTCGACATCGACGAGCGCGAGCCCGCGAGCTGAGGCTCTCGCTCATCCACCGTCACCACGAGCCCGGCCTTAACGCCGGGCTTTTCGCATTTCACAACCTGTTCGAAAGGAAGCCCGTCATGGGTTGGCTCTACATGCAATCTCTCAAAGGCCATTACGGCCCGCGCCAGTATCTCGACGCACAATTTACTTTCACGCGGCCGGAACTGACGTCGAAGGTGTTGCGATCTGCGCTCATCGGAATGCGTATCTATTACGCGGCCATCGAGCATGTTCGTCATGAGAAGGACGACCGCACGGTCTTTGCCGTCGTCTGTATCGTTCGCTACAATCCGCGCGACCGCGAGGGTTATATCTTCGGCTACAAGGGCATGGATGAAACCGTGGGATCGAACGAATCCGACTGCCCCGAAGCGATCCTCAATCTACTCACGCCGACCGAGTATCCCTACGCGCAAGCGTGGCGTACCCGCTGCCGGGAGAACGCAGCCGCGCGGCGTGCGCTGTACAGCAAGCCGTCGCCGCGTCCCGGCCAGACTATCGTATTCGACCAGGCACTCTCGTTCTCGGATGGCCGAAGCCTCGATCGCTTTGAGGTCGTCGCCAATCCGCGCAGTCATCGCACCATGCTGTTCCGGGCACCCGAAACCGGCGGGCTCTACCGCATCACGAACGTCAAGAAGCGCGCTTATCGGCTGCTCGGTCCGGACTGATGCGGATCAGATTCCGCGCTTCTGGTCGCGGCGTCTGGCGTGCCCGACCAAGGAGACTCGGCCACACAGCCTTCACGAAACGCTGGCAGTGCCCTCACGCTGCCTTCTGGAATCGGATGCCGGGGCGCAAACCTGCGCGCTCCGCAAGCCGGACCAGCATGCTCAAGCTGAACCGGTTGATCTTTCCGTTCTTGATCTCGGATACCCGAGCCTGAGTGATCCCGAGGCGCTTCGCGGCCTCGATTTGCGTCAGCCCGGACTTGCCGAGCCACTTGTTGATCCCGGACAGCAGCTTGGCGCGCATTTCAAGCTCGGCTGCTTCTTCCGCCGGGAACAGGTCGTGAAATACGGACTTTGCCATTGTCGTCACCTGATCTGTCTGAACCGTGCCTTGGCGAGGTCGATGTCCCGCTTGGCTGTGGCCTGTGTTTTCTTCTGGAACGCGTGCAGCACATGAACAGCATCGCCGATGGTCGCAACGTAGATGATCCGAAAGGCGCCTGATGCCTGACGAATCCTGATCTCGCGAACACCAGGGCCGACCGACGTCATTGGCTTCCAGTCGGATGGCTCTTCGCCGATCTGAACCTGGAACAACTGATATCCGGCTTCGCGCCGGGCATCGGCTGGAAATGCTTCGACGTCGGATCGGCTGCTGCCGTGCCACCTCACGTCCTTCATGATCTGACTATGCCAAAACTGGCATAGTCAGTCAACTCACCTTGCGTCGAGCCCATTGTGCTTGTGAGCAGGTGAGAGGGAGAGGCGGGCCGGGACGGATGTGAGCCGTCGCGGGTCGAGAGAGCGTCCGGGCGGCCGATCCGTCCCAGCTCTCCCGAGGCTCCCTTCATGTCGCATCCGTTGACGTCCGCGGCCGCCGCCGCGCCCCTCCGTGCCGCTGTCGATCCGGCTCCCGCCATCGCCGAGGCCGCACGGCTTCTCCTTCCACATCTCGAACGCGGCCAGCGCATCGACGCGGCGATGCTTCGCACCGCGATGGAGCTCGCCTTCGGCGCGTCCGACGCCGACGGCGCGTGGAGCTGGAAGACCGCTTACGACGCCTGCGAGGCAACGACGGTCCTGTTCCTGCGCAAATTCGGCCCAGCCATGCGGGCCAGGGCGGCGTCGCCGGCGGCGATGCTGCCGATGCTCGCGAAGGTCACGACGCTCCTTCCGACTCACACGCGTCGGTCCGAGGAAAGCGAGGCGCTCCAGCAGTTCTCGACGCCGGTCGCATTGGGCTTCGCCGCGAGTGTTGCCGCTGCAATCACACCGGCCGACGTGGTGCTGGAGCCGTCCGCCGGCACCGGCCTGCTCGCAATTCTTGCCGAGCTTGCCGGGGCATCCATCGTCCTCAATGAGCTCTCCGACACGCGCGCCGGCATCCTCGATCGGCTGTTCTCTGGCATCGCGGTGACACGGTTCGACGCCGCGAACATCGACGACCATCTCGATCCCGGCATCGTGCCGAGCGTCGTTCTGATGAACCCGCCATTCTCGGCGGTCGCGCATATCGATCGCCGCATGGCGGACGCAGCCCTGCGGCACGTCGCGTCAGCGCTGGCGCGGCTGCCCGACGGCGGGCGCCTGGTCGCGATCACCGGCGCGAGCTTTGCGCCCGACAATCCCGCCTGGACCGATGCCTTCGTGCAGTTGCAGGAACGCGGCCGCGTCGTGTTCTCGGCGGCGATCGACGGCGCCGTCTATGCCAAGCACGGCACGACGACCGACACGCGACTGACCGTGATCGACCGACAGCCGGCCGACGATGCGGCCGCATTCCCCGATAGCCCCGGCGTGGCGCCTGACGTCGCCACATTGCTCGGTTGGATCATCGAGCGCGTGCCACCGCGCCTGCCGATCGCAAGCGTTGTTTCAGCGCCGGCGCTTGCGCGGCTGGCAGCACCACGGACCGTCCGGGCCTATCTCGCGCAACGTGCGTCCGCCCCCGCCGCCACGACGATCGCACCCGAGGCGACCGAGCTCGCCTACGAGCCGGTCGCATGGCGGCCTGCGGAAAGCCGTAAAATCACAGATGCGCTTTATGAAGAGTACGGACTTCAGTCGATCCGTATTCCCGGCGCACAGGCGCATCCGACCAAGCTCGTTCAGTCGGCCGCGATGGCGTCGGTCGCGCCGCCGGTGCCGGCCTATCGTCCGCATCTCCCGGCAAACGTCGTCACCGATGGCTTGCTGTCGGACGCGCAGCTCGAATCCGTCGCCTATGCGGGCGAGGCCCATTCCGACTTCCTCGCCGGCTCGTGGAGTGTCGACGAGACCTTCGATCTCGTCACCGCGGCGCGCGAGGATGCAGAGAACGCGGTGCGCTTCCGCCGCGGCTGGTTCCTCGGTGACGGCACCGGCGCCGGCAAGGGCCGCCAAGTCGCGGGCATCCTGCTCGACAACTGGCTGAAGGGCCGCCGCCGCGCGGTCTGGATCAGCAAATCCGACAAGCTGATCGAGGACGCCCAACGCGACTGGTCGGCGCTCGGCAAGGAGCGGCTGTTGATCACGCCGCTCTCGCGATTCCGCCAGGGCACGCCGATCCGGCTCGCCGAAGGCATCCTGTTCACGACCTATGCGACGCTGCGGTCGGATGCGCGCGACGAGAAGGCGTCGCGCGTGCGCCAGATCGTCGACTGGCTCGGCGCGGAGTTCGACGGCGTCGTCGTGTTCGACGAGTCGCACGCGATGCAGAACGCCGCCGGCGGCAAGGGCGAGCGCGGCGATGTCGCAGCCTCGCAGCAGGGCCGCGCGGGCCTGCGGCTGCAGCACGCCTTGCCGAATGCGCGCGTGCTCTATGTTTCGGCGACCGGCGCCACCACGGTTCACAACCTCGCCTACGCGCAGCGGCTCGGCCTGTGGGGCGGGGACGATTTTCCATTCGCCACCCGCGCGGAGTTCGTCGAAACGATCGACGTCGGCGGCGTCGCCGCGATGGAAGTCCTAGCGCGCGATCTCAAGGCGCTCGGTCTCTATGCGGCGCGGTCGCTCTCCTACGAAGGCGTTGAATACGAGTTGGTCGAGCACAAGCTGACCGACGAGCAAATCCACATCTACGACGAATATGCGGGCGCGTTCTCGATCATTCACAACAATCTCGACGCGGCCATGCGAGCAGCGAACGTCACCGGCGCGAGTGGCACGCTGAACGCACAGGCCAAGTCCGCGGCGCGCTCGGCTTTTGAAAGCGCCAAGCAGCGCTTCTTCAACCATCTCATCACCGCCATGAAGACGCCGACGCTGATCGCGTCCGTCGAGCGCGACCTGAAGGCGGGTCATGCCGCCGTGATCCAGATCGTCTCGACCGGCGAGGCGTTGATGGAGCGCCGCCTTGCCGAGATTCCGACCGAGGAATGGGGCGACGTCCAGGTCGACATCACGCCGCGCGAATATGCGCTCGACTACCTCGCCCACAGCTTCCCGATCCAGCTCTACGAACCGTTTGAAGACAGCGAAGGCAATCTGTCGTCACGGCCGGTCTATCGCGACGGCCAGCCCGTCCAGTGCCGGGACGCGGTCACACGGCGCGATCGACTGATCGAGAAGCTCGCGTCGCTGCCCCCGGTGCATGGCGCGCTCGACCAGATCGTGCAGCGCTTCGGTGCTGACGGCGTGGCCGAGGTCACAGGCCGGTCTCGCAGGATCGTCCGCAAGACCGGATCGGATCGCATCGACCGCCTTGTCGTCGAGAACCGGGCCGCCTCCGCCAATCTCGCTGAAACGCAGGCGTTCATGGATGACGTCAAGCGCATCCTGGTGTTTTCGGACGCTGGCGGCACGGGGCGTAGCTACCACGCCGAGCTGTCGGCGCGAAATCGGCGCTTGAGGATACATTATCTACTGGAGGCCGGATGGAAGGCCGATGCCGCGATCCAGGGTCTTGGACGCACCAACCGCACCAACCAGGCGCAGCCGCCGCTGTTCCGGCCGATCGCTACGAACGTCAAGGCGGAGAAGCGCTTCCTGTCCACCATCGCGCGCAGGTTGGACACGCTCGGCGCCATCACCAAGGGCCAGCGACAGACCGGCGGCCAGGGCCTGTTTCGCGCCGAGGACAATCTCGAGAGCCACTATGCGCGCGACGCGCTGCGCCAGCTCTATCTCCTCCTGGTGACGGGCAAGGTCGAAAGCTGCTCGCTTCGGACCTTTGAGGACGCGACCGGGCTGAAGCTGACCGACGCGAACGGCATCAAGGACGAACTCCCGCCGATCACGACGTTCCTCAACCGCATGCTGGCGCTGACCATCGACCTACAGAACGTCCTGTTCGTCGCGTTCGAGCAGTTGCTGACCGCACGGATCGAGGGCGCGATCGCGTCCGGCACATATGATGTCGGCCTGGAGACGCTGACGGCCGAAAGCTTCACCGTCACGGATCGCCAGACCATCTATACGCATCCCGGCACGGCGGTAGAGACGCGACTCCTCACGATCACGCAGCGCGATCGCACCCGGCCGGTCACGCTTGATGACGCGCTCGCTTATCGCTCCGATCCGCGCGCCACGCTGCTGGTCAACACTCAGTCCGGGCGTGCCGCCGTGCAGGTGCCAGCGCGCAGCGTCATGCTCGACGACGGCCAGGTCGAACGCCGCGTGCGTCTAATCCGGCCGATGGAGCATCCGGTGATGCCGCTCGCGGTGATGCCGCAGACGCATTGGAAGGAGGCCGACCGCAACACTTTCGCACGCGCCTGGTCAGCCGAGTTAGCCGACGTGCCGGCGTTCACCGACAGCGAGATCCATATCGTCGCCGGTCTCCTGCTTCCGATCTGGAAGCGCCTGCCGAATGAGTCGACACGGGTCTATCGGCTCCAGACCGATACCGGCGAACGCATCATCGGCCGCAAGGTCTCGCCAGCCTGGGTCGCAAGTGCGACCGCAATCGGCGTCTCCGCCCTTACGCCGGAGGCCACACTCGCGGCGCTGCTCGACGGCAAGACCATCCTCGACCTTGCCGAAGGCCTTCAGCTTCGCCGCGTCCGCGTGATGGGTGCGAACCGTATCGAGCTGACCGGCTTCACCGATGCCATGCGCGAGCGGCTGTCGGCCTATGGGCTCTTCCACGAGATCATCTCGTGGAAGCTGCGCATGTTCATTCCAACCGACGCTGCTGGCATCGATGTCCTGCGCAAAGTGCTCGAACGTTATCCGGTCGCGCGCATCGCAGAGCGGGCGGTATGACCCATGTCTGGACATGCAGGCGAACTGGCACGCCGCCTCGCGCGCGACGCCGAACGGTTGTGGCGCTGAAGCAACGATGACGGCTGACGGAAGATGCTCCGGTCGCCATAGCGCGGGCTGTTCCCAGACAGGTCGGTTAGGAGGATGCGGGAAAATTCAATCCCCAGCGGCGGGCCAAGTTCTCAATGGCGGCATCGTGCGACTGTGAACCGGAGGCGATGCTGTCCAGCGTGCGGCGGTAGTCCTGCTGATAGGCGGGATTGCGCCGCAGAAACTCGACAGCGAACTCACTTCGGTTGAGTTGGAGCAATTTTTCCGCAACTTGTGCGGATCGCCAGTCAGAGGCAGGCGGCATCACTCCTCCTTGATTATCCTGGTTGCAGGTGACGCACTGAATATCAGCAGGATTGCAGATCGCGCTAGGCGCCAAGGAGGAATGAAGCGATAGCGACCAGAGCATCACGCGCCGAAATTAAATTATCCAGAAAAGGGAACGAAAGAGAAACCTATTGCATGCGCGGTTCGAACAAGTGTTGGTATCCCTCTCTCCTCATCCAGTGCGCACGGGCGAGATGACTGTCGTGCATGCGCTTTGCACGTTCGGGCTCCTTGTCTGGATCGAGTCCAAAAATAATCGCGACCGCTTCGCGCCAGTCGGCGCCCTCGGCCTCGGCGTCGAGAAGTCGGATATAGCTCACGAGATGCGCCTCATCATAGGCGCTGATGCGATCGAGCTGTGGCGGTTCATCCCGGAAGGTAGTAGTCACGAGTGTCTCGCGGCAGTCGGAATACCGAGCGGCATGGCCGGCCGGTCAGTCTGTCGGATGAGTATCATTGAGGGTAATTGCGGTTCGGCATCGCGCCGGTGACCAATCGCAATCATCGATCCCATTTTTGGACATCGTCGCCGTCGCGAAGCCGCCATTTTATAGAAAGCATAGGGAAGCGATCTCGCTTTATCGCTTCTTTGCAGTAAATCGTGGATAGCGTTTTTATCATAACCTGCGCGAAAATCGTCTGCGCATTTAGGTTTTACGCTGAAAGAATTCCACCGGGTCGACATCGAGCACATCCGCGAGTTTCTCCAGCATGTCGATCGTCGCGGCGTGCTGCTCGCGCTCAAGCATTCCGACGTAATTCCGGTTGATGGCCGCACGATCGGCAAGCTCCTCCTGTGACAGGCCTTGGGCCTGCCGCAGCCGGCGTAAATTCCTGGCGACGGTCTCGCGCAATCGCATGCAAGAGAGGTCGCCGGATCACTAATATACTGCCACCTAATATACTAGTGAATCGTGCTGACGACCAGTTCTGCCGGTTGAAAATTCCCAATATGGGTGCGCAAAGCGGTCTGTCGGGCTGAACCGCCGTTGAGTGTGGAGGCAGCGGAAGGACCGACCGGCCAGCGGTCGCCGTTCTGCGGCTCGCTCGCGATCAATGCGGTCGTCAATACTGACTGTACGAGAACCCCGCCCGGCGGACCGAGCGGGGTATCGGAAGCCGGCTCAGTCGGCGTTGGCCTTGCGGCTGCGGGACCAGATGAGCGTGTAGTTTTCGGTGCCTTCCTCGTCGAAGAGGTTCGCGTAGATCGGAGCGTTGAAGCTCGGATCGTCCAGCTTGACCGACAGATAGTCGCGGCCTTCGCTGGAGCGCTTGGCCCAGGCGGCACCGATCTCGGCCCGGCCAACATAGACCCGGTGGCTCGGGGCGTTCTCGTTGGTGCCGTTGGTCTCGGGAACGAGCCGGACGTTCCTCGCCTGGAAGCTGAGGGTGACGATTTCGCCGACGTAGCCCTGCTCGGTCTTCGTGAAGGTGCCGATGTTCGCCATGACAGTTCTCCTTGCTCTCTGTTTCCGAGCCGCGACCATCGCGGTCTCGATGGCGACCGGCAGGCCGGAGACGATCGACGCCGCATCCGAAGGACCGAAGCACAGCGGAGGATGCCAGGCGGGCAACTTTCTTGCCTCGCGAGGAATGGCCGCGCAGCGGCCAGGGGAAGAAAGTTGAACGCCGGCATTGCGGCTAGTCGAGCGAGGCGCAGCCGGTGTCCGGCCAGGTCAGGCCATCATAGAGACCCGAATGGACGCGCTGCTCGGAACAGGAATAGCGCAAGGAGAACCAGGCGAACGTCACCGCACGAGACCACGCAAGCGCAGGTGATGAAATCGTCCTGCCCCGCTCCAGGCGACGTCCCGCATCTCCGAAGACAAGGAGGCGGCAACGAACGCGCTGCCACCGCGACCTCAGTCGGCCGTGGCCGGGCGCGCGCCGCTGCCACAAGCGATCCGCGGCCGCACACTCGCCGCAAGGTCAGGCCTGAAGACACCCAGCTTCGGCCTTGCTCCGATCAGAACCCACGGCGAACGGGACGGCGTCGCACGCGTCTCATCAGGTTGCGGCGCCGGCGGGCTTACGACAGTGCCGGTCTTCCGTGCCCGCTCGATCCGTCGGGCGGGGATGCCGCAAGTCGTGCCCAGGCCGTCACCCCGATCACGACCGCGCCGATCACGGCAAAGACCTGCCGCCAGGGATCGGACGTCAGGGTGAGGCCGGAGAGCCCGAAGGTCGCATAGTAGCCAGCGAGCGCGGCCGGCACCGCGAACATCAGCGCGACCGCGATCCGCAGGATCGGCGTGCGCACGAGCGAGAAGATCGTCTGCCCGATGACGAGCACGAATGCCCCAGCGACAATGCCGAAGCCGATCGCGCCGAGCGGTCCGGTGCCGGAGTCGTGCGCGTAGAGGCCGACGGTCATGCCGACGAAGAAGGGCAGTGCGTAGATCGCGAGCGTGAACAGCACCCAGCAGAAGAAGCCGAGGCCGATAATGTTGAGAACGATGCCGAGTGCGAGCATGGTGGATACTCCCGTGACAGTAATGGCATGGGTTGCGCCTTCCACCACCTCCACGGCGCGGTCGGCAGAATAACGGAAATCGCCCTGTGGCGATAGATTGGTCTTCACTGATTCATGCTGCAAACTGTGGCTACGATACGAGGAAATAAATGCTTCGAGAAACTGGGAAACGTCTTGCAAGTTATTTTGAGTATGCGCAGACGCTTTTGCCGATCGAGCAGAAACGAGATGATCTTCACGTCAATCAATATGGGATGCATAGCGATCTGAGCCGAGAAATCATCATACCGATACAAACTGCGCCGGGGCGATTTCGCTTCCTGCCCGGTCCCGAGTTTTCGCCGAGGCTCTACCGTGGACAAAATCGATTGTTTGTTCCCTGTCGCCCATCTCTCTATCGACACCTCGCAATCGATGCGATGTATTGGGCTGCAAAAGTATTTGATCTCGGCGAGCTCCTCTGGCAACACCCCGCGTTAATCGAATTCCTTTCCTGGAACATGGAAGGGTCGATTTTCGATTTGAATCTTGAGGCTCTTGCCCAGCACTATGGTTATCCCACTGCGCTGCTGGACTTCTCTCGATCGAGAGACGTGGCAATGTTCTTCGCCACCTGCGCTTTCGACCCGACGACGGATGAATATCGTCCATTGGAAGGTGGCACCGCTGTCCTCTACACCGCAGACTTGCGTTCCTTGCTTCTCGACAAGAATGTATTGGGGACGCTGCCGTTGGGCTTTGAACCGCTTCCGAGGCCATCGGCGCAGATGGCGTTCGGCGTGAACCTTCACCTGAAGGACGATCTCAATCAAATGGCTTGGGTGACAAGGGAAGATATTGAGCTGACCCCCAGCCTTGCCAAGAGATATTTCAACATGTTCGACGGCGGTCGCGCTCTCTTTCCGCCAAACGCATTCGATATGAAAATTGACGCGCTGCGAGAGAGCAGGTGTCTATCGATTAACGCTTTGAAAATGGCCTTGTCGTTCGGAATCCTGCCGCCCCATCCTTACGACCTTGAAGGCATTGTCCGGGAGTTCGAAGCGGTCAGTTATCGTGTGGTCGAGAATGTCGAGCCGGTATCCGCAGAAATTGTAGCCACTGCGGCTGCCGATTGGTCTCAACATCGGCGCACACTTATTTCTCGAATCCGACTGCGTGGTTTCGCCGACCATATCCAAGAGTGATGGCGCTCACGCGCCACCCTTGCCGAGTTTCCAGACCGGGATACCGATCCGGCGCGCCTTGTCGGCGAGGTTCGCCTGGATGCCGGAGCCGGGCGTAACCAGAACGCCGATCGGCAACACTGCCAGCATCGCGTCATTGCGCTTGAACGGCGCTGCCTTGGCGTGCTTGGCCCAATCGGGGCGGAAGGCGATCTGCGGCACATTGCGGTGATCGGCCCAACGGGCGGCGATGCGCTCGGCACCCTTCGGCGACCCACGGGCGCTGACGGAGAATTCAATGCGTCGATCTGCCGAGGACCATCAGCTCGAACTGTTCCGCACTAGACCCGGCGACATGCCGCCACGTGACACCCAGGACCTGATGTCCTGGCCATTCTTTTCGCTCGCCAAAACGCCGCGTGTCCGTCCCATCGACTTCCAAATGGGTGAGGTCACGATCCTCGTCGAGGCGACACACGAGCACGGTATGGCGACCATCTGGGACGCCGATGTGCTGATCTGGGCTGCGTCGCAGATCGTCGATGCGCGCGATCGCGGAGTGCGCACCTCACGCCTGATGGCCGCCACGCCCTATGAGATCTTGGCCTTCATCGGCCGCGGCGACTCCGCGCAGAACTACGAACGCCTCAAAGCAGGTCTTGATCGCCTGCAATCGACGACCATTGCGACGTCAATCCGCCAGCCGACCGAACGCCGAAAGCACAGATTTAGCTGGATTAACGAATGGAAAGAGCGTTCCGACAGCGCAGGCCGGCCGCGTGGAATTGAACTGATCCTACCAGACTGGTTTTACGCCAGCGTTATGGAGGATGCGCTCGTCCTCACCATCGATCGCGAATATTTTGCTCTGACTGGCGGCCTGGAACGCTGGCTCTACCGTCTTGTGCGCAAGCATGGTGGGCGCCAGCAGCATGGTTGGACCTTCGATTTCCGGCATCTCCATCTGAAATCCGGCAGTCTCGCACCGTACAAGCGATTTGCATTCGAGCTGCGCGACATCGTGCGTCGTCAACCGCTGCCGGGCTATCGGCTCGCTTGCATTGCTGGCGCCGAAAACGCGCCGCGCCTGAGTTTTCAACCCGTTACCCTTCAACCTTCGTCCGCACACCGCCTGCGCGCGCCGCGGCTGCAACGAAATGGGGACAAGCTGTGAATCGTGCCGTCCTATCAGGAACCCAAGCACCCGTTCTATCGGGAACCGCAGACCCGTCCTATCAGGAACCCAAACAGGTCCTAACCGTCGAAGCGCATTCACAAATTTGCGCGCCTAACTTCTCTAACCAAGAATCCTTCGGATTCTTGCTAACGGCGCGCCTCAGCTCGGGTGTCGAGCACAACAACAGGCAGCGGCGCTGCCCTTCCTGTCATGCCAACAACGCGGTGATGCCATGACCCGGCGACCGCGCGATGCCAAACTCAAGTTCTGGCCTGTCGACGTCAAGCGTCGCACCAAGCGGCGAAAGCGTCCTCGCCAGGCCCAGCGCAAGCGCAACACCTTCTCGGCGCGACTGACCATCGACGTCACACCTGATCTTCGCTCCCGCATCAAGATCACGGCCTTCGAACGCGGTGTCACCGTCGCCTACATGCTGCGTCTCCTCCTGCTCAAGGTCTTTCCTCGCGCCAAGAGAGCCCGGCGATGAAGGGTGTCACCATCACGGATGTCTTGCGCGCACATGATACAGATACGGCGCTCACCTTTGTCGAGCTGACTTGGCACAAGCAGCGTATTGAAAACCGCATCCGCTTTGGCCGGCCCGCGGCACAGCAGATCCTCGACCGCCATCGCAGTGTCGTTAGCTTCACTCCCGGCAGCATCTTCTGCTTCGCGCGCTGGGTCGCCAACGAGTACGGCACCATCCTCTCTCGCGCCGACGTCATCCGTGCCGTGGCTGCTGGTGAACCCTATCAGACCTTGCCCTTCGTCCGTCCCGGCGGCGACATCCTTCTGCGCATGGACGGCTGGCCCAAGGTCGAGCGCGTGCTGCATGTGATCGACACCGTGGAAGCACTCGGCATCGATCCAGCCGACGTCGCGCCGGACTACTGGCAGCACGTCCATAACCGCCTCTCTGTCAACGAGACCCCACGCAACTACACCCGCACACGTCATCAAGCCTGGCTCAAGCGGCGGGAGGTCGGCGCGTGACCCGCATCGCCACCATGCTTGCGACAGCGGTTTCCAGCATTACGCTCGGCACGTCTGCGTTCGTCGATCCGCCAAAGGCACTGATCTGGAACGCCAGCGCCAGCGCGCCGATCGGGCTCTACGCCGTGCAATCCGCCGATGATCTCGATGTCACCGACCTAGTCGCCGTCGCGGCGCCGCCGCTGATCGCCGAGTTCATGGCCGATCGCGGCTATCTGCCGATGGGCGTGCCGATGATGAAGCGCGTCCTGGCGCTGCCCGGGCAAACCGTCTGCCGCCACGGCCTCGACATCATAGCCTATGGCTCGACGATCGGACACGCCCGCGAGCGCGACAATGCCGGTCGCAAGATGCCGGTCTGGCAGGGCTGCCGCCGCATCGCCGACAACGAACTCTTCCTCATGAACTTCGATGTTCCGGACAGCGTGGACGGCCGCTACTTCGGTCCGTTTCCGCGCGGTTTCATCATCGGCCGCGCCCTGCCCATCTTCACCGACGAGGTCGGCGACGGCCGCTTCGTTTGGCGCGCCGCCACACGTTGACCAACCCACGAGCCAACTCACCACAACCAGCAGACAGGACCCCGACATGGCACAAATCGGCAGCTTCATCCGCACCCGGAACGGGTTTTCAGGACGCCTGCGCACGCTCTCGCTCGACATCGAGCTCACTATCGTGCCAGTCGATCATTCAAACGCCGAGAACGCTCCGAACTACCGCGTTCATGCCGGCGGCGAGGAGGGACCTGAGGTCGGCGCGGGCTGGACCCGTACCGGCGAAAAGGCTGGTGAGTACGTCGCCCTTCAGATCGACGATCCCGGTTTCGCACAACCGATCCGCGCCAACCTGTTCCAGTCGGGCAGCGACCGATCCGCCTTCCATCTGCTCTGGACGCGCCCGTCGAAACGTGAAGCCCGGACCTGATCCTTGCCGCGCCCGCGCAGAGGACAGGCTGAACCTCGGCGCATCCTGCGCGAAGCTCCCGTTATTCCTCTGTTCGCGAAAGACTCGACTCATTCCTCCGTCCCGCTCGCGGTCCACGCGGCCGTCGCGCGCAGCGGCGGTCAAGGGCGGCCGCAGGCCGGCGCTCGCGCCTTGCCCTTGACGGCCGCGAGCACGATGGCATTGGCCCGTCGCTCAGCGGGCGGAGGAATGGTCCTCATGGAGCATATGCTATGGACCTCGTGACGCTCGTGACCGCATGCGCGCTTAGGCCCTGACAAATCGCGATGACACGTTTTCGGCCCAGGCGCCTATGCTCATCGTCGGCGGTGCCGCGATCGGCGCGGGAAATGCGGCGGCGTCAACGACGTAAAGGCCGGGAATGCCGTGGACCTGGCCGTCGCTCCCG
>JACDJC010001234.1_pt1 | contig 23286 bp, 19 predicted proteins | sample 7454191 | NCBI WGS metagenome assembly JACDJC01 (sample SAMN14253291, study PRJNA609438) | sludge metagenome | isolation source: sludge after 25d culture with pyrite and EDTA | collected 2018-12-20 | reverse complement strand
TGAGCATGATGACTTTGATGCCGAGGTCGCGCAGGTCGGACACCAGATCGAGCCCGTCGGCGTCGGGCAGCGAGCGGTCGAGCAGCGCGGCATCGGCGCGGTTGCCCTCGGCCAGCCAGGCGCGCAATTCGGCGGCATTGGCCATTTGCGCGGTCAGTTTCAGGTCTGGCTCCTGCTGGATGTAGCCCGCCACACCCATGCGCAGCAGAGGGTGATCGTCGATAAGGATGATGTTCAAGGGGGCTGCCATGACTTCTCCGCTGAGTCTTGATGGTCTGTGATCAGGTCGGCAAGCCGCGCGGCTTGCGCGGTGCCTTCTCGAATAATGCATCATAGACCGGAATCGGCAGCCATTTCAGCAAACCCGCCACCCCGGCCATCTGCCAGGGGACGACGCTGTAGGCGCGGCGCAACGCGATGCAGCGCGCGACCCTGGCGGCGGCTGTTGGCGCGGTCATTCTGAATGGCATGGGATACGGGTTGATCTGGGTCATCGGCGTGTCGATATAACCAGGCGCCACCGTGACCACCGCGATCCTCGATGCCTTCAGCTCCAGTCGCAGTGCTTCGAGATAGACCGTGGCCGCGGCCTTCGATGCCGAATAGGCGCCGCCGCCCGGCAGCCCGCGCACCCCCGCCACGCTGGAAATACCGCACAGCACGCCGCCCCTTGTTTGCATGGCAGCAATAAATGGCTGGAATGTGTGGACCAGGCCCAGCACGTTGGCATCCATGACCGCACGGAAGACCTCCGCGTCGGCAGCCGCTTCGGTGAGCGTGCCGACGCTGATGCCAGCGGCCGCGATGACGACGTCGGGCGGGCCGGCCGAGTGGAGGAAAGCTCCGGCCGTGTTGCGCATCGCGGCCGCGTCGCGCACGTCCGCCGGGTAGAGCCGCGCATCCAGTCCGGCGGCGGCCGCCTCCAGGCCTGCGAGACGGCGCCCGGCGAGTCCCAGTTGCGCACCCCGGTCCCCGTAAAACCGCGCCAGTGCCGCGCCCAGGCCGGAGCTGGCGCCAGTGATGAATACCTTGAGCGGGGCGGGTGACAAGATCGCTTACTTGGTTTTTTTGCTGCGCCGTTCGGTGCGTGCCCGGTCGATGAGCTGGTCGAGGACTTCGAACAGGCGCGGCTCGCTGTTGGTCATCGACATCGCGGTGGTGAATTTGCCGTCGATGATGAAAACCGGCACCCCGGTGATGGCGTAGCTGGTGCCGAGGCGCGCACCCTGCATCGCCTTGGACTGAATCGAGAACGAGTTGTAGACGGTCTCGAATTCTTTGCGGTCGACACCCTGCTTCGCGATCCAGTCGCCCAGAATCGCCGGATCGTTGAGGTTGATGTTCTCCACGTGATAAGCGTTGAACACCTTGTTGTGCAGCCGGCTCAGCAGGCCCATCTGCTCAAGCGCGTAATAGAGCTTGGCGCCGGGCATCCAGTCGTCGCGAAACACCGCCGGCACGCGGCGCACCTGGACATCCTTGGGCAGCGTCTTCAGCCATTTGTCGAGGCCGGGTTCGAGCTGGAAGCAGTGCGGGCAGCGATACCAGAAAAACTCCAGCACCTCGATCTTCTTGCCGGTGGCGACCGGCTGGGCATTTTTCAGGCGGGCGTAGTCGTGGCCCTCGAACGCCGCATCGGGCGCGGCAAAAGCGGACAAGGACAGTACGGCGGCCGCAAACACGGCCAATGCGCGAGTGAACATCAAGGCGTCTCCTGTGGGTTGGGAACTTCTTTGACCAGCGTGGCCGGAATATTGTTCTGCGCGAGCAGGGCGCGGGTGCGATTGACGTCGTCCATGGCGCGCAGCGGCCCCACGCGGACGCGGTGGAACACGCCCTTGTCGCCCAGGTCGCGGGTCTGGATCGCGGCCTCGACCCCGAGTAGGGCCAACTGCGCCTTCAGGTTGTCGGCATCGGCCGCGTTCTGAAACGCGCCCGCCTGCTGGTAGTACAGCGGCGTGTCGGCCGGCGCACTGGGAGTCGGCGCGATCGCGCCGGCGCGATCGCTCGGCAGTACCTTGTAGAAATCGAAGCTGGGCGCGGGCTCCGGCACGGCGGCCGGCGCCGGCTGAGGCCTGGCCGGCACCGGCTTGGGTGCGGCCGATTTGAATGGATTGCTGCCGGTGGCCCATAGCGCCACGCCGACCGCGAGCACCGCACCGACGGTGAGGCCGATCAGCACACCGGTGAAAATGGAGCTGCCGCCCGAGCGTTTGCTGCTGCGTGAAGAAGGTTTTGCCATGGCTACATTTTCTCCGGGGCGGATACGCCGAGCAAGGCCAGGCCGTTAACAATCGTAATCCGCGTGGCGTCGGCAAGCGCCAACCGGGCGAGCCGGGTGGGCGCGTGGTCGACCAGGAATTTTTCAGCGTTGTACCAGGCGTGGAACTCGCCTGCCAGCAACTGCAGGTAATGCACCAGCAGGTGCGGTGCCAGTTCGCGCGCGGCGGTGGCGACAGTTTCCGGATATTCGGCGAGGCGCTGCATCAGCACGGTTTCGTGCGAAGCCGTCAGCGGCGCAAGCTCCACATCGTCGAGTGCGGCGGGCGCGCCACCCCATTCCTCGAATACCCGGCAGATCCGCGCATGGGCGTACTGCACGTAATACACCGGGTTGTCGTTGTTCTTCGCCAGCGCGAGATCGACGTCGAAGATGTATTCGGTGTCGGCCTTGCGCGAGAGCAGAAAGAAGCGTACCGCGTCCTTGCTGGTCCAGTCGATCAGGTCGCGCAGGGTGACGTAGCTGCCGGCGCGCTTGGAGATTTTCACCTCCTCGCCGCCGCGCATCACCCGCACCATCGTATGCAGCAAATAGTCCGGGTAGCCTTGCGGGATGCCGACGTTGGCGGCCTGCAGGCCGGCGCGCACGCGGGCAATGGTGCCGTGGTGGTCGGTGCCCTGGATGTTGATTGCGCGTTCAAAGCCACGTTCCCATTTGGCGATGTGATACGCCACGTCCGGCACGAAATAGGTATAGCTGGCGTCGGACTTTTTCATCACCCGGTCCTTGTCGTCGCCGTAGTCGGTGGTTCTGAGCCACAGCGCGCCGTCCTGCTCGTAGGTCTTGCCGGCGTCGACCAGCTTCTGCACCGTCGCCACCACCCGGCCGCTGGTATACAGGCTCGACTCCAGATAGTAGTTGTCGAAATGCACGGCGAAGGCCTTGAGATCGAGGTCCTGTTCGCGGCGCAGATAGGCGACGGCAAACTGGCGGATCGAATCGAGGTCGTCGACCTCGCCCGACGCAGTGAATTCGCGGTCGTCCGATTTCACCGTCTTGCCGGCCAGAAAATCGGCCGCAATGTCGGCGATGTAGTCGCCGTTGTAGGCGGATTCCGGCCATCCGGCGTCGCCCGGTTTCGCTCCCCGCGCACGCGCCTGCACGCTGTGCGCCAGCGTGGCGATCTGCACCCCGGCGTCGTTGTAGTAGAACTCGCGGTAGACCTCCCAACCCTGCGCCGCGTACAGGTTGCAGATCGCGTCGCCGAGTGCCGCCTGACGACCGTGCCCGACGTGCAGCGGGCCGGTCGGGTTGGCCGAGACAAACTCGACCAGCAGCCTGTGGCCGGCGCCGACGGCGCCGCGGCCGAACCCGCTGCCCGCCGCGCGGATCTGCGGCACCAGACTGTGCCAGGCGGCGGGCGCGAGGCGGAAGTTGATGAAGCCGGCGCCGGCGAGTTCGGCCCGGGCGATCAGCGGCGATTGCGGCAGTTGATCAAGGATCAGCTGCGCCAGCTCGCGCGGATTCTTTTTCAGCGGCCGTGCCAGCTGCATCGCGACATTGCTGGAAAAGTCGCCGTGGGCGGGATTCTTCGGACGCTCGATTTCAAGGCTGAGCGGGACGCCGGGCGCCACCGTTTCGAGGGCTTCGCCGATCAGCAGGGCAATCTGGTCTTTGAGCGGATGAATATTGGACATGGTTACAGAGAGGCTGGCACGGCGCGCGTTCTGTCCTGAATGCCGTTCTAAGGGCTCAGTGGTGGAAAGGGTAGCCGGCGATTATAAGCGCCGGGGGCGGGGCATCAAAATGTCAGCGGATCGACATCGAGCGACCAGCGCGCGACGCGCGGCTTGATCTGCTCGAACTGCGGCCGCCAGTCGCGGACGAATTGCTGCAGCGCCAGTCGCGAGGCCGACTGGATCAACAGCTGCGCGCGCTCCAGCCTGGCGACCCGCGCCATCGGCGCCGGGGTGGCGCTGAACACGCTGACCTCCGCAACCGCGGGCGCCAGCGCCGCGGCGCGCTGCAGGAAGGCGAGTGCCGCGTCCATCGTCGTCGCTTCGGCGCGCAGCAGCACTTGCCGGGTGTAGGGCGGCAGATCGAGCTGGCGGCGTTCGGCCAGCAACGCGCGTGCATAGCCGGGATAGTCGTGCCGCTGCAGATAACGGAACAGCGGATGATCCGGGAAGGCGGTCTGGATCAGCACCCGTCCCGGCTTGTCGGCGCGTCCGGCGCGCCCCGACACCTGCATCAGCTGGGCGAACAGGCGCTCGGTGGCGCGGAAGTCCGGGCTGTAGAGCGCGCCGTCGGTGTCGAGGATCAGCGCCAGCGTCATGTTGGGAAAGTCATGCCCCTTGGCCAGCATCTGGGTGCCGACCAGGATGTCGACCGCGCCGCCGTGCACCGCGTCGCCGAGCTCGGCCCAGGCGCGCGGGCGCATGCTGTCGCGGTCGATGCGGCGGATCCGCGCGGCAGGCAGCAGGGCGCTCAGGGTTTCCTCCAGCCGCTGGGTGCCCTGGCCCAGGGCTTTCAAGTCGGGATTGCCGCAGTTCGGGCATGCGCTCGGAATCCGCGACTCGAGTCCGCAGTGATGGCATTTCAGGCGGTTCGGCCGGGTTGAATGAGAAGCGGCGCGGTGCAGCACCAGCCGCGCCGAGCAGCTCGGGCAGGGTGACACCCAGGCGCAACTCGGGCAATACAGCGCCGGGGCGTAGCCGCGCCGGTTGAGAAATACCAGACTTTGCTCGCCGCGCGCCAGCGTATCGGTCAGCGCCTGCATCGCCGGGCGGGTGAGGCCGTTGTCGAGCGGGATATGTTTCAGGTCGACCAGTTCGATCTCCGGCAACTGCGCCGCGCTGATCGCGCGCTGCTTGAGTTCGATCAGCTGGTAGCGGCCATTCAGCGCCTGTGCGTAGCTTTCCAGCGACGGCGTCGCCGAGCCGAGCACCGCCGGCACATCGCGCTGCTTGGCGCGAGCGATCGCCAGGTCGCGGGCCGAATAGCGCAAGCCGTCCTGCTGTTTGAACGAGGCGTCGTGTTCCTCGTCGACCACGATCAGCCCCAGCCGCGGCAGCGGCGCGAACACCGACAGCCGGGTGCCGAGCAGGATGTCGCAGTCGAACCCGGCGAGCCAGTTTTCCGCGCGGGCCACCTCGGCGAGGCCGCTGTGCAGGGTGGCGATGCGGCGCCCGGGAAAGCGTCGGCGGAAATGCTGCTCCAGCTGCGGGGTCAGCGCGATCTCGGGAATCAGCACCAGCGCCTGCCGGCCGCGGCTGAGGATTTCGTCGATCAGGCACAGATACAGCTCGGTCTTGCCGCTGCCGGTGATGCCGTGGATCAGGTGCACGCCAAATTGCGTGAGGACGGGCAGCAGGCGTTCGAGCGCGGCCTGTTGTTCGGCGGTGGCAGCGGGCGGGGTCACGGTGGGCGGCGGGTTGTCGGTAGAGGGCGGCAACCGCGACCAGGCCGCCCAGCCGGCCGCCACCAGCGCAGCGGCGTGGCGGCTTTGCTTGGCTGCACGCAACGTTTCGCGCGGCTGCGGCGCCGCTCGCAGCGCGTCGAGCAGGGCGCATTGCGCTCGAGCGCGGGGAGACGGCGCCGCCGCCTGCCCGGCTTCGGTCAACACCAGCCAGGGGGTGTCGGCGACGAACGCGGTGGCGTTCTTCAGCCGCGGCGGCAGCGCCGCGAGCAGGATTGCGCCCAGCGGAAAGTGGTAATAGTCGGCACAAAACTGCGCCAGCCGGATGATCTCGGCCGGCAGCGCAGGGCGATCACGCAGGACCTGGATGACTTCGCGCAGCTTGTCCACGTCGACGGTCGTTTCGGCCGACTGGCCGAGCGCGACGCCGACCTGCACGCTGCGGCCGAACGGGACCTCGACCAGGCTGCCCGGCGGAACCTCACCCAGGCCTTCCGGCAGGCGATAGTCGAACAGCCGATGGAGCGGTGTATCGAGTGCGACCTGGACGATGGGCGGCATAAGTTAGCAGCGAATTTTGGCTGAACTTCGGGAAAAGCGGGCTAAGCGACTGTTACACAAGGCTTATTCGATATTGTCCACGTAAGCTGTGGATAATTGTGTGAGTGATTTGTGTCGACTGCCCCCAAACGCCCGTATACAGCGAGGACGGCCCAACAGGTTAAAAAGCAGGCAAGTCGGTAAATTCAGATTTATCAGTAACTTATAAACAAGCGCCGGCTGTCAAGCACTTGACACAAAAAAAATCGTCCGGTGTGCCAAAAATGTGTATAAGTCAATGCTTTTATTGCCTGGCAACTGCCCGCCCACACCGGATTAGTAAATGTAATCCATTGTTTATAAAGAGATTAGACTTGTTGCACGCCGGCGATGACCCAGCCGCCCTCGCCGCTGGCCGGTTTGCTGAGGTGCCAGACCTCGGCGAGCGGCATGGCGGCCTGATCGGCGGCCTCGCGCATCAGGCCGGTAAAGCGCACGCTGACGACATGGCGGTCACCTTCATCGACGGCTTCCAGCACCTCGGCGTCGAGCGTCATCACATCGGTGGTCTGGACGGCGTCACCGCGCTCGACCAGCTGCAGGTTGAGTTCGGCAAACACCTCGGGTGTGGTGAAGGCGCGCAGATCGTCACGGTTGCCCGCGTCGAATGCTGCCTGCAGGCGAATGAAGTTGAGCTTGGCTTCACGACCGAACGCGTCGGCATCGAATCCGGGCGGAAACCCGTCGCTGCCACGCTCATGCTGCGCGGCGGATGAGGCTTCAAATGCGGCGGGTGCACCGGGATTCGCTCCACCTTGCGGCATGCCGGCGTATTGCATGGCCGGCGCTGGCGCATTGCGACGCATGAAATAGCGGAACAGCATGACGGCGGCCATCGCCAGCAGCGCCAACATCAGAAAATTGGCCATTTCCTCGCCCAGACCCAGATGCGAAAACAGTGCGGCCAGACCCAGACCCGCGGCCAGCCCGGCGATCGGGCCCATCCACGAATTCTTCCTGGGCGCCGCGGCCGGCGGCTGGCGCTGCGGCGCCGCTGCGGCGTCGCGCTTGGCGGGGGCGCTGCGCTGCATGCCGAAGGACTTGCCGCCGCCCATGCGCCGGGCTTCAGCGTCGTGCACGACGAAACCGAAGCCGATGAAAAGAGCAAACAGGCTGATCAAAAGACGTTTCATGGCAGGTCTCGATGAATTCAAGGTGTTGGGTTCAGATAGCCCGGAATAAAAAACCCGTTCAGGTGCTATGCCGGAACGGACGCGGTGCGCACGGCGCGGCTGCGACTGTGCACGGCCTCGACCAGTACCGTGACGTTATCCGGATGGGTGAACTGGGAAATGCCGTGGCCAAGGTTGAACACATGGCCAGGGTGGTTGCCGTAGCTGTCGATGATGCGGGTGGCCTCGGTGCGGATGCTGTCCGGGGTGCCGTGCAGGACGCTGGGGTCGAGGTTGCCCTGCAGCGCCACCTGGGCGCCGATGCGGCGACGCGCCTCGCCGATGTCGACCGTCCAGTCGAGCCCGACCGCGTCGGCGCCGATGCCAGCCATCGCCTCCAGCCAGTTGCCGCCGCCCTTGGTGAAGATGATGCTCGGCACCCGGCGGCCGTCGCGTTCCTTGATCAGGCCGGCGACGATGCGCTCCATGTAGGCCAGCGAAAATTCCGGGTAGGCGTACGCGCTGAGGCTGCCGCCCCACGAATCGAAAATCATCACCGCCTGGGCGCCCGCTTCAATCTGCGCGTTGAGGTAGGCGATGATGGCCTGGGTGTTGATTTCGAGGATGTGGTGCAGCAGGTCGGGACGGCTGTACAGCATGGTCTTGATGTGGCGGTAATCACTCGAACCGCCGCCTTCGACCATGTAGCAGGCGAGCGTGTAGGGGCTGCCGGAAAAGCCGATCAGCGGGACCGAGCCGTCGAGCGCGCGGCGGATCGAGCGCACCGCATCCATCACGTAGCCGAGCTTGTCGGTCGGATCGGGGACCGAGAGGTCGCGGACTTCCCATTCGTCACGTAGCGGACGCTCGAAGCGCGGGCCTTCGCCGTCCGCGAAATACAGGCCGAGACCCATCGCGTCGGGGACCGTGAGGATGTCGGAAAACAGGATCGCGGCGTCGAGCGGATAGCGCGCCAGCGGCTGCAGGGTGACTTCGGTGGCGAGGTCTGGGGTCTTGCACAGGGTCAGAAAGTCGCCGGCGCGGGCGCGAGTGGCGTTGTATTCCGGCAGGTAGCGGCCGGCCTGACGCATCATCCACATCGGCGTGTAGTCGGTGGGCTCGCGCAGCAGCGCGCGCAGAAAGCTATCGTTTTTCAGGGCAGACATGGCTGTAGCCGCACAATCGGGCCAGGACGCAAAACCGCCATTCTAACAGGCTTGGCGACGCTGGCCCGGGCGCTGCCACCGGATCACATGCGGCGAAGGCGCCATTCGCCGCGCCCGGCGGGGCACGCCAGCACCTCGCGCGGCTTGCGGCCGTCGACCGCCAGGGTCGCGTAACGACAGCCGCCGCGTGCGTCGCCGCGCGGAGTGAACTGGTAATGGTGGCCTTGATGGCGCCACGCCACCGGCACCCCGGGACGGCCGAGCTCCAGCGCGTGACCCATGCAGGCGCGGTCGCGATCGTCCATGCGGTCGCCGATGGCGTGACCCAGCACCGCGCCAAGCACGCCGCCGACCACCACTCCGACCACGCGATCGTCACGCCCGGCCACATGACCGCCGATCACCGCGCCGGTCACCCCACCGATAACCGCGCCGATCTCGTCGCGGTTGCAGCGGCCGGACGCGATCCCGTAGTCGTGTGTATACACCACACCGGTTTTGCCCTTGTAGTGCTTGGCGCGCTTGCGGTCATGGTCAGCGTGGGGGTTTTTGTTCTTGTGGTAGCCGTGTGCGGGCGCATGGCTGGGTGGATCGGCGAGTACCGGGCCGGCGCCGACCAGGGTGGCAACTGCCAGGACGAGGGAAAGCTTCATCGTGTGCTCCTTAAAATATGGCGGATTCAGGTTTAACGGTCAATCGAGGGCCCAACTCAAACGCCCCGACGCACAGCACCCGCCGGGGCGACGGTCAGCTCACGGACGGAGATTGTGGGCATAACGCACCTGGCGATTGTGTGCTTGCGCCTGAATGTTGCGGCTGGCGACATCGAGCGCACGATCCAGACGCCGGAACTCGCGCGCGTCGATGACGCCATCGGCACGGAAATGACGCTCCATTGCGCGAATCTGCTGCTGTTCCTGCATCAAACCGCGGAATTCGGCACGCGTCAGCTTGCCTGCACGCAGGTTGGTCTGGATCCGGTTCGTTTGCCGGTCCTGGCGGGCGTTGATCTGCCGGGCAAACTGCTGATTTTGCTGCCAGCCAGGCCCGGACTGTCCGTGACCCCGACCCCAGTCGGCCTGGGCGGCGGTTGCCAGCAGGCCCAGACTGGCGAGCGCCGCAGCGGCGAGGGTGGTTTTGATCAGATTGCTTTTCATGATGTCGCTCCTATTCAGTTGAAAGATGCCGCTGTTGCATGGCTTCAGCGGACAACTGCACTGTAGGGACGCTGTGTAAGCGGGATGTTTGGAGCCGGTAACCAGGTGTAACGCTATGTAACGGCCTGACGGAGCGTCATGTCTTGCCGAAGCCTGTCGATTGCTCGAACAGGAAACCGAAGCCTGGGTGGGGACCCGCCTGAATCTGCCGTCCCGCCCTCAAACACGTTGGAATGTTCGGTTTTGCTTAGCGTCTGTCAGCGCTAATTTCGCGTCGGCGGCGAGGCCGATTCGGGATGAGTCCGCGAAGCAGGGCGCGTGCTGTGCCGGCACAGCAAGCACCCTCCTACAAAGGGATGCGCTCGGTCTCGCCTGGCAGGCGAACGACCGGCTGATGCTCACGCTTGACGTCAGGGACGTGATGTGGCGCGGTAGCCTGAATATGGTGACCATTCGAAAGAATGGGCGGCAACGGCGGCATGACAACCAATCACCGCCAGCTCAACTGGCAATTGATGTACGGCTAACGCTTCTGACCGGAGCGATAGCCGGCAATCGAGCGTTACGGATTTCGCATGTCGCCGCCCGCTTCAGGCGGCGCGTTATTTTCGTCGTTCGGCGCGGGCACAGGGCTCATCGGCGGCGCCGTTTCGTCTGCGGACCCTGGCGTGGGCGCCGGCGTAGCGGTGGTACTGTCGTATAGAGGCCCCGCCGTGATGGGTTCCTGCACGTTACCCTCCGCAGCCTGGTCGATCTGCCCGCCCGCCTGTCCGATCGGATCCTTGTTGTTGCAACCCAGGATCAGCAGGCTGGTCAGCACGGCCAGCACGCTATACGAGGCGTGCCAGGAATGCGACCGCTTCGATCGGGTTTCGAGCGGTCCAACGGTTCCGGGCCCGGCACTGTTCCATTCATACAGCCGCATGTGTTCGTCGTTGAGATAGTGCGCGTTGTGCATGTCGATGCTCCTGTTGTTAGTCGGTCGACCGACTGCGGGAGGATGGGGCCGCAGCCGGTCGATACAAAACCCCTGATCAGCGCTTGGCTTTCGGCTCCTTGGGCGCGCCGGTCTTGCCGAATTCGTCGCTGCTGAGGCTGCTATTACCGTTGAGGTCGAGCGCACGGAATGCATCTTCATGTCCGCCCTGGGCCACGAATTCCTCGAGGCTGACCATGCCGTCGCCGTTGCTGTCATACGCCTTGAAGCTGGGTGCGGCCTCGCCGGCCATCGCCGGTGCGACGCTGAAGGCGCCCAAGAGCCCGGCAAGGCCCAGATTCAGGGCGTGGTGGTGAATCGATTTCATATCTATCTCCTGTTTCGGTTGGTTGAATGCAAGCGCACTCGGGAGGGTCCATAGCGACAGCCGTGCCAGATCGAAATTCTCCAGCAAAACCATATAGATAGCCGGCCGTGCCGGGAGGTTGGCCGGGGCTCCCCGGGTTGGGGTGGGTCGATTTGTCGTCGATCGGCGACAGGTGCGGATGGTGGTTTTCAAGTGATTGTTTTGATTGAATGATTCTGTCTGTTGCCGGCGACACCGGTGATTCTTCCGTGCCGGGCGCACCAAAAAAAGGGGAGCCGAAGCTCCCCAGTCGGAATACCGACGGCGGGCTAAACCGTCGGTGGGCGGCGGGTTGGTACCAACAACACCAGAAACACCACCAGGCCGACGATAAACAGCACTTTGGCGATCCAGGCGGCGGTTCCCGCCAGACCGGCAAAACCGAAAATGCCGGCGACGATGGCAACAAGCAGAAACGAAATGGCCCATCCGAACATGGTGTGCTCCTCTGAAGATTGATGACCGCGCACGGAGGCGGTACCCATCCCTTGCAGGGGGCGTGCCACATCAATATTGTCGTTTCAAATCATTGAGATATCCGTGCGCAGGCACGGACAGGCGGAGATTGGACGGAACTGGCTGTCGCCTGCGCCCGACAGGTTCAGCCGGCTTCGTCGTGCGGCTTGAACAGGGCGGCGTTGAGGCCATGGCGCTGCAGTAGCCGATACACTTCGGTACGGTTGCGGCCGGCCAGTCGGGCCACTTCGCTGACCTGGCCGCCGGTCAGCTTCAGCAGGGTAATGAGGTAATCGCGTTCGAACGCGGCGCGGGCATCGGCCAGCGGCTGGATCTCGGCCGGCTTGTCGCGCAGGGCGCGCCCCACCAGACTGGCCGGGATGGTTGAGGTGGTGCACAACGCGCAGCATTGTTCGAGCACATTGTGCAGCTGGCGAATATTGCCCGGCCAGTCGGCCGCGGTCAGCATTTCCAGCGCCTCGGGGGCAAAGCCGTGAATGCGGCGGCGGTATTTTTCGGTCAGCGCGGTGAGAAAGTGCCGGGCCAGCAGCGGGATGTCCTCACGCCGGTCACGCAGCGGCGGTAGCGTGAGGCTGACCACGTTGAGTCGGTAATACAGATCTTCGCGAAATTCGCCGCTGCCGATCGCTTCCTCCAGATCGCGGTGGGTGGCCGACAGGATCCGCACATCGACAGTGCGCGTCTCGGTCGCGCCGACCGGCCGCACCTCGCCCTCCTGCAGCACCCGCAGCAGCTTGACCTGCAGCGACGCCGGCATGTCGCCGATCTCGTCCAGCAACACGGTTCCGCCCTGGGCGCTCTGGAACAGGCCGGGATGGTCGCGCGCCGCCCCGGTGAAGGCGCCCTTGACGTGGCCGAACAGTTCCGATTCGAGCAGCTCGGCCGGAATCGCGCCGCAGTTGATCGCAACAAAACGTTCGGTACGGCGCGGACTGGCGCGGTGGATCGCGCGCGCCAGCAGTTCCTTGCCGGTGCCCGACTCGCCCTGGATCAGCAGCGACGCCTCGCTTTGCGCGGCCAGCCGGGCTTCGGCCAGCAGCGCATCCATCGCCGGGCTGGCGGTGACAATTTCGCTGCGCCAGGCATCGTCGCCTGCCTCATGGCTGGTGCTGCCGGCCAGCCGGGTAGCCCGTTTCAGCAGCTCGATCAGGGTGGCGGCGTCGTAGGGTTTGGTCAGGTAGCCGAACAGTCCCTGCTGGGTCGCCGCCACCGCGTCGGGGATGGTGCCGTGCGCGGTCAGCACGATCACCGGCAGCGCCGGGTCACGCGCATGGATCGCGCGAAACAGCGCCATCCCGTCCATGCCCGGCATCTGCATGTCGGTCAGCACGGCATCGGGGCGGGTCAGCGCCAGCTGGCCCAGCGCGCGCTCGCCGCTGTCGGCGGGCTCGACGTGGAAGCCGTTGGCTTCCAGCCGCAGGGTGATCAACTCGCGCAACGCAGCGTCGTCGTCGACCAGCAGAATGTGGGGTTTCTTCATGGCGTCTTGAGCGGTGCGCTGCGCTGCTGCAGGGATTTTTCCAGCGCCTTGATCTGTTCCAGCTTGTCCTGCAGCTCCAGGGTGCGCGCGGTCTGCTGCTTGAGTTCGATCCGGGTCCTGAGCGAGCGCTTCAGCAATTCGACCAGCGCCTGGGCGCGGTTGTCGAGCGCGTCCAGCGCAGTCAGGATTTTGAGGCTCCGTTCGAGCGCCTCCACGCTGTCTTCACGCTCCAGCAGCAGCGCCAGCTGGAAACGCCTGACGTCGTCGAGGCGGCGGCTGTCGAGCTCCGCCAGTTCGCGCCGCCGTTGTTCGGCGGCGAGTCCGCTCACCCGGGCCAGCTCGGCCAGCAGCACCGATGAATTGAGCGCGGACTGACCCGGCGACGGGCGCTCCGGCAAAGTGCCAGCCGCTCGCTCGGGCAGGGAGGGCACCGGGCGCCCAAGCGGCGCACAGGCACCCAGCAGCAGCAGACCAACAAGCAGGACAGGTTTAAGCGTCATTGCGGCACAGACCAGGTTAAACCGGCCAAGTTAATCGAAAACAGGTCGACCAGGGCGGGCGATCGATCACCTCGACCCGACCTCCGGCAGCCAGCATGGATTCGCGGACGATCGACAACCCCAGCCCGCTGCCCTTGACCGGGCTGCCAGGCTGGCGCGCGCCCTGAAAAAACGGCTCGAACACGTGGCTGCGTTCGTCCTCCGGAATGCCGACGCCCTGATCGCAGACCGACACCACGACTGCGGCATCGGCCGGTTCGCCCGGCTCGCTGCGCACCAGGATGCGCCCGCCATCGGGGCTGAACTTGATCGCGTTGGACAACAGGTTATCGAGTACGGTTTCCAGCTGGCTGCGATCAGCGTGCAGGGTGGCGACGGTCAGTTCCGTCTCGACCTGAATCCGGCGCGCATCAAGCGCCAGCTGCTGCCGCCTCACCACCGTGCGGAGCGTGTCGGCCAGCGCTTGCGGAGCGGCCGGCGGCAGCGTCGCGTCGCGCATCAGGTCGCCGTAGCGGATCAGGTCTTCGATACGTTTTTGCAGGTCGCGGCTGCTGCCGTCCATGATCCCGACGATGCTGCGCTGGCGCGCGTTGATGCTGCCGGCGAGTTCGTCGCCCAAGAGCGCCACCCCTTCGCGCAACGACGCGAGCGGGGTTTTCAGCTCGTGCGACACGTGGCGCAGGAAGCGCAGTTTCTGGTCTTCCAGCAGTTGCAGGCGCTGGCGCAGCCAGTCGATTTCGCGCCCCAGCTCGACGATGTCCTGTGGCCCGCTGATCGCCGGCAGCGGCCGCAGGTCGGCCTGGCCGAGCTGCTGGATCGAGGCCTTGAGCTGCTTGATCGGGCGGTTGATCATCCAGGAAAACACCGCCGCCAGCAGCAGCGTCAGCGGAATCAGCGCCAGCGCCAGCAGGATCAGCCGCTGCCGGGTGCTCTGCACGGCCGCTTCCAGCGTCTGCAGTTCGCGCTGCACCGCGGTGTCGGCCTGGCCGAGCAGGGTCCGCGCGCCGGTATGCAGCGCGTCGAATGCAGGGTCGAGCGCATGGAAGCGGGTGCTGTCGAGAAACGCTTCCGGCTTCAACTGCTGATACAGCGCCCGGCTGCGTGCCTGCAGCGCGGCGAGGGTGGCGCGCGAGGGGGCGTCGACGAGCTGCGCATCGAGCTGCGTCAGCTGGGTCTGCAGCTCGTCGAAACGGGTTCGCAACGGCGGCCCGAGCTCGGCGTCCTGCAGCAGATGATATTGTCCGGCGGCGCGCTGGAACTGGCTCACCGATTCGACGATCTGGCGCACGTCGCGGGTGATCGCGAGGCTGTTGCGGGTGAACTGGCGCTGGGTGTCGACCACGCCCTGCAGCACGTGCACCGCGTTGATCAGGCCGCTGGCCAGCGGCACCGTCAGCACGCCCATGGCAACGATGACGAGGATGGTGAACGAGCGGGGGTAATAGGGGCCAGCAAGCATCCGGACGGCAATCGGTGGCAATCTCGCAGCATACCCCGATTCGGCTGGCACGATTGCGCGCCGGCGGCACGCTACAGCAGGTCGAGGTAGGCGAGGATGCCCTTGGCGGCCTCGCGCCCTTCCCACACCGCGGTCACCACCAGGTCGGAGCCGCGCACCATGTCGCCGCCGGCGAACACTTTCGGGTTGGCGGTCTGATAGGCGTATTGCTGGCCTTTTGCGATGACGCGGCCGCCCGGGTCGGTGGCGATGCTGTGATCGGCAAACCATGGCTGCGGATTGGGTCGAAAACCGAAGGCGACGATGACGCGGTCGGCCGCAATGATCTCCTCCGAACCCGGAACCACCACCGGGGTGCGGCGGCCGCGCGCGTCCACAGGGCCGAGTTCGGTGGTGACGAGTTTCACGCCTTCGACGCGGCCGTCGCCGACGATCTCGACCGGCTGGCGGTTCCACAGGAATTGCACGCCTTCTTCTTTGGCGTTGCCGACTTCGCGCTTGGAGCCCGGCATGTTCTTCTCGTCGCGGCGGTAGGCGCAGGTGACCGAGGCGGCACCCTGGCGGATGCTGGTGCGGTTGCAGTCCATCGCGGTGTCGCCGCCGCCGAGTACCACCACGCGCAAGCCTTTCGTATCTTGGTAGACCTCGTCCGGCTTGGCGAGGTCAAGACATTTGCGCACGTTGGAGATTAAAAATGGCAGCGCTTCCAGCACCCCGGGCAGTTCCTCGCCGGGGAAACCGCCCTTCATGTAGGTATAGGTACCCATGCCCATGAACACGGCGTCGTATTCGTCGAGCAGCGACTGCATCGACACGTCCTTGCCAATCTCGGTGTTGAGGCGGAATTCGACCCCCATGCCCTCGAACACCTCGCGGCGGTTCGTCATCACCCATTTTTCCATCTTGAATTCGGGGATGCCGAAGGTCAGTAGACCGCCGATCTCGTCGTAGCGGTCGAACACCACCGGCTTCACCCCGCTGCGCGCCAGCACGTCGGCGCAGCCCAGTCCGGCCGGGCCAGCGCCGATCACGGCGACCTTTCTGCCGGTCGGTACCACGTTCGACATGTCAGGACGCCAGCCGGCCTTGAACGCCTCTTCGGAAATGTAGCGTTCGATCTGGCCGATGGTGACCGCACCGAAGCCGCCCGTGTTCGGGCCGCCGCCGACGGCTTCGCCGAAGCCGTCGCTATTGAGGGTGCAGGCGCCCTCGCACAGGCGATCCTGCGGACAGACGCGGCCACATACCTCGGGCAGCGAGTTGGTCTGGTGCGAGAGCTCGGCGGCCTCGAACAGGCGGCCTTCGCTAACCAGCTTCAACCAGTTGGGGATGTAGTTGTGTACCGGGCACTTCCACTCGCAGTACGGATTGCCGCAGCCGAGGCAGCGGTCGGCCTGTTCCTGCGCATGCGCGGCATCCATCAGCGCGTAGATTTCGCGGAATTCGTGCTTGCGCACGTCGGCGGGAGTCTTCTCGCCGTCGCGGCGCGGCTGCTTCAAAAACCAGAATACGTCGCTCATTGTTATGCACTCACCGCTTCGTGTGTCTGGCCGGGGAAGTCATCGACCAGGTCTTCGATCGAAATCCGCTTCGGCTTGACCAGCCAGACGCGACCCAGGGTTGCGTCGAAGTCGGCCAGCAAGGCCTTGGCGCGCGCGCTGCCGGTGAGCGTCAGGTGGCGCTCGACCTGTGCCCGGAAGAACATACGAAACGGTTCGGTTTCGTCGCTGACGATGCGGGTCAGCTCGACCATCTCCTTGTTGGTCTTGGATATGAAATCGCCCGCGTCGTCGACCACGAAAGCCATGCCGCCGCTCATGCCGGCGCCGAAGTTGAGACCGGTCTCGCCCAGCACGATCACCACGCCGCCGGTCATGTATTCGCAGCCATGGTCGCCGACGCCCTCCACCACCGCCAGCGCACCGGAGTTGCGCACAGCGAAGCGTTCGCCGCCGATGCCGGCGGCGTAGAGTTCGCCGCCGGTGGCGCCGTACAGGCAGGTGTTGCCAATCAAGATGTTTCGATGCGCCTCGAAGCTGGCGACGCGCGGCGGATAGATCACCAGGCGGCCGCCGCCCATGCCCTTGCCGACGTAGTCGTTGGCGTCGCCTTCGAGCGTCAGCGTCAGGCCGTTGTGGTTCCACACGCCGAAGCTCTGGCCGGCCGAGCCGGTGAGCTGGATGACGATGGTGTCGTCGGGCAAGCCACGGCTGCCGTGCGCCCGGGCGATCTCGCCCGACAGGCGCGCGCCGATCGAGCGGTTGACGTTGCGCACCTCATAGCGCAGTTCGACCGGTGTGCCAGCCTTGATCGCAACGAGCGCGTCGGCCACCATCTGCTCGGCCAGTTCGCCCTTGTCGAACGAGGGATTGCGTTCCTGCTGCGAAAAACGCGGCGCGTCGGCCGGAATATCGCCCTGCGACAGCAGCACGTCGAGCTTGAGACGGCCCTGACGCGGCGTATCACCGGCCGAGATGTCCAGCAGGTCGGTGCGGCCGATCAGGTCGGTCAGCGTGCGGATACCCAGCGAGGCCATCAGTTCGCGGGTTTCCTCGGCGACGAACTTGAAGTAGTTGACCACCATCTCGGGCAGGCCGATGAAGTGATCGCGACGCAGGGTCTCGTTCTGCGTCGCGACGCCGGTGGCGCAGTTGTTCAGATGGCAGATGCGCAGGAACTTGCAGCCCAGCGCGACCATCGGGCCGGTGCCGAAGCCGAACGACTCGGCGCCGAGGATCGCCGCCTTGACGACGTCGAGGCCGGTCTTCAGACCGCCGTCGGTCTGCACCCGCACCCGTCCGCGCAGGCCGTTGGCGCGCAGCACCTGCTGCGCCTCGGACAAGCCGAGTTCCCATGGCGTGCCGGCGTATTTGACCGACGACAGCGGGCTCGCACCGGTGCCGCCGTCGTAGCCGGAAATGGTGATGAGGTCGGCGTAGGCTTTGGCGACGCCGGCGGCGATGGTGCCGACGCCGGGTTCGGCGACCAGCTTCACCGACACCAGCGCCTGCGGATTGACCTGCTTCAAGTCGAAAATCAGCTGCGCCAGGTCTTCGATCGAGTAGATGTCGTGGTGCGGCGGCGGCGAAATCAGCGGCGTGCCGGGCTTGGTGTGACGCAGGCTGGCGATCAGCGGCGACACCTTGTCGCCCGGCAACTGGCCGCCCTCGCCGGGCTTGGCCCCCTGCGCGATCTTGATCTGCAGCACTTCGGCGTTGACCAGGTAGGTCGCGGTGACGCCGAAGCGGCCGGACGCGACCTGTTTGATCTTGGACATCTTGATGGTGCCGTAGCGCTTCGGGTCTTCGCCGCCTTCACCCGAGTTGGAGCGGCCGCCGATGCGGTTCATGCCTTCGGCGAGCGCCTCGTGCGCTTCCGGCGACAGGGCGCCGAGCGACATGCCGGCCGAGTCGAAGCGCTTGAGGATCGCTTCCAGCGGCTCGACTTGTTGCAGCGGAATGGGCGTGACGTTGGTCTTCAGCGTCATCAGGTCGCGCAGCATCGCCACCGGGCGGGTGTCGACGATTTTGGAGTATTTCTTGAACTCGGCGTAGTCGCCGGTCTTCACCGCCTTCTGCAACTGCTGCACCACCTCCGGGTTGTAGGCATGGTATTCCTCGCCGAACATGAACTTCAGCAGGCCGCCGGCGGTCAGCGGGCGTAGCGGGTTGAACGCGGCGCGGTACAAGGCTTTCTGGTCGGAATCGAAATCGTCGAAATTGGCGCCGGAAATGCGCGACACCGTGCCTGTCAGGCACAGCTTGACGAGGTCTTCATGCAGCCCGACGGCTTCGAACAGCTGCGCGCCGCGGTAGCTCGACACCAGCGAGATGCCCATCTTGGAGAGCACCTTGTAGAGGCCCTTGTCCATGCCCTTGCGGAAGTTGGACAGCGCCTTGTCGAGGCCGGGCTTGATCTCGCCGCTTTTGACGAACTCAGCAATGACCTGATAGGCAAGGTAGGGGTACACCGCGGTCGCGCCGTAGCCGATCAGGCAGGCATAGTGGTGCGGGTCGCGCAGCGTGCCGGTTTCGACCACGATGTTGGCGCTGCAGCGCAGGCCCGCGGCGATCAGTGCGTGGTGCACCGCGCCGGTGGCGAACAGGGCGTGGATCGGCAGCCGGTCGCTGGCGAGATTGCGGTCGGACAGGACGAGGATCACCTTGCCGCCGCGCACCGCGTCAAGTGCACGCGCGGTCAGCGTTTTCAGTGCGGCTTCCAGCGTGGTCGCGGCCGGGTCGTAGTGCAGGTCGAGTGTGGCCGAGGCGAACGCCGGGTCGCTCAGGTTCAGGAGCGCATCAAAGGCTTCCTTCGACAGCAGCGGCGTGTGGACTTCCACCCGGTGCGCGTGTGCGGGCGTTTCCTCGAACAGGTTGCGCTCGGGGCCGAAGCTGGTGTTGAGCGACATTACGATGGCCTCGCGGATCGGGTCGATCGGCGGGTTGGTCACCTGCGCGAACTGCTGGCGCAGGTAGTCGAACGGCGAACGCACCTTCTGCGAGAGCACCGCCATCGGCGTGTCGTCGCCCATCGAGCCGATCGCCTCGGCGCCGTCCTCGGCCAGCACACGGATGAGCTGTTCGCGTTCCTCGAAACTGACGTTGAACAGCTTCTGCTGGGTCAGCAGGCTGGCGGCCTCCATCAGCGGCAGGTCGGCGTCCTGGCTCGCCGACAGCTCGAGCCTGACCGCGCTGGTCTTGAGCCATTCGCGATACGGCTGCGCACCCTTCAGTTCGTTATCGATGTCCTCCGACATCAACAGCCGCCCGCTGTCGAGGTCGGCGGCGATCATCTGGCCGGGCCTGACGCGGCCCTTCTTCTCGACGTTGGCCGGGTCGATCGGCCACACGCCGACTTCCGAGGCGATGGTGAGGATGCGGTCCTTGGTCAGCACCCAGCGCGCCGGGCGCAGGCCGTTGCGGTCGAGCGTGCAGACGGCATAGCGGCCGTCGGTCAGCACCACGCCGGCAGGGCCGTCCCACGGCTCCATGTGCATCGAGTTGTACTGGTAGAAGGCGCGGATGTCGGGGTCCATCGACTCGACGTTCTGCCAGGCCGGCGGAATCACCAGGCGCAGCGCGCGAAACAGCCCGGCGCCGCCCATCACCAGACCCTCGACCATGTTGTCGAGGCTCATCGAGTCCGACCCGCGGGTGCCGACGATCGGACGGATGTCGTCCATGTTGGGAATCAGCGGGGTTTCGAACTTCTGCTCGCGGGCGCGGCTCCAGTTGCGGTTACCCTGCACCGTGTTGATTTCGCCATTGTGCGCGAGATAGCGGAACGGCTGCGCGAGCCGCCATTGCGGCCAGGTATTGGTCGAAAAGCGCTGGTGGAACACCGCCAGGCTCGACGCAAAGCGTGGGTCGCCAAGGTCGGGATAGAACACCGGCAAATTGTCCGGCAGCACCAGGCCCTTGTAGCTGATCACACGGCACGACAAGGTCGGCAGGTAGAACACCGGATCGGTCGGCTCGCGCGCCTTTTCGGCGCGGCGGCGGGCGATGTAGAGCCTGCGCTCGAAATCGTCTTCAGAAAGTCCGGCGGGTGCGTTGACGAACACCTGCTCGATATGCGGCAGGGACGCCAGCGCCGATTCGCCGCAGACGCTGGAATCGGTCGGCACCAGACGAAAACCGGCCACCGTCAGGCCCTCGGCTTCGAGTTCGGACTTGAGCGTGACGCGCGCCTGCTCCTGCGGCGCGGCGTCGTGCGACAGAAACACCAGTCCGGCGGCGTACAGATTGCCCAGGGTGAAGCCGGCTTCGGTTGCCACTGCGCGCAGGAAGGCGTCCGGCTTCTTGAACAGCAGCCCGCAGCCATCGCCCGACAGACCGTCCGCCGCAATCGCGCCGCGGTGCGTCATGCAGGCGAGCGAACCGATTGCGTTGTGCACCAGGCTATGACTGGGCCGATCGTCGAGCTGTGCGATCAGGCCGAAGCCGCAGCTGTCCTGTTCGAACTCGGGCGAATACAGCGTCCCGTCCAGCCGGCGTTGTCGTTCCATGGTTCCGTATGCTCAGTCAACAACGGCCTGCCACCGGGCAGGCCGAAAATTTAGGTGAAAAGTTCAAAATCATACTGCCGTCGAACGGCCGGTGCAATGGGTATTTGTATCAAAGTCCTGCCGTGGCAGGGGCTTGCGCGCATTGGCGCTCAGGGATGAGAGTGAATGCGCCGCCGAAAATCCCAGCAGCGTCGAAATAGCCGTGCGATTCCGTGACGATCCGGCGCGCCGGATCGCTGTCCCATTGGTTGCGCGCACCGGCTTGGGGTAGGCTTGCGACATGACCGACTCCAAGTTGCCGTCAGCGCCTGAGGTGCCCGTGGTCGAGGTGGTGATCGAAGTGCCACGCGGCAGTTTTCTCAAGCGCGGGCCCAGCGGTCACGTCGATTTCGTTTCACCGCTGCCGTGCCCGTTCAATTACGGCGCGGTCCCGGACCGTCTCGGGCTCGAAGGCGACCTGCTCGATGCGCTGGTGCTGGGACCGCGGCTGCGCTTCGGCAGTCGGGTCCGGATGCGGGTGTGGGGCGCGGTGACCCTGACCGATCGCGGGATGGTGGACGACAAGCTGGTGTGCAGCGCCGCGCCGCTCACCCCGGTGCAACAAGCCTTCGTGCTGCGGTTTTTCCGTTTCTACGCCCGCTGCAAGGGCGTGCTCAATTTTCTGCGCGGCCGCCCTGGGCGCAATGCCTGCGAGGGCTGGTGCACGGCCGAGCAGGCTCTGACCCGCGCGCGGCCGCGGCCGGATTCATGGCACGGGCCGCCGGTTCATTTCTGACTGGCCAGGAACCCAATCGCTACGGGTCGGGATCGATCGGGCTGCTGCGTTGCGCGGCGCGCCCAGGCAGCCCGAAAACACCTGCGGCTGCGGGCGGCTGCGGGACATTGATCCGGAACTACGCATTCACCGCATCAGCTTCGGTATTCCGCGTTGATCTTGACGTAGTCGTAGGAAAAATCGCAAGTCCACACCGTGGCCGAGGCGTTGCCGCGATTGAGCGCTACGCGCACGGTGATCTCGGCTTCCTTCATTACCGCCGCCCCCTGCGCCTCGGTGTAACTTGCCGCGCGGCCGCCCTGCTCGGCCACCAGCACGTCGCCGAGATAGAGCTTGAGCGTGGCGACGTCGAGGTCGCCGACGCCGGCGTAGCCAATCGCCGCAAGAATCCGTCCGAGATTGGGGTCGGAGGCAAAGAACGCGGTCTTCACCAGCGGCGAACGGGCGATCGCGTAGGCGATCTGCTTGCATTCGGCGCGGTCGCGGCCGCCTTCGATCTGCACCGTGATGAACTTGGTCGCGCCCTCGCCGTCGCGCGCCATCGCTTGCGCCAGCTCGATCGCGACTTCACTCAGCACGGCTTTCAGCGCAGCGTAGTCGGCGTCCGAGGTGTCGCTGACAGGCGTATTACCGGCCTGGCCGGTGGCGATCAGGATGAACGAGTCGTTGGTCGATGTGTCTCCATCGACGGTGACGCAGTTGAACGACACGTCGGCCAGATCTTTCACCAGTTGCTGCATCAGCGCCGTGGCGATCGCCGCATCGGTCGCGACAAAGCCCAGCATCGTCGCCATATTGGGATGGATCATGCCCGAGCCTTTGGCGATGCCGGTTACCGTCACGGTCTTGCCGCCGACCTGCGCCTGCCGGCTGGCGCCCTTGGCGACGATCTCGGTGGTCATGATCGCGTGCGCAGCTTCCGACCAGTGATTCGCCGCCAGATCAGCCTGCGCGGCGGGCAGTGCGGGCAGGATCTTGTCGACCGGCAGCGGCTCCAGAATCACCCCGGTGGAAAACGGCAGCACGTTTTCTGCTGCACAGCCGAACAGCTGCGCCACCGCTTCGCAGGTCTGACGGGCGTGCCTGAGTCCGGCTTCGCCGGTGCCAGCGTTGGCGTTGCCGGTGTTGATCAGCAGCGCACGGATACTGCCGTGCGCCAGATGCTGCCTGCACAGCGTAACCGGGGCGGCGCAAAAACGGTTCTGGGTGAACACCCCGGCCACCTCGCTGCCGGGCGCAAGCTCGATCAGGCTGAGGTCGCGTCGCCCGGGCTTTTTGATTCCGGCAGACGCAATGCCGAGGCGAACGCCCGCAACCGGCAGCAAGGAAGCAGGATCGGGGGTGGAGAGCTTGACGGGCATGGCGGATTCGCAGGACGGAAAGCCGCTATTTTATGTCCGCCGGCGACAAATAATCCTAGAAACCGCAGCTGGACGCGCTCGATGGTGCGTCTGGGCGTGTGTCTGCCGCGAAGCGAGGAGGCGGCAGGCCGGGGCCTGCAACGACGAGCGACAAAGGCAGGCGCGCGACCAGGCGTGCCAGCGGGTGCGTAGCGAATTCACCCAGAGGGT
>JACDJC010001232.1_pt1 | contig 23318 bp, 19 predicted proteins | sample 7454191 | NCBI WGS metagenome assembly JACDJC01 (sample SAMN14253291, study PRJNA609438) | sludge metagenome | isolation source: sludge after 25d culture with pyrite and EDTA | collected 2018-12-20 | reverse complement strand
GGGCTTCGTGCGGCCGGCCGTGCCCGGCATCGAGTTGCCCGAGGGCGTGGCTGAAAAATTGCCCAATGCGCCTCAGATCAAGCCGATCGACATCGCCAAGGCAACTGCCAAGAAGGCCGAGATCGACCAGGGCTGGGCGCGTGCGGTGCTGAACCAGTGATCGCGTGCTGCCCCTGACCGCCCCGCGAGACCGCCATGCCGCTTCCGCGCCGCCGCTTCGCCCTGTTCACGCTGCCGGCCCTGCTGCTGTTTGCCGTGTTCTTCGTGCTGCCGGTCTCGCTGATCCTGGGTGAGGCGCTGTCGGACCACAGCGCCTTTCCCAGAGTGCTGGCCGATCCGCTGTTCCGGCGCGGCCTGTGGGGCACGCTCGTGCTGGGTACACTCACGCCGCTGTTTTCCGTGATCGTCGGCTTCGGGGTGACGATGGGGCTGCACCGGATGCGACCCGGAATCCGGACCGCGACCCTGTTTGCGATCTCGCTGCCGCTCACGTTTTCAGGCCTGATCGTCGCCTACGGATTCATTCTGGGTTTCGGGCGCGCGGGCTTCGTCACCATGCTGCTGGCTCGCGTGGGCTTCAATCCCGCCGATGTGGGCGCGCTCATCTATACCCCGGCCGGGCTGGGCTTCGCGTATTCCTACTACCTGATTCCACGGGTGGTCATGATTCTGCTGCCGGCGGTGCACAATTTCGACGCCGTGCAGCTGTCGGTGGCGCGTTCCCTCGGAGCGGGGCGGCTGCGCACGCTCGTGGGCATCATGCTGCCGCAGATCCTGCCCAGCCTGGTGGCGTCGTTCTGTCTGACGGCGGCGGTGGCCATGGGGGCCTACGGGACGGCGCTTGCGCTCGTTGGCACCCAGCTCAACATCCTGCCGCTGCTGCTCTACAGCAAGATTTCCGAAGCGGGCTCGGACCTGCCGGCCGCTGCGGCCATCTCGCTCGTGCTCATGGCCCTGTGCAGCATCGTCATCGCGCTCGGGGAATGGTTCGTGTCCTCACGAGACAAAGCGACGGTGCGCGGGTGACTCCCCCCGAAATCACGGCGGGCGGTTGCTCAAGTACCGAGAACCTGTATGAATATCAAGGTTGTTTGAACTTTCTGTTGCGAGTGCGTCTCGGGGGATTCGGCATAATTGCAACTTGCCTCACATTCTGAATGGCCCTTGCGGGTCATCTTGAAATTCCAGGGCGCGATCTACGGCAGAGAGTAGTCCGCCGACCTCGTTGGCCAGGAATTGATCGAATCCGGCTGCTCCAATTGTGCGGGCCTGGACGTCTTGGGGCAGAAATCGCGACATCTCGCCTTTGAAGCCGGGTCCAGCGGTGATCTCCGGCAACCGGCCGATCATCTCCTGAAGCTTGTTTCGGTAGTCACTTTCCCGATAGTCGGTAATCTTTTGCTGTACCAGGGTGATATCGATTTCGGCTCCTTGCTGCTTGAGCCAACGCAGATCCCAGATGTCCCGGTGGCGCACATAGCGGCGACAGCACGCGAGCGAGACCAGTTTGTCAGCCATGATCTCATCAAGCGTTTCGACACCAATCAGCACGTCCGAATAGCCATCCGGCAGAAAGGTGTAATTGCGCGCCAGGCTCTTGAGCTCGCGCGTGTGGGCGGGGATATTGGCGACCTCGAGCTTGATGCGCTGGCGCGGCAGATCTGGGCGCTGTGGCGCCGTCTGAATGCCAATTTGCCATTTGGCCACATCGATCCCGGCGCGAGCGTCCGTCAACGCCTGAATTTTAGGCTCCTTGACCAGCACCAACAGCCCGTAGCGTGAGCCCAGATAAGCTTCCAGGCAGCGCTTCATTTCGCCCAGGGACCCTGGGTCGAAGTCGAGTCCTCCGGCGAAATCCAGATCTTCCGAAAAGCGTGGCGCACCATGGCACAGGCGTAATGAGGTGCCGCCCTGAAACGTGAGCGCATTGAGCAGCCCCGTGCGATTGAGCGCAAACAGGATATCGTAGTGCAGCAGCTCCTTTTCAATGGCAGGGCGCATATGCGTGCGCCCAGGCTCCTGCATCGCCAGATTCACCAGTTCGTCAAACGTCTCTCGCATTGCCATTGCGTCTTGTCCTGCAGTGATTCAGTGGTTTGGGCCCGTGGGCTTGCTCTTCGGTGAGGTGTTCGAACGCTCTGCGAGCACCTCCTCATACTCATCCAGATCGACCAGATGCAGGTTGCGTCCCACCCGGCGCAAGTCTTGCAGAGCCGCTTGCGCCCGGGCGACTCTCAAGGGGCGCCTGCCGTCGCCTTCAATGGTGTTTTCGCGAATTCGTGCAGGAGAGCGATCCGTATGCACGAATTCGATCGTGCCGTAGGGTGTCTCGAATACCCCGGATCGCCCGGTAGTCATGAGGGTGATGCGCCCAACGGGGATCTGCGAGATGATGCCGTATTCCGACAGGGCGGATTCCAGGCTCACATAGCTTAAGTCGGCGGGTCGCAGGGCGAGCGCCACACGCTCGATGGTCCAGCCATCCCGGCTTTTCGCGCCCTCGTTGACATAGACGCCGCGAGCGGCTCGCTGAAGGATCCCCGCTCGGACCATACGCCCGAGCCCTTCGGTAAAGGTTTTTTCAGAGTCAGATGGAAAAACGGTGCGAAGATTCTGCCGGCTGAATACATAGCGGCCCATGGAGTCAAGCTGCCTGAGCGCATGGATCGCTTGGGTTTGGTTCATCGTATCTCTACAGGAATTCTATGTTCGTATAGAATAGTTGTAGAGATGATAAAGATCAAGCGCATTGACTTTGTTTGTTGTGCAAGCTGATCCCTGGCTTTCCCAAGAATACGGCCAGACCTGATCATCGTAGCCAGATCTCGGCGGCACTTTGGTGCCCGTGTGAGGCACGGGCATGCCCACGCAAGCTATGGGCCTGATGCAGCCCTTTCACGCAGGCGTCAAGCCGGCCAGAAGACGGGTTACCGAGACGCGGAACGGCGACGGCGGCGGGATGCCCGCGCCTCTCGCAGGGCAATGTACAGGCCGCTGCCGGCAATCAGCAGGATCCCCAGGTAGGCCAGCCTATCGGGGATTTCGTCCCAGAACAGCCAGCCCATCACCGTGGCCCAGAGCAGGCCGCTGTAATCGAAGGGCGCCACCACAGAGGCCGGAGCGACCCGGAACGCCTGGGTGATCAGCCCCAGTCCCAGGGTACTGCACAGGGCAACCGCCAGAAAGAAGGGCAGATGGGGCCATTGAATCGGCTCCCAGTACCAGGGAATCGCCAGCACGCTGAATACGACCTGGCCGACGACAATGTACAAGGTGGTGGTCAGCATGCCCTCGGTCGGTCCGATGGCGCGCGCCGTCATCATCATGCCGCCATAGAGCAAAGCAGTCGTCAGCGGGAATAGTGCTGCCGGCTGAAAGCTGTCCATGCCGGGGCGCACGATCAGCAAGACCCCCAAAAAACCGATCAGTACGGCCGCCCAGCGGTGTTTGTCGACACCTTCCTTCAGTACAAGCACTGACAGCACGGTGACAAACAGGGGCGCGGCAAACGCCACGGCCGTGTTTTCCGCCAGTTGCAGATGCATCAGACCCGTGTAGAAACAGACGGCGGCCGCGATATTGATGGCGCCGCGCAACAGGTGGATAGGCAGATAGCGGCTGCGCAGCGCTCGTTGGCCGGCGATGGCAATGACCATGCCGGTCACGATCGGCAAGGCGATCGAGGCGCGCAAAAACAGAATCTGTATGGGGGGGTAGTGGGCAGTCAGCGATTTGGCAAAGGCGTCGCTCAGTGTCAGTGCCAGCACCCCGGCCAGAATGAATGCGATGCCCGCCACAGGGTTTTGTGATCGGGTCAGGGGGGATTGGGGCATGGTGCAAGGGTTTCCGGATCAGGCGTGCGATTGGTCGTGAATCGTCCCGGAAAGCACGGCGGGTGGTTGCTTGAGTACCGGGAACCTGCACGAACATCAGCTGAAATGGCAGTGTAGCCGCATCATGTGGCACAGCTCGCTGCAAATTTTTTTCAGTCGAAAGTCGTGAACATCTGTTCCAGAACGGACCGCAACGCGCCCTGACGTAACATTTGGATGTGCTTTGCCGGGTTGGGTAGGGTTTCTACCAAGTATCTCGGACACAATGAGCCCTGTCGGATGACGGAGGGACGACGGATGAGAAAAAACCTGCTGGCTGCTGCTCTCACACTTGGCGTGCTCATGGCTGGCCCGGCCGCTCGGGCGGGAGACGTGGATCTGAGCATTGCCATAGGGATCCCGGGTGTCGTCTTTGGGGGGCCACCCGTGTATTACGCGCCGCCACCGCCCCCGCCGCGTGTCGTCGTCGTGCCGCAACCCGTGTACGTGCCTCCTGCGCCGTACTACTACTACGATGGGCATGCCTACAAACACGCACAGAAGCACTGGAAGAAGCACTGGAAGAAACAGCAGAAAGAAATGCGCAAGGCGTACCGCAGGGGCTATTACGATTGACGTCAGGGGCGGATCGTCGTGGTGCGGCCCGCTGGATCAGACCCCAAGATACTGCATGATCTCGGGGCTGCTGCGCAATTCGGATGCCGCGCCCGCATGCCGGATCTGCCCCTTTTCGATGATGTAGCCGCGATCCGCGAGTTCCAGGGCGAACAGGGCGTTCTGTTCACAGACCAGCATGCTGAAGCCTTCGCGCTTCAGCAGCCCCAGCCAGTCGGCCAGATCGTCCACGACGGCCGGTGCCAGGCCTTCGGTCAGTTCGTCCAGAAGCAGCATGCGTGGATTGCCCACCAGGGCGCGGCCCAGCTTCAGCATCTGTTGCTCGCCGCCACTGAGGAATCCGGCCTTGCGCTCGTCCAGTTCGGCGAGCTTGGGGAAGAGTTCGTAGACCCGTTCGATGTTCCAGCCGCCCTGGGCCGCATCGCGGCCGTGCAGGTACAGCAGCAGGTTCTGGCGGACCGTGAGTTCACTGAAGATGCGCCGGCCGCTGGGAACGAAGGCCAGCCCCGCGCGCGCGATGACATGGGTGTGGGCCCGTGTGATCTCGTGCCCATCGAACCAGATGTGCCCGCCTCTGGCCGGCGTCATGCCCATGATGCTGCGCAGCGTGGTCGTCTTGCCGGCGCCGTTGCGCCCGAGCAGGGTGACGGTTTCGCCCGCTGCCACCTCCAGGCTGACGCCCTGAAGGATGTGGCCACGGCCGTAATACGCGTGTACGCCTTCCAGTTTCAGCATCAGTGACCTCGCCGCCCCAGATAGACGCTGATGACTTGTTCATCCGCGCGGATTTCCTCGGGTGTGCCATCGGCGATGACTTGCCCGCGATGCATGACCGTGACGCGGTCGGATACGGAAAAGACCGTATGCATGTCGTGTTCGCAAAAGAGCACGGTGACCCCCCGGGAACGGGCCAGATCGCGCACCAGGCCGACCATGTGTTCGGTTTCGAACGGCGACATGCCGGCCGTGGGCTCGTCGAGCAGCAGAATGCGCGGCTGCGTGGCCAGGGCGAGCGTCACCTCGAGCGTACGCTGGTCGCCATGGGACAAGGTCGAGGCGCGCGCATCCGCGTGCTCTGCCAGGCCGACGGTCTGGAGGAGTTCGCGCGCTTCGTCGCGGGCGCGGCCCGACCGCCAGGGCAGCAGGCTGGCGCTTTGGCCCAGGCGTGCAAGAACCGCGCATTCGACTGATTCCAGGACGCTGAGGTCGGGAAAGATGTTGGTTCTCTGGAATGCGCGCGCCATCCCCATGCGGGCGATCACGTTGGGTGCATGGCCGGTCATTTCCCGGCCATCCAGGGTCACCTGACCCGCCGTCGGGCGCAGGTGCCCGGAAATCAGGTTGAAAAGCGTGGTCTTGCCCGCGCCGTTGGGCCCGATGACGGCGTGGATCGAGCCTTCCTGGACCGAGAAGGACACGCCGTCCACGGCGTGAAAGCCCCCGAAGGCCTTCACCAGCCCGTCCACCTGCAGGACGGGGTTTGCGCCGGGACGCGCGACCGCGCTCATTTCGGCGCTCATATCCGCGCTCATTTCGGTGCCCCGGAAGCAAACAGCGCTTTCAGCCGCTCCAGGACGGCGGGCCCTGAATCGCGTTGCCACAGGCCCAGGAGCCCGCGCGGCGCGAACAGCACGATGATCAGCAGCGCGACCCCCAGGATCAGCTCCCAGGATTCGCTGTTGGCCACCAGGTAATCGTGGGCAAACGTGAACAGTGCGGCGCCCACCATCGGGCCCAGGAAGTGGTTCAGGCCGCCGATGAGGGCCATCAGGATCGGGTCGCCGGATTGCGTCCAGTTGAGCAGTTCCGGATAGGCCGACTGGTTGTTCACGACGAACAGGGCGCCCCCCAGGGCGCAGAAGGCGCCCGACAGCACGAAGGCGTAGAGCTGGTGGCGGTAGAGATTCACGCCAAGGGCCTCGACCCGCTGGGGATTTTCCCGGATGGCCTGCAAGGTCAGGCCGAACGGCGAAATCGTGATGGTCCACAGCAGCAGCAGCGCCACGAATGCCACGCCCAGGATGAACCACAGACCCTGCTGCGGCATGGCGATGGCTGCCGGGATCATGGGGCCGAAGATGCCGTTGGCACCGTTGGTGAAGTCGTACCAGTTGCTGGCGATGGTGTAGAACAGTTGCGAGAAGGCCAGCGTCAGCAGCGCGAAGTAGAACTGGCGCGTGCGCAGGGCCAGGGCGCCGATGACCAGCGCCGCCGCTGCGCCGATCAGGGGCGCCAGAACGAACAGCAGCCAGAAGGGCGCCCGGTAGTGTTGCCAGCCCAGTGCCAGCGTATAGGCGCCCAGCCCGTAGAAGACCGCCTGGCCAAAGGAAATCAGCCCACCGTATCCCACCAGCAGGTTGGTGGCAACGGCAAACAGGCCCAGTGCCAGGATCTTCTGCAGGAAGAACAGCCACGACGTCGAGACCACGAAGGAAAGCAGGAAGATCGCCAGAGCACCACACACCAGGACCAGCGGGACCCCCCAGTTGCGCGCCCAGGCGGCGGGATGCGGGCGTTTCATCGGGTCACCGTGCCCATGAGGCCGGAGGGACGCACGACCAGCACCAGAATCATCGCAATGTAGATGAATGCCGATGCAAAATTGGGGGCCCAGAGCACGCCGGCCGCTTCGAACAGGCCGATGATCACGGACCCGATGGCCGCCCCCGGGATGGAGCCCAGACCGCCGATCACCACGACGATGAAGGCTTCCACCAGGATTTGCGTCGACAAGCCGGTGGTGATGGACCCGATGGGCCCCACGACCACGCCCGCGATGGCGGCCAGCAGCGCCCCCAGGGCGAACACGCCGGTGAAGAGCAGGCGCACATTGGTGCCTGCCGCGGCCAGCATTTCAGGGTCTTCGACCGCCGCGCGGATGCGCCAGCCCAGCTGGGTGCGTTGCAGCAGCCACCACAGGAACAGCCCCATGATGACGGCCACCGTCATGATGAACAGGTTGTAGACGGGGAATGCGCCCCCGAAGGCGTTGAAGTGGCCGGACAGCGCGTCCGGGACGGGAATCGAGCGGAACTGGCCCCCCCAGATCTTGAGGGCCGCGCCGTTGAAGATGTACAGCAGGCCAAAAGTGGCCAGCAATTGCAGCAGGTGCTGCTTGCCGTAGAGCGGGCGCAGCACCAGCATTTCGACGATCGCCGCCAGCGCCGCGACCAGAATGGGCACCACGATGAGTGCAAGCCAGTAGGGTGAAAAGGGCAGGCCGGCCCCCATGCCGAGCACGGACGCCACCAGAAAGGCCCCGAGCATGTAGAAGCTGCCGTGCGCGATGTTGATGATCTGCAGGGCGCCAAAGATCAGGGTGAGCCCCGTGGCGACCAGAAACAGCAGGCTGGCGCTGGTCAGCCCGCTGAGTATTTGTGTCAGGATGTCGCTGAAGATCAAGGCCACCCCTGGTTGTGATGGAAGGCTGCCACGGTTGCGGCATGCGGCACGCGGCCGCACCCGTGCAGGCCTGCAGCTGTGTGCAGGCCTGCGGCTGTGGTCAGGACGCGGCGCGCATGGCTTGTTTCGCCTCGCAGCTGAGCATGATTTCCTGGGGCGGCGCCTCGAACACGTCGCTCATGACGCGGATGCCATAGGTTGCGTCGATGTCCTTCGACAGAACGCCCACGAATTCCGGCACTTCCGCCACGTGGTCGCATGCGCGGATCGTGAACTCGCCGCGCAAGGTGGCGACCTTGGCCCCGCTGAGTGCCTGGGATACCTTGTCGCCATCGAAGGACTTGGCCTTGCGTACCCCTTCGGCCCAGGTTTCCACGGCGGAATACCCCAGGATGGCCCAGGTGCTGGGCCATTCACCATATTTCTTGTGGTAGGCCGCGTTGAAGTCCTTTTGGGTCTGGGTCTTGGCCAGATAGAACGGGTACGCACGATCCGAGGTGATCACCCCGGCCGGGGCATCGGCCCCCAGTGCCTGCAGCACATCCGACCAGTAGCCCGCATAGACCTGCATCTTGTTGAACAGGTCGTGACCCTTGGCCTGCTTGGTCAGCGTGATCAGGTCGCCGCCATACTGGCCGATGAAAAGGAAGTCCGGGTTGCTGGAAACGGCGGCCGAGATGTACGAGGTGAAGTCGGTGGCCCCCAGATCGGGCCATTGCTGGCCGAGGACCTCGGTCGCCACGCCATGCTGGTTCATGCTCTCGAGGAAGTCCTTGACGGTGGTGCGGCCGTAGTTGTAGTTGGGGCTGATCGTGTAGTAGGACTTCCAGTTGTGCTGCTTGGCCAGCTTGGCCGTATAGGCCGCCACGCCGGCCGGTTCCATGTGCGTGCTGGGCACGACCTGGAAGCCGTATTTCGAGAAATATTTCCCGGTCTGGTCGACATCGTTCGAGACCGAAAAGAAGATGGGAATCTTGTACTGGGCGGCGACCTGGGCTTCGGCCGCACCGACCGCGCTGCTGACCGGGCCGAAGACCGCCTTCACCTCGTCTTTGAGGATGAAATTGCGCACGTTGGTGACGCCGGTGGCGGGGGTGGTGCGGGCATCGGCCGTTACCAGCTTGATCTGGCTGCCAAGCAGCCCGCCCTTGGCGTTGATGTCCTCGATGGCGAGTTCGATGCCGTTCTTGTTGGTGATGCCCAGGGAGGCGACCGCGCCGGTGAGGGCGGTGGACAGGCCGACCGTGACGGTGTCGGCCGCCAGGGCCGCGCTGCCGACGCCCAGGGCGAGACCGGGTGCCAGGAGGGCCGCGATGGTGATTTTGCGGGGGCTGAACGATTTCATGATGACCCACTCCTTGACGTACCGTGAGGCACGCCGAATACATGCATGTATCAAAAAGGCTGGAGACCGCTGAAAACAGACTGCCGGTTCAATGTAACACAGCTGTTTCCGCTCGGTAGCTCTTGTTGCGGGCCCGGATGTCCCGCGGGCAGAAAGCACGGCATCCGGTCTTCGAAGTCAAGCTTTCGTGAACGACAGTCTGTAAGATGCGATCGAATGCGGCAGTGGCCACGTATCCCTCATTGCAAGGCGCCATGAACTTCTTCAGACAATACTTCGACCGATACCTGGCAGCACGCCGGCGCAGGAACCTGTTTCGTCGTCAGGCCATCCCCGAGTCGCTGCCGCGCGGGCGTCGGGCCGACCGGCTGTCGGCCTCGCTGGATCGCCGTCTGGTCGAGCTGGCACGCAGGGATCTGCCGGCCTTGCTTCAGGAATTGGGCACGTCCGGCCGCGGGCTCAGTGCGTCGCAAGTCGAGGCCTTGCGCGCGCAGCATGGCCCCAACGAGGTCCAGCATGAAAAACCCATACCGTGGTGGAAGCATCTCTGGCTGAGCTACAACAACCCGTTCAATCTGCTGCTCACCCTGCTGGCGGTGGTGTCGTGTTTCACCCGGGACATTCAGGCGGCCGTCGTGATCACCAGCATGGTGCTGTTGGCGACCTTGATCCGGTTCGTGCAGGAGCGCCGTTCCAACCAGGCGGCACTGGCGCTCAAGGAACTGGTCAGCAACACGATCGCGGTAAGGCGACGCGTCGAGTCTGCCGAGGGCGCAGCCGAAGAAGCCATCGGCCGTCCCGCCGGGACGCCGACCGAGATCCCGGTCAAACAGCTCGTTCCCGGCGACATTGTGCTGCTGTCGGCCGGTGACATGATTCCGGCGGACTGCCGCCTGATGACGGCCACCGACCTTTTTCTCAGCCAGTCGGCCATGACGGGCGAGTCGCTGCCGGTCGAAAAATTCCCGGCCCCCGGGCCCGACGCCCAGTCCGCGCTGGAGATGGACAATCTGGTGTTCATGGGCACCAATGTCATCTCCGGCACCGCCTCCGCCGTGGTGCTCGCCACGGGCAATAAAACCTATTTCGGCACCCTGGCCACGCGCGTGACGCGGGTGGCCGATGCGGCGGCTCCGAACGCCTTCCAGCTGGGCGTCAACAAGGTCAGCTGGCTGCTGATCCGTTTCGCATTGGTCATGGTGCCACTGGTGCTGTTCATCAATGGGTTCACCAAGGGCGACTGGCCGGAAGCCTTTCTGTTCGCTCTGTCGGTCGCCGTCGGGCTGACGCCGGAAATGTTGCCGATGATCGTCACCAGCACGCTGGCGCGTGGTGCGGTGGTCTTGTCGCACAAGCAGGTCATCGTCAAGCGGCTGGATGCGATCCAGAGCTTTGGGGCCATGGACGTGCTGTGCACCGACAAGACCGGCACGCTGACCCAGGACAAGATCGCGCTGGCGCGCCACACCGACGTGGCCGGCAACGAATCGGACGAGGTCCTGGGTTTCGCCTACCTCAACAGCCATTTTCAGACCGGCCTGAGAAACCTGCTGGATCGCGCGGTGCTGGAGCACGTCGAGCTGAAGACCGAGCTGGACATTGCACGCAACTATCGCATGGTGGATGAGATCCCGTTTGACTTCGAGCGCCGACGCATGTCGGTGGTCGTGTCCGAGCGCGACGAGCACCACGAGCTGATCTGCAAGGGTGCGGCCGAAGAGATGTTCGATATCTGCACGCAGGTGCAATACGATGGCGAGACCCTGCCACTGGACGCCAGCCGGCGGCAGGGCCTGCTGGAAGTGCTGCGCGGCCTGAACGAAAGCGGCCTGCGCGTGGTGGCGGTGGCGATGAAAGAGATTCCGCCCGACCAGGTCGTGTACTCCAGGGCCGACGAGTCGGGGTTGACGCTGATCGGCTACATCGCCTTCCTGGATCCGCCCAAGGAGTCGACCGCACCGGCGCTGGCGGCGCTGGCGGCGCACGGCGTGACGGTCAAGGTGATCACGGGCGACAACGAACTGGTTGCGGCCGAGGTCTGCCGTCAGGTCGGGCTGGCGGTCGACGGGTTCCTGCTCGGGGCGCAGATCGACGCCATGGACGACGCAACCCTGGGCAGGGCGGTGCAGGACAACACCCTCTTTGCCCGCGTCTCGCCGCTCAACAAGGAGCGCATCGTACGCAGCCTGCGTGACCAGGGCCACGTCGTCGGTTTCATGGGGGACGGCGTCAACGACGCCCCCGGGCTTCGCGCCGCCGACATCGGCATTTCCGTCGATGGCGCGGTGGACATCGCCAAGGAGGCGGCCGACATCATCTTGCTGGAGCGCAGCCTGATGGTGCTCGAGCGTGGCGTGATCGAGGGCCGCAAGACCTTCAGCAACATGCTCAAGTACATCCGCATGACCGCCAGTTCGAACTTCGGCAATGTGTTCTCGGTGGTCATCGCCAGCGTGGCGCTGCCATTCCTGCCGATGCTGCCGCTGCAACTGCTGGTGCAGAACTTGCTGTACGACATTTCACAAATTGCCATTCCGTTCGACAATGTGGATGCCGAACTGGTCAGCCAGCCGCTGCGATGGAATCCCGACGGCATCCGGCGCTTCATGCTGTTTTTCGGACCGCTCAGTTCGGTGTTCGACATCATCACGTTTGCCGTGATGTGGTATGTGTTCCAGGCCAGCACGATTGCGCATCAGGCGCTGTTCCAGTCGGGCTGGTTCGTGGTTGGGCTGCTGACGCAGACGCTGATCGTGCACATCATCCGCACCCCCAGAATCGCTTTCATCGAAAGCCGCGCCTCGGCGCCCCTGCTGGGCATGACGCTGCTCATCATGGCCATCGGGATTTTTCTGCCCATGGGGCCGCTGGCCGATTACTTCAAGCTGCAAGCATTGCCCTGGCCCTACTTCATCTGGCTGGCCGGCATCGTGTTTGGCTATGCGGTGCTGACCTCGCTGATGAAGCGTTACTACATCCGGCGCTTCGGTTGGCATTGATGCCGGCGCATGATCGCGCCGGGTAATCGGGACGCTGTTCCTGGCGTGCAGGCCAAGGGCACAAGTCAGCGTCCGCGCTCAATACCGGATGCCCGGACGCCGTTTGGGTGGGTTGACGACGCCCGCGCGCACCACGAAGTCGCCAAAGTGTTCCCCGGGTGCGCGTTCCGTCGCAAAGCGGCCGAAGACCTCGTCGAGCGCGGTCAGGATCGCGTCTTCCCCGACGTTTTCCCGATAGGGCGCGTTGAGCCGCTCGCCGAGGTGATCGGCGCCGATGCGCAGGTCATATTTGCCCACCGCGCGGCCCACCAGGCCGATCTCGCCCATGTAGGGGCGCGAGCAGCCGTTCGGGCAGCCCGACAGGCGGAAATGGATGGGTTCGGCGCGCAGCCCATGCTTGTCCAGCAGCCCTTCGAGCTGGTCCAGGATGTGGGGCAGATAACGTTCCGACTCTGCCATGGCCAGGCCGCAGGTGGGCAAGGCCACGCAGGCCAGCGCGTGCAGCCGCAGACCGCTCGCGTGCCGGTAGTCGTCCAGTCCATATTGGGCGACCAGTGTATCGATGGCGGCGCGGTCCTTCTCCGCCACGTTGGCGATGATCAGATTCTGGTTGCATGTCATGCGGAATTCGCCCTGGTGGACGCGCGCGATTTCGCGCATGCCCGTCTGGCGCGGGTGGCCTTCCACGTCGTGGATGCGGCCGCTCGGGATCAGCAGGGTCAGGTGCCAGCGGCCGTCGTCGCCTTCGATCCAGCCGTGACGATCGCCATTGTGTTCGAAGTGGTAGGGGCGTGGCGGCTCGATCCGGAAGCTCAGGCGTGACTGCAACTCATCGTGGAACCATTGCAGGCCGCGATCGTCGATGGTGTATTTCAGGCGGGCGTGCTTGCGTTCCGCACGATCCCCGAAATCGCGCTGGACTGCCACGGCATGCCAGCAGGCTTCCAGCAACTGATCGGGCGTGACGAAGCCGATCAGATCGGCCAGCGCCGGATAGGTCTTGGGGTCGCCCGCCGTGGCCCCCATGCTGCCGCCGGGCGCCAGGTTGAAGCCCTGCAGCACGTGGTCTTCGCCCAGAATCGCGATCAGGCCAAGATCCTGTGCGAATACGTCGATGTCGTTGTAGGGCGGGATGGCGATGCCGAACTTGAACTTGCGCGGCAGGTAGCTCGGACCCAGCAGCGGTTCGCTGTCGCCTGCGCCGTCGCTCGTGTGCTCCAGGCGGTCCACCCACAGTTCGCGATAGGCCGTGGTCTGTGGCTTCACGTGCTCCACGAGCCGCAGTGCCCACGCGTGGACCTCGGCATGCGCGCCGGACAGCTGCGGGTTGACGGAGCAGATGACATTGCGCACGACATCGCCGCAGGCCGCCAGCGTGGACAGGCCCGTGGCGTGGATGCCGCCCATCATGTCGCGCAGGTGTTCCTTGCGGATGTTGTGAAACTGGAAGGTCTGGCGCGTGGTGATGCGCAGGCCGTTCGTGGCGTACTGGCTGGCCAGCGTGTCCAGGTCCAGCCACTGCCGGGGGCTCAGCACGCCGCCTGGCAGGCGCACGCGCACCATGAATCCGTAGTCGGGTTCGAGCTTCTGGCGGCGGCGCTCGTCGCGCACGTCGCGGTTGTCCTGCTGGTAGCTGCCGTGGAATTTCAACAGCTTGGTGTCGGGCTCACTGATGGCGCCGGTCGTGCGATCGGCCAGGCCCTGGTCTATGGTGCCGCGCAGGTAGCGGCTGTTGGCCTTGACGGATTCCAGAGCGGACAGTTTGACGGGAGGGGTCTGTTGGGTCATGAGATTCTTGAATGATGTCAGTACACGTCGCGGGCGTAGCGCCCTTCGGTCAGCAGGTTCTTGAGCCATGTGCCGGCCGCGTCGCGGGATTGGTGGCCGTGTTTGGCCGCGATGTCGATGAGCGTGGCGTGGACGTCGGGCGCCATGCGCTCGGCATCGCCGCACACATAAAGATGGGCGCCGCCTTGCAGCCATTCCCACACTTGGGCCCCTTGCTCGTGCAGCCGGTGCTGCACGTAGACCTTCTCGGCCTGGTCCCGGGAGAATGCGACATCCAGCTGCGTGAGGGGCCCTTCGCCGAGGGCCTGCAGCCATTCGACCTGATAGAGAAAATCGCTGTGGCGGTGGGGATTGCCGAAGAACAGCCAGTTGCGTCCGGGCGCATTTCCGGCCTGGCGATGTTGCAGAAAGGCGCGAAACGGGGCCACGCCGGTGCCGGGGCCGATCATGATCACGTCACGCGCCGGGTCTTTCGGCAGGCGAAAGCGTTCGTTGGGTTCGATGAACACAGGGACTCGCGCGCCCTCGGTCAGCTGGCACAGGTAATGGCTGCTGACGCCCCAGCGCGCCTCGCCGGCCTGTTCGAAACCGACGTGCGCCACGGTCAGGTGCACTTCCTCGTCCACCTGATCCTGGCTGCTGGCGATGGAATACAGGCGCGGCGCCAGCGGGCGCAGCGCCGCGACCAGCGACTCGGCGTCCCAGGCGCTCGGGTAGTGGCGCAGGAGATCCAGCAATTGCCGGCTGCCAAGCCACTGCGCGAACGTGCTGGCGGCCTCGGGCTGCAGCAGCGCCTGCAGTGCTGCGTGGTGGCCGCGTTCGGCATGGGCGGCCAGGAACGGGCGCGTCAGGACGGTCAGTTCGCGCCGCTCGGCCAGCCATTGCGCCAGTGGCAGACGCTCGTCACCCTGGGTCACGTCGGTGCGCCCGTCCAGCCCGAGGGTCTCCAGGATGCGTTCGACCAGCTCCGGTGCCTGGGTCGGCCAGATGCCCAGCGCGTCGCCGGGTTGATAGCGCAAACCGCTGCCTGCCAGTGACAGTTCAACGTGGCGGACGTTTTTGGTGCTGGTGCCGGCCACGATGGGCTGGTTGACGAGCACCTCGGCGCTGAAGGGGCGTTCGCGCGTCCACGCAGCATGCGTCGGGCGCAGCAGCGTGATGACGCTGCCCGACGCCGCTGCGGGTCGCGGGGCGAGTGCAGGCTGCGCAAGGCGCTCACGCGCATGGTGCAGCGCCGTGCGGGTCCAGGGATCGGTGGTGCGCGCCAGATCCACGTCCGCCTCGGCCCGCGCGAACAGGGACTTTGCGCCCAGTTGTGCCAGGCGCTCGTCGATCTGGCGGCCGATTCCGCAGAAATCCACATAACTGGAATCACCCAGCGCCAGCACCGCGTAGGACAGCTCAGGCAGTTCCGGTGCGCGACGGCCCGTCAGGAACTCGAAGAAGCCGCGCGCGTCGTCCGGTGGTTCGACGCGGTCGCCTTCGCTGTGGGTGCTGATGATGACGTACAGGAAGCGCTCTTTCCTGAGTTCGGTCGTGCGGTAGGCGTCCGCGCGCACCAGGCGCACCGGCAGTCCGTGCGCCTGCACTTCGGCGGCGAGCCGTTCGGCCACGCGCTTGGCGTTGCCGGTCTGGCTGCCATACAGGATGGTCAGCTGCTGCTCGGGTGGCGCAACCGCCACCGGCGCATGGGCGGGGGGCACTTCCCTGGCGGGCGCTTCTCTTTGCGCGACGGAGCGCAGCTGGGCGGCGGCACCTGCCAGATAACCGGACAGCCATTCGAGTGCGTAACCGTCCAGACCCTGGATCAGCTCGGCCGCGGTTTGCGCCTTTTCGGGAGAGATCGGCAGCAGTGCCAGGGCTGCGTCGCTGACTGGTGTCATGGGAACTCCGTGTGAATTTTGGGAAGGATCCGGCATCTGCGGCCTTGTCGGGTTCGTCGCTGCGAATCGTCCGGGCCAGTGCATCAATACCGGGAGCGAACATGGTATCCAGCACGTGCATTTCAGGAAAAGGAATGATTTGTCATAAGGTTATGCGTGCATAAGGCCATAACCAGACAATCGTTTCGCGCCCTGATCCGAGTTTCTAGAATGACGCCACCTGGAAATACAACAACGTAAAGGATCCGCTGTCATGCTCCCATCGACTCCTTCTTGCGCAGGCCATTCCTGGCCGGTGCTGTGGCGCCGGCCGGCCAGAGGCCGCAGCGGCCAGGCTGCAGGGCTGCAATGAATCACTTCCCCCTCTTTTTGGACTTGCGCGGCCGTGCCGTGCTGGTCGTGGGCGCCGGCCTGGTTGCCGATCGCAAGATTGCCCTGCTGCTGGCTGCGGGTGCCCGCGTCAGGGTGGTGTCGCGCGAGATCGGCCCGCAGGTGCAGGCCCGTGCGCAGGCCGGGGAGATCACGCTGCACGTGGGCGAATTCGAGCCGGAGTGGCTGGATGATGTCTGGCTGGCCGTGGCGGCAACCAGCGACCAGGCCACGAACTGCGCGGTGGCCGAGGCCGCAGCGGCGCGACGCCTCTGGTGCAACGTCGTGGATGATGCCGAGTTGTCCAGTGCGCAGGTGCCCGCCCTGGTGGATCGCTCACCGGTCATGGTGGCGATCTCTTCGGGGGGCGCGGCGCCCGTCATTGCCCGACGCTTGCGCGAACGCATTGAAACCCTGCTGGAACCTGAGGTCGGGACGCTGGCGGCACTGGCCGCGCGTCACCGCCCGGCCATCCGCGCCGCGCGCCCCGGTCTGGCGGCGCGGCGCGCGTTCTACGACTGGCTGCTGGACGGTCCGGTGCTGGGCGCCTTGCGCTGCAGCCGGCCCGCACAAGCTGAAGCCTTGCTGCAAGCGGCGCTGCTGCGTGGCGCCGCGCCCTCGCGCGGCCGCGTGGTGCTGGTCGGTGCCGGCCCGGGTGATCCGGGCCTGCTCACGCTGCGCGGTCTGCGGGCCCTGAACGAAGCGGACGTGATCCTGCATGATCGTCTGGTGAGCTCCGAAGTGCTGGCCCTGGTGCGGCGCGACGCGCAGTGCATTGCCGTGGGCAAGGCGCCCGGGGGCGATCACGAGGCCACGCAGCGCAGAATCCACGCGCTGCTTCTGGAGCACGCTGCCCGCGGACGCTGTGTGGTGCGTCTGAAGGGTGGCGATCCGCTGGTCTTCGGTCGTGGCGGCGAGGAGCTGGAATTCCTGCGGGCGCACGGGATTGCGTATGAGGTCGTGCCCGGCATCACGGCGGCGCTTGCCTGTGGCGCCCATGCGGGCGTGCCGCTGACGCATCGCGCCCATGCCGGCACGCTGATGCTGGCCACGGCACAGCGCCGTGCGGGCGATCAGGCTGTGGCGGCGCCGTCGGCCGACACGTGCGTGTATTACATGGGCGTGGAGCGCTTGCCTGAGCTGTGCGCAGAACTGGTGCAGCAGGGGCTGGACCCGTGCACGCCCTGCGCCCTGGTCGAAAACGGTTCGCGGCCGGGGCAGCGCACGCTGCACGCCCGTCTGGCCGAGCTGGCCGGCGAGGCCCGGCGCCATGTGGTGGCTTCACCCGCGCTGCTCATTGTCGGGGAAGTCGCTCGTCTGGGCACGCGGCTTGCCTGGTTTGGTGAAACGCTGATATCGGATGCCGCAGATGTCGTAGATGTCGCAGATGCCGCAGATGCCGCAGATGCCGCAGATGCCGCAGTTGCCGCAGTTGCCGCAGTTGCCGCAGATGCCGCAGTTGCCGCAGATGTCGCAGATGTCGCAGATGCCTGTGGCACCTCGGGCGCCCGCGATGGCACCACGCCGCGCTGGCTGGAGACGGCTGCGGCCTGAGCCGCCCAATGCCTGACAGTCCACTGATTTTGAAGGAGAGTCCCGTGATTCATGAAGGTTTGTCGGCGCCCCTGGCGCAACGCTGGGAGGCACTGCTGGCGCGTCTGAGCGACATTGTGCGCACCTGTCCGGATGCGCTGCTGGCGACATCGATGGGGGTGGAGGACACGCTGCTCATCCATGCCCTCATGCAATTGCCGCACCGTCTTGGGGTCTTCATGCTGGATACCGGCCGGCTGCATGCCGAGACGCTGGCCATGGTCGATCGTCTGCAGGACCGCTATGGCATCCGGATTCAGGTCCTGCGCCCGGATCCGCAGGCTGTCCGCGCGCACGTGCAGGCGCACGGAGAATATGCGTTTTACGAGAGCGTGGCGCTACGCCGGTCGTGCTGCGGGATCCGCAAGGTCGAGCCCCTGCGCCGCGCCTTGGCCGGGCGTTCCGCGTGGATCACGGGACAGCGCCGCGAGCAGTCCATCACCCGGACGGAATTGCCCGAGTCGCACTGGGATGAGGCCTTTGGGCTGCAGAAATACAACCCGCTCGCGGACTGGACGACAGAGGAAGTGTGGGCTGTGGTGCGCGCCCTCGGTGTGCCATACAACCCGTTGCACGACAAGGGGTATCCCTCCATCGGGTGTGCCTGCTGCACGCGCGCCACACGCCCCGAAGAGGATCTGAGGGCGGGGCGCTGGTGGTGGGAACAGCGCGATGGCCGCGAATGCGGCCTGCATGTGGCCACCGCCCGAACTGCCGATGCGCCCTCCGTCTTCCCGCAGTCCCCTCCCTTTGCATCACGCTGAAATCATGACGCTTGTCTCTTTGTCACAACGAACCCATCTCGACTGGCTCGAATCCGAATCCATCCACATCCTGCGCGAGGTTGCCGCCGAATGCGAACGGCCCGTGTTGCTGTTTTCGGGCGGCAAGGATTCCTGCGTGCTGTTGCGCCTGGCCGAAAAGGCTTTCCGCCCGGGCCGGTTCCCGTTTCCACTCCTGCACGTCGATACCGGCCACAACTTCCCCGAGGTCATCGCGTTTCGCGATTGGCGTGCGGCAGCGCTGGGTGAAACCCTGCTGGTGCGCTCGGTCGAGGATTCCATCGCACGCGGCACGGTCGTTCTGCAGCGTGCCAACGACTCGCGCAATGCCGCCCAGGCCACGACGCTGCTGGAGGCGATCGCCGAATTCGGCTTCGATGCCTGCATCGGGGGAGCCCGGCGGGACGAGGAAAAGGCGCGTGCCAAGGAGCGCATCTGTTCCTTTCGGGACGGATTCGGCCAGTGGGATCCCAGGAACCAGCGCCCGGAACTCTGGAATCTGTACAACACGCGGGTGCATCCGGGCGAGAACATTCGCGTGTTTCCGATTTCGAACTGGACCGAGCTGGATGTCTGGCAATACATCGGGCGTGAGCAACTGGCCTTGCCGTCCCTGTATTACAGCCATGAGCGCGACGTGGTGCGCCGCAACGGCCTGCTCGCTCCCGTGATGCCGCTTTTTCCCGCGCGCGAAGGGGAGGCGGTGGAGCGCCTGAGCGTGCGCTTTCGCACGGTGGGCGACGTCTCGTGCACCTGCCCGGTGGCGTCCACGGCGGCAACGCCCGCCGACATCATTGCCGAAACCGCCGTCACCACGGTCACCGAGCGCGGTGCGACCCGCATGGACGATCAGGTCTCCGAGGCCTCCATGGAACGCCGCAAGAAACTGGGGTATTTCTGATGAATGCCATCAATGAGCTTCTGCCCGCGTCTGCGGACGGGGATGTCCTGCGTCTGGTGACGGCAGGGTCGGTGGATGACGGGAAATCCACCCTGATCGGGCGTCTGCTGCTCGACAGCAAGGGGGTGTTTGCCGACCAGTTGCGGGCGATCTCGGGTTCGCGTCATTCTCGTGCGCCCGATCAGGCGCTGGATCTGGCGCTGCTGACCGATGGCCTGGAAGCCGAGCGCGAGCAGGGCATCACGATCGATGTGGCGTATCGGTATTTCGCCACGCCCGCGCGCAAGTTCATCATTGCCGATGCGCCCGGCCACGAGCAGTACACCCGCAACATGGCCACCGGGGCGTCCACGGCTGATGTGGCCATCCTCCTGATCGATGCCGCGCGCGTCGCGGACGGGCAGTTGCTGCCGCAGACCAAGCGCCACGCCACACTGGCGCGCTTGCTGGGGTTGCGCCACATAGTGGTTGCTGTCAACAAGATGGACCGGGTCGGCTGGGATCGCGACGTGTTCGAGCGGATCGCGGCGTCCTGCCAGGATCTGGCACAGCGTCTGGAGATCCCTGCGCCGCACTGCGTGCCGCTGTCGGCACTGACGGGCGACAACGTGGTGCACGCCAGCGTGCACACGCCCTGGCATGAAGGCCTGCCGCTGCTGCCGTTGCTGGAGGCCTTGCCCCCGGGCCGACGCACCCGGCAGGACTGCGCACGCTTTTTCGTGCAATGGGTCATCCGCCATGCAGGCAGTACGGCACAAGCATTCCGGGGTTATGCGGGACAGCTGCAGGGTGGCGGCTGGCGCGTGGGCGATGCCGTGCAGATCCTGCCCCAGGGCGAAACGGCACACATCCGCGCGCTGCGCCGTGGCGAGCAGGCTGTGGATGCCGTGCAGCCCGGCGACAGCATCACGGTCGTGCTGGACCGGGAGATCGACGTTTCCCGGGGCGATTTGCTGGTCAGTGGCCGGATGCCGCCGGCAGTGTCCCGGCAGTTCGAAGCGGATCTGTGCTGGCTGGATCGACAGGCCATCCACCCGGACCGCTGGTACTGGCTCAAGCAGGGATCGCGCGTGACCCAGGCGCGCATCGGCGCCGTGACGTCACGACGCGACATCCAGGAATTGCGCGCGCAGCCCTGGCAGGGTGCCTTGGGCCTGAACGACATCGGACGGGTACGGATTTCCGTGCGCGATGCGCTGGCGCTGGATGATTATGCTGATGAGCGCGCGACGGGGGCTTTCATCCTGATCGACAGCGCCACCCACCAGACGGCGGCTGCCGGCATGGTCAGGCTGGCTCCCGCGGACTGAGGCCACTGCGCTGCGGCGATGACCGGGGGTGACTGGTGACTGGTGGCGTCACGAACCGGCACCCTCAGGCAGCGGGATGAATTCCCGAGCGTTGCCCAAAGACAGTTTCGTGCGCTGGACGCGCCAGTTGTCGCGAGCTTGCTTCTTGTCGCGAATTCCAGGAAAGTGGTATTCTAGTAATAGATTACTTTCTTTCAGGAAATCAGCACATGAGCATACGCGCCAGGCATCTGCCTGCCGAAGAGCGCCGCGCGGCCACGGTCGAAGCCGTCGTCGAACTGGCCGCCGAGCAGAACCCCAGCGACATCACCACCACGGCCATTGCCGAACGGATGGGCCTGACCCAGGGCGCGTTGTTTCGCCATTTCCCGACCAAGGACGCGATCCTGCAGGCCGTCATGACCTGGGTGTCGCAACGCCTGCTGTCGCAGGTGGACAAGGCGGCGCAATCCGCGTCCTCGCCGCTCGCCGCGCTCGAGGCGGTCTTCACGGCGCATGTGGAATTCGTCGCCGAGCACCCGGGGGTGCCCAGGATGCTCTTTGGCGAGCTGCAGCGTCCGGACGAGACCCTGCCCAAGCGGGTGGTGCAGACCTTGCTGCAGCAATATGGCCAACGCCTGCGCGCCCTGCTGGAAGCGGGCAAGACACAGGGTGAACTGGATGCCGATCTGGACACCGAGGCTGCGGCCATGCTGCTGATCGGCACCATTCAGGGCCTGGTGATGCAATCGCTGCTGGCAGGCACGAGCGCTCCCATTCGCCAGGATGCCCGGCGCATGTTTGCGATCTACCGGCGCGGCATCGGGGTCGCCCGATGATCGCCAGACGCGTCCTGGTCATCGCGGTGCTTGCCGCACTCGCGGCAGGGGCCGGATGGTGGTGGCTGCAGCGCACCCGTGACGACGGTGGCCTGCTGCGCCTGTACGGCAATGTCGACATCCGCGAGGTGCAGTTGGCGTTTCGCCAGCCGGGGCGCGTGGCGCGGATGGCGTTCGACGAGGGCGATGCGGTCACCGTCGGCGCGCGCATGGCCACGCTCGACGCGCAGCCCTACCAGGAGGCGCTCGCAGCCGCCGAAGCGGCCGTGCAGGTGGCGCTGGCAGAGCGCAACAAGCTGCAGCGCGGCTTGCGTCCCCAGGAGATCACCCAGGCCCAGGAGGCGCTCAAGCAGTCCGAGGCCGTTGCAGTCGATGCCGAGCGCAACTACCGTCGCCAGAGCGGCCTGCTGGCCTCGGGTGCCAGCAGTCAGCGGACGGTCGATGCCGCCCGGGCCGCACGCGATCAGGCGGTGGCCGGGGTGGAAAGTGCCCGGGCCGCCTTGTCGCAGGCCGCGGAAGGCTTTCGCGCCGAGGACATCGCCGCCGGCGAAGCGCGCTTGGCCGCCGCCCAGGCCGCGCGGGCGCAGGCCGCCACCGCTTTGGCCGATACGGTGCTGCTGGCACCCAGCGCCGGCACCGTGATTGCACGGGTGCGCGAACCGGGCAGCATGGTCACGAACCAGAGTACGGTCTACAGCCTGAGCCTGGACACACCCGTCTATGTGCGCGCCTATGTCGGCGAGCCGGATCTGGGCCGTGTCGCACCCGGAACGCCGGTGCGGGTGTACAGCGATTCTTCTCCCAGGGCCTATCACGGCCAGATCGGCTTCATCTCGCCGCGCGCCGAATTCACCCCCAAGACCGTGGAAACCACGGACCTGCGTACCGACCTGGTCTACCGCCTGCGGATCGTGATCGATGCGGCCGAGTCCGATGCGGGCCTGCGCCAGGGCATGCCGGTGACCATCGAAGTCGGCACCCGGTCAGTTGCCGATGCGCAGGCGAAAGGCTTCTGAAATGTTTGGTAACGTATGTATGCCCGTCGCGCACCACGCCGGCGCAGCCTCTCGGGGAGCCTGACATGCCTGCCCGCACGGCCGTGCCCATTGAGTCTTCCTCCGCGCGCAGCGGCCCGGCCGTCGTCATCGATGCCGTGGACAAGCATTTCGGCAGCGTGCACGCCTTGCGTGGCGTCAGCGCCCGCATCGACTACGGGCGCCTCACCGGGCTGGTGGGGCCCGACGGCGCCGGCAAGACGACCCTGATGCGCATACTCACCGGCCTGCTGGTGCCCAATGCCGGTCATGCGACGGTGGCCGGCTTCGACGTGGTGGCCGACAACGACGCCATTCACGTCGAAACAGGCTACATGCCGCAGCGGTTTGGCCTCTACGAAGACCTGTCGGTCATGGAGAACATGCGCCTGTATGCCCAATTGCGCGGCATGGATGCCGACCGGCACACAGACCTGTTTGCCGAGCTGCTCGAGTTCACCCGGCTGGGCCCCTTCACCAAGCGTCTGGCCGGAAAGCTGTCGGGCGGCATGAAGCAGAAGCTGGGGCTGGCGTGTGCCCTGATGGCGCGACCCGCGGTGCTGCTGCTCGATGAACCCAGTGTGGGTGTCGATCCGGTCAGCCGCCAGGACTTGTGGCGCATGGTGCAGGCGCTGACCGACGAGGG